>Ga0326513_10000340_pt1 | contig 38942 bp, 31 predicted proteins | sample 2_2465_0518_D_FD_203654 | JGI IMG/M metagenome (GOLD analysis project Ga0326513, IMG submission 203654) | Bovine rumen microbial communities from UC Davis, California, United States - 2_2465_0518 | ecosystem: Host-associated > Mammals > Digestive system > Stomach > Rumen | place: USA... | reverse complement strand
TACCGGAGGAGTTGTAATGAGCAGTTATACTTTCAAACCGACAGTCACTCAGAACCAGGCGATGGGATATACAGCAGGTATTGCAGCCCGTTATGTGGAAGAAAAATATTTCGGTCTGCAGATGGAGTTCCTGCTCACCCGGCGCGGTTGGGACGAGCGTTATGAACTGTTTCCGCAGTATAAGTTTCAGCGTTCGCTCACCTATTTGGAGATTCCGGTTTTGGCCCACATCTATTTCAATTTGGGAAAACATAATGAAATTTCTGTCGACCTGGGGCCGAAGTTCGGTACGATGCTGTGGGAAAATACCGAATCCAATCTGCCTGACGACTTCGGTCAGGAAGTCAGCGAGACGGCGAACTATGAAAGTTTCCAGCACGATCTGGCCGTTCATTCCAAGTTCGACTATGGAATTCAGGTTGGCCTGGGTTATGAATTCAAGGTAAACTCTCATCTGAGTTTTCAGCTTTCAGGACGTTACTATTTCGGCCTCGGCAACATTTTTCCCGACAAGAAAACCGATGTGTTTGAAACTTCATCCAACCAGCAGATCCAAATTGTCTTCACCGTATGGTGGAAGAAATGGATAGGGAAAAGAGGCCTCCCCCCCTTTAAGGAGGACGGGAGAGGGTCTTCAAACAGTCCAATAGTTCAATAGTTCAATAGTCAAATAGTCAAATTAACGCATGGAAATAAAAGAAACTGCCATTCCCGGCGTATTTGTCATCGAGCCGAAGATTTTCGGCGACAGCCGAGGTTATTTCTACGAAAGTTATTCCCGACGGGATTTCGAGGCAAAAATCGGAAAGATAGATTTCTGTCAGGACAATCAGTCGTTCTCCCACTACGGCGTGGTGAGAGGCCTGCATTTCCAGAAACCGCCCTTTACCCAGAGCAAACTGGTACGGGTCATTCAGGGCCGGGTGATGGACGTGGCTGTGGATATCCGCAAGGGGAGCCCCACGTTCGGACAATATGTTGTCGCTGAACTTACCGGCGATAACCACAGACAGTTTTTTGTTCCCAAGGGGTTCGCCCACGGATTCTGCGTCTTGTCGGAGACAGCACTCTTCCAATATAAATGCGATGAATTCTATCATCCGGAATCGGAAGGCGCGCTGGCATGGGATGATCCTACGCTGAACATAGAATGGCCCATTCCGGCCAACAAAATCGAATTGTCGGAGAAAGACAAACATCATCCTGGTTTCAAGGATTTTGAAACGCCGTTTACGTTTTAAATTTCAGTCAAATCTATGAATATTTTAGTCACTGGAGCAAACGGCCAGCTTGGAAACGAGATTCAGATTGTCTCAAAACATAGTTCCGACAAGTATATCTTTACGGATGTATGCGAAGGATACACTTATTTGGATATCACCAATCTGGAGGATGTCCGTCAAATGGTGAAGGAGAAAGATGTAAAGTGTATCATCAACTGTGCCGCATGGACCAATGTCGACGGCGCAGAGGCTCCCGAGAAATACGAACTGGTGGAGAAACTGAATGCAAAGGCTCCCGAGAACCTCGCCATTGCGATGAAAGAAGCCAATGGGCTGCTGGTGCATGTAAGCACGGATTATGTTTTCGGCGGAGATCCCTATAACACGCCTTGCCGCGAAGAACTGAAAGGTACACCGACCGGAGTGTATGGAGCGACGAAACTGCTGGGCGAACAGTTGATAGCAGCCACAGACGTCAACTATGTGATTTTGCGAACAGCCTGGCTCTATAGCGAGTTCGGCAAGAACTTTGTCAAGACGATGTTGAACCTCACTGCAACCAAACCCCAGCTCAAAGTCGTCTTCGACCAGGTTGGTACCCCGACGTATGCGTTTGACCTCGCTCAGGCAATCATTACCATACTTGATTCATACAAAACAGAATCATTAACCTCGAACCCTGCCCCCTTCTCCAAAAATGGAATATACCACTTTTCGAACGAAGGCGTTTGCAGTTGGTTCGACTTCACCAAGATGATTGCAGAACTGGCCGGTAACACCGCATGCGATATCCAACCTTGTCACAGCAACGAGTTCCCGTCACCGGTAAAACGTCCTGCCTACAGTGTGTTGGACAAGACCAAGGTCAAGAATACCTTCGGTTTGCAGATTCCCTATTGGACGGATTCGCTCAAGAACTGTCTGAAAAATATGAACGCAATTTAATGGTTTGAAACATGGGTATTGTAATCAGACAGTCTCTTAAGAGTACATTCGTCAACTACATCGGAGTCGCTATGGGCATTCCGATTGTGTTTTATATTGTCCCCAAATATTTGGAGCCGCAGGTCTATGGCCTCACTCAGGTTATCTATCAGGCAGCGGTACTCTTCGCGACCTTTGCGCTTTTGGGTACGGGAGGTTCGGGGATGCGCTATTTCCCGTATTTTCGCGACGAGAAGACGGGCGACCACGGCTTTCTCTACTATTTCATGATGCTGCCGGCCATCGGATGCCTCATCTTTGTGCCGCTGTACATCGTGATGAAACCTGCCATAGCGGACTATTTTGCAACCAAATCGCCCGAATTCGTCAATTACTACTATCACGTCATTCCCTTCATCATCATTCTCTGTTTCTGGTATTGGACTGAGAACTATGCCAACATCAACATGCGCATTGCCATCCCCAAGACCGTGCGCGAGATATTGATGCGTCTGCTGATGCTGGGATGTTACCTGGCCTACGGCTTCGGTTATCTCGACGTAAATGGACTGATTTTCTCTTTTGCGGCAAGCTATGCTATCTGTCTTCTCGCAACGGGCAGCTACGCATTGAGCATTGGATCCAGTTCATTCCGACATAGGGATTTGAGTGTGCTTACCCCGGAAGTGAAACGCGACTTTCTTAACTACACAATCATTGTGATGATAGGCTCGCTGGTCAATGTGGTCTATCAGTTGGACATTTTTATGATATCCGGCAAGAAAGGACTTTATGACGTAGGCATTTATGCTATGGCAATATTCTTTGCCAATGTGGTGAACATGCCGGCGCGTTCTATTACTGCAATATCTGCCCCGGGTGTAGCCGATGCCATGAAACGAAATGACACCGCAGAGGCTTCGGCTCTCTTTAAGCAAGTCTCTTTGCATCAACTGATGGCTGGTGCTATTACCCTGCTTATCATCTGGATTAACATTGACAATATTTACTCCATCATGCCAAATGGAGATAAATATTCGGCAGGCAAGTATGCGATGCTACTTTTGGGATTTTCACAGGTGGTGTACTGTACACTTAACTTCGGAGGCTCTATCATCTCCTATTCCAAGTATTACTATTGGACGCTCTTCGTTACCGTGCTGCTGATTTTTCTTACCATCACCACCAATAATATCTTCATCCCGATTTGGGGACTGGCCGGAGCCGCTTTTGCCACCTTGCTGACAAACGTGATAAGCTACAGCTGGCAACAGATCATTATCCAGTTCAAGATTCATGCCAATCCCTTCACCTGGGCGCATCTTCGCATCCTGTTGATTATCGCCATTCTCTATGGGCTGAATTTCCTGATTCCTTCTCTGCTCGAAGTATCGCCCTGGCTGGATATTCTGGTCCGCACGGTGACCATCGGTCTGGGTTACGTGCTACTGCTCTATGGTTTCAAGGTGAGTGTTCAGGTGAATGGAATCATTGACTATTATATTCTTCGCAAAGGCAGATAAATGATCAAGTTATCCGTCATCATTCCCGTTTATAATGTATCCGACTGGATTGGCAACTGCATTGACTCGCTCATGCAGCAGACCCTTCCGGAGGTGGAGTTTATCTTTGTGGACGATCATGGAACAGATGACAGTATTGAAAAAGCGCAGACCCATATTTCGCGCAAAGGCGGAAGTTCTGAGTATTTCCGTTTCCTGCAGACCCCTCAGAACGGGGGACCGGGTCTGGCCCGTAATGTCGGAATAGATGCAGCCCGTGGAAAGTATATCGGTTTTGTGGATCCCGACGATACCGTCGAGCGGGATATGTTCGAGCGTCTGTGGAAGAAAGCCGATGCCACCCATGCCGATCTGGTCTGGTGTCAGCTCCGTTATGAGGGAGGCCCGAAGACCGGACTGACGGACGGAAATCCGGTTTTCCCCAATGGAAACCTCTCGGATGCGAACCAGCGCCGATTCCTGATTGCGATGAAAACCTTCTGCGTGACGTTCATCTATCGCAGGGAATGGATCAACGAACATCAGATCCGTTTCCCCAAATACCGGTCATCGGAGGATTCCAACTTCCTGATACGCTGTATTTGTGCGGCCCGGAGCGTAGCGTGCGTCAATCTGCCGTTGTATATTTATCATCATCATGCGAATTCGCTTTCCAAGGGAGTGTCTCCCCGACGCTATCAGGAGAAACTGGACGCTTTTGACGACCTGTGGTTCTATCTGCGACGTGACAACTACCTCCAGACTTTCCCCGAGGAACTGGGGTGGATTTATCTCAAGAAAGCTTTCGCGATGGGGATGCTGACCTATCTGAATTCCACATCGGATTTCGATCCGGAGGTCATCCGGAAGATACGGGCACTGCTTGATTACGAAGTTCCGCAATGGAGGCAGAACATCTATTTGAAAAAACATAAGAAAGAAGCGTTCCTGATCCGTCAATTGTATTCAGGCTCCAACATCACACTGAAAGCGATGTGTTGGATTGCCCGCAAAGCCGGAGTAGGACTGTAACAAATAAAAAGAACTGATATGGATAAACTCACAGAGGCTCGCAGAGTCTTTGATATCGAAATAGAGGCGCTCCGGAAAATGCGCGAATCCCTGGATGACACTTTCGTTCATATTCTTGACGAAATTGTGGCATGTCAGGGGAAGGTGATTGTCACGGGTATGGGTAAACCGGGACACGTGGGTACCAAGATTGCCGCCACTTTGGCCAGTCTGGGTACGTCTTCCTTTTTCCTGCATCCGGCGGAAGCCATGCACGGCGATTTGGGAATGGTGACTTCCAAAGATCTGGTTATCGCAATTTCCTACAGCGGAGAGAGCGAGGAGATTATCAAGATTCTGCCCAACATCAAAATGATTGGAGCCAAGATTATCGGAATCACCGGAAATGCCGATTCGACACTGGCCGTCAACTCCGATATCGTACAGGTTTTCCCGAAATTCAAAGAGGCCTGTTATCTGGGTCTGGCTCCGACGTCCTCTACAACCGTTGAACTTTGCTACGGCGACGCTCTGGCAGTCGTAGCTTCGGGCATCTATGGTTTCAAGGATGCCGATTTCGGTATGTTCCATCCCGCGGGAGCGTTGGGCAAGAAACTCATTCTCCGCGTTGAAGACCTCATGACCACAGGCGAGAAGAATGCCGTTCTCCCGGCCGACGCTACGCTCAAAGACGTGATTCTCGAACTCTCGAAGAAAGGTTTGGGTATCGTCTCGATTGTTGACGAAGGGGGATGTCTGCTTGGCGTTATTACTGATGGAGATTTGCGAGGACAGCTCCTCAAAGGAGTGGACATCTATTCCCTCTCGGTCGATGACATCATGTCGAAACATCCCTTTACGATTCGGAACAACCGACTCGCGGTCGAGGCACTTAACGTTCTCAAGAAGCGGAACATATCCTATATGCCCGTTCTGGATGCCGATAGACGTGTTGTCGGAACAATCCGAATGAAGGATATTGTCAATGTGGGAATCGTCGGATAACCGGAGCATATGGAACAGCCGTTAGTTTCAATCATCACCGTCACCTTCAATGCGAAAGATTTTCTGGAGGAAACCTTTCGCAGCGTGTGGTCGCAGACCTATCCCAACATCGAATACATCGTGGTGGACGGGGCTTCGACCGACGGAACCAGGGAGTTGATTGAGGCAAATCAGGATAAAATCGCCCGATGGGTTTCCGAGCCTGACAAGGGGCTCTATGACGCGATGAACAAAGGCATCCGGATGGCAACAGGTGAACTGATCGGCATCGTGAATGCCAGCGACTATTTCGGGAAAGATACGGTAGAGGCGGTTGTTCAGGTGTATCTGGCCCATCCCGAAACCGGGATTCTGCATGGGAACGTGAATATGCTGAACGAAGACGGTTCGTTCTTCAAACTCAAGAAACCGCAGTCGGACGATCTTACCAAGGGGATGTGTTTTTACCATCCGACTTGTTTCGTGGCCCGAAAGGTGTATGACAAGTTGGGCGGTTTCGACCTCTCTTTCCGCTACTCGGCCGACTATGATTTCCTCCTGCGCTGTCAGGTGGCGGGCATACCTTTCATATATATAGATAAGGTGTTGAGCAATTTCCGCAGGGGAGGAGTTTCGACCACGTCCAAACAGGCCGCCATGCAGGAGGCAAGAGACATCCTCGTGAAGAACGGTTTCTCCACGGATTATGCCGACAAAATGCTGCGTCTGTGGGAGAGGAAGAACAGAAAAGACCTTTTCCTGCAGAGCGGTTATAACTGGTTGAAAAAAATCCTGCCGACCTCCTGGCTCAATCAACTGGCCAGTGTCGTCAGGGGATAAAACTGAGATACAATGATAATAACGGATGCTCAACTTGAGCAAAAGAAACAGAACCTGAAAGAGATTCTCCGCTATTTCGTCTCTTTCTGCGATAAGCACGGGCTGCAATATTATTGCACCTTCGGCACGTGTCTCGGCATGGTGCGTCACAAGGGATTCATACCCTGGGACGATGATGTCGATGTGGCGATGCCGCGTCCGGACTACGACCGGCTGCTCTCGATGCGCGACCAGCTGGATGCCGATTATGAACTGATTGACTGTGAAACGACTCCGGAATACAATGCCACGTTTGCCAAAATCAGCAGCCGGAAATCGACCATTGTCGAACATGAGGCTTACCGTTTCGTTATGGGTAATTATGTCGACATTTTCCCGATTGACGGTTGCGGAGAGGATGAAGAGGAGTTCCGGAAGGATTATGAATACACGCAATACCTCCGAGATGCCCTGAATGCTGTCTCCAAGCATTACGGTCCCTGGAAGTTTGTCAAGTGGCTCCTCCGCGGCAAATGGTCGCTTTTTGCCCTCCATTACAAATATTCGTTCCAACGCGAGGAGAAACGCCGCCACATCATCAGTGAACTGCGTCGCATCCGGCAGAAGTACAGTTTTGAGGAGGCGCGCTTTGTGACTGTTTGGGCGATGTGGTTTTCCTATAAACGGGAACGTATCGAAAAGGAAGCCTATGGGAAGGGGCTGATGGCCAATCTGGAAGACGTCCGGGCGCTGATTCCCTCAGATTATGATCGCGTTCTTTCCCGCTTATACGGCAATTATATGCAGTTGCCTCCATTGGAGCAGCAACAGTCCCATCATGAGTGTTTCTACATCAATTTGGAGAAACGTGTTTCCCTGGAGGAAGCCCTCCGTGAGGGGAACCGCCGCACCAGGGCTATCGGATACAAGTCTTAATTCGAATCAGGAAAATGACCGTTCTTTACGATTATCAGGGCCTTTATCCCACATTCTCGGGCATCTCGAAGTGTTTCTTCGAACTGATTCATCAGTTGCCTTCGGATGTGAACTACCGCATAGGACTCAAGGAGTGCAACAATCTGCACCTCCAGAGACTCAAGGTGTGGAAGGTGGATGCTTGCCGACATCCCTACGAGGATTTTTTTCCCTCCTGGAAATCTCCGATGCGGAAAACCCTCTACGATGCATTGGGTAAGTCCGGACTGATGGCTACCCCCAAATGGGTGAACCGTAAAGAGTCAATCCGGCTGATGAAGGAAGGGAAGTGGGATGTGTTCCACGTGACCGGATTCGACCCATACTTCCTGCCTTATCTGAACGGCAAACCATTCGTGATGCATATCCACGACCTCACGGCAGAACTCTTTCCGCAGTATTTCCCGGCGGATGATATTCAAATTCGGGGAAGACAGGTCCTTTGTGATAAGGCTGCCCATATCGTCTGTGTGTCGCAGAATACGCTGGAGGATGCCCATCGCATCCTTGGAATTCCCCGCGAGAAGATGTCGGTCATCTATCATGGTGCGCCCTATGAAGCTGTGGAAGACAAGTCGCCGGTTGTACCTTTTAAATATATATTATATGTGGGTAACCGGGGAATGTACAAGAATTTCCTGCCCATGCTGCGTAGTCTGAAAACCGTGCTCGACCGACATGCTGACTTGAAGCTGGTGTGCACAGGTGGAGCCTTTGACGCCCGCGAGGAGGCAGAAATCACACGACTGGGACTACACGACAGAATTTGGCAGCGGCGTGTCTCCGATGATGAACTCTCGCGTCTCTACCGGCATGCCGAGTTGTTCATCTATCCGTCGCTCTACGAAGGTTTCGGAATCCCCATTCTCGAAGCCTGGCATGCGGGATGTCCCGTCTTCCTCAATCGAAAGAGCTGCTTCCCGGAGGTAGCAGGCGATGCAGCGGTATGGTTTGAACTGGACGGTGAACATGACACATTGACCGGAGCCGTGGAGACTTGGCTGGCTTCTCCCCAGTCGGAAAAAGAAGCTCTGATAGCCCGGCAGTATGAACGCATGAACCGGTTCAACTGGCAGCAGTCGGCCCGGCAATTGGCCGGCGTCTATCATCAGGTATTAACCCAAAGCAGTAAATAAATGCAGACTGGCAATCGCAATCTCAACCTCGATCTCATTCGCTTCGTCGCGATTGTGCTGGTGATGTTTGTACATTCCCAGCGCTTCCTCGACGCAAACCTCCAGGAGACAGGATCCTGCAACATCGACTGGTGGGTCAGGCTGCTGCTTTTCCCCACGAGTGCCTGCAATGCACTCTTCGTGATGGTGAGCGGTGCGTTGCTGCTGCGCCGAGTGGACGGGTTGTGCGATTTCTTCCGGCACAGGCTGAAGCGCATCCTTATCCCCTTTGTAATATGGGCAACGGTGGCCTTTCTGCTCACACAGTGGCGCGGGGGAGGAGAATGGGGTTGGAACACACTGCTCCTCTATGTGCAGCAGATGCTGACTTCCGGCACGAATACCTCCCATTGGTTTGTCTATATGATGATAGCCATCTGTCTCTTCACGCCCTTGTTACAGCGCTTTGTGAACAGGACTGAAGAATCCGTCTTGCTGTTCACGGTTATCGTCTTTGCGTGTTTGAGTTGCAAGGGCGTGCTGATGGCCAACACCACATTTGAGATGCTGCGTTCGCCCGACTGTGTCTATTTCTTTGCCTTCCTGATGGGATATTACACCAGTCATTACTGGCAGATGAGCAGAACCTTTCTTTCTCTCCAGTGGGCGGGTCTGGTGCTGACATTACTCCTGTGTTTGGCTGACGGTCTGTTTATCCTCAACGGCTTTCCGTCTGAACTCTACCTGGCAGTCTTTATCTTCGGCCTTCTCTTGAAGGTGCCGTTGTCTGAAGGCACGCTTTGGTGCCGCTTCTACAGCTTTATCAGTCGCAATTCCTATGGAATCTATCTTTCCCATATTATGTTTATTCCGGTACTCTTTCCGCTGATGCCGTACATTCCGACATGGTTGTCGCCTTTTGTCCTGGTGGCTTGTACTTTCACCTTCGAGGCTCTGCTGTTCTTCATACTCGAACGGTTGCGGTGGACCCGATGGCTTACATAAAAAGAAGGAATTCTGCATTTTAAAGACTTTTTATTACAGAAATATGAATAACTCAAACTTTTTCAAGAAATTCTGGCCCTATTTACTGGCTGTCGTAATTTTTACGGCTATTGCCTGCATCTACATGTCGCCTGCTTTGGATGGCAAGATAATCGGTGCAAGTGACAGTACTCAGGGCAATGCCGCAGTGCATGAGAGTGTAGAGTTTCACAAGCAGACAGGAGATTATTCCTGGTGGAACGGTTCGATGTTTTCCGGCATGCCCAGTTTCCAGCTGGGCGGAGGCCACTACACGGCTGACAGTTGGCTGCAACCCCTCAAGAAAGTATTGCATGCAGGACATCGCAGCCCCATTGCCATAGTACTCATCTACCTGCTATCGTTCTATATCCTTCTGTTGTCGCTGAAGGTGAACAAGTGGCTGGCGCTGGCCGGGGCCGTAGCCATCGCTTTTTCATCCTATTTTTTCATTATCATTGCAGCCGCCCATAATCTCAAGACATCGTCTCTGTCGCTGATGACCCTTGCCATAGCCGGATTCTGTCTGGTTTTCAATGGCCACCGCAAGACCGGTGCGGTGCTGACGCTCATCGGTGTGGCTATCGGATTGTATCCCCATCCGCAGATGGCCTATTATCTCTGTTTCATCATCGGTTTCCTCTTCCTGGCCGAACTCGCCAAGGCGATACAGAGCCGTCGGTGGAAAACTTTCGGCATATCGACTGCGGTCTATGCTGCCGTATTCCTCATCGGCGCGGGCACCGGTACAGCTGCTACTTTCGCCAACATCGAATATGCCGGCGAAACCATGCGTGGCGGCCACAGCGACCTGGTCAAAGACACGGATGCCGATAACAAGACCGGCGGACTCGATCTTGACTATGCTACGGCGTGGAGCTACGGCATCGACGAGACCTGGACGTTCCTGATTCCCAATTATATGGGTGGCGCTTCGGGATACAATTTGGGCAAGGACAGCCAGCTATACGATGAACTTGTCAAGAAGGGTGTGCCCCGCAAGAGTGCCGAGCAGTTCTGTGAGAGTGCCCCCACATATTGGGGTGACAAACCGTTCACCGCAGGTCCTGTTTATTTGGGGGCCGTTGTCTGCCTGCTTTTCGTGCTGGGACTCTTCCTTGTCAAGGGACCCTATAAGTGGGCGCTCCTGGGTGTGACGGTTCTCTCTGTCCTTCTGTCGTGGGGAAGCCATTTCATGGGGTTGACCGAGTTCTTCTTCAAGGTCGTTCCCCTGTACAATAAATTCCGTGCGGTTGAATCCATATTGGTCATTGCTGAAATTACCGTTCCCGTACTGGGATTCCTGGCGCTCAAGCGCATCTCGGAAGAATCTCTCGACCGCAAGGAGTTCCTGCGCGCATTCTGGTGGTCGCTGGGCATTACAGGCGGACTCTGCCTCTTCATGGCCCTGTTCGGATCGTCTTTCGTATCCTTTACGACTCCCTATGATGACCGCGTCTTCGCCCAGATGCCCGACTGGCTGAGCCAGGCTGTCATCGCCCAGCGCGAAGCCATGATGGTATCCGATGCCTGGCGCTCGCTCCTCTTCGTGGTGCTGGGTGCCGCTGCCGTTTATTTCTTTGCTGTCCGTGCCCGCAGGCAGACGGCATTCTTCGGTGTGGTTCTCGCCGCACTGATTCTGCTCGACATGTGGTCGGTCGATAAGCGTTTCATGAACGACCGTTACTTCACCTCTCCCAAGAGCCTTACGGCTGCCTTCAAAGAACAGCCCTGGGAAACGCAGATTCTCAAGGACGGTGATTTGAACTACCGCGTGATGAATCTCTCGGTCTCGACTTTCAATGATGCCCGCACGTCCTACCGGCTCAAGTCCGTGGGCGGATATTCGCCCGCCAAGCTGCGCCGCTACCAGGACCTCATCGACGAGCATATCTCCAAGATGCACATGCCTGTGCTTAACATGCTCAACACCAAGTATTTTATAGTGCCCGCCGGCGACAATAATACGCCGGAGCCGCAGAGCAATCCCGAGGCGATGGGTAACGCGTGGTTTGTCGATTCGCTCGTGGTGGTCGATAACGCCAATGCCGAAAGTGATGCCCTCATGCAGTACGACCTCCGTCATGTGGCCGTGCTCGACCGGGCGTTTGCAGCCTCATTGCCTGCTGAACGTCCCGTACTGGATTCTCTGTCGTCTGTTCGTCTCACTTCCTGGTCGCCCAAGGAGGTGGATTACGAATATCAGACCTCCCGGCCCGGCACTCTCGTTTTCTCCGAGATATATTATCCTTATGGCTGGAAAGCAACCATTGACGGCGAGGCTGTAGACCATTACCGGGTGAACTATATGCTGCGAGCTCTCAATGTTCCGGCCGGCAGTCATCGGATTCATTTTGTCTTCGAACCTGACTCGGTGGCTAAGGGAAACACTGTGTCCATGATTTTTGTCATTCTCATGTATCTCATCATTTTCGGGGCTGTCGGCTTCGGTGTCTGGCAGTTGTTCTCCCGAAAGGCATCGGTGTGATACAATAACAGATTATCAGAGGCGCTGATGACTGACAGGACAATACCGCACTGGTACGTCATGCGTACGGCTGCGAATTATGAGCGCAAAATGAAACTCTGGGTCGAGGCCCGGGGGGTGGAAGCCTATCTTCCCGTGCGTTCTGAAATGCACCGCTGGTCAGACCGGATGAAACGGGTCGAAGTTGTGCTCACTCCTTCGCTGCTTTTCGTCCGGCTGGCTCTCGTTCATCGTGAACTGCTGTGGGGTGAACCCCACCTCAAGGGACTGATGCGTGCGCCGGGCGAATCGGTACCTGCTCCGATCTCCGACGAGCGGATGGCGGAGTTTATGGAAATCGTCGAACGCGAGTCCGCCTTCTCGCTCATCCCGACTCCCATTCACAAGGGCGATATCGTACATGTGCTGGCCGGACCTTTGGAAGGCTTCGAGGGCGAATGTATGCGCATCGACGGAGTCAACAGTATTGTTATCCGCCTCAATCCGTTGCTTTCTGCAGCGGTAACGATACCGAGAAGTTATGTCAAAAAGATAAAATCATCCGAAAAATAGCAAAAAAGTTCCCGTTCCGGCATTTTTTTTCGCCTTTTTTGTCCGATTGTCAAAAATATTGTATATATTTGCAGCACTCAACATTAGAATTAAGGCAACTATCATTATTAAATAAAACGTTATGAATCTGAAACATCTGATGGCTTGCGGACTTGTCGCTTTGTTGGCTTTGACCCTCGCTTCCTGTGCCAAACCTAAACCTAAGTTACATCTCGTACCCGCAGCGCAGTCAACGGGAAACGATCCCGATGCTCATTTTGTAATTGTGTACGAAGAACCCATCCAGAAGATTGTGCGCCAAGGCAAGATTGCTGTTTACAATGCCAATACCGACCAGCTGGTTGACGAGATAGACCTTTCCATTCCTTCCTATCCCGAGGAAAAGCGTCAGAAAGATGTCAACGAGCATTATCTGGTAGAGCCCTACGACTATAGCCGTACGCATACGCCCACCAATCGCGACACCAAACCCGGTACACCCTCTGCCCCCGATGCAGAGGACGATTTGGGTAATTATCAGACCACGATTATCGGCGGGTTCACCGACGGCTTCCACTTCGAGCCCATCATGTTTGAGGACAGCATTGTGGTCATCCAGATGCACCACAACATGTTGGAATACGGTCATCACTATTACATTACCGTAGATCCCGGCATCATTGTCCAGTCCGACGGTTCCTCGCCCGGTATTTCCAAGTCCGACAAGTGGGAATTCTCGACCCGCGGCAACGGTCCTGTCTTGGACAAAGGTGTGCTGCGCGTGTCAAGATATGGCGACAAGGACTTCCGCACCATCCAGGAAGCCATCGACTATGTACCCGATTCGATGACCACACCCATCACTATCGAGGTCGGTCCCGGCAATTATCACGAAATCATCTATTTCCGCAATAAGACCAATCTCACCATCCGCGGTGTCGACAAGGATCAGGTGCGCATCTTCTATGAGAACTGCGACAACCGCAATCCGCATCCCCGCCGTATCGTAGCCAATGAACAGAAGGGTTCCTTCCCCTTCCGCCGTGCGGTATTCTCGGTTGACAATTGTGCGGACATCACGCTCGAGAACCTCACTATCGAGAACACCTCCAACGGCGAAATGGGACAGGGCGAGGCTCTGATTTCCCAAAGCGAACATCTTGTGGTTCGTAACTGCAATCTCAAGAGCGTTCAGCGTGCTGTGGCCTGCAACGGTACCACCTATTTTCAGGACTGCACTCTCGAGGGTGGTTTCGACGTTGTCCAGTCCCGTGGCCCGAATTTCTACTACCGCTGCAAACTGGTCAATACGGGCGGTCCCTTCGTCTGGCCCCGCAACGACAAAGACGAGCGCGGTCTCGTCTTCCTGGAATGCACGTTCCTCGGCAACCTAGCCCGTATGAGCGACTACGGACGTACCAATTCGCTCACCTCACGCAAGTTCCCCTATGCTGAAATGGTGCTCATCAACTGTCGCGAAAAACATATCTCGCCCACAGGATGGTCCGTAATCGGGTCGAAGGATAATTTCTTTGCCGAGTACAATACCCGCTATTTCGAGAACGGCAACCTTGTCGATACCGAATCACGTCACCCATACGTGCACAAACTCGACCCGGTTCGCGATGCGGCCCTGGTCAAGAGCTATGCTACGGCATCATGGGTGCTCGGTGGTTGGAATCCTACTGAGAACCGCAGCAAACAGGATGATTAAATAGCGTACATTTGAAGAATGCAGGCGCTGATTCTTGCTGCCGGTATGGGCAAACGCCTGGGTGAATACACCAGGAACAATACCAAATGCATGGTGCCAGTCAACGGAACACCGTTGATTGACCGTGTTATGAAACAGCTGTCCCGTTTGGATATCAACAGGGTGGTCATTGTAGTAGGCTATGAGGGTGAAAAGCTCATGGCCTACCTTGGTAATGAGAAGAACGGTCTCAGGATAGAATACGTCAACAATCCCGTTTATGACAAGACCAACAACATCTATTCCCTGTCGTTGGCCAAGGACAAACTCCAGGAGGACGATACCCTTCTGATTGAGAGCGACCTCATTTTTGACGACAACATGCTGCCCCTGCTCGTCAGCAATCCGCAGCCCAATCTCGCCCTTGTGGCTAAATACGAGAGTTGGATGGACGGAACCATGGTGCGCATCGACAGCGACTGCAATATTGTCAACTTTGTACCCAAGGACGCATTCCGCTATGAGGACAGCCGGCAGTATTACAAGACCGTCAATATCTATAAATTCTCGCGTGAGTTTTCTCGCACCAAGTATGTGCCTTTCCTTGAGGCATATACCAAGGCGGTCGGTAATAACGAGTATTATGAGAATGTACTGCGAATCATTTCTTTCCTCAACAGCCATGATCTGAAGGCGCTGCCCATCACCAGCGAAAAGTGGTATGAGATTGACGATAAACAGGATCTCGATATTGCTGAAGCCCTCTTTGCCGATGAAAAGGATGTGCTGCGCAAGTATTACGGACGATATGGCGGGTTCTGGCGTTTCCCCAAAATGCTGGATTATTGCTATCTGGTCAATCCCTATTTCAATGAGAGCCGTATCATCGACGAGATGGAGGCCTACTTCCGGACACTCATTGCCGAATATCCTTCCGGCATGAAAGTCAATTCACTGCTCGCCAGCAAATGCTGGGGCGTCAGGGAGGAATATATCATTCCCGGAAACGGCGCCGCCGAACTCATCAAGGTTCTGATGGAGGAACTGCCCGGAACCCTGGGCATCATACGCCCCACTTTCGAGGAATATCCCAACCGGAGGGAGACCGAAGGCCTGGTGACTTTTGTGCCTGGGAATCCTGACTACAGATACACAGCCGACGACCTGATGGAGTTTCTCGGAACCCATAAAGCCGATAATCTCCTGCTCATCAACCCCGACAATCCTTCCGGCAACTTCATCCCCTTTGACGATGTGATCCGGCTTGCGGCTTGGTGCCAGGACCGGCACATCCGCCTGATTGTCGACGAGAGTTTCGTCGATTTCAGCATCGGTTATGAGAACAATACGCTCCTCCACGACTCTCTTCTCGAGGCATATCCCAGGCTGGTGGTCATGAAGAGTATCAGCAAGAGCTACGGCGTACCCGGCATCCGTCTGGGCATTCTCTGTTCGGCCGATACGGCACTGATTTCCTCACTGAAGAAGAAGGTGAGCATCTGGAACATCAATTCCTTCGCCGAGTACTTTATGCAGATTTTCAACAAGTACGAGAAGGACTACAGGCGGGCTTGTGCCAAATTCATTGCCGAACGTGAGGACTTCGGGCAGAAACTCCGCTCAATCAGTTTCCTCCGCGTAATGCCATCTCAGGCAAACTATTTCCTCTGTGAAATTCTGCCGCCCCGCAATGCCAACGAACTCGTCTTGACGATGCTCAAGCGCTATAACATTCTCGTGCGCGACTGCTCCGACAAGAAAGGATTTGACGGTCGCCAGTACATGCGTATCGCCGTTCGCTCTCACGAGGACAATGCCCGGTTTATTGCCGCATTCAGCGAGCTGGACAGGAATTCTTAAATTATGAACATTACGATTTGCGGAGGCGGAAATCTGGGCCATGTCTGCGCAGGTTTTCTGGCCTCTCAGGGTATCCATCGGATATCGTTGCTTACAACCCGCCCGGCACAATGGGCGGGTTCGGTTGATGTTACCGATGCTTCAGGCCGTGTTTTTCATGGTACCTTGCATCGGATTTCCGACCGGCCATCCGATGTCATCCCGGACGCCGGGATGGTATTGATTTGTCTGCCCGGCTTCGCAATAGGACCACAGCTCGAGGCTATTGCACCCTATCTGTCTCCCGGTTGTTGTGTGGGGTCAGTCGTGTCCAGTACGGGATTTTTCTTTGAGGCCTTCCGTCTTTTACCGCCCAGTACGCCGCTCTTCGGATTTCAGCGTGTACCTTTCATCTCACGGATTACTCATTATGGGCGGGAAGCCGAACTGAAGGGATATAAGGATTCTCTTGCTGTTGCTGTTGAACAAGCAGACGATTCCGATGCTGTACGCCGGATGTTGGAGGTTATGTTCAAAGTTCCTGTCCGTTTGTTGCAGAGTCACTATGAGGTCAGTCTTTCCAATAGCAATCCCTTGCTCCACACCTCCCGTTTATATACCATGTGGCGGGACTGGAAGCCCGGAACTTCCTATCACGAGAACCCGGGGTTCTATTCTGACTGGACTATCGAGGCATCCCGGCTCTACATCGCTATGGATAAAGAGTTGCAGCAGTTGCTCCGCATCCTTGGGGTGCGCGAAGGGGCAGTACCGCCTGTTTTGGACTATTATGAAAGCACGGATGCAGAGTCCTTGACGCGTAAGTTGCGTTCCATTACTGCCTTTCAGGGCATTGCTTCCCCCATGGTCTTGAATAGGGAAGGACGCTATGAACCCGATTTCAAAAGCCGTTATTTCACAGAGGATTTTCCTTATGGATTAAAATTTATCCGTGAAACCGCCAAGAATCATCAGCTCGACTGTTCTCATATAGAATCCGTTTTCCGTTGGGGCCAAACAATCTTATCAAATATTAAATAAGCCAGACCGCTCCGCGCCGCCTGGCCATTTTTTATCATTTTCTTTTAATTTCCGTGCCTCTCAGTTCCCTCCCCCTTTAAGGGGGATAAGAGAGGGTCTTCAGAACTTCGCGTTCTTCATATCTCCCGTGTCCTCGTAGGCAATGTGCATCGCGAAGGCGTGGCGCAGTGACGTGGGCGTGTGGAGACCCTTGCCCTCCGACAGACGCAGGAAATCCCAGAGCAGTTCTTTGTAGTCGGGATGAACGCAGTTCTCGATGATGAGGCGGGCACGCTGCGAAGGCGACTTGCCTCTCAGGTCTGCCACGCCCTGTTCCGTCACAACCACACGTACGCTGTGTTCCGAAGAATCGACGTGCGTTACCATGGGCACAATCGACGAAATCAGACCCTTCTTGGCCGTCGAGGGCGTCGTGAAGATTGAGAGGTAGGCGTTGCGTGCAAAGTCGGCGCTGCCGCCGATACCGTTCATCATCTTCGTACCGCTCACGTGTGTCGAGTTCACGTTGCCGAAGATATCCAGCTCTAGGGCCGTGTTGATGGCGATGATGCCCAGACGGCGGATCATCTCCGGATGGTTCGTCAGTTCCTGAGGACGCAGCAGGACGCGCGAGCCGAACAGATCCATGTTGTCGTACATCTTCTGCAGGGCCTCTTCGTCCAGCGTCAGCGACGAGCCTGTCACATACTGACACCGGCCCTTCAGCATCAGATCCACCACGCTGTTCTGAATCACCTCCGTATACATCGAGAAGGCAGGCACCTGCGGGTTGTCGCCCAGGGCGCCGAGCACCGCGTTGGCAATGTTGCCCACACCGCTCTGCAGGGGCAGGAATTCCTTGGGGATGCCGCCGCGCTTCAGTTCGTTGGCCAGGAAGTCGGCCACGTTGTTGCCTATCTGTTGTGTCTCGGCGTTCAGGGGCGTGAAGGGAGCCAGGTGGTCGCTGTCGTTCGTCAGTACCACACCGATTACCTTCTTCGGGTCGATTTTCACATCAATCGTACCAATGCGGTCGCCCACATGCTCAATCGGGATAGCCTTGCGGTAGGGCGGATTGGCCGGAACATAGATATCGTGCATGCCGCGCAGTTTGCCGGCATGTTTTTCATTCAGTTCAATCAGGATTTTGTCGGCCACCATGCAGAGCGTGGGGGAGATGCCCACCGATGTCGTCAGGATGATGCTGCCGTCTTCGTTGATTTCCGAGGCCTCCACGATAGCTGTGTCAATCTTGCCCAGGAACCCGTAGTGTACGTCCTGGCCGATCATCGACAGATGAAGGTCGAAATACTGTACCTCACCCGCGTTAATGGCACCGCGCATGTCCTTGTTCGACTGGAAGGGAGTACGGAACTTCACAGCCTTGGCCTGTGCCAGTTCGCTGTCGATGGGATTGCCCGTCGCACCGCCTGTGATGAGACCGATTTTGAAGTCGCGGCCTGCTTCGTGTTCTGATGTTGCATACTTGGCCAGTGCCGAGGGAATGGCTTTGGCCGTACCTACCGATGAGAAACCGCCGATGCCGATTACGTCACCGTTCTTGATGGTCCGTGCAGCCTCTTCGGCTGTCAGTATTGGATAAATCATATTTGGATGTTTGTTGTTTGTTTGCTGCAAAGATACAACTTTTATTTCATATATGCAAGTTTTTCCTCCTGCATTAGTAAAATATGCATTATTTATTTAGTTTGCTATCTGTTTTTGTAGTCTGGAGCGTGCAAAAGGTGTCTCTCTTTCTTAAAATGAGGGCCGCCTGGCCAAAAAAAAATCGTCTGCCTTGGCAGTTTCGTTTTTTTGTGTTATCTTTGTGCCGTTATGAGAAAAATCAAGATAGGCTTTGCCGACTTCTACGACGGCTTCGACCCGGAGCATTATTTCATTACCGAGTTGCTCTCGACGCATTTCGATGTTGAGATTACCGATGACCCCGATTACCTCTTCTACTCAGTCTTTGGCGACACGCATCTGCGCTACGACTGCATCCGTATTTTCTATACCGGCGAGAACCAGGTGCCCGATTTCAACCTGTGTGACTATGCCATCGGCTTCGACCGCATGGATTTCGGCGACCGTTATTTCCGGCTTCCTATCCATTATCTCTATACGGAGGACACCCTGGCCATGGAACGCAGACATCTGACTCCGGACAGCGAGTTTCTGAACCGCGAAGGGTTCTGTTCCTTTGTCTATTCCAATAACCGCGCCTCGGCCGAACGCAACCGTTTCTTCGACATGCTGTCGGCCTATCGTCCCGTGGCATCCGGCGGCAGGTTCCGCAATAATATAGGCGGCCCTGTGGCCGACAAGGCGGCGTTCCAGCGGCAGTACCGTTTCTGCATCGCTTTCGAGAACTCGTCCTATCCCGGCTATACCACCGAGAAACTCGTGCAGGCATTTGCTGCAGGTGCCATTCCAATCTACTGGGGAGACCCCGAGGTGGAGCGGGTCTTCAATGGGGCAGCATTCATCAACTGCCACCGCTATGCCTCCTTCGAGGAGGTTGTGGAGGAGGTGAAACGGCTGGATGCCGATTCCGATGCCATGCTGCGGATGCTGCATGAGCCGGCTCTTGCCGACCCCTCGTGTTCTTTGGCCGAAGTGATGGGAAGGCTGGAGGATTTTCTCGTTGCCATCGTCAGTCAGCCGCTGGATAGCGCAAAGCGCTACAACCGTGTATATTGGGGCGAACGCTACCAGGTGCAGGAGAGGCGCAAGGCGAGAGCCTACAGCCATACTGTGCGCGGGCTTATGGAGTCACTTTATAAGAAAACCCTTTGGAAAGTGCGCCGGAACAACCGTTTCTTCTGGTTCATTGACCGGCTTTTCAAACGCCGGTAGTTTACTCCATCTCTCAAATTCTTGGTCTTGATTGCAGCCGGATACGGCTGGATTTCTTAAGCAGATAGCACAAAAAAACTCCGCAGCGATTGGACTGCGGAGCATTTTTTTATGGAGCGGGGCGGAATCAGATGCCGCCGCGGAAGTCGGGACGGTCGTTGCCTTCGCCGCGACGGGGACGGCGGTCGCTGCGTTCGGGACGCTCGCCGCGATCACGACGGGGACGTTCGGGACGCTCGCCGCGGGGCGCACGTGCAGGACGTTCCTCATAACCCTCGGGCTTCTCCTTCAGGGCGCGCATCGAGAGGCGGAACTTGCCGGTCTTCTGGTCAATCTCGAGGAGCTTGACGGTGACAACGTCGCCCTCCTTGATGCCGGTTTCCTCCATGGTCTCGAAACGCTTCCAGTCAATCTCAGAGATGTGGAGCAAACCCTCCTTGCCGGGCATGAACTCGACAAAGGCGCCGAACGTCTGGATGGTCTTGACGGGACCTGTATAGACTTCGCCTACCTCGGGCAGCGCCACGATAGCCTTAATCTTGGCTACGGCAGCATCGATGGATGCCTTGTCGGCCGACGATACAGCCACATGGCCCACGCCGTCGCTCTCGTCGATGGTGACGGTGGCTCCGGTCTCCTCCTGGATGCCCTGGATGATCTTGCCGCCGGGGCCGATGACCGCACCGATGAACGACTTGTCGATGTCGAAGGCAACCATGCGGGGAGCGTGGTCCTTGAGGTCGGGACGGTTCTCGGGCTGAGCCTCGAGAATCTTGGCGAGGATGTGGGCACGGCCTTCCTTGGCCTGCATAAGCGCTTTCTCCAGAATCTCATAGCTGAGTCCGTTGCACTTGATATCCATCTGGGTGGCTGTGATACCCTTCTCGGTACCGGTCACCTTGAAGTCCATGTCGCCGAGGTGGTCCTCGTCGCCGAGGATGTCGGTGAGGACGGCATACTTGTCGGAATCCTCGTCCTTGATGAGACCCATTGCGACGCCGCTGACAGGCCGGATGAGGGGCACGCCGGCATCACGCAGCGCGAGACAGCCGCCGCAGACGGTAGCCATCGACGAGGAGCCGTTGCTCTCTAAGATGTCGGACACGACGCGAACGGTATAAGGGAAGTCGGCGGGAATCATGGGCTTGAGGGCGCGCCATGCGAGATGTCCGTGTCCAATCTCACGACGGCCTACACCACGCTGGGCCTTGGCCTCGCCGGTGGAGAAGGGCGGGAAGTTGTAGTGGAGGAGGAACTTGTCGTAGCCCTGACGGAGCACGTCGTCGACCATCTTCTCGTCGAGCTTGGTGCCGAGTGTACAGGTCACAAGGGCCTGGGTCTCGCCACGGGTGAAGATGGCCGAGCCGTGGGGGCCGGGCACATAGTCGGGCTCAATCCAGATAGGACGCACCTCGTTGAGGGCACGTCCGTCGAGACGCTTGCCCTCGTCGAGCACACAGCGGCGCATAGCCTCGCGCTCCACGTCGTGGAAGTAGCGCTTGATCATGCCGGTGTATTCCTCGTCCTCCTTCTTCTCATCGGGGAGGGCTTCGATATAACCTTCGCAGATGGCCTCGAAAGCGGCCTCACGCTCATGTTTGTTGCGGTTGCCGGAGCGTGCGATGTCGTAGGCGGGCTGATAGCACTTGGCCTTGACGTCGGCGCGGAGCTCCTCGTCGTTGACCTCGTGGCAGTATTCCATGACGGGTTTGCCGACGGCCTCCATGAGTTCCTTTTGGACGAGGCAATGTTCGCGGATGGCGGAATGGGCGGCCTTGAGGGCGTTGATGAGGTCCGACTCGGACACCTCGTTCATCTCACCCTCGACCATCATGATGTTGTCGTAGGTGGCGCCGACCATGAGGTCCATGTCGGCCTGCTTCATCTGTTCGAAGGTGGGGTCGATGATGAACTCGCCGTTGATGCGCACGACACGCACCTCGGAGATGGGGCCCTCGAAGGGAATGCCGCTGACGGCCATTGCAGCCGAAGCAGCCAGACCGGCCAGGGCGTCGGGCTGGTTTACTTTATCGGAAGAATAGAGGGTAACGTTGACGAACGTTTCTGCATGATAGTTGCTGGGGAAAAGGGGACGGAGCACGCGGTCGATGAGACGGGAGGTGAGAATCTCATAGTCGCTGGCTTTGCCTTCGCGTTTGGTGAAACCGCCGGGGAAACGACCGGCTGAGGCATACTTCTCTTTATACTCGACGGTGAGGGGCATGAAGTCTGTGCCGGGAGTTACTTCACGTGCCGTACATACCGTGGCGAGAAGCATCGTGCCTCCCATGCGAAGCTCGACGGCACCGTCGGCCTGCTTGGCCACTTTACCCGTTTCGAGCGTGATGGTCCTGCCGTCACTGAGGGTAATTGTTTTCTTGATTGGATGAACCAATGTGTTTACCATAAAATTGTTATTTATTGTTTTGATCTCAAAAAATGCGTGCAAATATAGCGATTTTCCCCGAAATAAAAGTAAAAAAAATGAAAAAGTTGAGATTTTAAACATATTTTTGCCGAAAAAGTTGTTTTCTACGGAAAAAATCATTATCTTTGCAGCACAATTTTCAACGATGAGAGCGGGCATTGCATGGCCTGCGCTCTTCTTTTTTTTGACAATTTGAACATCAATATTACGAACACAAAAATGAAAACGTATTCCTTATTATACGCATGTGCTTTTGCCCTGCTGGCCGCAGGCTGCAGCCAGGAGCGCACGGTGAACATCACGGGCCAGGTGGCCAACGCGAACGGCGAGAAACTGTATCTGGAGCATCTGGGAGCCGGCCGTCCTGAGGTGATTGACTCGGCGGTGCTGGATGCCAAGGGCCATTTCAAGTTCAAGGTCCTGACGGAGGACGGTCCCGACTTCTTCAGTCTGCGACTGGTGACCCAGTCCATTCCGCTTGCCACCGACACCCTGCAGAGCCCCATCGAAGTGAACACCTCGCTCCGCAACTTCGCGTCGGGATATGAGGTGAAGGACGATCTGAACCGCCGGCTCAAAGAGGCCGCACAGGCCGGCAACGAGCTGCGCCGCAATGTGATGGACTGCAGTCAGCGACTGAACGACGGACTGCTGACCCGGGAGGCCTACCGCGACACCCTGCGTGCCCTGGTGGACGGCTACAAGCAGGACATGCTGCAGACCTACATCTATCAGAATCCGTCGGATCCGGTGAGCTATTATGTGCTTTTCCAGAGCGTGAGGGGACTCTCGATCTTCGACCCCTACGATGCGCGCGACAACCGGGCTTTCGGTGCCGTGGCTACGGGATGGGTGTTCAACTATCCCAAGTCGCCCCGCTGCAAATACCTGGAACAGGTGACGCGCGAGGGACAGGCCTTGAGGGTTCGTGAACGCATGGAGGCCGAGCGTGCCGACTCCATCACCCGGAATATCCAGGTGGCCAATTTCTTCAACCTGATTCTGCCCGACAAGAACGACAAGCCCGTGGACCTCTCGTCGCTGGTGGACGGCAAGAGCATCATCCTGCTGGATTTCACAGCCTACTACCTGCCGGTGAGCGTGGGCCACAACCGGCTGCTCCAGCAGATGTGGGAGAAATATCACGACCGCGGCCTGAAGATCTATCAGGTGTGCATGGATCCGGATGAAAACTTCTGGAAGGTGTCGGCTGACAATGTGCCGTGGACGGCAGTACGCGACACGGAGGTGTTGTTCGACACCGAGGGTAATATCCGCTATTCGCGTGCGGCAGCCACCTACAACGTGACGCACCTGCCTTCGCTCTTCCTGCTCGATAGGGACGGCAGCCTGAATGCCCGCATCGAGCATGAGGACAAACTGGACGGCGTCATTGCCGCAAAACTCTGAAATATCAACTATTTAAATTATATTTCTATGGCAGTAAACTATATGTCGCAGGAGGGTTATGACAAAATCCTCAAAGAAATCAATTACCTGGAAAGTGTGGAGCGCCCGAAGGTGAGCGCTCAGATTGCCGAAGCCCGTGACAAGGGCGACCTCTCGGAAAACGCAGAGTACGATGCCGCCAAGGAGGCACAAGGCAAACTGGAATCGAAGATTGCCCTGCTGAAGGACCAGGTGGCCAACGCCCGCATCATAGACACTTCGAAACTCGACACGTCGACGGTTCAAATCATGTGCACAGTACGGCTGATGAACCAGAAACTGAACAAGGAGATGGTCTATACCATCGTGCCTGAAAGCGAAGCCAACTTCCGCGAGGGAAAGATATCGGTGGCCACCCCGATTGCCAAGGCCCTGCTCGGCAAGAAAGTGGGCGAGGTGGTGGAGGTGCGCGTGCCCGCCGGCGTGCAGCAGCTCCAGGTATTGGAAATCAAATTCTAAACGACAGACAACTGAAGACTATGACAATCTTTTCGAAAATTGTGAAGGGTGAGATTCCCTCCTACAAAGTGGCCGAGGACGACCGCTTTTATGCCTTCCTGGACATCAATCCCGTGGCTAAGGGCCATACGCTGGTCATTCCCAAACGGGAGGTGGATTATTTCTTCGACGAGGAGGATGCCGAGATTGGGGCTCACATGGTGTTTGCCAAACGCGTGGCCCGGGCCGTCAAAGCCGCCATTCCATGCAAGAAGGTGGGCGTGTGCGTGATGGGGCTCGATGTGCCCCATGCCCATATCCACCTCATCCCGCTCGCCAACGAGGGCGACATGGATTTCAAGAAGGAACACCTGAAGTTCTCGGCCGAGGAGATGGAGGCTATTGCCAAGGCTATCAGAGAGCAGTTTTAAATATTAAAAAAAATTGTTATATCGTTATATCGAAATAACGAAATTCCAAAATATCGACATTTACATATGGAAAATTCCGAATTCTATCGCTATGCCACACGCCACATGGGCATGAACGGCAATGCGCTCTACGACTATATGCGTTTTACCTCAAAGGCTGCACTTCCCGTGGTTGACCAGTACATCAACCCCACGATTATCGAGGAACGTCAGCTCAACGTGGCCCAGATGGATGTCTTCTCGCGTCTGATGATGGACCGCATCATCTTCCTGGGAACGGAGGTGAACGACTACACGGCCAATGTGATTCAGGCCCAGCTGCTGTTCCTCTCGTCGACCGATGCCGAGAAGGACATCTCGATCTACTTGAACTCGCCCGGCGGAAGCGTTTATGCCGGACTGGGCATCTACGATACGATGCAGTATGTTCAAAGTTCCGTGTCTACCATCTGTACGGGTATGGCCGCCTCGATGGCTGCCGTTCTGCTCGTGGCTGGTGCCGAAGGCAAACGGTATGCGCTGCCCCACAGCCGCGTGATGATTCACCAGCCCATGGGCGGCATGCAGGGCCAGGCCTCGGACATGGAGATTACGGTCAACGAAATCAAGAAACTCAAGGATGAACTCTATCAGATTATTGCCGAACACTCCCACCAGCCTATAGAGAAGGTTACGGCCGACTGCGACCGTGACCATTGGATGACGGCTCAGGAAGCACTGGAATACGGCATGATAGACAAAATCCTAACACGCTCGAAGGCATAATGGCAAAAGTGGACCGTTGTAATTTTTGCGGACGTTCGCGCAGTGAAGTCTCCCTCCTCATCTCGGGTATGAACGGCTTCATCTGCGACGAATGTGCCGAACAGGCCAATGCCATTGTCCAGGAGAACCTGCCGGACCGGGGCAAGCATGCATCCCAGTTGAACAAGGACCTGAAGAGTCTGCCGAAACCGAAGGAAATCAAGGAGTTCCTGGATCAGTATGTGATAGGCCAGGACGACGCCAAGAAGAGCCTGTCGGTCGCCGTATATAATCACTACAAACGACTGCTGCAGCCCGACTCCAAGGACGATGTGGAGATTGAAAAGTCCAACATCATCATGGTGGGTTCTACCGGTACCGGCAAGACGTTGCTGGCGCGCACCATTGCGAGGATGCTCGAGGTGCCATTTGCCATCGTCGATGCTACGGTGCTGACCGAAGCCGGATATGTGGGCGAGGATATCGAAAGCATCCTGACGCGGCTGCTGCAGGCCTCCGACTACGATGTGGCCAAAGCCGAGCGAGGCATCTGTTTCATCGACGAGATAGACAAGATAGCGCGCAAGAGCGACAATCCCTCGATCACACGCGATGTCTCGGGCGAGGGTGTGCAGCAGGGCCTCCTCAAACTGCTCGAAGGCTCGAAGGTGAACGTGCCCCCGCAGGGCGGCCGCAAACATCCCGAACAGAAGATGATAGAGGTGGACACCAAGAACATCCTCTTCATCTGCGGCGGCGCCTTCGACGGCATAGAACGCAAGATCGGACAGCGCCTCAATACCCGCTTTGTGGGTTTTGAGACCGATCCGAAGAAAAAGAATATCGACAGGAGCAACATGCTGCAGTATATCACGCCGGCCGACCTCAAGTCGTTCGGTCTGATTCCCGAAATCATCGGACGCCTGCCGCTGCTGACCTATCTGAATCCCCTCGATGCCGACGCCCTGAAGCGTATACTCACTGAACCCAAGAACGCCATCATCAAACAGTATGTGAAGCTCTTCGGGATGGATGGTATCAAACTGGAGTTCGACGAGGCTGTCTATCAGTACATCGTCGACAAAGCTATCGAGTATAAACTGGGCGCTCGCGGGCTGAGAGCCATCACCGAGAACATCATGATGGATGCCATGTACGACATGCCGACCTCGCGCAAGCGTACGCTGCACGTCACCCTCGAATACGCCCAGGAGAAACTCTCGAAGGCGAATATGGAGCGGCTCCGTACCGTCTGAAAACCCATTTTATCAATCAGGAGAAGTGTACAATCTTTCTCAAATATCGCCCGTCATAGGCGCAACCCTGAGAGGCAACCGTCTGGCAAGTGCCACCACACAGCCCGACGTAGAGTATCTGCTCACCGACAGCCGTTCGCTGACCTATGCCAACCAGACCCTCTTCTTCGCCCTTGTCACCGAGAAGGGTGACGGCCACCGTTACATTCCGCAGCTTTACCAGGAAGGCGTACGCGCCTTTGTGGTTTCGAAGTCGAACGAGGAGTTCCGTAACACGTGTCCGGAGGGGTGGTTTCTAGTGGTGAACAACACTCTGACAGCCCTGCAGAAATTGGCCGCCTGGCACCGTTCCCGATTCAATATGCCTGTGGTGGGTATCACGGGTTCGAACGGCAAGACCATCGTGAAGGAATGGCTGTTCCAACTGCTGCACGACAGGAAGCACGTGGTGCGTTCGCCGCGTTCGTTCAACTCCCAGATTGGAGTGCCGTTGAGTGTATGGCAGCTGCGCGACAGCTGCGACTTGGCCATTTTCGAAGCCGGCATATCCAAGCCGGGGGAGATGCAGAACCTGCAGCCGGTTATCCGTCCGACCATCGGTATCCTCACCAATATCGGAACGGCCCATGCAGAAGGGTTCGAGAGCCAGCAGCAGAAACTGGTCGAGAAGCTCAGCCTGTTCCAGGATTCGGATGTTATCATCTACAACGCCGACATCCCGGGCATCAACGAGGCCCTCGAACTGGCCGGCGTGGGGGCTAGGTCGATGGCCTGGACCATGAAGCGTACCGACGCCCAGATTACGGTAAACAATATCCGCCGTACCGGGACGGACACAACCGTACAGTTCGACTTCCTGGGCTTCGATGCGGAGTTCACCATCGCGATGACCGACGACGCATCGCTCGAGAATGCCATGAACTGTGTGGCTCTCCTATTATATATAGGTGTGTCGCCCGACGAGATTTCCTCGCTCATGCCGCGCGTTTCACCCCTTGCCATGCGACTCGAGGTGATGGAAGGCAAGCAGGGCTGCATGATCATCAACGACGTCTATAATGCCGACCTTACCTCGCTCGAAATCGCGATGGAGTTCCAGAAGCGCCGTTCTACATCTGCCCTCCAGCCGGCCCTGATTCTTTCCGACATGGCCCAGACGGGACTGTCGGTCAGGGAGGTGGCCGACCGGGTAGCGCGACTCTGTGCGCTCAACAATATACGCAGGTTTATTGGTATCGGCCCCCTTTGCAGCGAGGCCTCCGACACAATTCTATCGAAGTTGAGAGCCCACGGCAGCGAAGTGACCCTTTCGTTCTATCCCACGACGGAGGATTTTCTGGCCTCGGCTGAGATACAGCAGCTGTCCAATCTGCTGATTCTGCTCAAGGGAGCCCGTTCGTTCCGGTTCGAAAGAATCAGCGATGCCCTGCAGCTGCGCCGGCACGAGACAATCCTGGAAGTCAATCTGGACGCCATTGTCCACAATCTCAATGCCTACCGTTCGCACCTGCGTTCCGACACGAAAATGGTCTGCATGGTAAAGGCCTTCGGCTATGGCAACGGAAGCTATGAATTGGCCAAGACCCTTCAGGACCAGAATGTGGACTATCTCGCTGTAGCCGTAGCCGACGAGGGAGCCGAACTGCGCCGTCAGGGCATCCACATTCCCATCATGGTGATGAATCCCGAGATGTCGGCCTTCCGCACCATCATCGAGAACCGCCTGGAGCCCGAAATCTATTCGTTTCGTCTGCTCCGCGCCTTCGTCCAGGAGGCCGCGAGAATGGGCGTGGCCGGCTATCCGGTACATATCAAAATCGACTCAGGCATGCATCGCCTGGGCTTCCAGCCCCACGAGATGGAGATCCTGATCGGTGCCCTCAAACAGCAGTCGTCCGTGATGGTACGTTCGGTATTCTCGCACTTTGCAGGCGCCGACGACAGCAGGTTCGACGACTTCACGGCTGAGCAGATTCGCCGGTTCTCCTATTGTGCCGACCGCCTGCGTGAGGCCTTCCCCCACCAGATTCTCCGGCACATCCTCAATTCGGCTGGCATAGAAAGGTTCCCGCAATATCAGTTCGAGATGTGCCGTCTGGGCATCGGTCTGTACGGCTTCGAGGCCTCGTCGACCGACATGAATCTGGAATGCATCTCGACGCTGAAGAGCACCATCCTGCAAATCAAGGAGATTCCTGCCAGCGAGACTGTAGGCTACAGCCGCAAGGGTGTGCTGAACCGCACCTCTCGCATCGCTATGGTTCCCATCGGATATGCCGACGGCTACGACCGCCGTCTGGGCAACGGTCATGCCCGGATGCTGGTTCACGGCAAGTCGTGTCCTACGGTAGGTAATGTCTGCATGGATGTGACCTTCCTCGATGTGACCGACTGTCCGGAAGCCCGTGAAGGGGACCAGGTCGTCATCTTCGGCCGCGACCTTCCCATCTCAGAACTGTCCGACACGCTCGGCACAATCTGCTACGAGGTCATGAGCACGATGTCCAACCGCATCAAAAGGGTTTATTACAAAGAATAACCCGTTCTCCCCAATCCAAACATTCTCCGCATGCAATTCCGTTATTTACACCTGCTGCTCCTTGCCTGCTGTCTGATGACGGCAGGCAGGGCAGCCGAACGGGCCGACGCCAGCCTGCGCAAGTGGGCGGAAAGCGCTGGCCTTTCCTGTTACCCCTTTCATGAGGCTGCCGTCTATACCGACGGCCACACCAAGTTCCGCGCAATGCTCGACGATATCGATGCCGCCGGCCAGACGGTGGATATCGAATACTTCATCTACGCACCCGACTCCATCGGAAGGTTGGTGACGGAACATCTGCACCGCGCGGCACAGCGCGGCGTGCGGGTGCGTCTTCTGATTGACGACTACAAATCGCGGATGCGCAATTACGGCTACGACCAGGCATGGCTCGACTCCATGGCAACTCTCGGTATAGAGACGCGGCTTTTCGACCCGATGACCTTCCCCTGGGTGAACCGCATTTTCCGCGACCACAGAAAGGTGGTGGTGATCGACGATACGATATCCTGGGTGGGCGGTCTCAATGTGGCCGACTATTACCTGAACGGCAATCCCGAGACCTACGGGGGATGGCGGGATACCCATGTGCGTATCACAGGCCGTCTGGCGGCCGTACCCTTCGGCGAATCCTTCCTGCGCCAATGGACTCACGGGGAAGACAGCGCTGCAGGCCAGGCTTCACCGAGTGCCCTCCGTTCGGTGACGGGACAGGATGTGATTTTCTTCGAACGCGGACGTTCGTCCCATGCCAGTAAAGCCGAAACAAGGCGGGCCTATGTGGCCGCCTTCCGTTCGGCGCAGAAGAGTATCCGGATTGTCAATCCCTATTTCATGCCCACAGCAAGCGTGCGCCGTGCCCTCATCGATGCCATCGACAGGGGAGTGGATGTTCAGATTATCCTGCCCCTCGTGAACGACGAGCCCACGCTAGGGGCGGGAAATCTCAACTTCGCCCATCGGCTGGTGCGCCACGGAGCCAGGGTCTATCTCTACAAAGGTGCATTCCACCACAGCAAAATCCTGATGGTGGACGACTGTTATTGTATGATCGGTTCGGCCAATCTCAACAGCCGGTCCCTGCGCTGGGATTACGAGGCCTCCTGTTTCCTGCTCTCACCCGAAGTGACTGCTGAACTGACCGCAATCTTCAACCGCGACCTTGAAGCGTGCGACCTGATGACGACAGAATATTACAAGTCTCAGAAGCCGGGGCTGCGGGCTAAGGGATGGATAGTGAATCATATTTTCACTCCTTTGCTATAAAAATTGGCAGATTTTGTATGTTTTTGCACTAAATTTGTAAATAATAAAAGAAATTTTCCATAAAATTTGGTTTTTTGAAATTATTTTGTTATCTTTGCGCCCACAAAAACATGCGACAATGTCAAAATTAGTCATACCCCAGAACTATAGCGCATCGCTCGATCTGCCTCAGACCGAGATTGCCATCAAGCGTATCAAGGACTTTTTCCTATCCTCGCTCAGTACGGAGCTGCGTCTCCGTCGTGTTACAGCCCCTCTCTTTGTGCTCCGTGGCCTCGGCATGAACGACGACCTGAACGGAGTGGAGAGAGCCGTGAATTTCCCCGTGCGTGACATGAACGACGCGCGGGCTGAGGTGGTTCACAGTCTTGCCAAATGGAAAAGGGTAACCCTAGCCGAATATAACATTGCTCCCGGCCGCGGCATCGTGACCGACATGAATGCTATCCGTGCCGATGAGGAACTCGATAATATTCACTCGCTGTATGTGGACCAGTGGGACTGGGAACGCGTCATCCGCAAGGAAGACCGCAAGACGGCTTTCCTAAAGTGTATCGTCCGCAAAATATGGTCGGCCATCCTCCGCACGGAGTTCCATATCTCGGAAATCTATCCCGAACTGAACTGTTTCCTGCCTGAAGATGTTTTCTTCATCCACAGCGAGCAGCTGCGTGAACTGTATCCTGACCTCAGTCCCAAAGAGCGCGAGGATGCCATCTGTCAGAAACACGGAGCTGTATTCATCATGGGCATTGGCGGCAAATTGGGCGACGGCAAGGAACACGATCTCCGCGCGCCCGACTATGACGACTGGACAACGCCCAACGAAGAAGGATTCCTGGGCCTTAACGGCGACCTGCTGGTGTGGTATCCGATTCTGAACCGTTCGATAGAACTCTCCTCCATGGGTATCCGTGTGGACGAAGAAGCCATGCTGCGTCAGTTGAAACTGACGGGCAAGGAAGAGCGCACATCGCTCTACTTCCACAAGCGGCTGCTGGAAGGCACGCTGCCGCTTTCAATCGGCGGCGGTGTGGGACAGAGCCGACTCTGCATGGTGCTCCTGCACAAGGGTCACATCGGCGAGGTGCAGTCCTCCATCTGGCCCGACGATATGCGCAAGGCCTGCCGCGAGGCGGGGATGCCCCTGATCTGAAATCATTAAAATTGAAACCTGACTAAATAGAAAAGGCCTGCCCTTCGGGACAGACCTTTAGTTTTTATGGTGCTTCGGGTCAGGCTTTCTTAACCAGCGAATCATAAACTTCGGCGACCTGCCCGGCAATGTGGTCCCAGTTGTATTTCTTCATCTCATAGACCTGTTTCTGGTAGGGGAGGTCGACATTCTCCTGGAGTTTGGCCACAAGTTCGGGGATGTCGCCGCAATGGAAATAGTGGTTGGCGGGAAGTCCCACCTCCTTGTTGGCCGGGATGTCGCTCACAATAATCTTGGACCCATAGCTCATGGCCTCAAGCAGGGCGATGGGCAACCCCTCGTGGGAAGAGGGGAGGACGTAGCAACGGCAATGGTTGAGCAACGCCTGGAGCCGTTTCCCCTTGATGAAGCCGGTGAGCACGACGCCGCGTTCGTAGGCCATGCGTTTGAGCCGGATGGAGTAATCGTCCTCAAAGTCCGAGTCGCCGGCGATGACGAGTTTGCATCCGTGGTTTTCGATTTTGGAGAATGCCTCAATGAGCTGATGCAGGTTCTTCTCGGGTGCAAAACGGCACATACCCAGGATGTATTTTCCCTCCTCGATACCGAGTTCCTCGAAGTAGAGGGGGTGGGATACATCCTCCGCGGGGGTCACACCATTATATATAAGGTGCATCTTCTTGTGGATGCGGTATTTCTTCTCGAGGAGCCGCAAGATGACCTGGGAGATGACGATGACCTCGTTGGCAAAGAGTGCTCCCATGGCTTCGCCGAAACGGAGCATCAGTTTGGCGGCCCATCCCCACTTTTCGCGTTCATAGTCCTGGCCGTGATGGGTGAAGACAACCTTGAGGCCCAACAGCCGGGCCAGGGGGGTAAGGATGGCGGGCCCGCAGGCATGGATATGGATAATCCGGGCATGCAGTTTCTTGGCTTTCCAGACGGCACGCCATGTGTGGATGATGGCCTCGAAGGATTTGCTCTTGGGGGCATCGATATCCACGAGATCCACGCCCGAGAACTTGCGGAAATTGTCGCGGACATAACTCTTGCGACGGATGACGGTGACGCTGTAGCCCTTGGCAACGATGCGCGGGAAGAGTTCCTCACAATGCGTTTCGACACCGCCCATGATGTTGGGGATGCCGCGAGTGCCGGTGACGACGATTTTGATTTTATCCTCGGGTAAATCCTGTTTCATTCGCTTGGAAAAAATTACAGTTCGTGGAGGTCGCCCTGAGAGGGATCCTGTCCCACATCATGCCACTGGGGACAGATGCAGGCCGGAAGACCGCGCAGAGACCTCCATTTGTTGCGTAGCGCCCAGAGCGCTGGATATTTTACATATTTGTGCATGACGGGCGATGCTGTGCCCACCATCCAGCAGTTCTTGGGGCAGGTGCGCACTTTGGCTCTCACTTCCCGGGCACGTGCACTTTGCCAAATGCTCATGAAATCGGCCTGGTGGATGTTGCCCATAGACTCTTTCCAGTATTTTTCTTCCAATCCGTTGCAGGGATAGACTTCTCCCCAGGGATCGATGAAGAAGTTGGCGGTACCGGCCTCGCAGGGCAGCATTCTCCGTCCACGGTTGATATAGTTGATGAGCCCCATGTTGAACCAGGCACGGAACCAGGATTTGGGGCTTCGTTCGTTGAGCTGCCAGTTGATGAGGGTCTCGAAATCGGCATTGACCTGCGACTGGTTGGTAATCCGGTTGTCGTCCTTATGGAAGTAGTAACTGTTGTGGAAGGCAGCGGTAGCGAACTCCATGCCCAGCGAACGGGACAACTGGTAGAGCGCCAGCATGTCGGTGGAATTGCTGTTGGAGACGGTGCAGCCGAAACCGATGTCGCGCAGCCCCATATCCTTGAGGGTGAGCAGGGTGCGAAGTCCTTTGTCGAATCCGCCGGCGCGGCCGCGCAGTTCATCGTTTTTCTGGGACAGTCCCTCGATTGATATACGGATTCCTATCTTGGGGAAGCGTCGGGCCAGTGCGATGACACGGTCTTCAAACCACCCGGAGGTGGAGATGACGATGCGAGGGGAATGGCGGTAGCACTCTTCCACAATATCGGCCAGGTCTTCACGGATGAAAGGCTCGCCGCCGGTGAGGTTGATGAATTTCAACTGAGGCAGGGTTTTGAGGTCTGCGGCAGAGAGTTCTTCATCCGCGCGCGTAGGATGCTGCCAGATGTTACACATCTTGCATCTCATGGGGCAACGGTATGTGAGAATCAAGCTCGCGTCGGTGGGGCTTGGAATTTCGGGTGTCGGCATGCCATTCTGTTTTATATTTGTAAAACGTATGCGCGCATGCTTTATTGCTTAAAATATTAAATATTTTTCAGATATTTTCAAAATTGAAGGTTGCGGGGTTGGCGATGGAGAAAATTCCGTTGTGCAGATACCAGATCCTGTCGGCCGCGGAAACCGCCTGCTCGAGGTCGTGGGTTGACAGCAGGACGGCCTTTCCGCCGTTGTGGGCAAGGCTGGCGAGCAGGGAGAACAGGTCCTTTCGGGAGGGATAGTCCAAAAACGCCGAAGGTTCGTCAAGGAGCAGATAGGACGTACCCTGGGCCAGCGCCCGGGCCAGCATCACTTTCTGTTTCTCGCCGTCGCTCAGGGTGTGGAAAAGCCGGTCGGCGAGGGATTGGATTCCGATGGAGAGCAGGGCCTGGTCGGCCGCCTCGTAGTCGCTGCTGCCGAGGTGACCGACAAGGTCGGTATAGGGAAGGCGTCCCGAGGCTGCAATCTGACGCGCTGTGGTGTGGCGCAGGTCGGGCAGGTGGGTGAGCACCACAGACAGGTGGTGGGCCAGTTCCTGAGGCGACATCTGCTGCAAGAGCCGGTCGCCGATACGGATTTCTCCGCCCAGGGGAGGCAGCAGGCCTGCAAGGGTGCGCAGCAAAGTGGATTTGCCGCTACCGTTTCGGCCCACGAGGCACACGAACTCCCCGGGGGTCAAACTGGCTGTAACGGGACCGCATACGGGGTGGTCGTAGCCTGTTGTAAGAGATTGCAGGTACATGCCTTTAGTGAGCGTCACGGTAGTCAGCCATTTCGCGGGCACGGGCAGTCTGCCACCATGCTGCGGGCAAAATCCGGAAATTGCCGTTCACCCTGGGCGTGACGGTTTTGTGCGTCCGGATATAATCCGCAATATAGTGGCGCACATCGAGTTCGGAGGCCATCACAGTCCGGCTCTCGATGGTGGCACGGTCCCATCCCAGTCCCTTGGAGAAGAAATCTCCACCGCCACAAGCCTGATAACTGTTGATGGCTACGTTGTATTGCCGGTTCAGGTCGAAAGGTTCGCCTGAAACGAGCGACTTGACAGAAACGCGCTGACCGGCAGGCTTGGAAACGTCAACCGTGTAGTTGATACCGGCGGCATAGGTGTAGTTGAAGGTGGGCCATTGCATGACAGAGCCATACTGGTTTTTCAGCACAGCCCCGGTTTCGTCGTGCCTGTAGGCGAGGAGTTCGTCGGAGGCCGAATGCATGTGGTTGTACTGATTGGCATAGCCGTATTCCAGATATTTCACAATTTCCCCGCCCGACATTTTTACCGTAAAGAGTCGGTTCTCATATTTATATATGGAGAAGAGATCGCGCATGGTGATGGTCCCGGCGTTGATATGAGCAGAAGGGGAGAGGACGGATGCAAACGAGATGTCGGCTTTGGTGGCCCATAACTGCACATCCTGGATCAGATCGATAAGGGCAGAAGGTCCGAAGGGAGAGTCGGCTCCGTCGAGGGGTTCCGTAAGTGTGCCGACAGGAGCATCGATGAAATGGTTCACGGCCTCGACATCGGCAGCATAGTGCGATGAGAATACCGTATCGACAGGCACATCAGTCATGGGGACGTTCTGTGTTTTGACGGTCTTGATATACTTTTTCGTTTTGGGGTCCATCGAGAGATGGATGTCGGCCCGTCCTACAAAGAGGGCGCGTGTGCCGGCATCCAGAACGGGTACGGTATCACCTGCCACATTCACAATCCCGAATGCTGCGGGTGTATGGTCGTGACCGGTGAGAATGAGGTCGAAGCCCGGCACCTTGACCGCGACGGGAACCGACCCGTTTTCGTTCTTGGGAGTGTCCATGTCGGCACCTCCGTAGGTGGGATCGCTGCCTGCATGGAAGAGACCGATGAGGATGTCGGGATGTTCGTTTTCCTGAATATAGGGAACCCATTGCCTGGCACATTCAACCATGTCCTGGAATTCAAGACCGGGCCAGAGAGAAGCGGGGAGCCAAGCGGGGATGTTGGGGGTAATCATACCAAGGACGGCGACGCGGACGTTATGCCATTCCCAGACGGCGTAGGGCTTGAAAGCCGGACGTCCGGAGGCTGTATCAATCGCGTTGGCGCACAGGATGGGCATATGCAGTTCGCCCGGCAGGCGTTTTTTATAGAGGTCCGGACCGGCCTCAATGTCGTGGTTGCCCAAGCCTATTGCATCATAGCCGATTTCGTTAGCCATGCGTGTGAAGATGTGTGCACTGGCCGTATCTACATAATTGTAGTAGTAAAGCGAGGGCTGTCCCTGCAGATAGTCGCCTGTGTCGAAGAGCAGCAAGTTGGGCGATTTCGCACGTTCCTGTTTAACATAAGCCGATACATTGGCCAGAGAGTGGGCAGCGGGACGGTTGGCGGCGAAGTTGAACGGGAGGAGAGCTCCGTGAACATCCGTTGTGTAGAGAATCACAATGTCGGCTTCGTCGGGTCGTGTAAACAGCCTGCATGAAGAAATAAGAACAGACAAAAGCGTTATCAGCGCCGGATAATAAAACTTTTTCATCGCTTATAATTGATATTATGATTACAGAGCCGGGACGGTAATCCGGATTATACTATTTCCAGTTGTCGGAGAAAATGGGTGTGGCGCGGTCTGATTTCAGCCGTTGTTTTTCGGCTTCAATCCATTTGGCAGGCAGAAGTTGCCAATCCGTCGAGGGTTCAAAGCGGTATAGGCCTTTGTGAGACAGGAACTGGGCCATCACTTCGCGCATGTGGATGGGATGAATCGGCAGCGTGCGCATCTGGAGTGTCTCGGAGTTCCAGCCGATGGCATGATAGAGAATATCGTCGCCACCGGAACCATGGAACGAATTCATAGCCACCGTATATTCGGATCGCAGGTTGAAGGGACTTCCGTCGGCAAACGACTGGATTTCGACCCTGTTGCCACGAGGTTTGGACACATCGACGGTGTATCTGATTCCTGCAGCTTCAAAGAATTCCGTCAGGGGAATCCTCAGATAGGGATGTCCCTCGGGGTCGCGTGCCAGACTTCCGGTAGTGGGTTCAGTCCAAAGGTTGAGCAGGCGGCAGTTCCCGTCAGTCATCTGGGCATACTGGTTTCCGTAGGTGAACTCCAGGAAGCGGTCGATTTCCTGACCGGTCATTCGCAGTTTGACAATCTCGTTCTCGAAAGAATAGTAATACAACAAGTCGCTCATAAGTACATCGCCGCTCTTGAATTCCGGGGTTCGTGTAAATACGGCAGAGATCGAGACGTCGGCTTCTGTGTACCAAAGCTGGGCGTCGTTGATAAACTTGCGGTAGGGAGACTGGAACATAAAATCCTCAAAGGGATGACAGGAATTGTCGAACGTTCCGATCTTCTGGGTTATCCAGCCGTGGATGGACGTGAAGTCATGGCTGAATTGGGAGATAAACTCTTCGTTGACCTCATAATCGGACGATGGTGTTATTGCGGTGTGGATAATTTTTTTCATCGAGCCGTCTTCCTGCAGATTGAAGTGGACCACTGTGGTAGCTACATTGCCGCCCAGAATGCCCACATTGAAAACAGGCACCTTGTGGCCGTAGTCATTTACAACGGTATAGACCGAGGGATTGACATCCTTACCCATAATCACGAGGTCGAAGCCGTCAACCATCTTGATGACAGGAATGCCGCCGTTGGGATTTTTGTAGGAATCCATCTCATAGCCGTGTGCGGTGTAGTCGCGTCCGCATTGGAACATACCGATGAGCAGGTCGGGTTTTTCAACCATCCGGATGTAATTGACCCACTCCTGGGCGGTTTCCACCATATCAGTGGTCATGATTTCCTTCCACAGCATTTTGGGAAGCCACAGATTCACCTCGGGCGAAGTGAGGCCGAGAATGGCAATCCTGATGTCGCCCTTTTTCACGATGCAGTAGGGGAGGAAGTAGGGTTTCTTGGTCTTGGCGTTAAGGAGGTTGGCGCATACCACATGGGGATGCCAGTTGGAGTCCAGTCGGCGCGGATGAAGACATTCTTCAATCTTCAGGTCGTTTTGGGAGAGCCCGAATGCGTCATAATCGATATATTTTAATGCGCGGTAATAGATGGGTTCCCCGACCGTGTCGATATAGTTGAAATAATAGGCTTCCACACTACCTGAGAAATTGCCGCCGGCGTCCAGCATTAGGATGTTGTCCTCACCGTAAATCTCGCGCATGTCGCGGATGTAACTTGAGATATTGCTGAGCGAGTAGCTGGATGCGGTGTCAGCCTTGAAGTCGTAGGGAAGGATTGCACCGTGGAGGTTGCCCGTGGTGAGAATAATCAGGGATGAATCATCCACCCGTGCATTATGGCAGCCCGCCGTGAGGAGGGTTGTTACCAACAAAGTGATATGGATATGAATCTTGCGGAACATCAGTTGAGCGGTTTGGAGTCCTTGCGGTTCAGCCAGGGCAGCAGGACGTTAAGATCCCGCTTGTGGCCGGCGAGCCACCATTCGTGGGGCAATACCTGCCAATTGCTTTTCCCAGACGTTGAGACCGTTCCGGTAGAACGTATTTTCTGGGCGATGTAGTAGCACATGTCGTGGGTTGATTCGTTGAGGGTATGGAACCGGATATCTTCTTCGGTCCACCCCAACCCTTTGGTGAGGAAGCCTCCACCGCCAGCAGCCTGGTAGCTGTTGATGGCCACCGTGTAGCTCTGGTTCAGTTCGAAAGGGGAACCGTCGGCCAGACTTGTTATCTTCACCCTGTGGAGAGGCGGCAGAGAGATATCGACGGTGTAGTTGATGCCGGCGGCCGAGGTGAAGTTATACTGGGGAGTGGCCATGACGGGACCGAACTTGTCCATGGCCACGCTTCCGTCGGCCTGCAGTTTGAAACTGAGCACATGGTCATTGATGTTTCGCATGTGGCCGAACTGTCGTGCATAGCCATATTCCAGGTATTTGAGCACTTCTTCGCCTGTCATCCACAT
>Ga0326513_10000339_pt1 | contig 39004 bp, 67 predicted proteins | sample 2_2465_0518_D_FD_203654 | JGI IMG/M metagenome (GOLD analysis project Ga0326513, IMG submission 203654) | Bovine rumen microbial communities from UC Davis, California, United States - 2_2465_0518 | ecosystem: Host-associated > Mammals > Digestive system > Stomach > Rumen | place: USA... | reverse complement strand
CTCTTTGAGGTCTGCCTTATTCTCGCCAACGGACTTTAAGAACAGAGCGCCCGCCTTTCTTATCATGTCGGGGGTCTGCCCGCCGTTTTCGTCATCATCGTCAAGCTCGCAGTTGTAGAACACCAGAAGGCTTTGTACTGCCTGGTCTACTCCGTCAAGACGGTCACTTTGCAGAAAGCTCGTAGCGTCTATAAGCGGCACCGCCGCTTCAAAAGCGCCCATCATCACAGAGTTGTAGTAGTACTCGATGATAGGAACGGCCTTTAAGGGGTTAGGCTCAACGCTGATGATCTCGCTTGCGACATAAGGAAAATCGGGATAAGGAGCAGGTGCTTCATCCGTTTTGGTGCAAAGCAGAGTGTAGGTGTTGGTGTCATCGGAAAGCGACATGTTGAGGTTGTCGCCGTCTTTTACTCCGTAGCCGCTGTAAACGGGGCGGTTTCCAGGGGCAAGAGACTTTGCGACAAATGCGCTTCTTGGGTCGAGGGCATACGCAAGGAACGGCACGTCCTTGTCATCGTTCGCCTTTATGAAAAGGTCAGCCTTTCCTACTGTGTGAAACCAGTTTACGAGCTTGTTATCCGCCTGCTGCTTTCCAGAGCGGTAAAGGTACTCGTTTAAGGTCTTTACCTTGTCGGCAACTTCCTTATCATCGCTTCTTGATACGTAGAAACAGTCGGACTGGAGGAAGTAGCCGTTTTTAAAGGTCACTATCTCGTCCGCATAGGCAACGTTAATTCTGTTGTTTATTTCAGGGCGTATCTCTTTCTTCCTCGCAGATACGGGGGTCCTTCCCCTTCTGTACCAGTCGAGGTAGTCCATAGCCATGATATTTGCGGCATGAATTGAAAGAGCCTCGTTCGCTTCGGTGAGTATCGCCGCCTCATCTTCAGGATTAAAGCGCTCAATCCCCGTCCAGATAGGCAGCCTGCCGCAAAGAAACGGCTTTGTAGTAACGCCTTCGCTTTCTATAGTGATCTCTTCGTCCTTGTTGATGTCTGCCATATCTTTTGCCTTTGAAAATCAAAAAGAGCCGGGACAGATTGCTCTGTCCGGCTCCTACCATTAGCCCTTTGCCTTCTCCAGTTAGAAGGTGTTACTTATTTTCCTTGGGAGGAAAGCGCTTCTGGCGCTTAATCTCCACCACAACGGGCACTGTGCCCTTTTCTATCTTGATCTCGGCTATGCCTTTTGAGGATAAAATCTCGTTTATCGTCTCGACTATGCCGCTGTGATTTCTAATGTCAAAGTTTTCCATACAATTACCAAATATCACACTTTCTTTTAAAAGTCAACACCTCGCCGCTATGGGGTTACTTAAAATCCGAGTCGGCTTCTGGAGCGGATGGTAGTTCTCACTGCGTCTTTTGGGAAGGCATAGCCTATCGCCATTTGCAGAGAGTCCGGCGCATCATCGTGCTTGTTCTTGCCTGTGATCTTAAATCCAAAGACGTTTTGCATGAAAAGCTGATACTCTTTGGGCCTTTTGCCTTCTTTGAGGAATACCATGTGCTCTTTTATGTCAGATGCAGCCTCAAATATCCTCTGCTCCTTGTTTTTCCCGCTCGCCTGCCCTCCAAGAGCGTTCTTAAAGCTCGTTTTTAAGACCATGCTGTAGCCATGATTTTCTTTGAGTATCTTCTGAATACCCTCACCGAAGGACGCTGTGGTCTTTGTGCCCTCTATGTACATCTGTTTCACGCCGTTTGAGAGGACTTTTCCGGCAATAGCAGGCTGCGTCTTTTCTTTTCCGAGGTTACTGTAGATAACATCCGGCACATAGATGGTATTTCCGTACTGAAAGCACACGGGGCCTGCAACGAAGTCTCCTCCGCCCCACGCAGGGTCTATTGCCATGAAGATACGGTCAGGCTCTTCTTCTGGAAGCGTTCCGTCAAAGTAGGTAAATTCGTCAGGACTAAATACAGCGCCGTCACGCTCTATTGGAATTCCCTGGTACTGCGCGCTCCAGCTCGCCAGATCGCCTGTCCTTTCAAAAGAAGCCCTTCTCTGCCTGAAATATCCTGTAGAAAAGCCGACATTGTACTTGTAGTTAAAGTTGCTCTCGTCACGCTCGTTAAGGGCGGGAACGTTTACTATCTGCCACTTCCTGTCTTTGAAGGTGTCGCTGTTTTCAAGCACGTCAATGCGAAGCCCCGCAGGGTCAATCATAGACCACCTTGTACCTTCCCAAAGCATCTTCGCCCCGGTCTTTGCCCTTGTTATGAGGTTGTTATCAACCTTTTGCCAAAGGGCTATCATTCGGTCTTTATTCATGGCTTCTTCTATGCCGCTGCAAAGGTCATCCGCTATCCAAAGCCCTGTGCAGTCGCAGGAGCCGTTAAGAGTGCCCCCAATCGGCCTTCCTGTGAAGGTCGGATAGTGCTTTGAGCGCCCAAGGTCCATTACATTCGCCTTGGCATTGGTCCTTATCAGCTGTGCTTCGGGGAACACCTGGCTGTAGTTATAGGTGTCGGCATCAGTCAAAATCTCCAAAAAGCCGTCATAGAAGGTGTCAACTACTGTATCACTGTAAGAGCAGTACAGGTTTGAAAGCTCGGTGTTCCTTCCTGCATGAAACGCAAGAAAGAATATTGAGAGAGTTGTTTTCCCGGTCCTTGGAGGCTGGGCTACAAAAAGCTCATCAAGTTTGCCATCTTCAAGGTCCTGCATTGCGTCTACGATCTTCTTTAATTGCGTCCTTCTCGGAAGGTAAAACCTCTCATGCGGCCTTCTGTCTATTTCAAGGTACTGCATAAATGCGTCAAACTCATGCGGAGCCGCTATTAAAAGCGCCATCCTGTAGCTCTCGAAGTAGACCTCCTTCTTGTGCAGCTTATAGCCCCTTACGCACCAGTCGGTGAGCTGTCTTACAAAGTCTCTGTCATAATGCTCATTCGCCCATGCAAGCCCGTCCTTTACAGCCCCTATATCTACTTTTCCTCCAATGGCTTTTATGATCTTCTTCCCTACTTCGTCCAAGCCCTTTCCTCCTCTTTTCGGAACAGAAAAAGGGGCGCAGATTATCTGCACTCCCCCTTCTCCTTTGGTCTTTTTATGCCCTATGCCAATGCGGTTATAGCATGAGAAGGCTATGAAATTCAAGGGTTTAGAGGAAAAATTAAGTAACCTCCGTTTTTAACCTGGGCGGCGGAGGACTGGACGGAATAATATTATTTATACCAGACATTTTTTATTTTTTAGGGTGGATAGAGTATTAAATAGGGCTCCGGTTGTGGATAACTATACCTAATGGGGTGGGTGTTATTGTAGGATATGACAAAATGAAACAATACCAAATACTGTATAAATGCTGAAAACCCTTGAAATTATCGCATTTATAGCCTTTTATAACTGTTCCTAAAATTTAAGTTATGGGAACAGTTGCAGCCTTTTTAATGCCAGATATACCATTATTGCCATATATTGTATTGTCCACGGTGTCGGGCGTTCCATTTCAAGCGAAAAGCCCTATATATTATATTTAACCTTTTAACCAATTACGAGCCTATATAGAATAATATATTATATAACAAATGCCGCGGTTTGGGTTGCGTAGCATAGCCAATAAAAGAACAATAACATTTCAGATCGTGCCAGAAATGCCGGGCGGGCCGTATATAGTAATATATATTATATAGCATGATTAAGATACTCTATCACGTATTGTTAGACACTGCGTGTCTTTTATCATACTTTTTTAGTGTCCGTTTTTCCGGGGACAATGCCAGACGAAAACAGCAACGCGGATAAGGTCCGGCAATGCCCTTACAAGGCGGTTAATAGCCTCATAGACATTAAAAAAGGCTACAGCCGTATAAATTACCGTTGCAGCCCTTTTCAGTGCCTAAAATCGCCTGTTTTACGGTTTAAAACTTTTCCCCGGTTTCCGTGTCCGTAAATACCGGATCAAATGAGCAGCCCAGGAGCGCGGCCCAGGTTGTTAACTCTTCGTTGTTCCATTTGTCCCGTTGTAGCTTTTTATAAACGTTTTGAACGCTGCAACCAAGCGCGGCGGCCATGTCCGCAACGGTGATCCCCTTTTTTCGTGCTATGGTTTGTATTTTTTCCGAAATGGTGAACGGCATTTGTTTTTCCCTCCTGGACTTGATACCGCGATTATACCACTAATACCCCGCTCAAATCTACGCTAAAACCAATAGTTTTAAAAAATCAAACAAAAACTAAAATTTGTGGTTGACAAGTTAAAACAAATGGTTTAATATAAAGCCGTAAACAAAAACCAACAGCACACAACAGTAATTCAGGAGACTAAACATGAATAAATATTATATTGAGTATTGGGCAATAACCAACAAAGGATGGACGAAAAAAAGCAAAGTCATAGAAGCACAGACTGAAGCCGAAGCGAAAAAAGCCGTTGAGGATATGCCCAAGGCGTGGAATGTTGAAGCAAGGATAATTGAGACCATAGCGAAGCCGTAAAGCAAGGCGGCAAAGCCGCCTTCCGCTAATGTGGCGCAAGGCGTGAAGCCTTGCAAGGTTGCAAGCCCTTAACACAGAGCAGCGGCAAGCCAGACGGCAACGAAAAACAAAACACAACAGAGTATAGGCCCAGGAGGCCGGGAGGACAAAACAATGTTGATTAATGGCAAGAACTATTTATTACTTGAACGCCGCGGATGTGAATACACGGCCGCGGACATGGGCCGCGATGACGTTAATAATTATCGCGTGGGGTCCTATGACTACAGCATAAAAGGAAAAGACGGACGCCGCTACATTCTGGAGTTCGGAGCCTGGGATCCAAGAAAACTCCGCACAACCAATAAAAGGACCGGGGCGCCTTTAAAAAATCCCGTTTATGAGGTGGTAAAAAATAACGCGCTTTATTTATCAACACAGTATGAGGAGACTGAAAAAGACGGGTTCCGGAGCTGCTGGAGAAACGCCCCGATGGAGCGCACTATAAATGGGCGCCACCTGGACTATAGCAAGGCTGGAATTCTTGAGGCCGTGAACGAAATAAGCGCGGATCACTATGATGATATTATGTGGATTCAGGCTATAGAGTTAACAAGGCCAGCCCGCCAGAACTGGACCCCGGCAAGCCTTATAAATGAGTGGGCAAAAAAGAACCGGCGCGAGACGTTCAACCGCCACGGCGAAACGATGTTAAAACTTTACACCGGGACATATAAATATCTGTGCTATTCTACGCCAGACGGCGCAAAAAGCAGCGCCGAGGAGTGCCGGATAATTGTTTACCTGGAGCGGGTCGCAGCATAAATAAACAGCCGTCCGGGCGGCATTAAAAAGGCTTTAGGCCCGGAGCGTGGGACCGTGGGAGGCGGTCCCGGTAGCAACACAACAACAGTATTTCAGGAGGTTTAAAAGATGGCTAACACTTTATTAAGCTATTTCAAGGACAATTTAAAAGCAGCCGGAGAAAACACAAAATATTTTAACCGGGATTTCCTAACAAAGTATTGCAGCGCCTGGAGGGCTGCGCACCAGGAGGACGCGCCCGCGATCTTTTATGAGCGGGACGGCGTAATATATAACGGCTATTATTCGGAGGTTTACACAACAGACTTTTACAACAAGAATTCAACGGCATATTGTATTTTTCTTGAACTGTGGGCAAGCTATAAAAACGCTATGCAGTATTTAACAGACCTGGAGAGGAGGCCGAGGGCATGAGAAAAGCACTTGATATTATCGCGGGCGTTCTGTTCTGTGGCATAGTTGGCGGGCTGTTGCTGCTGTGGTTCCTGGCCTGCTGCGGAGTATAAAAAGTCGTTGCGGCGACTGTAAAAAGACGTTAGGCCGCAAGCGTTCCTCGGCCCTGCCGGGGAGGTCGTAAACACAACAAGTTAAAGGTTATGCCAGGAGGTAAAGACATGAATTTTGAGTATTTCACTTATAAGCCGTATTTTGCGGAGGCTGTCGAGATCGCCGCGAATGATCGCCAGTTCTGCGTTTTCTGCGGAGGCCGTAAACATTTTTACAAGGTTGCTGATGATCCAGAGTTTACCTACAAGATACAAAAAACCCAAGTCAAGGCGAACGGAGGCGCGCGCGGGCTGCTGTCCTGGATTGACAAGTGGAGCCATCACGGCGAGACGAGCGAAAGCCTGATAGACATTTTTCTGCGCCAGCTGTTGGAAAATTGCAAGGAATGTTAAACCCGTCCCGGCGGGCCGCAGTTCTGCGGGAGGTGTCAGGCCGGGAGCGTTCCGGGGCCGCGTTCTGCGGCTCCCGGAGGTCACAACAACACACAATAAGCTATTATCAGGAGGAAAACAATGTTTGAGTTCATAGCAAGAGCCAGAGAAAAGCGCACGAGCTGCAAGGCTGCGGCTCCCTCCCCTGCTATTTCTGCGGGCTATTCGTGGAGAGTTCCGGGCGGCGAGGTCGCAAGGCTGTCGCAGTACGTTCTGGAGGGCGGCGCTCATGTGATGATCGCAGGAAACACCAGGAGCGGAAAATCAACCCTTCTGCACGGGATAATGGCGGACGCTTTAAAGCAGTACGCGCCGAGCGAGGCGGGCCTTGTGCTTCTGGACCCCAAGCGGATTGAGCTGCGCCGGTACAAGGACCTGCCGCACACTGTCCGCTATGCCAATGACGAGGACGGCGCTATTGAGGCGCTGCGATATGTTCAGGCGGTCATGGAGGCGAGATACCGCGAGCTTGAGCAAGCCGAGCTGACAGCGGACACACCGAAGTACCAGGGCCAGAGGCTTTATGTAGTCATTGACGAGCTTATCCCGCTGATGATAGGGCCAAGGAAAAAAGAGTTCGTGAGCTTATTAATGCTCCTTCTGTCGCAAGCCGGAGCTGCTAACATCTGGTTTATAGTCGGCACTCAGGCTCCAAAGCGCAGCATAATCCCCGGCGAGATCATGTTATACTTTACCCTTGTAATCGGTTTAAGCATGGCTTCTGCGGTTGAGAGCAGGTGCGCTCTTGGTGTCAAGGGCTGCGAGAGTCTGCCGCTTCATGGCAAGGCCATTGTGAAATACGGCCCGGAGCTGATGACGGCGAGCATACCAAACACAGACCTTCGCAGCGTTGCCGAGCTTGTGAGCTACTGGACTTCTGCGAGCTGCAAGGTGGCATGAAAAACCACAGCACGAGCTGTAAAAACCATTAGACTTTATAACTAAATTGTGATATAAAAAACATTGGAGGACGTAAAAATGTTCGTGAGATATGAGATTATGAAAGAAACGAAAGAGGCTGTTTATGATACCGAGTGGACAACAGACGAGCTTCTGTATGATTATAACCACCACGGCTACACAGATCAGCAGCTTGTGGGGACTTACGAAAGAGAGGACGAGGCGCGAGCTGCCTTTAAGGAAGAGTGCAGGCTTGCTACCACGATGGCAAGAGAAGATGGCGCTCACAAGTACATTGAGTACGATGTAGTTGTGCTTGATAGGTGCGAGCTTGACGAGGATGAAAACTATCTGGACATAACCGAGCTTGCCGCCTATGCCGAGCCGTTCCGCGAGGCGTGAGATCAAGCGCCTAAAGTTGAGTTATAAGGTCCTCCTGACCTTTTAACTGTTGTGTGTTTGGCTGCTTCGGGCTTGATGTCCGGGGCAGTCGTTTTTTATTGCAACGAAAAACCCCCGGCACTTGGTGCAAGGGGCTTTCCGCTGAAAGGATGGTAAAGGGGTTTGTAATGAACTTTTTCTTTTGGTCGAGTAATTTATCGAGCTTGCCCTTTTCGTGCGCCAGAGAGGCGATTAGAGGGCTTGCAAGGGCATCTGCGGCGGCGAGGTCGATAAGCCGCCGAGACTTCCTTGCTTTGAACAGCTCATGCTGCGAGTCGGAACTCACGCAGCAGGGATATTATATCACCTTCTGCGCTTTCAAATCTACTACTTGGGCTTAATATTCGGTAAACCCTTAACTCCAACATCTTCGAGGTACTTATCCGCAACGGACGCAGCCGAGGGCAGCTCTCTTCTTGGGTCTACCACATCGACTACTGCGTGAACGTCTGGCTCTCTCATTTCAAACCATTGCTTTGAGTACCAGATGAAGTCCGCAGGTTTTAAAAGGCCCTTCTGCCTTGCGTCCATCCAAATTACAGAGATCCATGTAATTATTCCCTGGACTGTCTCCATCTTTTCCTGGCTGCACTCTTTGCCGTTCTTCCACTTTTTGAGCTGATGCAGGGAGGCTCCAAGATACATTGCGTAGGCTTCGCAGGTTGGCAGCATGGTCGCTTTGGCTTCGCACTTGGCTACGTACTCGGCGCTTCTGTCTGCGACTTCCTGGTCGTCTCTGCAAGGCGGAGCTGCGTAGCTGCCTGCGTTCTTGATTATCGCCCGTATGCGCTCCCGCAGCTCGTCCACTTCGTCCGGCTTTACCGCTTCTGCTTCTCTGGTTTTCTTTCTCTCTGCCATTGCCTATCTCCTGTAGAGGTTTTCTGCGTTGCAGTTCCGCTTGTTTCCGTCCTTGTACCCCACCTCTCCCTTGCCGCCTATGAAGGCATCGGCTACGAGATCATCAAGGTAGTGCCGGACTGCGCTGTTTCCCTTGATGAGCTGCACGCACAGCCTTCCGTCTTTCCCCTTCTTCGGGGTTATGGGGTTTCTCCACCTGTTAAGCACCTGTCCTCTGTCGGACACAAGGTAAACTCCCTCGTACCCAAGGACGGCTTTCCACCGTCCGGGGTAATCAAGAGTCTTTCTGTCCGTTATAGGTGCGGAGTAGTCATAGTTTGAGGTCTTGTAGAAGTTGCAGCCGCCCGGTCTTGAGAAGAGCGTGTCGGTAAGTATTGAGCACTCGCCGCCCGGAGCGCGGGCGAAACAGTCTGTTTCTTTTCTGCTGCATTGCATTTCCTTCACCACCTTAACTCAAATCCTGTGTGCTTGTTTATGATGTCTGCTATGTCGTTCAGCTTTATGACTTTCTGATTGTCAATGGCATCGCTCCAACGGGCTATGCCATCCCACATCTGTATGATTTTCTCCTCGTCATAGTCCAGCTCGTCCATTGTCCAAGCTGTAACCATGAGCAAAGTTCTGTGGGCTATCTCGGCCTTGATGCGTTCAAGGTCTCTCTTGGTAAGAGTCAGCTTATCACTCGGCTTTAACTTCTTCGGCCTGCTCATTTCCGCCCTCCGCCTTTGCTGCTTCATACTCGCCTATGCTTATCTTTCCTGTGATGAGGTCGAGGACGTTTCCGAAGTCTTTCTTTGTGATTTCCTTCGTGGAGCTGTAGCCTATCTCCGTGCATAGCTCTGCAACATCGGACTTCGACCTTCCTGCTTTGGCTGCTTCTGCCCACAGCTTCTTGATGTGCTGTGCGCCTATCTTGTCATTGAGAACATCAGCCTTTACTCCTGTGAACGCCTTGTCGAGAGTTGAGTCCTCGATGTCCATTGTGAACAGCCCGGAAAGATTTGCAACGGAGATCACAGCGGACACCATAGACCTTTTCTCTGCGATTTTAACGCAGTTGTTGTCAACGCCCATAGTGCCTGCCGCCTTGCCGTTTCTGCCCTCCATGTTGTTTGCGGATGCTACGTAGGAGGCAAATACGTATTCCTGCCCGGTCTGCGGATTGAGCTTCACAAGCTCGCACTTGTCCACGTACCTTATGAAGCCGTTCTGGTGGTCGCATACGCAAAGCTCTGTTACCGGGGTGTGTCTCTCGAAAAAGCCGTAGGCTATTCTGATTTTGTCCGCGCCCTGCTTAAAGAGTGAAGGGCGAGCGGTGTAGGGTATCACACCGAAGTCGCCATCGCCAAGGTCGTTTCCCTTCTCGTCCTTGCGGCTGCGTACAAGCGTAACATTACCGCCGCCTGGTATTTTCACTGTGTAGTTGTCTCCGTCTACCGAAGTAAGCACTCCGTTGTTCTCATAAAGTTTAATCTCGTCCATTTTTGTTCTCCTTTCCTGTTAATATGTTTATGATCTCCTCGCCATTTATCGCAAGGCGTACTATGTTCTTTCTGGAGTAGAGCCTAACACCTATGCGCAGATATTCTTCCTCCAACCACCAGTCCGAACTTTCACACATAATTGTTTCAAGCTGATACCGCCTATGAGTACACTTCCCTTCGGAGAGGCTTGCTTTGGGGCACTGCCGCTGATTAAGTGCGCACTCACATCCGAAGGCGGCACTCTCCTTCTCCGTACATCGTGGTACATTGTGGGTAATTGTGAGTATCGCCATTTACTTATCCTCCTTAAATCGGCAAATTCATTCTGATTTGAGCCATGTTCTCGGCTATTCTTTTACAAGCAAGACTGTAATAAGTTTCGTCAATCTCATAGCCTGTGTATTCATATCCCATGTTGTAGCAGGCTATCAGGCTTGACCCGCTCCCAACGTGGGTGTCGAGGATTTTATCTCCCTTCTTTGCGAAGCGATATAAAAGCTCCTCATAAAGCGATATTGGTTTTTGCGTCGGGTGAAAGCGGACATAGTTAGAATTCCCTCCGCTATGCGCCTCTATCAGCTCGGCGTTTCTGTTAAAGCTCGTCCAAGCATATTCTACAGGAGCCATTGTAAATCCTTTTGCGGGAATGTTTGTTTTGCGCCACACCACAAAACACCTTGTTGGTGGGAGGCCGAAGTAGTTGCCGCCCCAAATAATCTGATTACGTGAGATGCGGAAAAGCTCGTCAAAGTATTCTTTCCCCGGGGCAGCATCCCACGCTATGATTTTTTTCCGTACTTCGCCGCCCACGCTCCGCCTGTCCGTCCAACAGTCCGCCGTTCGCTTGTACTTGTCAAATCGCCCGCCAAATCTACTCTCTGCGGGCATCAGCGTCTCGCCGTTCTTCACAGCCTCTCCAGCCCGCAGCCCATCGCCGTAAGGCGGATCTACTATTGCAAGGTCGTAGAGTTTATCAGGGGTCTTTCGCATATATTCAAGGCAATCCCCTCGAATAAAGTTGCTCATTACTTCCCTCCCGTTTTTAATAAATCATCCACCGTTTTGTATGTGGCAAGCAACTGCTGCCACACCTTATAGCTGTCAAAGCTGTATTTCTGCTCATACTCCCTGCAATTCTGGAAACGCCATGTTCCGTCCTTCTTCAGGAAAAGCCCCCATCTGTCAATGCTCCCCGCTCTGTCTTTGGCGTAGGCTTGTGCGTAGGCGTAGGTCTGGAGGCTGACGGAGACAAGCGCAGACTTTGTGGGCTGACTTGTCTTTATGTCCACAATGTTCAGCACATCGCCGCCGTTGAAGTAGCCTGCCCTGTCAAGCGTTCCGATGTAGCTGTCCTGCTCGTTGTATACTATCTGCTCAACGTCCGTCCATGTCGGCCTGTAGACGCTTTCCCAATCCAGATAAGCACGAAGGTAGCCCTCAATCTCCGGGTAGCCTTCAAGCTCGCCGCCAAGGTCGTAGGCCTCCAAAGCCTCATGGACTGCGCTGCCTCTGTTTGCCGCATACTGTAGCGTTGCCGGATTTATCTTGTCATAGTCTCTGTGAAGCGGCTGCAAGATGCTTGTTACAGAGGGTACTTCTTCGCCGTCAACCAGATAGACGTGATCGTCCGGGTCGAAGAATATATCATGCTTCATCGTCCACTTCCTCCCTCTTTTTCCGCTTTAGGCTTAACGCATCGCCGATGTGATTTCTGTAGGGGAACACATATCCGATCGTGTCCATGACGTAGTTCACGCTGACTGCTGCAACCTCATCGGGCTTTATCTCTATAGCCACCGTCAACCCCTTTAAGCCCATTGTGTTTGCAGGGATTATACTTTCGGCTTTCTCTATGATTGTCTCTGCGCCGCTCTTTATCGCCTCGATAAGAAGCTCTCTATCATACGGCACTTGTGGTATAGACATCTACTTCACCGCCTTGTCTATTGCTTCACCGAATTTAACGAACGCCTTGCCGATTTCTGCCAGTGCTTCTTTAGCCGAAAAATCGCCTGTTTCAGCCTCGTTTGGGGCTGATGGTATAAACATACCTTTGTCCGTAGTTCTCTCGTCAGAGGGGCTATTTCCGGGCTTGCAAGCACATGAAACAAGGTCGGGTCTAACATCCTCTAACAATTCGTAAAGGAGCACCATTGCCGTAGCATATTCCCCCCAATTTGACGCATAATACAAGCCCTCGCTCGCCGCCATTCTTGCAAACACAATCGCTTCTTCTCTCGTCATTCCTCTACCCACTTCCTAAATACATTGTTGTAGTTCCCTTCGTTGCCGAGAGCCTTTTTGGCTATGCACATCGCAAGCCCTACTTCCTTGGAGTACGTATCTCCTTCGCCGCACTTAACCACGGTCTTTGTGCCGTCCGCCCAAAGCACTATGGTTGCAGGCGGGTTGAAGATCACACGCTTGATGCCGGGAACAGTGGGGCTGACGTGTATTATTCCTGTAATCCCATGAAGCATTGGATTGTCTATTAGTAATGAGTTATTCATTCTTTGCCTCCTGCTTCAAACTCTTAATCGCCTCTATAACGTAATCCACACTATTCTCTTCGCTAATCTCTTCGTCAAACTTCACGAGCGTTGTGTACTCTCCATCATCCCAAACAAGAACCTTGCCTGCGAGGAGATTTACCATGTCATCGTAGTTGAGAACGATGTGTCTGGCGCCGTACAACGGGTCGTATAAATCACCAAAATCAACCGCTGTGTGTCCGCCATACGCCCCGTCAAAATCCTCTTTTTCAACTTGTTCAAAATCGTTTGAGAATATCATCGTCATTCCTCCCTGTAACTATCTTCTGGATTGGTGTGGGTTGGCTCGACTTCCACGAGCGGGCACCAGTCAGGGCGGTCAAGACTTTCGACTCTTGCACTCGCCCTCCCGGCTAACTGGCATCTATTGAAGTGTTCAAACTCGCACTCCACACAGTTGTTCGGCATCTCCATGTTAATCGCTACCATGCTCTCGCTCCTTCATGTAGTCTTGTAGCAGCCCACTTTGCGCTTGCTCTGTGTCTTTGATCTCAAACCCTTGATAAATCGCATTGGCAAGCCCTTGGACGAAGGTTTCATTGTTCCCCTCGGTATCATAGCCAAGGTGCGCAAGCATCCCGTGTACCATTTCGTGGAACAGGGTTTCCTTCTTCGCTTCGGCGGACATTTCCTTGCATATCTGTATCTCACAATGCCTGTTATCTATTTGCCCTACAGTGTCTCCGCCGAAAGGGTCGTTGACCTCTACGACCTTGTAGGGCATACCGCAAATGTTGACTATCATTCTGTTGCCTCCTTGTATGGCTCCGGCAGCGGCATCCATGCGATACAAGCACCGTCTCTGAGATTTGGATAATAATCATAGGACTCGTCATAGTCATCTGATACCCACCAATCGCTTGATATTGCTTCTCCCATTTCGCCCCTAACTGTTGGAATCCGCTTCTCCACGCAGAAACAATAACCGTCATACGTTAATACAGACACCCCATACTCAGGCAACCTCTCGCTACACGGAATCCACTTCTGTTTTGGCTGTGAGGGCGGCAAGGATTTAACCTGTCTGATTGCCCAATCAATCACAGCATCAACGATGCAAGGGTCATCTTTTGCCGACTGAATATCATTATTCCAATATGCTTTTTTCAGCAGATCAATCGCTACCTGTCTGCTGATATAATCAGTCATCATTCTTGCACCTCCTCATCCATCATTGCTCCACAATCCTTGCAGTATGGCGGTAAAGTGTCATATTCTCCATAGTGTTCCCCGTGGCACTCGGAGCATTCCCATACATCGTAAACGGGATTTCCGTCAGCGTAGCCGTCATACTCAACACCTATCCACCTCCCATGCTTTACAGGTGCAAATTTCACATTACAATCATCAAATGCGAGATGAAATTCATTTGTGATAGTACATTTGTATTTTGGTGGTATGCTTGTGTAAACCATTCCGTCATTATATTTACAACTAACACAGTTCATTCCTGTACCTCCTCGTCCATCTTTGCTCCGCAATTCGGGCAGTAGTTCCACTCCCAATTTCGCAGATGCAGTCCGCAGTTTGAACACTCGCCCATGTCCCCGTAGATGTCATCCCCAGCCAACACGCCATGCAACACTATCCAATGTCCGTGCTTTACGGGTTCGGCATCTGTCCACGGCTTTATCATTTCCTCATATTCGCCAAATGTTATTTCACCCCTATCAACCATTGCGTCTGCATGATGGATAGCCGCAACCGCATTATGTTCAAGAATGTATTTAAAGTCAGCCATTCTCTCCACCACCCATTCTTGCCCCACAATTCGGGCAATAGTTCTTTCTGTCATTTTCCTCGCCACATTCAGAACATACAAGATAATGGTCTTTCCATATCCACCGTCCGTGTTTTACCGGCTCAGCTTCAATGGTGCGCATGGCGGCAAGGTCTTTCCGACAATCACGAATCCCTTTAAGATATGCGTGATTGCGATGCGATTCGTAAAACATTCGCTTTTCTAAATATGTGTCAAATTCGTCAGCATCAACCAATCTCATTCTCCTACCTCGTCTAAATCCATCTTTGCACCACAGTTAGAGCAATAATGACGAGGTGTTAGCTTAACATACCAAAATTTACATTCAGAGCATCGTATGCTTTCTGGCGCACCTGGCCTCTCTTTTCCTGTATGTATCCAATACCCATGCTTTATTGGTTCAGCTTTAAGGGATTCTATTGCTACATCAACAGCGTCTCTTAAAGATTCATAACATTTATCAGGATAGTTTGCTCTTAAGGTCTCTATCGCTTCTTCCCTTGTCATTCTTTCTCCTCCGTTGTTGCGTGCCTGCAATAGTCATCCGGGTCTACGTATTTGAGGAACGCATGAGACTTATTGCAATGGCAGTAGCTTCCCATCTTGTGCCAGCACTCCCCGCAGCGAATAAACCTTGTCACAGACTCGATGCCGCAAACTCCCTTATCGCCTTTTCTAACAATCCACTCGCTCATTCTTCGTCCTCGTCCTCCTCTTCATCCCAGTCTATATAACACCAGAAATCTCCAGATGTGCAGCCCTTGCAAGTTCTTGCCGATGCACACTTGTTGAAGTTGCACTTATCGCAGCCTTCCATTTCGTCAAAATTTTCCGGCGCTTTGTCACTCCACCAACTCATTTTTCACCTCCTACCATAACCACCGAAAGCACTATCAGCACTACAGCTCCTACTACCGCCCCTGCAAGAAAGCTCCACCAGTTCCACATCAGTACCACCGCCTTTCCATGTGTTCTGTGAGGACGCTATGCGCCATGTCCTTGTCCTCGCATATTCCGTTCAGAATTTTCTCTATGAGGAAGTGCGTGTCAAGGCCGTTGGAAAACTTCATAACAGCATCGTCCTCGTCAAGATATGAGTCGTGCGCTATCTTTTTCACCGCACCTTCCACGATCTTGTAAAGCTCTTCGTCACAGTCTTTGCAAAGGGTCTCTCCCGGAGGCGTTGGCTCGCCGCATGATACGCACTCGCTTGCCTTTTCGTAGCCGCCGTTGCAGTAGGGGCAGCAGTTGACTTTCCTGCCTTCGTAGCCCGGACCGTCCGCCCAGGTATCACCCCACCGCGTTTCTACCTCGTAATCCTCGAAGAACTTTTCACAGTCCTTGCAGTAAAAAGTCACTGCCTCGCCCTCCTCTCAATCTCCATTACACGAAGCACGAGCGCCCTTCTCACAATATGAGCGGCTTCTTCTGTCAAGGCAAGTAGTATATGTTCGTCCTTCGCCTTCTTGTCGCACAGCCTTATGTCAATTGCGTTTATTAGCCTCTCGGCTTCGGTCTTTTCATTCGTTGTTACGGGTGCCATTATTTTTCCCTCTCTCCGAAAGCGCAGAAGAAGTCAGGGCATGTCATTCGTTCAAGCGCCGTGCAGAATTGCCGCTTGACTGTGCGATCTTCAGACAGCAGTTGAAACTGGTCGCTCCAATTCTCGCAATCGCGGCATCTTACTATGCCCAACTCTTTAAGGAGCGCCGCCCCGCTTTTACCATTCCTTCTTGCAATTTTTACGCTCATGGTTGTAAAAACTAATCCTCTGAAAACCTTATCTTTGTTACGGCTATCGGGAACTCCTCAATCTCGCTTGCCCAAAGCGCCGTTCCTTTGCCATTGCACCGCTCCCAACAGAGCGGGAAACCTCCTATGCCATCAAACAAACTGCCAAGCGTTGCAGGCCTTTCGTACTGTGCGGCTATGCGGCGAAGCAGATAAAACCAGAACGGGAGCGCTATTGAGTTCCCAAGAGCCTTGTACCTTGGGCTATCTGCGGCTTTGTGCTTCTTGCCCTTGCTGTCTGTCCAATCTCCAATGTCAGTCCAGTTGTCCGGGAACCCTTGGAGCCTCTCACGTTCAAGTGGAGTTAATCTTCTTACTACTGTTTTCATATCTTCTTCACACCCCCCCTATGAGGACTGCCTGTTTGTCGTGCATCAAGTCCAACGTGTTTGAAACTTGCGCCATTGTGATTTGATGAAGCTGTCCGTTTCCTATTGCCTTGACCATCATCTGCTATCAGCATATCGTTGTATGCGTCTTGCCCGTTGTAGCTTCCAGGATGCGCTCCTGGACTTAATGAGCCAGTTACCTTTTGCATATCATCTACCCAGTAGACGACTTCTCGCTCTCGCCCCCCCTACTACCGCATCCAAGGTAGTAGTGTGCATCTATCGTCATCGCTATGTCGCCGTTTATTCCTTTCCACATTTTGTACCACTATCGGGGTGTTGCCCCCCCACCGCCCCAAAAGGCTTCTACTGTGCAGCACACTTCTTTGAACTCTCCGTAGTTGTGCCGCCTTGCTCCGTCATATACTTTTGAACTACTAATGTTTCGCTGCCCCCCCCATTCGACCCTCCGCAGCAGGTGATGCTGACGGAGATTTCATCTGCCTTATAAACCGCACTTTGGCTGATTTGGTTGAATGTTGTCTGTTTCATTCTTAACCCCTGCGTCATTCGCCACGATCAGTACGCCCCCCCCCACAGGAGGATGATGCGTTGAGCGTGGGCGACTTTTCCTCTTCGTAGCCAAGACCTTGTGCGGCTTCTCCTTGTCCCGGCTTAAAGCCGTAGCTTTGTACTATCATCGGGATATATCCTCCTCCCATACCCATGCTTGCCGTAAGTGTGGTGCAGATTTCTGTGTCCTGTGCCGTTGCGTGATTTTGCAGGGGATGTCCACACAAACAGTGTCTGATCTTGGCTTGCCCCTAATGTCCCCGATTTCTCCCACTGCACCAACGCTCCCTTGCCAGCTTTCTTTCCGTAGACATCCGTGTCGCACCCCCCCCCTAATTTTGAGAGTACACGATAACCTTTGCTCCACTTGTGTTTGCCCCCCAACGGCTGCGGTAATGGCACACGCGACATCTCCGTCAATCGTCTGGTTGTACACATCCACCGCTACCGCATTGCCGCAAAAGGGCTTCTTTCAACTCCGGGGGCAGTTGTTTCCCTCTCCGTGCCGCTCGGTTCAGAATCCCCTCGCAAGCCCTTGCGCTCAAAGAGTATTTCGGGAGCGGACAATCCTCCAAAATCTGCGACAAGCGCGATGCGTTTTCTTCGTTGGGGGACTCCCCAAAACTGTGCATCGTGTACTCGCCAAGCAACGCTCCATCTTCCCAACTCATCGTACAGGCATCCGCTCTTTGTCCATTTGCCGTCTTTAGGCAAAGGCACATCGGGAGCATTTGGCTCTGCGACTTTGACGATTTCCGTGAGGACGGCTTGGAAGTCTGCTCCTTTGGGAGTTCCGCTTGAGAAGGCTCCGGGGACGTTCTCCCACACCATAAACCTTGGTCGAACATTCCAACCTGACCTTCCATTATTTCTTCTGTCCGCATCTCGCATCTCCTTTACCACTCTTATCTGTTCCATAAACAGACCGCTTCTTTCTCCCGCAAGCCCTGCTCTTTTGCCTGCTACGCTTAAATCCTGACAAGGACTGCCACCTGTTATTACATCCACCACTGGAATTTTATCTCCGTGGATTTTGGTTATGTCTCCTAAATGCTCCATGATCTAAAACAAAATATCCTCCATATCGGTGTCGAGCCTTGAAAATCCTTCGGGTATCTGCCCTTCGGGCTTCTCCTTCGTGGACTTGCCGCAGAAGTCAATCCTTGATACCTTGACGTTGAAGTTGTAGTACTTGCGGCCTTCCTTCTCGTAGGTGCTTGTGTCTATTTCGCCTGTGACCCCAAGCATCTGGCCTTTGCCCACGTACTTCTCTATCGTCTCGGCGGTCTTTCCGAAGGCTACGCAGTTGATAAAGACTGCGCTTTTCTTTACGCCATCCCACTTGTCAACCGCAAGGGAGAACTTTGCTACCGCTACGGGCCGCTCCCCTTGCGAGTAGTAGATTTCCGGCTCTTTGGTTACTCTGCCGATTAAAGTTACAACGTTCAATGTAATCTCCTCCTATCTCGGTAGTGCGCCGATGCTGATGTACCATGCGTTTTCCTGCTCGTCCTTTTTCAGTTCGTGATTACCAAGTACGCTGTGGTAATCAAACCTTGGGTCTGCCTTTTCAAACTGCTTTAAGCACACCTGTAAGGTGGTGCTGTTTTTCCCGGACAGCTTGTAGCCATCGTTTGAGCCTATGAAGTAAAGCCTTGTGTAGCTCTTATCAAAGCCCATTTTGATGTAGCTGCAGTTGTGAAACTTCGCTGCTATAGCGCCTCTGGTGAAGATGATGCCGAGCGTAGGCGCGCCGCCTTTATGCAGCGCAATGCTCACATCTGCTGTTGCCCTGTTTCGTCCTTTTTCAACCCAATTAATCATTTTCGACCTCCATTTTTTCTTACTCGATTGGTGTTATCGTTATCTCTGTGCGGGGCCTGTCTTTGTCGTACAAGACCCTGCTGCCGTCCATTGAAACCACAATGTTTGAGTTATCATCCGCAAGAACGCCGTACTTTACGAGGATGTCAAGCGTTGCCTCCTCTAAATTCACCAAGTCCACCCTCCTGTGTGTCGGCATATAGTAGACGCACTTTACATTCACCGGAATGTCTATTGGCACTATGCGCTTGTGGACATACAGAGCGCAGGCTTTCTCGAAGGCTTTATACTTTGCCGAAGGCATAACCATCGGCCTTCCTCCTGCATACACTATGCGCTGTGAATTCTTCTTGGTTACTGGCGTTAATGGGATGGTAATGTCAATCATCGTTTTTTGTCGAAGTAGTACCTCGTGCTCCCTCCTAATGCTCTTTCGAGGCAAAGCCTTTGGACATACTGCAAATCTATGTCGCCGTAATCGTAGGGCGTGTTGCTGAAGAACTCTTCACACGATCTTAAACTTCTCTTGCAGGCTGTGTACTTGCCCGGTCTTATCTTGCGTCCGGGCTTAAAGAGCTTTGCCGCCGCAAGGGTGTAGTCCAGTATCGTCTGGTAGAGTATCTGTCCTATGAGGGCGTGGTAGCAATCTTCCTCGCTGTAGATTACGACCTTGCTCTGCCTTCCTCTGCTTTCAGTTTTCATGTTTCGACCTCACTTTGTTATTATCCAAAACCCGTAGATTGCAGCTACCGGGAGAACTGCGGACAGCGCACCGAATATGAACACTTTCAAATTATGGGGTACGCGCACTATGATTTTATTGTCAAGGAGTTGGTGCAGTCTGTCCGCTCCTTCCCGGAAGTCACTAACTGACAGGGGGATTATCTTTGGCAATTGCTTTTGCATCGCTTTTTATCTCCGCCATGCGGCGGTTGTACTCTTTGCTGATCTCGCTTATGGCCTTGGTGTAGAGCACATGCTGTCTGTTGCTCTCTTTCGCATACCATTCGAGGACTTTTACGTACCTCTCTGTGAGCGTTTCAGGCTCATACGTTTTTGCTTTTTTTGTTGCCATTTTTACGTCCTTTCATGTGATTTTTCAGATACCCTATCGATAGGGTATCGATACGGTATCGATAGGGGTCTACGGTACGGTACGGTACTGTACGGTACGTAACAATATAATTATCTAATAAGACACAGTATCTTGTTTATCATAGCCTCGTGGACAGTTAGCTCCTTTTTACTGGCTATAAGGGTCTTTGCTGTCTTGACCATTGATGGCGGTAGGTACTCAATCCCTCTGCCCTCGGTGTACTCATAGAGCCTGTAAACAAACTCGGTGCAGAGCGTTGTCGGGGGGAGCTGTTCAAGTTCATTCCTCATAGACTGGAGCGTTTTGCCGCTCCCGATCTTGTTGTACTTTAGGTAGGTCGGAATGAGGACTATATCTGTGTGCCTGTCATAGAGCCAGAGGGCTGTATCTGTTGAAAGCTCATCCCTGCACTCTTCCTCGCTTCTTCCTCCCCGGAGGATGCGGTGCATATCTATGTCTATCTGGAAGAAGCCTGCCTTGTTTCCGTTCGGGTGAGTAAGGAGCTGGAAGTACAGTAGTTTTTGCTCTTCGGGTAAAGCCTTATATAGTCTGTCGCTATGAATGTTTGATACTACCCATGTTGCTCTTCCCACTGTATCTGCCCCTCAACAAATCCGTCCATCATGCTTGCTATGTGCAGCTGCCTAAAGGCATGAGCAAGGTAGTTAGCCCTGAAAGCCTTGTACTCCGCATCGCTCTTGCACAGCCAGTAGCCATAATGATTACTGTCGCTTGCCACCCTGAAGCCGCACTCACGAAGTTCTTCTACCGCCTTCCTAATTGCCCTGTCGCTTGTGCGAAGTGACCTTGCAAGGTACTCCCTTGACAAAGGCTGCGCTCTTGAAGCCGTTGAAAGCATCTGAAGTAAGATATTGGAAATCGGTGATTTGAGCGACTTTTTTTCACAGGGTGGTAAAGTTGTCCGCTCGTCTATATTTCGTGCGTCAGAGCGACTTGCAAGTGGCTTCTCGCACGTTTTAGAGTCGATGTACGTCTGCACATTTAAGGGAGGAAGCACCACCCCGCTTTCCATCTTGCTTATGGTCGGGGCATCGTACTTTATGCCGCACTCACGAGCAAGCTCTTCGGCAAGCTCTACCTGCGTTAGGTCATACTTCCTCCTGTACTCCTTTAAGTTCATTTACAGCCCTCCTTTCAGCTATCACCCGGACCGCATACATAAGCTCTGCCTTTTCGGGGCCGGAAAGCTCCTTGCGAAGCTCTATCGAAAGAGACGAAGATGTTTCGCCAATCTCTTTAGCGATCTCCGCAAGAGTTACCTTTCGCTCCTTGGCATAAGCCCTTATGTCCAAATTCTTTTTCTCTCTGTATGGCATCAGCCCACCTCTATAAGCGTAAGCATCCCCTTATCAAGCTGTTCATAGAAGCCATCACAGCACTTGCTGTCTGCGCTTGTGAGCCTATGAGCCTTGGGGCATCTTGTGTACTTTCTTCTTCCGTCTGTCGGTCTGACGAAAAAAGGACACTCAACACACTTGTGCAACTCGCCCACAAGCTCGTACTCCTCGGCTACGCTCTGCGGTACGGAAATCTCTTCCTCCACAGTTATGTAGGCGATAAGCCCGGCTTTTGGGTCAAGCTGCATTGTGTATCTTGCGCCCTTCTCATTAAGTGCCTTTAGCACTCCGTTTAGTTTTGTCTCGAAGTCAAAAGCGTCTCTGCCTGATACGATCTTGACTTGTTTTCCAATCATGTTGAGCATAAAAAATCGACCTCCTTGTTTTGGTTGGTCGATAATTATACCGTTATTCGGCTTGTAAAATCTTGGGATTACCTAAATTTTTACAGTCGGTCTTTTCTCCCCCACTTTCGGCTGTTTGCCTATAAGTTTCAAGGGGTTTGGGTTTCCCAGTTTTTGAGAATACCCATATTTGATATTTTCGGCATAGTTATCAACCACGGATATAATACCACCCTATCGGCTACCAAGTCAATATCTTTTTGCAAATTTATCAAAAAACTTTTTTAAGCCCTTCTCGTGCGCGCGTAAAGCAAAAGCCCCGCGCAAAGCGAGGCTGATGCCGTGAGGATATATTCTATGGGAGTAGCGATCTTATGGCGGCGGCAAACTGATTTGAACAGATACTCCAAGGACCAAAACCTTGTGTGCTGCCTGGTTACACCATGCCGCTTTATTCAAGGCGTGGGCGCTCCGTAAAGCGCCCCTGATTTAAAAGCCGTAGCCTGTCGTGCTTTGTGGTTATGAGCAAAACCGATAAACCCACCACCAGTCTACAACATAACGTTTATTATGTCAAGTAAACATAATATGTGTTATGCCACCTTGCCTGAAATCTTGTCGCAGATGTAGTCTTGGAAGGCGGCGGCGGTGTTGTAGCCAAGGTAGCCGTCTATGCCTGTATCTGGTCCTACATAGTAGCCCTTGTCTTTAAGGAACTTCTGGAGGGCCTTAATGGTCTGCGGACCGCAAGAGCCGTCAAGCCTTCCTGCATAGTACCCTCTTGCTTTAAGGTCTTTCTGTATGGTCCTGATAAGGTCGGAGCCAGTAGTAAAGATGCGCCTAAACTTCCAAGAGTCTGTGGAGACTGCGGGAAGGTATTCCCTGCATCCGTTCGGCTGTGCGGAGACTTCCCAATCATCCTTTGTGCCGTATGCGATCTGCGCCCAATGGGTGGTAAACTCATCCCATACGCCCCTGTTGAAGGATATTACGTTCGGGTTGTAGATGAAGGCGAGGAAGTTATAGCCGCTGCCCTGCCCCCAATTGCCACTGCCTCTCTTTCTGGTCGGAGTGGTGACGTATTCGCCCTTGCGGTAGTACCATCCGCTCTCAAAGGTTTTTATAGTCCAGTTCGCAGCAGAGCCGCCCATGTTGTAGGTCTCTTCTACGTTCCCTACGTGCCCCGCTCCGTCTTTTCCTACGCCTATTTGTCCGCATCCCCAAACAATGCCCGCTCCGGGAACTGGCTTCGTGCCAGTTTTAAGACCCTGCCTTTTGGCAAGGGTGACGAAGTTTTCAGCGTTGGTGTTTCCAAGCCACTTACAGCCGTCCTCTTTTGACTCCTCGTTGAAGCGTCCTGTCTCTGCTCCTACGCAGTTGGAAAGCACGCTGCCCTCGAAGTAGCGGTTGTTCGAGTTTCCTTGGATGCAGGGAGAGTAGCCGCCGTAGCTCTGCACGATGTAGTATTTATTGTCCTTTTCGGGAACTGTAAGTCTTGGCTCAAACTTTACGTACATTACTTTTCCTCCTCAAATGTGGTCTGCTGCGGGAGCGGCGTGTTATCTTCTGACTTTTGTTTGTTGTAGTTCGCCCTGCTCACGCCTACGAACACGCCGAGGAGCGTAGAGACGATGATAAGGGTGTTCTTGATTTCCTCTCCGTAAGGAAGATGCCAGATGGTGGACAGACCGAGGTATGCCACGCCGATTGCGGTCAGTCCGGTCTCTGCCATGAAGCGGAGAAAGTCAAAGAGTTTGTCTTTCATAAAAATCGCCTTTCTGCGGATTTAAAACCGCTGAATGATAAGTTGGTCGATGCCGCCGTTTTCATGCGTGAGAGCGGCGAAAATCGACCTTGCAAGTGGTTATATAAGTCCCTTGTTATGGAGCTTACTGTACTTCTCTTTGATGTAGGAGTTGCCGCCGTGATCTATGTAGTGGGAGTACTCCTCATAGAAGCGCTGATGCTCTATCTCATCCTTTTCCTCTCCCCTCTCGATTGCCGAAAGGAAGGTGACAAGGTAGTTCTTGCAGTTTTCGAGGTCTACCGCATTGAGCTGCGTTTTAAGCTCCGCCATAGTGGACTTGATTTCGTCTGTTTCTTTCTTCTGCTCCGCAAACTTTTCGGAAAGCATGGACGTTAGCCACTTCTTGACCGCATCCTTGATTTTTACTCCGCCCGTGATAAGGGCGGCGAGAGCAGCTATAACGGCAAGCACCTGTCCGATTGTTATGTCATTCATCCCAGCGCCTCCGCTATCTTCTTTGCAACATACAAAGCCGTGTCCGCCCTATACGTCACTTCTGCATCGCCCGTATCGCTCCAGATGTTGTTCGTGCCAAGCAGCGTCCTCAGCGCTCTCCGCCATGCCTTATCCCACCATTTTTTCCTGTCTCTTTTCATGTCTAAATCTCCTTTTTCAGGTAAAACAAAACATGGTCGATATATTTATCGACTACGCTGTAAAAGCCCGCCAGAAGCCACCAGACGACCTCTGGCGGGCTTTCTCAACCTTCTTTTAATTCTTCTTTGATCTCGTCCCGGATTATAACCCACAGATCCTCGACCTTGATGACCTTATTCCTGGAGACGCCAAAGTAGTCCGCAAGGGCCTCTTTTACGTCTTAGAAATCAAGGACCAAGCCGTCTCTCATGCGTAGACCTCTCCGGTGATCTCTTCATACTCGGCAGCGGTGATCCAGCCTTTTGCGACTGAGTTTCTGACGGCCTTCTTCTTCCATCTGCCCTCGTCATAGTATTCCTTGACCAGGTTGAACTTCTCGGAGTGCTCCATCTTACTCTTCCTCCTCTTCTTCGTCCTCTGTCGGGTCTTCGATGTTACCCATCATGATGTTGTAGTCCGCCATAGCGCGCATGTCTTCAGTCTCCGCGATCGCATTCTCGATGTCTTTACGCTCTGCTGGTGTCGACCTGAACTTTGTGATTATTGATGCCATTTTTCTGCTCCTTCCACAGGCTTTCATACCAACGATTCAGCCTGTATATCAACTGATGCGAGTTGCCGTATCTCACGCTGCCTTTGAACGCCTTGAAGTGAACATCTACATCGTGCTTGGTCATTTTGCCTTTTCTCACCTTGGCGATCATGCGCATGACCTTTTTCTTCTCGTGCTTTATTTTTGCAGGATCAGTTAATCAGAGATAAACACACTCGGGGCGCACCTAAAGGCGTAGCACGCGTAGTCCGCGCCCACGACGCCACTCGTGCGGACACGCCACGCACAGTTCGCGCCGTGGCGGTCGGCCGAACGCCGCCAGCAGGCCTGCGCACTGGTGGGTGCGTTGAGTGCGTATTTGATAAACCTTGCGTATGTCGCAGAAGTCGGTGCGGGGGACGTTCTTCCAAGAAGTCTCTTGTAGTATTCCCAGTAGGATCCTTCTTTGCCGGAGAACTGCGGGACGCAATACATCTGCTCAAGAGAAGACAGGAACACTCTGTCATACGTCACGTCTTCGACGTTGCTGTCTGCATTACATGCGACTGTCACGACCTTGATCGGCTTAAAGTAGCTATAGACCTCCGCGCCGTATCCATAGAGGAAGCCTGCCTTGGCTATAACTGTTGCATCCGGCCTGTCCCAAGGATTGGCCGCTGCATACCATCCTGACTCTGCGGTTGCGTTGAGATACTGTCTCAGGAAGCTCTGGCTCCATCTGTTGTATCCATAGACTATCCTCTGAGGCGCGTTGACTCTTCCGTTTGCTTTGCCGACATCTGTGGAGTCTGTAGATCCGAGATTCGTGCCGCCAGTTCCGTCTGATGTTGTTCCGGTGTCTTTGGATGTAGTGCTACCTTTTGCATAAAGGTTCCATGTCCTGCCGTTTGTTGGATCGGTGTTTGGACTCGTCGCGCAGTTGATGACGAGCTGATCTCCTTCGGCAGGAGCGACATTAAGAGTAAACTGGATATGCTTTGTCGTCTTCCAGCCGTTTCCGTAAGCCATCCCGATGCTGATGTGGAATGTCCCTGCGCCTTCTGTTCCGTCGAAGTAGTAGATTGCCTCAGGAGGATCATACGGCACTCCGAAGGGCATAGTCTTATCCCACTCAAAGAATGCGCCGTGGATACTCTCTCCATCTTCCAGAAGCTCGTCGGACTCGTGGCAGAGGTTCATGGCCGGGTTATAGTGCGTGGTTCCGTCCACCCATTCTGGATGGATCTCGTCGCCGTAGTCCATGACTTCGAGGATCTCACCGTTCTTGCACAGCTGCGCGACGCCTGCGACATCTGTCACCAGCGCGGCGCGGGCGTCTCCGGCCATGAGATCCAGAGCTGCGTTGCGGTGCGCGTCCAGGTGGTTTTTTGCTTCGAGCAGCTCGTTGAGAGCCTGCAGTTTAGTGGTCAGAGCTGTGGTCTGGCCTTCGACTTTAGTGTTCAGCGTGTCAAGCTGAGTGTTGATAATTGGTGTAGGCATTGCTTATTCTCCTCTTATGTAAAACTTGCCATCTGTACCGACATATACAGTTGTATCTAAGATCTGAGCAGCCTCAGTCGCTGAAGCAGCTGCGGCGTCTGCTGAGTTCTTCGCCTGGTTCTTATATCCCTTGGCTTCGTTCGCATAGCCCTGAGCCTCGGATACCTTGCCGTCCATGATCTGCTGAGCTGCAGCGTTCTTGTCGTCTATATCCTCGAGCAGCTGCGTCACCCAGCTCTCATACGGCTGCGGGGCTTCTCCCTCGTCACCTATATCAGGAGTGATCTGCGTCAAGAAAACCACTGACTTTGCAAGGACCTCCCCCACATACCAGAAAAGTTCCGCCCTGCCGTAGCCGACGCAGTAGGTATCAGCGTTACTTACTGTCCAAGTGAGAGAATCCCCTTCTCTTTCAGACGCACAAGGGTATGCGGTGTTCTCTGTGGGGCGTTTTGCAAGGAGCGTTGCATTCCCGTTGCCGAAACTCTCTATAAGTTGAGACAAGTCAAACACAACTGCTGTTGCCCCAGTTTCCCCCCCCCTCTTGCCGAGTGGCATCACCCCGCTAAATGATGCGTCAATGCTTATTGTGTTCATAGTGTCTCCTTATTCGTTCGTGAAATACCACATTTGAAACTGGAAAGTGCCGATTGCACCTCCGCCATCCGTGCCCGTAACAGCAACTTGGTAACCATTTGGCTGCCTGTAGCAGATGATAAAGTAGTTGTTGCCTCCACTTGCGGAGGTGTGCAGTTCGTTGAGTCCAGTGCCGTTAAACCCCACAAAGCCGTAGTTTCTTGCGCTTGCTGGTCTAAACGGAAGGCTCACGCACACCACGCTACTATTGCCGCCTGTGATAGCCATATCCCATACGAGGAAATTAATCATCACTATCGGACCGAGCTTGTAGTAGGTTGCAACAAGGTCGCTTTTCGTAAAGCCAGTTCCGCCTGCTATAATCGTTGGTGTCCAAGACCCGCTTGTGTAGTACACCTTGTCGTGGAAGGTCACGGGCTTAAAGAAGTCGGCAAGGTAGTTAACATCAAAGTAGCCCTGCCGCACGTCTTTTCCGAAGCTGAAGCCTCCGTCGGGGTGCGCCTGCATCTCATTTGAGGTGGCAATGAAAAGCGTTACTGATACTGTCGCCTTGTTCCCTATTCTGTCTGTCACAGTAAAGAGTACTGTGTAGGCGTTAGCAGAGCTTACATGGGCGTTGATTATCGCCGTGCCCCCGTTTCCTACTGTTGTGCTGTAGCCGTTGCACTCCGCCCTGCACGTAGCGTTATTCGAGCCTGTTGCCGAATAAGAAAACGCCGCCGAGACGCTTACGTAACTTCCGCTTTCGTCCGCTGTGCCAGATGAATTGCACCTAAAGGCCGTTGCGCTTGAAATCTTCGGGAGCGAATAGCTTGCGAAGGTTAAGTTGTAGCTATCACTGTTCGTGTTGCCGTAGCTGTCTACTACCACCACCGAGAGACTGTGAGATCCTGCGGCGATGGGAGTTGTTGAGGTATACGAGCCGCTTGTAGTAGTTTCAAGAAGGTTGCCGTCTACGTACCACTTGTACTGTGATATTGAAGCCCCGGAGTTTCCAGAAGCCGAGCAAGTAAAGGCGGGTCTTGATACTCCCCCAACCCACACACCTAATGTAGTGAAAGCTCCACTTGCATCGCTTACGGAGAAGTCGTTTATAGTCGGCGGCGTTGTGGCAATCGTAGGAAGTGTAGCCGCTCCTGAAAGAGTTGCCACGCCTGCGGTAGTGCCGGAAAGGTCAAGCGATCCGCTGATGTTCGCAACGCCTATTCCGTCATTACCATGTTGTATTGTGACCGTTGCGGTCCTTACAACGTAGTCGGCATTTGCCGCATACGAGCCGATGTTGAAGTTGAGATTTCCGCTCGTAGTAGCTCCGTTTACAGTCTGCGTCCAAGGCGTACTTGCCTTGTTGGTGTAGAATGATGCGTCCTTCTTGGTGACTACAAACTTTAACTGGACTGTCGAGGTCTTATTGGCTGTGCTCTGTGAGAGGACTTCCCAATCGCACCTATACGTGAAGTACGATGAGTACTGTCCGTTCGCAAAGCCGCCTGTTATTGTTCCTTTGGATGCCATTAGTTAGCCTCCAGGCCCGTGACGGGCTTTAAGTGATAAATATTATTGCTGTCCGCATACTGCTGCCATCCTACTGTTGAGGAAGGCTGATAGCGTATGATTAAAGGCCCGTTCAGTACGGCGGAGTTTATGAACAGTTGGTTGTTTGAAATCCAAGCACACTCCTGTCCGTCTGCTCCCGTGAAGGCAAGGTGCGTGTTATCAAGAAGCGCCTTGAACTGCGATGAACTTTCACCAAGCTCCAGTACTCCGTTCGCCCAAGAGATATACTTCCTTACCTCTTCGCCGTAAGCGTCTACAAGCGCCTGCGCCTCTGCTTCGGTTATCTTTGTAAGAAGCTCTACAAGGATGCCGTCTGCGGTCTGCGTCACTCTTGACGACTGGCTGTAGGCGGAGTACGGCACGAAGCTGCCTGTATAGTTTCCCGAATAAAGGGAAAGCCTTATGTCGAAGCTGAACACATCGGTATTCGCTACTGTCATAAGAAGCGCAAGGAGCGCAGTTTTTACATCAGGTGATGTGTTTTTCGTGAAGTGGATGTAGTATGTTCCGTCCGCAGGGTTAGTGAGATTTGACCCGCTGTTTGGTAGGTAGCGAACTACTGCGCTTGACCCAAACGCCAATGTTTTAGTTACGCTCCCCCAATTGGCATTGCGTATCTCAACAAGAAGGGTCACTTGGTCGTAGTCTATAGAGGGGCTGTCTACAGGCTCTATCTGTATTGCGCCTGTATAAGCATTGGCCACTTCTACGTGCGCCCATCCGTCCGCAAGGTTGGTAACGTACTGCTTTGATGACGGGAGTGTAATTCTCTTATGCCAGTAACCGCTCGGATTAGCGGTGGACTGAACATCACTTACGTCTTTGAGGAAAAACGGAGCAAGGTTTTCCCCAAGCTCGGTGTTTATCCTCGTGACCTCTGATTTGATGTTGTCGGCGTTGACTTGGATTGAAGCCCTATTCTGCGCTATCTCCCTTCTCGTCTGCCTTACAACAGGGTCTATGTAGGGGTAGCTTGACTGGAGAGCTTCGGTAGGCTCTGCCGTCAGATCGCTTGCGCAAAGAAGGTCAATGTTTAAAGTCCTATTGGAGAGGACTACCGTGTCATTCTTGATGTGCAGCTTTGTGCCGAGAGGCACTTCGGGGTCTACATAAACGCTCTGTGCTTCGTGCGGGATGTAGGTAAGCCCTGCAAGCATGGAGTAGAGGTTGTCCGCAGCTTCTTGCGAAGCCATGATGGGAAGAGATGCGGTGATACACTTTCCGCCTAAAGCCTGCCACTGTTCTTCGGTAAGTCCGGACGGGCTTCTGTAGGAGAGCGTGGAGTTTACTACGAGCTCTATTCGGGTGACGGTCTCTGCCGGGGAAACGTCAAACTCTACTACCTCATCGCCTATCTCTATGACTTCCTCTAAAGGCGCAACGCTCTTGATTTCGTAGTAGGCAGCAGTCTGGCAAGCTCCGCTGTGGTCGAGGTATAAAACTACAGACTCGTCTGTAATTTCCGCCTTGGGAGTTGAGTAGGATCTTCCTTGGCTGTCGAAAGTGACGAACGCCGCCGATGAAGGCATATTTATTAGCTTGTCGCTGTAGAACTTTCCATCCGTTCCTATGAACACAATATCCACGGAGTTGAGCCGCCCCACAAGAAGGACAAGCTGTAACTGGTTATCATCGTTTATAATCCAGTTGCCGCCACGCAGAACGGCGATATACGAAAGCATTTCCCTGTCGGTCGTGCCGTCCTCACCCATAGAAGGTGCTTCGGTGAAGGTGATGGGATTTTCCGTCAGGTAAGCCAGTGTTACAGGCTCGACTTCTACGCCTATATCCGAAGCTATCTCGGAGACGATTGCAGCGTCCGTCTTGGCTGTCCATTCGCCGGACATAAGGTAGGTCGCCTCGGTTTTCAGCATTGCGTCAAAGGCGGTCACGTTCGTGAACTCGCTGTAGGGGGAAGTCTCTTGGGTGTCTATGAAGTACGTTCCCTTCGGCTCTTCTATTGTCAGTCCGTCAGCGTCAGTCTCTTTAAGGACGAGATCAAATGCAGTTCCCGTAGAAAGCGTGGCATTATAAAGGCGCAAAGATAGCTCTCTTGCCACAACATTACCAATCGACAGCTCCTCGAAAAGAGCATCGTTCAGCTTGCCTTCGCTAAAGTTGGTTTTGTCGTAGGTGGCAGTTCCCTGAATAAGTTTCCATTCGTAGCTGCCGCCTTGTGTAATAAAGCTCATTGCGCCGCCTTTACTGTTCTATGAGGGGAAATTCCACGCCGCCCCACACCTGCGAGCCGTCAGGCTGCTGGAGGAAGAACGTTGCGGGAATGTTGTTTGAGTACATTTTCTTCGTGACTATACCGCCTGCTATGGGGTCGGGATAGCGCACAAGCACATACTCCGGGAGAATGGTCTGTTGCACCCTGGTAAGCTCCGCAAAGGTAAGTGGTCTGCAAGTGCAGTCAAGCCTTATCTTTATTGCGACCCTTGCTCTGTGCATTAGCCCGTCCTGCGTGTCACGCCCGGAGTTAGCTGCGTCTATGTCATTCCTCGACCATTTAAGTCCTTGGTAGGCAAGGTAGGGCGTGATGTCCACCCATGCCGAAGAACTCTGCGGAGTTCCAAGAGGGGCTATCTCGATTTTGATTACTGCCATGCCCTACCCTCCTATGATCTGCGGCCTGCCATAACGCCTTGCCGCATTGTTTTGATGCTTTGTGGTGCTTTCGCTTACCTTTTGTCCGTCAAGGTTTACAGACAGGTCTTTTTCGGCTATCGCCCGCACGACCATGTTCGCCATAGCGTAGACTGCGCTCACCACTCCAGTGTTGCCGCTTGCGATAGCGCCTTCCATTTGCGTGGTGTTCATAACCTGCGAGCGGTTGTTGTTCAGCCTTGAAACTACTTCAGGGCCTGCTTCGCCTGCCATGAACAAGCTGCCCATCGGGGGCATACCACCAGAAGCGAAGCCGAAGATCGTAGCAAGGGATGCGGCAAGACCGCCTGCGCCCGCTGCTCCATAGGCTCCTACAAGGGCGGGGAGTCCTGCGGCTCCGGCTATGCCTGCGACTGTGTATGCAAGAGCCTTCTTATCCTCGGCGGTCAGTTTCAAGCCTGTGCTTTCGGCGTAGTTCGTGAGGTCTGTTGCAGACATTCCCTCATAGGGATTGCTCTGCTGCTTGGACTGCTGCGCCGCAAGAGCGCTACTTGCAGCGTTCCAGGAGAAGGCGTTGAAGCGCCCAAGGCCACTTGCCGGGGTGGTTTCGCCGCTCACCTGCATACGAACAACGAGGGGGTTGTTATTCAGGTTGCGCTGTGCGTCTGCCATGAGAGAGGACAGCACCGAGGAGAAGCCGCTTACGTCCGGGGCAAGGTTTACAAAAAGCCCTCTTGCAGCGCCTACTTGTGCCGCTGCCGCCATGCCAAGCCCTGTATTGTAGGCGTTTTGCGGGTCTCCTTTGAGTTTTATTTCTACTTCAAGCCCGTTCTCGGCAAGCCATGCCTGCATGGTCTGTATCGCCTGCTGCTGATTGGAAAAATCAAGCTGCGGTACGTTGAAGCCTATGTTGAAGGGGTTTTCTTTTATGATCTTCGCAAGGAGGGTCACTGCTCCGCCTGCAAGACCGAGCTTTGTAACAAGCTCTGCCGCAGAAGCAGCGTCCGCTTGGAGTTGTGAGCTTTCTTCACCAAGGTTTTTATTCTTGTCTTTAACGCCGCCAATCAGCTTCTTGATTATTCCAAGAAGCCCTGCGCCGCCAAGTACGGCCCCAAGTCCTATAGCGCCTTTCTTGACAAGCTCCATAGTGTCAGGGAGTTCTTCAAGCTCATACTCCCATGCTCCTACTTCGCTTGACACGCCGCTTGCGGTCTGCGAAGGAAGTACATTCAGCTCATCAAAGCCAAAGAGTACACGTTGCAGTTCCCTTGCCTGTCCGGTAGTCTTTGCAGCCTCTTTATAAACGGCGTGATACCAATGCGTCTCACCCCTCAAGGCCCTGACTACCTGCTGAATGTACTCGAAGAATTTTATGGTGGTGTCCATAAGCCCCATAAGGAGGGGCTGGAGGCTCTGCACTATAGGCATTGCCGCAGCGCCTATGGACTTCTTAACGTCACGCCATTTTGCGGAAAGCTCGTCTGCCGTCCTTGCCGCACCCGCCATGCCGTTGTTGTAGGTCCTATCCCACTCAATGAAGATTTGGGCACCTTCGGAGACGGCTTGCGTTACCTCGCGGATAGCAGACCTAATAAGGCGGTAGAAGGCTATGCGCTTGATTGAGCTTACGATGTTACCGAGCTTACCTGTTTGTCTATTCAGCTCCTTGTGGCTTTTAGCAGACTCTCCTGCGACCCTTGCTGACTTGCCTACCGCGCTTGCCTCTTCTTTGTAGCTTTTGGCTGCGTTGCTCGCCGCTGCTGCAACGCGCCCTTCAACCACAACAGTTCCTTCAATCTCTTTGTTGGCTTCGTTGGAGGCTGCTCCGACATTCCTTATGCCATGTTGCGCCTGCGCTGATGCGCCATCAACGCCTGCGGCTGCTGACTTTAGGCTCTTTAACGAGGCTATTAGCTTGTCTACGGAGTCTTGCGCATCCTTTGCGCTGCCCTCAATGACTATATTAAGTTTGTCAAGTGTGCTGCCACTATCCGGCATTGGTATGCCCTCCATGTCTGGCTATGTAAGATGTGCGCTGCGCTTCAAGCTGCGCCTGCATACGCTTTTGGGCTTCTATTCTTGCCGCCTCTATATCCCTCTCCGTCTTGGGCTTGGGATTGAGTTCAAACGGCTTTTCGAGGTAAGCGATCTCGGTGTTATTCCCGCCAAACATTTTGGCAAGTGCCGTGCTCATCGCAGAGTAGAAGTAAGCTCCTTGTAGCCATAACTTGTAGTTCTCTTGCTCCAGTGAGGTGTAGTAGCGTTCCTCGTAGAATTTCAGCTTGCAGTAATCGCCGTGCCAAAACTCGTCATAAGAAACGCCCATTGCCATGTAGTACTTGCACCACATACGCAGTTCCTCGGCAAGAGTTATATGTTCGGAAGGTGGGTCGGCTACCTGTTCACCTTCCACTTCACGTTTCCCTTGTGCGAACGGATTTCGGCTATGCCCTCGATAGCCATAGCGGAGAGGATTGTCGCAATATCTAAAGCGCTCTCGTCCTCGCTTTCTTTCGCGCAAAGTTCGTGGAATATTTCAATTCTCTTTTCTTCCGGCACATCGTCATGGTTTGCGATAAACGCTCCCACAAAAAGTGCTGTGGGATATGAGAGCAGCCTTGCTTCGGTGTTGGCGAAGTTGTAGCCCCTCTCCTCCATCTTTGATATGGTGTCTGCTGTGTAGTAGAGGGAATAAGGCTTGCCCTCATACTCGAAGTTTATTGTCGTTCTTTCCGTCTTTTCCATTCCGTACCTCCTATGGTGCGGGTAATCGCCAGCGCGAAAGCGTAGGAGGTCATCGCCTGTCCCCGCATAAAAACTGGTTTTATGCCGATGCTGTAGCGAACACCGGGCTGCCTGTGATTACAAGGTAGGCGGTGTTTGTCATTACGCTGTCGACCTCCGCTCCGCCGTAGCCAAGGTCTACGGGGATTGCCGGGTAGAAGTAGCTGTCAAGTCCGCTGCCGGGCTGATATGCGTACTCTATCCACAGAGCCTTGCCTGCCGCCTTTGCAGTCTCGTAGTCTGCCATAAGAGACTCCCAATCGGTACGGAAGTCGGCGTAGTCATTGACTGTGATAGGCTGTGCGTCTGCTCCGCCGCGAAGTCCGGGGATGGCGGTGTGCCTTACCATTTCGGACAGCTTGGTGGTCTGGAGCATATTAGGAGCATCGTTGTCTGCGCCGATTGCGGTTACTCCGCGAAGGACCTTGTAGCCAGTTGTCGGCCTTGTGCCTGCGGTTGCTTCAACGGCCCATTTCACGGCTGCGCCAGCACTTGAAATTTCTATTGCCATAGCTATTCTCCTTAACTGTGGTGCATTATGTAAGTTGTAGTGTCTCCCTCGGTAATTCCTTCCTCGACAAGCCCTCTATAGCGCATTGACATCCTAAAGATAGTGCGGTCTGCATTTGGGGTCGGGCGGCGAAGCGTCCGAAGAAGCCCAAGGTCGGTCATAACTCCGTCTATGATGTCTGCTATGTGTTTGGCTGTTGCCTTTTTCGTCTTGTCATTGCAGTAGATGTTGACTATGTACTGCACCGAAGCGTATCTCTTGCTCTGCGCTGTTCCCTGGTACTGCATGGGATTGGTGTTATCCTCCTCCCAAATAGTTACATGGGGAAAAGCGGAGGGCTTTGCTACGTAGGTGCTTTCAACATCTGCTTTCGGGTATGCGGCTTTGACGGCCTTTGTAACAGCGTCTATGATCTTGTTCTCTATGCTCGTCATTTGCTGAATACCTCTTTTGCTTTAGTCCTAAACGTGTCTCGCAGGTGGTTTGCGGCTATCTGCATGAAGGGGTCCATCGGTATACCGTAGGTGTGCTTGCGTCTGCCTCCGTCCTTCTTGTCGTAGTAGTACCAACCGTCAGGGTCTGCGCCGTGGCCTTCGCCATACGTGCCCCAATCGCTTATTCCAAGTTCGGCTCTGTTCTCGTGAACTTCATCGCCGCCCTCGTTGTAGGTAACGCCAGTACCAAACTCAATCCAGACTGCGGCCCCGCCTGCTTCTACTATGCCGATGTTCCCTTCTCTGTAGCCCATGATGGAGCTTTGCGTCTCCCCGGTGTCTACATGGTCGAGGTACATAATCGCCCACGCCTCGCCGTCAGCGCACATCCTGTCTATAAGCTCATAGAGCCTTTTTTCAAGACGGGCCTTGTACTTTTCAAGGTACTTGATCGCGCTGTCTATGCTGTGAGCGGAAAGCGTTATGGTTATCTCGTCATTCATTTGCTTCACCTGAAAGCTCCGTCACTTCCACCTCTTTGACAAGGTAGGAGATGTAGCCAAAGGACTTGGCTACTCTCGTGACTACGTGGGTGTGCGGCACGGCTACCCACTCCCCTTCCGTAAGTTTGCTGATAACGCCGTCCTTGATAACAACGTCTCCTTCGCTGTAGGTTTCTACATCCGAGAATGTAGAAAGATCCCCCATAAAGAGCCACAGAATAGAGGACGTTGTTACAGGACAGTTCACATCATCGGTAACGAGCTTGGCGGTGAAGGGGTCGTATATGCCGTACTGTTCAAGGATTGACGAGCCGCTGTTTACGCCTACTACCATGCGGGCTTTCGTGGCGGGGCTGTAGGAAGGCGGGTTTTCTCCGGTCAGAAGCCCGTCTGCATCAACGCCCGTCTGCGTTCCGCTATAAAGTGCGTAGTACACGTTTTGCTTATTGCGTTCGTTAAGCCTCATTTATCCCACCTTGCATACCTGCATGATCTGCTTTAAAAGGTCCATATCGTCTGCTGACTCATAGTGCTTATGGATGCCGTTTTCAACGGAGATAAGCTGGCCCTCTATGCTCTGCCGCAGGAAGTACCTATGCGCAAGTTTGCACTGGATAACTTCATACTTTGCAGGAACGTCCGTCACAGCATCGGGTACGCCGAAGGGATAACGCTGTTTAAGGATTGCGTCTTTTGCATCTTCAAGGAAAATGGCTATGAGCGCATCAGTAGCTTGTGGATCGTTGTTTGCTCGTTGCCGAACGTTTATGATTTTTTCTTCTGTGGTCATAGCCATTGCCTTTCTACTGCTTCTTTTTAGCAGGCTTTTTTTCAGGCTTCGGAGAAGAAGCGGTGTTCTTCTCCTCGGCCTTTATCTCTTTTTCCTCGGGCAGTATGCCTACTGTTACGCTGCCATCGGGGTTTTTGCGAACGCCCACGGGCTATGCCTCGGTCTGGAGGTAGATACCCTTGACCTTGTTCTTCTTGACCCAGGTATCGTGGTAGAAGCGGAGGTTTACCCTGTAAGCATCGGCCTCGATATTCTGGTCGGGGCTGAATACACGGAGTACCCTGTGCTTCATAACCTTCATAACAGCGGAGGGGTGGACTATCATAAAGTTGATGTCCTTTGCGCCCGTTGCCTTGCTGTAGCCGCCCTGACCTGCGGAGGTTGTGGGTGCTGCGAGGGTTATCGCAGTCACAAACCTTGCGGAAGGAACGCGGATTACCTGCATATCGTCAAAGTACTCAACGTTGTAGGAAACGTTCTTCTCGCTGTTGATGATGCGCCTTTCGATGTTGCCCTTGAGGCCCTGATAAGCGAGCGGAGAAACGAAGAGTATTCTTCCCTCGTAGGGAACTTCGTCATTGTCCATCTGCGCTTCGCCTGTAGCGATGAGGGCTGCCACATCGGTAGTGCCCGGAGTGATGGTCGCGGCGGTGCCGGCGCTGATGCCAGTAGTGCCTGCGAGCTTTGCGAAGGTGTAAGCGTCTACTTCGGGTATGATGTGCAGTCTCTCTTCCTCGGTGAGGGTTGCGGCGAGGGTCTGGGCAAGAGTCTCTTCGTTGTCCATGACGTCTATCTGGAAGGCGCGGCCTCTATCCTGTGTGATGGTGTAATCTTCCCATCCTGCGGTGATGTCGCCCATGACGAAGCCGCTGTTTCTGTCATAGTTAGACATACCTACGGAGTTGTAGGTGAACAGCTTGACGGTGTTCGCACCTATGAACTCTGCGTTTGCGGTGTCGAGGATGGAGGTAAGGGACCTCTGTGCATAGAGATCATCCAGAATGGGGAGAAACCTCTGTGCAAGGGTAATGTTGTTGGTCGGGGGCATTACGACTGTAGTTGCCATTTTTAGTCTCCTTTGTCTTGTTTACAGACCGAACAGCTTGCGGTCTGCGGCCATCTGGCTTGCTGCTGCGTCTGCGCTTGAAAGCGGCGCTCCAACAGGAAGTCCGGGCTGGCTGTTGATGGTCTGCGTCCTGATTTCTTTTGTTTTGTTTTCAAGGAAAGCCTTCTGGCTGTCGAAAAACTCATCCTTGATGCCTTCGGGAAGGCCCGCTGCCATGATTGAAGCTGTTGCCGGGTCGTAGCCTGCCGCAACGAGCTTGGTAGTGTAGTTTGCTATGCGCTCGCGCTGCTTAAACTCTGCGTTCTCGGCTTTGAGCTGCTTTAGGGCTTCTTCGGCCTCAAATTCCTTGCGCTTCTGTTCGTCAAGGGTCGCCTTGTACTTGCCCTGCCACTCTTCGGCTTCTCTTTTCTTCTTTGCCGCATCGCCGTTTGACACGGAGATAGCATCTTTAAGGTGCTTTATCTCTGCCTGAAGCTCCTCGATTGTCGGGGTCTTTGCCTGCGGCTGTGACTGTGGCTGCAACTGCGGCTGTGCCTGCTGCTGCGGCTGTGCTGCGGTCTGGGTGTTCTTGATTTCTTCTGCCATCGTGTTTTCCTCCTGGTACGATTTAAGACTTTCCTGTCTGCTGCGATTTTTGAGAGCTTCCCTGCTCTTTTTATGTTCAAGCCATATAAGCTATGCCTTGCTGTATGTGAGGTAGCAGCGGCAATTTACATCTTCCTCTGCTATTCCCCATTGCCTTGGGTAAAGCGTTGAGCCTCCCCTAAAGCTGTAGAACGATGCGTCTATCGGCACTGTCACGCCTTCGAGATAGTAGTGGGTGTCCCGCACCCTATCATCGAGCATGGTTTGCCATGTCTTTTCCGTAGCGCCTGCGTCTTTGGCTGCGGCGTACTTTGCCGCCTCGTATATCCGCCCGGTATCGGTGTCTATTACTCTGTCGATGTCATAGTCAGTGCCGGACATAATGTATTCGGTAAGGCGGACCTTATAGTCCTTGCCGTTAAAGCGCTCTTCTATGACTTCCCTTGCCTTCTCAATGTCCGGGGAGCTGTCAAGCCCGAACTGCTCTGCAATCTCGCTGTAACCGAGGAAATAGGTCATTACGAACAGGTCTGTAACCTCGTCTATGTAATCGCCCATCCTGCGGCGTTTCGCCTCTGTATCAGCCGATTTTGCGGCTTGCAAGTCCTCTTTTAGAGCGTTTATCTCGTCAAAGGGATAGAGTGTCATTGCTCTTTAACGCCTGCCTTTACTCTCTGGTAGTCCCTTATCTGTATCTTCCTGCTGTTACGCGTCTGCGTATAGGTACGCACCTGCCCGTCTCTGTTTTGGTCTACCGAAGCGCCTTCCGTCGCCTTTTGTCCTTCGGAAAGCTGCCCTTCTTCTCCTTCGGTCGGAGTATTTACAGGCTCTTCTGTAATTACTTCCTTGGGAGCGAACGGGTCTCCCCAAATCATCTTCAGCCAAGGCTCGCTCATCTTGATGTCTGCTACAGGGTCGTTTGAGATATTCGACTTTGCAGCGGCAAGCTCCGGGTTAAGTCCGGCCGCAAGGAGCGTCTGGAACGCCTGCGCCTTGCTCTGAATGTTGCTCGTCTCGTCTCCTACGATCTTCAGGGCGATGTCCGCAGGGTTAATGTCGAGCAGGCCCTTTTCACGAAGGATTTTGAGCATGATCTCATCAAAGTAGGCGTTGGACTCTTTGAAAAGGTCCTCGGTGTTCTTTGAGGCTGTCGAAGCCTGATACCATCCGTCACGCGCAAACTGCGCGGTGCCTGATGCCGCATTGGAGTAGCCCCTGTTTGCAGCGGTAAAAGGCATTGCGCAGATGGCAAGTATCTGCTCGCGAAGGTTGTCAATAAACACCTGCGTCTGGCTCTGGTCGAGATTAGTCACTATCTCTTTGAGGTCTGCCTTATTCTCGCCAACGGACTTTAAGAACAGAGCGCCCGCCTTTCTTATCATGTCGGGGGTCTGCCCGCCGTTTTCGTCATCATCGTCAAGCTCGCAGTTGTAGAACACCAGGAGGCTTTGTACTGCCTGATCTACTCCGTCAAGACGGTCACTTTGCAGAAAGCTCGTAGCGTCTATAAGAGGCACCGCCGCTTCAAAAGCGCCCATCATCACAGAGTTGTAGTAGTACTCGATGATAGGAACGGCCTTTAAGGGGTTAGGCTCAACGCTGATGATCTCGCTTGCGACATAAGGAAAATC
>Ga0326513_10000338_pt1 | contig 39035 bp, 37 predicted proteins | sample 2_2465_0518_D_FD_203654 | JGI IMG/M metagenome (GOLD analysis project Ga0326513, IMG submission 203654) | Bovine rumen microbial communities from UC Davis, California, United States - 2_2465_0518 | ecosystem: Host-associated > Mammals > Digestive system > Stomach > Rumen | place: USA... | reverse complement strand
CTATTTGTGCTGGATGTATTTCTGCACGTATTGTATCACCTGTAAATGCGTATATTTCATTGTCCATAACGGTGTATATTGGTTTACCTAAAGCATTAACAATTTGTTTATCAAAAGCATAAGCGTTTTGAATAGTTCTCGCAGACACAAACCCTAAATCAGTATTAGGCACTTTATTAAATACTTCAGAACCACGGTCACAGTATAACGTCCAAACATTATCATATAGTTTAGGAGTTCTTGTTCCTTGTTCTATTACAGTATCATCATCTGCATAGACACTAGTATCTGTTATTATATTTGCTTTACTAATATACATTTTTTGTTTAGGTGCATCATCAATTGTACCTGTGTATTCTTCTATTGATGCATAATCACCAAAAGTAGTAAGCACATCTTTAATTGATTCAACTTCATTTCCTGCCTCATTATATGCATAAAGATAATCTGTGATATGCATAGGCCCAAATTTATGAACCCCTTCATAGATTAGTTCATTAAGTAATTCACGGCCTTCACGATTTCTAATATTAGAACCTGTGTCATCTATATCATAATTAACCATTACTTTAGCATATCCTTCTGGAATTAACTGTTCTGTTAGATACATACCATTAGACATAGTATTTAGTTTAGTAGAGAAACGAACGTTTCTACCACGTAATCTATAAAATTCTTGTGTTGTCGCCATGCATTACCACTCCTCTCGGATGTAGTCCTATAGGACCACGTTCTCTATTATAAGAGAAGTCTATAAATCCACCAAAGTTATTTTGGAACATAGGTGGTACTAACATGTGATAATCTCTTATCATAAGGAACATATTTTGATTATATCTTTGTAAATAATCTACAGCAATTTGTTCTCCTTCTTCATCATTATTATAGTAATACAAAGCAGTACCAAGAGCTACTACAGTTCTTAAATACTTATCGGGTATTACATCATAATTAGTTCTGTCTTTAGGATGCTTTGGAAACTTTTTATTCCACTTTTCTACGAATTCATCCCAATCAGAAATAGTAGGATAATTTGCTTGTAAGTTTGCATTAATATCATCAATAACTCTGTCCATATAATAATAGATATCAGGAGCTCTTAAGTAATCTGATACAATATATGTTCTATTTACAGTATCAACTAATTTCTTTAATAACATAATTACCTCCTTAAAATAAAAATAGGCAGGGGTTTCCCCCTGCCGTATTGTTATAGATGTAGTTGACCAGGTGAGTATTCAAAATTATTTTGAATATCTCCTGCTCTTTGCTGTCTAGCAATCATAGCATCAACCCTTCTTATTTTAGTAAGAATGTGAGATGCGTGTGTCTTATTGACCATGTATGTCTTGCCATCAGCAGGTATATCAACAACGATACCGTTGACAATTTGACGAACAACCTTACCAAGATAAGGTGCGTAAAATGGTGATATACTTACAGGAAATTTTGGTTCTTCACGATACTTTGAAACTAAACTTTTACGTTTCATTTCAGTACGTGTATATTTTGCTGAGTGTTTATTTTCCTCAACATTTTTAGTATTAGCCACTTCTGCAGTGATATCTTCAACGAATTCATCGATTGTCTTTTTATTAGCCATTATGTTTCCTCCTATCTAAACAGACTAGTTAAAGTCTGCATTTAATTGTGTAGGTACACAGTAGTAGATAGCTACAGCTTCAGGTCTTGTAGATCCGAATCCTACACTGTTAATCTTAAATCCGATAGATTGTCTTTGGTCAATAGGGTCTAGTACACCAGCAGAACCTAAAGCCTTAACATACATTTTAGCATTTCCTTGTCCAGCAATTTCAGTTCTTGTTAAGCAGTCAGCACCAAGAACGAAGATTCTGTCAACTTTAATTTCAACAAATGGATTAGCAGTAGCACTCTTTGCAGTGTTGAAAGCATCTAAATCCCAAGCTTTTAAGTTAGGAATATAAGAAGCTTTTTGTCCTGTTCTAGAGTCTCTAACATAATTATCTGGATTACCTAAAGCATCCACAACAGCTTTTTTATAAGTTGTTGCATCTGCTACATCGTATTCCATAGTTCCATTATTATCTCTACCTACTAATAAGTAGTCATCTTCAGTACCGTTAACAATTCCGTGGAATTCACCACTGTTGTCAACATGCATTGTTTCATAGAATTCCATTCCAAACATTGCTGGAATAGGTCCCATATCATCAAAGAATCCTTTAGTAGTTTGATTAATAGTCATATATTTTTGAACTAGTGGATCATTAATCATATCAAAATAGAAATCTGGAGTACCGATTACATGATATCTAGAACCAATTGGTTTAACTAATTGTTTCTTCATGCTTAATACGATAACTCTTAAGTCTTCTAATGATGGAACACTTGCGATAGTTAAGTCTTCAAAGCTTTCAACTTGTCCTGCATAGAATGAACTAGCTACAGTAACTAATGCATCTCTTGCTAATAAGTCTAAAGTCTCCATAGCAACGATAGCATATTCTTGAGTGTAGTGTGCAATTACAGGATCGATTACATTGAAGTCAACTTTATCAGTGAATTCCATATATCTACCATATTGGAATGTACCAATTTCATATTTCTCCATTGAACCTTTATCACTGAATGGAGGAACTCCTTCATCTAGTGGTACAGTGTGAGCTTGAAGTGGTGCCCATCTTCTGATTTGTAATTTTTCAGCATTACCTTGAATTGGTGTAGTTTTTGCTAATCTGTAAAACACGAAGTGTTTTTCATCTAAACGGATAGTATCTAATAATTGCTTATCGTAGAATAATTCTGGTCTAATTGCATAACCATGATTAGTGAAATATTCAATGTAACTGTTAATATCAGCTACTGGATTTAAAGCATTTAACATAAATATCTACCTCCTATAACTTTTGTTGGTTTCCTACTTGGATAAATCTTTGGAAACAGTATTTAATAGGCTGTTTAACTCGGTCATTGTTTTAACATCCGTTTTGGCTGGGTCTTGTTTTCCTGACTTTCCATCAGGGGTTGCAGCGTTTGCAGACTTATTAGATTGCTTGATCCACTTTTGACGTTCCTCTTCGATTTGTTTCTTAATAATATCATCAAAGAACATTCCTTTATATAGTGTATCAAAATTAACACCAGGTGCTAATAAATCAATTCTATTATCTATTGCACGTTGCACGAACATCTCAACCTCTTTCCCAGTAAGGTTGTGATTTTGTTGAAGAGTTTTTAAACCAATCATTAAAGCTTGGTCTCTTTGGCTCTCTGTTAATTGTCTGATTTGTTCCTCTTGTTGATCCATCTTTTTAAGAAGTTCTGGATTAGCAGCCATACCTTGTAGTTTGGCTTGTTGTTTATAAGATTCATTAGTTAATAAATCTATAAACGCTTGTTCATCACCATTAAAATTCGAACCACGCATAAGAGTATTCATCAATTTTTTATACTTTGAATTCTCAGCTCGCATTGCTGCAAATGCTCTATTCGCATTTTCATTATCTAACTGAGCTTGTACATTGCTTTGAGTTTCTGTTTCAGTTGCTTTTTCAGATTCAGATGTAGATGATTCTGTGTTATCTGTTTCTGGTTCTGCAGTTTCTGTTTCAGTAGCTTCAGTATCTGTACTATTGTCTTCTGCAGTTGCTTCAGTTTGAGTGCCTGAGTTAGGGTCAATACCGAATGAACTTAGTAGACCGTCGATATTTTCTGGCATTTAATATTCCTCCTATCTTATGTGATTGCCGAGTTCACAGAGGTAGATAGACTACATACCATTTATGGCTGGTAGAAGCCTATGCCTATCTACTTAAAGTATAAGATACAAAAATAAAAAAGTCAATACTTAGTATTGACTTTATTCTTGCATATCTAAGTTTTCTGGCGCAAAGTCTTGGCCATTAACCCCCATTTGTGCAGCTTGTGGTGTACCAGCTTCCATTGGAAGTGGTTGTTCTATACCAGCTCCAGCAACATTACCCAACATTCCTGGGTTTTGTTCATTTTGTAATGCTTGTGCAACTTGATCTACTGCAGCATTAGGGTCCATTCCTGAATCAACAAGGTCTGCAAACATTTCAAGTGTCTTAGCAACTTGTTCAGTAATACGAGTATTACGTTGAATACCCATACGTTTGAATATAAGGTCACTAAATGGTATATCTTGCATTAATAACCACTCTTCAGTAGTGATAATTTCTGGATTTGGTTTATATTGTGCTTGTTTTTCAAGCAACATATTAGCAGCCATAGATAATCTAGCCTTACTTCTAGGTAGATAAGCTTGAATATCTACATCATATCTAAATCTAATGTCGTCATCGATCTCTGGGAAGTCAAATGTAACTGTTTTTACTTGTTGAGTTATAGGATCTTTGACTGTGTAAGTACGTTTATCACCGAATTGTACAAGATTATTAACTACAAGCTCAGTTAAACGTCTAGTATATTGTTCATAAAGCGCAATTTTAGTGTTATCTCTTTGTGTTGTAGCTGCTTGAAGTGAATCCATACCACCTGTAGTCTGAATTGAACCAGTATCTTTACCAGCATACATAGCATCTATGCCTGAAGCTAGTTGAATATCCGCTCCAATACCTTGTTTTACTGTTAAAAGTTCAGGTGGAAGTTGTGGAAACTCTGCATAATGCACAGCAGCTCTAGCATCTCCGTTAACTGGGAATGTTTTATCAGCATCATTACCATATTTTGCGAATTGTCTTAGATTAATTCCTGATTGTGTGTTAACAAATCTAGGTGGACGTTGTGCTTTATAAGCATAAGTCGCATAAATTGAATTAAGTAAGTCATAAGTTATGTAATTTCCAAATACTTTTGCTGGTTCAGAAGCTCCAACTAAGTCTCCTGCTGGTAAATTACAGTATAATAATGCGAATGGGAACATTCTTGGTTTCAAATCTTGGTTACAATATAATACATACATGTCATCTAACATATGAATCTCTGCAATTTTGTAACCTTCTTCAGTATCCGCAGTATAAATTTGATAATAATATGTGATTCTATGGTATCCTTTATCATCAACATCCTTTTGTCTACGGTCTGTTTCAGCTGGAATAATGTCATCAGCACGTTGAACGTCTAATTTTTCTCCCAAAGCTTTCTTTAATTCTTTAATTCTGTCTTTATAAATATCTTTAGAACAAATAATAGGTAGTGCAAAGTCGTCAAAATAGTAACAGAACTCTGCATTATCAAATTCGTCAGCATATGGATCACGTCTAAACTTCATTGGATCTACATTTTTAAAGATAATGTCTCCTTTATACCAATAATTTCTAGTTCCACCTATGATTTTATCATTCCATCCAACCATAGTTATACCTAAATTAAGTAGTGCTGCACGTTCTCCAGCTAATAATTGATAGTACTCAGCTCTTATGTTATCCCAAATTGTGCTCATAGCAGCGTTAAATTCAACACAAAGTTGTATATCGTCTTGAGATTTTGGAGTTAAAGTACCGTATCTACCTGTTGTATATATAGATGCAACAAGATTATCTTTGATATAGTTAACCCAGTTTGTGTCTGGTGTTAATTGATAGTGTGGGAATTTAGCTCTAATAACATCCCAAACTCTACCTCTATCTGCTCCGTCTAATATACGCATTCTCGCATTTACTTTATTGTAATGTGAGTTAGTGTCTTTAATTCTTTTTTGAACGTCTGATAATTTTATAGAATCAGGTAGTAAATATTCTCCATAAATATCTTTGTTTTTATTTGTCATACTCTATCACTACCTCCCATAATATCAGAGATTTCTTCATTAATGTCTTGTAATGTTTTACCCATTTCATCATATGTTTTGTCTTCGTTTTGTTGTTTTGTGTCATCCATAACTTTAGACATATCAATCATTTCATTCTCAGGAACTTTTTCATAAACATTTTTATGAATGTGATTGAATGTAAATGTGATTGTCTTTCTAGTTAAGGCGCGCCAAACGATCATACCAAGCGCAAGACCTGTAATGAAAAATATTAAATTATCCATATAAATCTCCTCCTTCTATTCCAAATGCTGAATCGAGCTCTTCAACTTCTGGTTCTCCTAATTGCCATCCCCCATAATTTTGTTTCTTTATTTTTTCTTCTATGCTTCTTCCTTTAGCATCATATGCATCTAAATATAAACGTTTAGGATCTGCAGGAAGTTCCATGACTATCCATTCAAGTGCACAAATAGAGTGATCATTCTTATCAATTGGTTCATCTTTAGCATTAGTCTTATCATCAAGTGAACGTGGTTTGAATTTATAATCTTTAAGTTCCTTGATAAGATTAATACAACAATCAAAGATTTCAATTCTACCTTGTTCAAAGTAGTCACTCAATCTAAACAATCTTGCTTCTTTATTAACATACCCCGGTTGAAAACTAACTCCATATTCTTGATAGTGTGTAATAAGGTCTTTCTTATCGTAGTCTCTCTTATTATTCTTAGGGTCAATAATTGGAGTTGTGTACCATTGTCCAATCTGAACATCCTTAGCTTCTGCTTTAAATAAATCTGCAAGATCTTGAACAGATGTGTCATTAGTTCTTACGTCTTTATATATAACTAGCTTTCCACGTTCTTGATCAATGTAACCAAACAAGAATGTAGATGGATCTTGAAGTCCGTAGTCATGTGCTGCAATAACCTTCCACTTAGGTAATAATTTAAAATCCTTAGGCGTAGGTACGATGCAGTTCACGTAACTTGGATAAACAAGACCTTCAGCAAATTGAAAGCTTCCATAAATAAATCTTTTAATCCACCACTCAGGCTTACCTTTTGAGTTTACTTCAATATAGTCATCAGGTAAAAACGTATTAACATCTGTAGATGCTACATGTGTTGAAATACTGGGATCAATATCTGTATCAATTTGTTCATACTTCTCATTACAAAATCTTCCGTGCTGAATAATACTATCAGATACAAGTAATACATCAGACCTAATCCATCCAGAGTCTGGGTTGGATTCACAGATTAATTTACGCCAATCCCAAGTAGTGTGTGTATTAGGATCATATAGTGAAGCAGCTTTATTACGTAAACGTGTCTTCAACTGATGAAATGCTTCAGCTTGGATCTCTGATGCTTCAAGCATGATAACTAAAGAATAATTGTTAGACCTTAGTTTGTCTGGGTCATCGAATGGACGTAACATAAGACGTGCGTCGTTAATGAAATCTAAATATTGTTTTTGAACATTTCGATTTTTTAAGAATGCTTCTGGGAAACTCTTTTCAAAGTCACGGAGTATAGTTTGTTCATACTGAGAACTAACATTAGCACCAACTAAGATATTAGCATTCGGTGTAATAAAAATATGTTTTTCTAATTCTTTCTCAGATGTTTTAGTTTTACCTGTTCCGTAAGATCCAAAGTTTCCAATAATTCTATGTGTGTCATTGTGAACACTAGCTTGATGCTCCATGGGATGATATGTATCTACATATGTATTACATACTTTATTTGAACATTCAAGCCAGTCCGTAGATGGTGCACCTGAAATAGATGTAGTCTGCTTTAGTACGGATCCACATCTCGGACATCTCATCTATTCACCTTCTTTAATTTTCTTTCTAGCTTCCTTAACAATCTTGTTCTTAGATCTTCTTTGCTCCCTGTTTAACTTATTGAACTTCTCATTAATTAGTTCTTCTTCTGCTTTTTGAATAGCTTCAGTAGTTAAATCTGGTCTAAGTTCAAACTCAGGTGCGTATAATTCTAAAATAGAAGACGCAGCTTCGTTGTATGCTTGGTAAATTTGTTTCTTAACTGCAACAAACTTTGCTGATTCTTCTTTAGTAGGTTTCTCAGATAATTGTCCAGCAGCTGCAATAGTGTAACTGTTTAATACATGTAGTGTAGCTGTAGATAATAACTGAAGTGCTTCTGAAAAAGTTGTTTGAGGTGTAACAAGAACGTTAGCCTTGTCGTCCTTTGCAAGCATAACAGCAATAGCTTTGTCGTCTTTAGTTAATTCTATTTTCATGTTTGTTCCTCCTTTAGGTTAAGTATAGCACATAAAAAAGAGAGACGCAATACGCATCTCTCACTCTCCCAAGCATGGAAGAACCAACAGATTTGTCAGTAGTTGTGTTACTGACATATTAATTATAAACCTGACCGAAAGGATAAGTCAAGGTCTATTTAGGATTGTTGTCATCATCTCCACCTTGGTCATCAGATTCTTTTTGGACAAAAGACTCCCACTCTGTTGCATTTGATGTAAGCACAGCACTTAAATCAGTTGCACCCTTTTGGTTATAAGTGCTGACTAGTACCATATTACTGTCGTCAACTGCAGGTGTAATCATATAGATGAAAGTTCCTGTAGTATCTATTTGATAATAAACAGTAACAAGACTTTGATTAGCTTTAGCAGCTTTATACACAGGTTGTGATTCTTTTATTATATTTTCAGTACTGATCTCAGTACCATTGACAACCCAGGCTCCTGTTTTTGGTATTGTTACTTTGTGTCCAAGACGAATCCATAATGTTTTATCTTTCTTGTTAAAGAACAAAGCATCTGGTTGATTCATAGGTATACCTCCTTTCTAGGATAAGTATAACAAGCAGGGGTGTGTTTTTCAAGATAGTGAACGAAATGTGAAAATATTAATAGCACACACACAGGTATGTATATTGGATATAAGGACATGGTTGTCTGACACTCAATTTCAAACCCTACCCAGGGTGATGAGAATTCAATTTTTCAAATACCATATTACTTTTGACGATACGATTAGTAAACTTTCAAGACTCACATTTAATTTGACAGATACTTGACGCGCGTCTCGGGAACTTTACATTTTTCGTGAACCTTTTTGGGAACAAAAAGCGTTCCGTCTCCTTCAAAACTTTTTTTCGTAATTTAAAATTTTTTTTGCGATTATTAATTTTGATACATTATTTGTTCCCAAAAACAAAAATGACAATTTTAGGAACAGTTTTCGTATCAATTTCGCACTTCGTTATAAATTTACTTTTATCCAAAAAAGAAATTTAGTCATTTTTTAGGTTCATTTTTTGTTCCCACATTACTTTACATTCTCATCACCCATTTTGATACAGTTTTTGTTCCCTCGACTTTTACGCTTTGGCTTGGCTGCGCCCGAACGCCCGATGCCTCTTAGCTCCGCCTAAATGAAGAAGGGCGTCGCTAAGTCCCTCCAAGCCAAAGCTATTTCACCTCGCTGGCACTCGAAGAAGAATCTGGGCGCAAGTGCATTTGAGCAGCCATCGAAGTGAAATGCGCCAAGACTGCAGAAAGACACTGTATGTGTAGTCCGTTAGTTGAGCCCTGGTTTTTTACCCGGAGATGTGCACGTTACTAGCCTTGTAAAACCCGGTCCAGTGTCTTTCAGCAGTATCTGTCTGATTAAATCTGAGTATTGAAAGTTGCACACCCAATGCAGAATAAACCCTGACCTTCCATTGCTTTGACTGTTTATATTTTTCTTAGTAAATCTGATATCCATTCCACAGTCCTGCACCTTTATTGACTTCAGTGGCAATGTCCGTTCAGTGTCTATTCTTTGTTGTTTTGTGAAGATTTATCTTGGCCGTTCCATTTGACGAAATTATGGCTTGATGTTGTGTTGTATTTCATTGTAATTTGTGGCTAAATTACAATGTATTTTCTCTAACTTTTTCGAAAATTTGCCATAATTTCCTCCTTTGTTTCACTATAGCATACTTAGTTCGTATCGTGTAGGCTGCCCTACGGCGTATCGCTTCGCTTGTCCTACCCAATCCGAACTAAGCACCGTGTTACCGAAATTAAAATTTCGAACACTTGCTCTTTTAGTGACAAAGGAGGGAATTATATGGCAAATGAAAAAGTTGAGAAAATACACAGCAATTTAGCTTACAATTACTTAATGAACTACAACTACAAAATCAAAGCTCAGAATTTCGGAGTCAAATGGAAAGACCAAGCTAAATACAAAACATACAAAGAATTGACTACTGAACTTGAGCGTCTTGATAAGACTGTTGTTATTGAAGTCAACAAAGTTGCTAAGGAATGTTACATGGAATATCTAGATTTATTAGAAGAAAAAGTATATCCTATAATAGCCAAAGCAATCGAAGAGTCAGGGGAGAACCTATAAGGTTCTCTTCTTTTTGTGTGCTTAAGAATTATAGTGTAAGATCAGAGCAAATTTATAAGAAGTTTTTCGAGAAAAACTTCGCCTGATGCAGAAAGTTTAGAGCAAATTTATAAGAGTAAAAATAGAATTATAAGACGAATGTAAAATAGAAGTATAAGAAGTTTTACAATAGATTTATAGTAGATTTATAAGTCTACGAAAATAAATTTATAATAGATTTATAGTTCTAGAATAGTAGATTTATAGATTTACGATAGTAGATTTATAAGAATATAAAAAGTAGATTTATAGAAATATCTATGCACTCTTAATTATACCATCACTCAAGCTGTAAAGGATACTACGGTCCGGTTGGTCCGTTCCTCCTTGACAGCACGAATTGATGGTGCTTTAACAGTGTTAATATATTTAAATATATTAATAGTTGAGCTTAAATCTTATAAGCTTAATCAATTATTAGCTTATGACCTTTGAACTTCGGCTTGCGAAGTTCTTAGTTAAATAAGAATTAGTTTATTGTAATTAAAAAAGAAAGGAATGATGAAAATGATAACAGTAAACAAACCAATTCTAGGTCAAAAAGAAGTAGTAATCCTAGATGCTACAAAGAAAGGAACTGATAGTAGATTCACAATAACTTTAAGAATGCAAGTTGTTGGAACTAATAGAGAGTTCAGTAATGTTATATTCTATGATGCAGATAACACAGCAAGAAGTAATGTATTACCTGCAATCTTATGTGCATTAGCAGAACAAACAAACTTACCTTTAGATAAGTTTAGAAAAGAAGAAGATGGAACTTATGTATATGATGAAGATAAAGTTCTAAAACATATTAAAGGTAAACAAATCACAGTTGTTAGAACAGCTGTAACTTCAGAGAGAAATGGAGAAACTTATTACAATGTAAGTTTCAGACCAGAAGCTGAAGAAGAAGAAGTAGAGTTATAATGCTCTGCTTCTTCAAATAATATTGAAGGAGTTTAGAAATGAAAATAATCAGTGAAGTAAAATTATCTAATGAACAGATAAAGAATTACAGGGGTAAAGGTTATGAAGTTTATTATGGATATGAAAATCCAATAATTAAAAATGGTGAATCTGTAGGATTCATATTAGATACTATGTATAAAAGCACAATTGATAGAATTGTATCTTTATTATACAGAAAGAACAAAAGTAAAATTACAATTTTATATGAAGATAAACAATATAGTTTAATGATTCCAGAAGATTGGGAACAAAAGTATTATGACCAATCTCAACATAAATGGATTAAGATACAACATCCAATACTTGAAGCATATTTAGGAAAACGAGCAGAATACTTTGAAGAATTAGCATTAAAGAAAGCTAAAGATTCCACAAGTATAATGTTAGAATATTTTAAACAAGAAATACCAAATGATTTAGAACAATTCTTAAGAGCGTTTGCACCATTATATGATGTTGATGTAGATTATGAATCAACTGATAGCATGCTTAGAGCATATGCAAATATAAAGTTTTATATTGATAATGGAATTGAATATTCTAGAGATATAATTGGACAAGAACCTGGTGAAGGTAATCCATTTGAAGTAATATCTTTTGGAGATGATACATATCTTGAAGATTATATCTATAAAGAATCATACAGTTTATAGTCAGTGCAGCCACTGCTCATGGCTGCTTGATTGTATGTATTAAATATGATATACTTAAATAGAGGAGGCTATTATGATACATATCATTTCAGACAAAAGATATAGGACTTTAATAGAAGCCGAGAAGAAAGTTAAACATGCAGATAATGAAGTAAAAAGAAAAGAATTTACAATACAAAGAAAACAATATAAATTAAATAAAATAAATAAAGCTATTAAAAATATAGAATCTGATGCAAAGAAAGAAGAATTGAAACAAGCAGTTGAAAAAGTCCAAGATATAATAGAGAAGTAAATCAATAAGCTGCTTATGCAGCCTAAAGCATACTATAATCTTTCGTATAATCCTCCGATTATATTCTGGTTTTCAAAGAGCAGTTTCGATAGTATGCTTCAGGGTGCATAAACTAGAAGTTATGCACTCTCAATGTTATATCATTTGTCAGGTTACACATTAAGTGTAGCCTAGAGAATACTTGTCACTTAACCCCAAAGTATTTTCTAGAGTATACTTAATGTATACTGTAATCTACTAGCAGCTTTAAAGCTAGTTAGTAGATTTATATTACACTAGATAGCGTGTATTATGTAATACCTAAAAGTCTTTTTATTTAATTGCTAGTTACATAATACACTATTGGCAGTAGCAGCTGTGTTCTAGATACTTTAGAACCGTGTATTGCATGCAAGGTGTATGTAGCATAAAGGTTGACCCGAATGCCTTGAGTATCCAAGATTAACACAACGCTCAACATTGGCGGATATACAATGGAGGTAATATTAAATCGATTCAATCGTAATACATTGTTGTTGTTGCTATCGCACAACAATGTGTGTATAAAGGTATTAACAATGTGTCCCGAGCATTGATTAATATAGATATATCTATATGATATGATGAAAGGAGAAGAGCCACATGGCAAAAGCAAAAGTTTTAGATGACAAAGTAGTCATCACATCAGAAGTTTTAACTAACGAAAACATTGAAAGGGTAAACATTTTAAAACCATCTGTATTAATTCTAAAAGATGAAGAATCAGATAAAGTTTTATATGAAATTGCAACAGGTGATTGTAATTCTATTACAACATACGGTGCAATATTCAAAGATGGTAAAGCAATAGCAGGATTAGCAGTCGATGCTGATACTGAAGAAGCTAAGAAAGCTAAAATGAAAACAATCATTACTAGTATCTTAGTTAAAATAAATGCCATCGAAGATCAAGTAAAAGAATACGTAGAATCAGCAGACGAAATCGAAGCAGATGTTGAATTCTTAGATTAATAAGGAGGACAAATGATAAGAGTTATAGTAGGAACAACTACACAAAGAGTTGAAAAGAACTATTCACCTGCAACTTCTCTAAGAGAAATCTTAGAAGATAATGCAGTAGATTATTCTATCGCACAAGTAATGTTAGACGGGGCTACATTACAAGCAGGAGATATGGATAAGACATTATCTGACATGAATGTTACTGAAAAATGTATGTTAATTGCAGTTGTTAAAGCTAACAATGCTTAGTTAAAACAGCAAGTTTTAGGGAGAGTAAATATATACTTTCCCTTTTTTGCTGGTGGAAAGGTCGTGAAAATATATGTTACAGATTAATGCGCGTAGCAATAAATATTCTCAAATATATAATTGGAACTTTAAAAGCTTTTCAAGCATTGAACAAAGCTTTAATAGATATTTAAACTTCCAAGGTTATAATAGATATATAAGTTATGATAACATTGCTTATGCAGACTTACCTATTAGAATGATGGAAAGAAATTTAAAATTAAATTTCTTTAGAGTGCCAACAGATATAGCTGAGGATCAAAAAGAAATTATTAAAACTTATTTAGGTAATAGTTTTAATACTTTAAATGAAAAAGATATACACATTATTAAAGGTTTATTAGAAACTAATGAACAAATAGACACAGAGTCTTATGATTTTATTGATAAAGATTTATTCACAGAATTAGATGATGACGCAATTAAATCTTTATTTAATAAATGTGCAGAACAAGTAAGTGCTAGAGAAAGTGATAGACAAAACACAACTATCGTTCAAAGATATCGTGTGTTTAAATCTAAAGCAAAGCACATACTATTAATATTATCTTCTTATCCAGATACAGAACAAGCATCTGATTTCTTCCTTGCTTATGGTTTATTACCTGTATTATATCCAGATATTAAGGAAGAATTAGATCCACTTGAATTAGATTTCTTTAAATGTTTAGTTCAAAGAAGTCAAGTAAAAAGAATATCTAATGTCGCACCACAAAATGCATTCATGGCATTAGAATCATTACAAAAATATGAAGATAAAATTAAAGTTATTAAGTATAAAACTTTGTTTACTAAACTTGCAGAATCCAGAGGACAAATAGCAAGAAACAAAGTAAGAGAAGCACAAAATTATATTGATGATTGTTTAAGAAATTATGATAATTATTTAAAACAATTAGAAGAAGCATCTATATTAGTAGATAAATATGATTCAGAGAAAGAAGAAATAATACATGAGTTTGAAATAGCAGCAACTACAGATGGAGTATATGATATTAATCCAACAGGTAGTGGTGCTGAATTAACATTCAAAGTTCCAATAAGTTTCTTTGATACTGAAGAAGCAGAACTACAATTAAAACGTAGACCAGATTGTTTAGCTAAAGATTTATTAACTAAATTATTTGTAGATGAAGATGCTAAACTTTGGATAGCAACTCAAGCTACATTTGATTTTACAAATAATTTTAGAGATATGGGTTCAGTAAATGAGTATTGGTTAATGGATCATAACTTAATGTTCAATCCTCATTTACAATTCTACCATTGTTTAGGTGATTATAAACCACAACTAATTAAAGCAATGCGTGAAGGAGATTTATTAATGTTTATTAATATAGCATTAGCATCAAGTAAAACAATTAACTTTAAAGACGGTGCTGTTATTAGTAGATGGTTTGATTGGTTAAATATGGAAATAGAAGAAGGCCATAGTTGGTATACAAAATGCAAATGTATATGTAAGAACAATGAATGGTATTCAATTAAAGAATATTTAACAGGAGAAACAGAAGAAGAAACAACAGAAGAACCTGAAGAATTAGAGGTGAATGAATTATAATGAAGAAACAATTAATTAATTTAGAACCTGTAAGAGAACAGGTTAAACAAAAATTATTAGAAAAATATGATACTTCTACATTTATGAATACAACTAAAGTAGAATTAAAAGTAGATGTAGCAGATATACTAGATGAGTTTATTGAACAACAAAATATTATAGAACCAACAGTTTGTATTACAACTAAAGCATATATTAAGATGCGTTTATTAGTTGATAAGTTTGATAAAGAAATAGGATGGTATGGAATTGTTAATCAAATGCCAGGATTAGATAACACTTATGTTATAGAAGATATAGTTGTATATCCTCAAACAGTATCTGGTGCAACTTGTGAACAAGATGAAGATAGAATGTTTGAATTTGAAATGAGATTAACAACAGACCAAGTAAATCATAAAAGATTTCATGGACACTCACATGTTAATATGGCAACAAGTCCATCAGGTGTAGATGAAAACTTTTATCAAGAACTATTATCACAAGTTACAGATTTCTTTATCATAACAGTAACTAATAAACGTAATGAATATACTACTAGATTTTATGACGTAGCAAATAACATATTATATACTGATGTAGAAATACATTTAATAGATGACAACGGAAACATGATGAGTAATTGGTATGATGAACAAATAGAAAATAATATTAGTAAACCTACACCAATAGTTGCTAATACAAATGTAACAAAACTAGACCCATATAATGGAAGAACTTTACTTGATAATGATTATCGTAAATACGATCCTTATACTTATATGGAATATGAAGATATGTATGATGATAATGATTGGTGGGATAATTTATATCACAAAGAAAAGGAGAGAAATAAATATGGATCTAAAAAGAAAAAGGGCAGAATGTAATGCTGCTATTATAGGAAATATCTTATACATTGAAGCACCTAAGAACAAGTTTATACCAGCATATGTTTACTATTTATTAGAAAGTAAACAATGTAATAAAGTAGTATTTAAAAACTCTAGCAAAATGTATAAGAAAGAAAATTTAAAAGGAAAGGAATATTGGAAAGATGTTAAGTAGAAGACTTATAAAAGACTTTAAAGAAGAAAAAGTAATAGTAAACTATGATAAAGATAGTGGTAAAGAACATGGTAGTATTTTAGTAACAGGTAGTAAAGCTGCAATACTTACAGCATTAGCAACAATTATGCATAGTTTATTAAAGTCAAATAAATTTACATTAATAGATTTAAAAGAATTAATACATGTTGTTGAGGTGACTGAAAATGAATCTAAGTAAATCTTTAGAATACTTTGACCCAATCAATGATGTAACCGCACCTATGCATGTCATAGGTGTAGGAGCTATGGGTTCAAGAGTAGTAGAATTATTAGTGCGTTTAGGTATACCCAAGATTCATATCTGGGATATGGATATAGTTGAAGATAAAAATATAACTAATCAATTATATTTCACAACACAAATAGGTATGAAAAAGACTGAAGCATTAACAGAAATAATTCATATGATTAATCCAACATGCGAAGTAAAACAACACGATGAATATAAAGATCAATCTCTTGCAGGATATGTATTCTTATGTGTAGATAGTATAGAACTAAGACACAACATAGCAACAATGCATAAAGATAATCCAAAGATTAAAGGTATGTTTGATACAAGAATGAGATTAGAAGATGCACAAAGTTATGCTGCAGATTGGACAGATGATATTCAAAAGAAAACATTTATTAGTTCAATGGAGTTTACAGATGATGAAGCTAAAGATGCTACTCCCGTGTCTGCTTGTGGCACGACACTGTCGGTAGCCAGCACAGTTGTATCAACAGCTGCATTTACTGTATCTAATTTCATGAATTTAATTAGAACTGGTAAATGTAAAACAATGATATTTACAGATGCATTTAAGCATACTGTTATAACACTTTAATAATAGTATTAAACTTTAATAAGTTTGCTTTCATCTATAAAGAGAAAGTTTCACAAAGTTAGGATGAGAAAGATAATATCCTGAAGGATTCGACGTAAGCTTCGTACGGTGCGGATGCTGCGAATGTCCAAGAACCAGCAAGGTGATTGCATGACCCAACACATTGCAGTCAACATCTGAGTACAGTTGGACCCCTCCCCAGGATGGATCTCACTCAAGTTACATCATCTATATATTTAAAGTATTATTAAAGAGAAAGGAGAAAGAAAATGTATATTACAAGTGTAAAGAAAAATACTGGGCCAGGTAATAATAGAGCCCAATTAAATTTAATTGATAGTTTATTTGGTGAATACCAAGAACCTGATGTAATAGTAGACGCAGGTTCTTTTATTAGAACTATAACTAGAACAGCTATGAATTATGAACTAGAAGTTCCTGAAAATTATTTTAAAAACGTTAGATATATTAATAGTTATTTAAAAAACTTTTTAGAAAATCATAACATTCCAGATATGTATTATGAATTTAAAATACCTAAAAAATCTGGTGGACTTAGAACTATTGATGCACCTAATGATGAATTGAAAACAACAATGACTGAAGTAACAAACATGTTACGTAATAAATTCAAATTAAATACACACGATTCAGCATTTGCGTATGTAAAAAATAGAAGTGTAGTTGATGCTGTTAAAGAACATAATAAAAATGATTCAAGATGGTTTTTAAAAATTGATTTACATAATTTTTTTGGAAGTTGTAATAAAGAATTTATTATTAATCAACTTTCACAAATTTATCCATTTGCACAACAAGCTAATACACAAGAAACACATTCAATGTTAGAAAGATTAGCAGAGTTTGCAACATTAAATGATGGATTACCACAAGGAACACCATTATCACCAGTGTTAACTAACTGGTTAATGATTCCTTATGATTATAAAATAAATTTATTATTGAATAATTTAGTTAAACAAAATAAAATTTTAAAACAAAGATATATTTATACAAGATACGCAGATGATATTATCATATCTGCAAAAGAAAAGTTTAATTATAATATAGTTGTTGAACACATTAAGAATCTGTTCATGAACAGTCCATTAGAATTAAATGAAACTAAAACTAGATTTGGTTCTAATGCTGGACGTAACTGGAACTTAGGTATCATGTTAAATAAAGATAATAAGTTGACAGTAGGACATAAAAGAAAAAGATATATCAAAGACAATGTGTATTACTTTATCAAGTTTAAAGAAACTTGGGATAAAGAACAATGTCGTTGGTTATTAGGTAACCTAGCGTGGTTACAAAATGTTGAACCAGATTATTATAATGGTTTATTAAACTATTATTATAATAAATTTAATATCAATGTAGTTAAAGAACTACAAAAGATTATTAAAAAGTAAAAAGACACTAGCATATTTGTATATATTATGATACAATATTTGTATCAGATGGATACAGCTATAAGCTATTAAGCTATAGTGTCCCACCAACAGGACATCACGAATATCACGCCACGCCGTGACAGAAATTCTGCAGGACGTGCCGAATTTCTGACACTGCAAGGCAGATACTCTTTATTTTAGTAGTGTCCCTCTGAAGTAGAGGAGGAAATTATATGCAAGAAAAATTATTAAATAAGTCAGGGTTTGAAAGAAGAGCAGACGAAATACGATTCTGTATTTTTGTGGAGAACTTGTTGATAAAGTATAATAGAAGTGTTGAAGTCTTAGACTTAATGGGAATGTTTAGTCAATTAGCAGGTGTTACACCAACACTAATTAATAAACTAATTCAACAAGTATATATAAAAGACAGAGCTTTAATACCAAGTAAAGAAGAAATGTTAATTGTATTAAAGAAAAAGAATTTATCTATGAGACAAATAAGAGATAAAGCAGGTATACATCCTAACACACAATATAGATTGTATAGAGAAATGCAAAATAACAAAGACCAAATACCTGATATTAAACCTAGATTAAATGATGAAGAATATATAACTATCATAAAATTTATGGAACAAATTGAAAAATTCAAGGAGATATAATATGGCTAGTAGAATTATAGATATAGATTTTAGACAAGGTGAAACAGATTTAATAGATTTACAAAACAGTTTCAATGATATCGGACAAGAAGCATTGTTTATGAATCATTATGAACTTGCTGATCGTTCAGGAGATTCACCTATTGCTTGGAAGAAATTCTTAATGGATCCTAGAGTAGCTAATTATATCAATGAAGAATTAGATTTATTAAAGAAATCTAAAGTAGCTATAATGTTAAAAGATATAGAGACAACTAAGAGCACAGGTCAAGCACAGTTATTAAACACGTTGCTTAACCAAACTAAAACAGAACAAAGGAAAGATGGACCTGTGTTTATATACACAATGATTCCATTGAATGAGCATGAACAACATGCTAGAAATGTGGTGACTATAGATGGTATTGACCCCTTTGAGAATAACGATGAATCAACTTCAAGTTAAAGGAACAGGTAGACACAATGGAGAAGAAGTGTTACCATGCACAACTACATTAATGAACAAATTAAATGTAACACCAACACAAATTAAAAAGATTAATGAGCAACAACAAATCACTTTAGATAAATTAAACGCAGCAACTGAAAAAGATTTAAGACCTTATCAAATAGAAGATGTTAAATTCTTAGCTGCAAGAAAGAATGCAGGTTGCTTTAATGAACAAAGAACAGGTAAGACACCAACTATCTTACGTGTTCTAAAAGAAAAAGGAATTAAGAAAGTATTAATCGTAAGCCCAGCATCAATCATTTACAAATGGAAAGAAGAATGTGAACGCTGGGCTGAGCTTCCTTGTGTTGTAGTAGATGGCAATGCTAAACAAAGACAAGCCATCATTGCAGCATGGAAAACAGGAGGTCTTGTTATTAGTTATGAATGTTTAAGAGAAACAACTAGATATAATAAAGAGAAATGTGAGTATACAATTACAGGTGATCTAGCATTTATAAAGAAGCATAAAGATATTGAAGCCTGTATTTTAGATGAAGCACATAGAATAAAGAATCATAAATCTAAACAAGCAGAAGCTATGTTTAGTTTGTCCTATATAAATAATAAGTATGCATTAACTGGAACACCGGCACAGAATAAACAGTATGAAATATTTAGTATACTTCACTGGTTATATCCTACAATCTTTACTGGTTACTGGAGATTCATAGATTATTATTTTATAAAAGAAACTAAATGGAATGCCAACGGTGAATACATTGAGATTACAAATTTTCAAAGAGGTAAAGATAAAGAACTTCAAGAGTTTCTTAATACTATTTCCACACGCCGTTTGCGTGCGTCGGTTATGTCATGGTTACCTGCTAAAGATTATGAGATGATTAAATTACAACCGACAAAAGAACAAAAAGAATACATTAATGAATTAAAAGCAAACTTTGAAATAGGTGATGAAGAAGTTATGGCTGTTAATGTATTAGACCAATTAATAAAAGAAAGACAATTATGTTTAAGTCCAGAAGTATTAGGATTAAAAGGAAAGTCACCTAAAATAGAATGGATAAAACAGTATATAAAAGATTATCCAGATAAACAAATATTAATATTTAGTAACTTTACTAAATGGTTAAAGTTATTATCTAAAGAATTAGATTGTCCTAACATGATTATAGGAGAGACAACAAAAATAAAAAGGGAACAGTTGAAAAATGATTTTCAATGTGGTAAAATAAAATTGTTACTACTAAACATCAAGGCTGCTAAAGAAGGTATCACATTAGATAATGCTAGTGTTGCTATCTTCACAGATAAATATCCTCCTGTAGGTGATGTTCTTCAAGCCGAAGATAGATTCGTAGCAACAACTAAGGATAAAAAGGATATAGGCCATACTATAATTGATTTAGTTATGGCTGATACTTATGAAGAATCTATACATAAATTGCTTAAAGCAAATGCTAATGATATAGATATAATAAATAACTATATCAAGTATTTAGGAGGTAACCAACATGATTAAATTAATATTGATAAGAACCGATTGTTATTTTTAATGTCCTATTAACAGTCGGTTTTTATATATAAGAAAGGAGGAGAGTATGTTGCAAAGTATGTTTACAGTAATCGGAAGGTTATTAGAAATCAACGGTAATACAGTGACAGTATTATGGACAGAATCACAAGAACCACATAAAGAACATAAAGTGTTTATAGATATGTCAGACACTATCTTAGATAATGTAAAACAATATTGTAAACATGGAGATATTATGGGAATCAAAGGATCTGTGCATAATCAAAATGCATTAGTTGCTGATAAAGTAACATTCTTATCTTCTACAAGAAATACAGAGGAGGAGGATGGAAATGATTAATAAGTTCCGTAAAGTCGAAAGACAAAAAGTCAAAGCATCTATCATGATTGAAGGACTACAAGGTAGCGGTAAATCAGGATTAGCATTAGCTATTGCTAGAGTTTTAGCAAGTGATTGGAATAAGATTTATGCAATAGATACAGAGAATCAATCACTAGATTTGTTTGATGGAATAAAACTAAATACAGGTATTAAAGTAACTAACTTTAATAAAGTAGATTTAACACCTGATGATGGTTTTGCACCAAGCAATTATATGACATTAAGAGAAGAAGCAATCGCTGATGGTGCTGAAGTAGTAATCATGGATTCTATATCTCACATGTGGAATCGTAAAGGTGGATTACTAGATAAAGTAACTGAAGCACAAGCATCTGGTTTAGACCAATATCGTAGTTGGGGCACTGATGAGAATAGAAAAGAAAAGGAATTGATATTCGATTTAGTTCGTTCACACAAAGCACACATCATAACTACAGTAAGAAGTAAAGAAAAATTTGGTATGGAATATGATGAAACTAAAGGTAAAAACAAAGTTGTTTCATTAGGTGAACAACAAATACAACAAGAAGGACTAAAATACGAACCTGATTTAGTTTTAAGAATGGTGTCTGCAGGTCATACAGATGGAACTGCACCTGTTGCTGAAGTATTAAAGAGTCGTTATACTATCCTTAGAGTTGGTGAAGAATATGAATTCACACCAGAACTACTTAATAATTTAAAACAATATCTTGAAGAAGGTGTTGATCCTGAATTATTATTAGCACAACAAAAAGATGATTTGATCAAAGCAATCAAGGATTATTGCACAACACCTGCACGTAAGAGTGTATGGAAATCATTAAAGGAAGCATCTGGATTTGAAGGTAAATTAGAGGACATGCCTTTAGAAACAATGAAACCTTTATATAAACAATTAATATCTGATTAGGAGGAAATTATGGAAGAAGTAAATGTAGCAACAATCGATTTAAATCCTGAAGAAACTTTAAAACCAACACCAGTTGATTATAAAGATTTAACTAAACAAGATTTAATTAGATTATGCGAAGAAAAAGATTCACATATAGAAGCATATGAATCTGAAAGACAAAGTGTTCAAGAAACACATGATAAAGAAATGCATAACATGAATGAATATTATGCAAAGAAAATTACTGAGTTATCAAAAGTAATTAAATATTATGAAAGAAAGAAAAAGTTAATATTAGATTTATTAACAATAGAAGAAGATAAGGAGGAAAAGAAATAATGATACAATTTAATAGTTTGCCAAAAGATAAACCAAGTCAAAACAATGTGAAACCTGGTAGATATACAGCAACTGTATTTAAATGTGAAATGAGAACAGGTAAAGATTCAGGAACTGAATATCTAAATGTTTCATTCTTATTAGATGGTGGAGGATTTGTTAATGAAAACTATTTCGATAGTGATAAACAATTCCTACAATTTAAATTAGGTCAACTTCTTAAAGCGTGCAAGGTTACATTAGAAGGAGAAGGAACTCTTAAAGATGTAGCTAAAGTAATCAAAGGAAAGAAAGTTATTGTTGACGTTGTAGTTAATGACAAAGGTTATGGTGCATTAGATTACACAGGAAACAATGATGGTATATATCCTGTTGATACACCAAATGTATCTGAAACAGAAGATATAGAAACACCAGAAGTTCTTGACGAAGATTTAAACCAAGCAATCGATGATGACTTTTAATGTCATTCTTTGAATATTATTTTAGTGAGTATGATTTCAGTAAGAAGGAGACAGCAGTATGTTGTCCCTTCCCACATCATACTGAAAATAATATTGAGTATTATGAAACAAATCCTAGTGCTCATATAAATAAAGAAAAAGGAGTATTCCATTGCAAGGTTTGCAACGAAGGTCTTAGTGAAATATCTTTCATAGCAAAAGTATTAGGCTGTAGTTATGAGGTTGCAACTAAGATAGCAAAACTATTTACAACTAAAGAAGACATATTCACATGGAATAATAATACTGCTATAACAAATGAGATTCATGCACTTGCAAATGAATTAGGAATCTCAGATGAAGTTATAAAAGAATTAAACATAAGCACAGAGTTAGGTGATGAGTTAGCATTCCCTGTAATTATGTATAATAAAATTGTAGATGTAAGAAGTTATAGACCAAAAGACAGAGCGAATAAAATTCGTAGTAGAGTTGGTGCAATAGCAGGGTTAGTTATACCTTTTGATTTATGGTATCCAACTGATGAAGACAAATGGACATTGATCTGTGCAGGAGAAAAAGATATGGCTGTTGCAAGAAGCCATGGTTTTAATGCAATCACATTAACAGGTGGAGAAAGAGCTCTACCAAGTTTCATCGTTCCTTTTAAAAATAGAAAAATAGCAATATGCTATGATAATGATGATGCAGGAAAAGCAGGTGCTAAAGCATTAGCAGCATATCTATATCCATATGCAAAAGAAGTAAGAGTAATTACAAAGTTTCATGAAGTATGTAAAGAACATGGTGAAGATATAACTGACTTCTTTGTAAAGTATAAAGGAACTGCAGACCAATTAAAACATTATATAATTAATACACCTGCCTTTACACAAGAAGAAGCTAAAGCAGAAACTGCTAAAAGATACCCACGTGTAACATTATTAGAAGCAAGTAAACCTCAACATGTTAATAGAGTTTTACAATCAAGTATACAAGTAGTAGCAACATATGAAAAAGCTATGCCTGTCCCTACAACTATTTATGCAAAGAAATTAAATGTAACAGGAGATCCTAAATATAATACAATGAAAGTTGGCGAAGAAAGAAGCTGGACTTTAAATGAAAACAATTGCCAAGATATTTTAAAATTGATAGATAATAATTTTACTGAATCTCAAATAAGAGATAATACTAGAGAGATATTACATATACCTAAAATAGAAAGAGACATTGCAGTTGAAAAGCCAACTAAAGAAACAGTTTATGAATGTAATGTAACAGATCTATTTGAGGTAACAACTAAAGACATTGCAACAATTGAGCTTACAGCATATGTCTTAAAGAAAAGACTAGAAAGTGGGAAAAAATATCTAGTCACTTATAAGTTAGTTCCACACCCATATAAAGGACAGCTACTTACAATGATTATATTAGATGCTGAAGAAGTTACAGATAGTGTATCTAATTTCGTAGTAACAAATGACGTCAAAGCACAATTAAAAAAGTTCCAAGAAATAGAAGGAACAGTGCAAGAAAGAATTGATACATTAACTGAAATGAATAAAGCATTTATAGGATACAACGGTTATAATAATTTAATACAAGCAATTGATTTAAGTTTCCATACTGTATTAGAATTTAATTTCGGAACATTTAAAAATGTTAGAGGATATCTAGATACTTTAATAGTTGCTGAATCAAGAGTTGGTAAATCTTCTACAGCAGAAACATTACAACAACTTTATGGTTTAGGTGCGTTCACATCATTAGCAGGAAATAGTGCAACAGTATCAGGTATCATAGGTGGTAGTAATAAAGTTAATGGTTCATATCAAACAAGAGCTGGTTTGATTCCTATGAATCATAGAGGTCTTATTATATTTGAAGAACTTGCTAAATGTAATGCAAATCTTATTAGAGAATTAACTGATATTCGTAGTAGTAATCAAGTAAGAATTGCAAGAGTTAGTGGAACACTAACACTACCAGCATTAGTAAGAATGATTACATTAACTAATGCAGCTAGTAAGAATGGTAAGACACGCCCAATTAGTGCGTATCCAAATGGCGTAGAAATTCTAGAAGAATTAATCGGAACACCTGAAGATATGGCAAGATATGATTTAATGTTAGTCATGGCTGATACAGGTAGTAGAGAAGTTGATCCTTTCTGGGAAGCACCACAACCATTTGAAGTAGAAGATTATAGAACTAGAATAAGATGGATCTGGAGTAGAACAGTTGACCAAGTTATTATAAGTCAAGATGTTGGTAGATATATTATTACACAATGTAATGAACTAAATAAAATATATGATTCACATATAAAAATATTTGGAACAGAAGCGTGGAAGAAAGTAACTAGATTAGCAATAGCTATGGCAGGTTATCTAGTATCTACAGATACATCTTATGAAAAGATTATAGTTGATAAAGAACATGTTGATGCTGCAATAAATTATTTAAAGAGTTGTTATGATAATCCAACATTTAAATTAAAAGAATATGTTGCAACAGAAAGAATGTATAGCACAATCGATGATGATGGCGTTGCATTATTACAAGAAATTTATCAACACAATCCAAGTATATGTATTCAATTAGAAAGATTAAGTAGAACTAATAAACAAAACTTAATGGCAGCATCAGGTATAGAATCAGAAATGTATAATAAGATGATGCAAAAATTAACAGCAGGATTATTTATACAATATGATGGTTATGATATATTGCCTACCCAAAGATTTAGATTAGGTATGTCTAGAATAAATCGAGATGGTAACATACGTAAGGTAGGTGAACATGATGCGTAGATATAACTTAATAACAAATAAAGAACATATATTAGAAATGATAAATGAATTTAAAAGAGTTAAACCAGATGTAATATTCTTTGATACAGAAACAGATGGTTTGCATATAAGAAATTCAAAACCATTTCTATTACAGTTAGGGTTTCAAGGTGATGACTTAAACATCTATGAAGTAGATAGATTAGAAACACCAGAATTATTTAAACAAACTGTGTTAACAATGTATAAACTTGCTAGTAAATGTGAGTATTTATGTGGACATAATGTTAAATTTGATTTACATATGTTAGCTAATGTAGATTTACCTTGTAATATAACTAATGTAACAGACACAATGATTCGTATTCGTGCAGCACATGATGCTTTAACTCCTGAAAATGGTGGACCATCTTTAGGATTAAAAGAATATGCTACACAATATTTAACTAGAGATGCTAAAATGCATGAGCATCAATTAGCAGCAGAAAGACAAAGTATAGCAAAAGAGTATAATGTAAAATTAAAAGCTAAAATGTATGCTGTGGATAGACAATGGACTTTAAAATATCTAGATGATTATTTTAAAGATGTTCTAAATTCTGTAGATACATTACCTGAAAATGTTAAACATATTTATTTAGAATGGTATAATGAAATACCTGAAGAAATAAGACATAACATGACATTAGGTAAAGTAGAATCAGAAGACATTCCTTATACTTTATTAAATAAAGAAACATTAAGAGAGTATGCAGCATATGATATAGTTTACACAGCAGGAATTTATTATCAAACTAAGAAAGCAATAATTGCTAGAGATACTTGGGAACAAGTAAAAAGAGAAGAAGCAGTATTACTTCCTTGTTGGAGAATGGAACGCTGTGGATTCTATATGAATAAAGAATATATAAAAGAATCAACTAAAACAATGAGTGAATATCTATTACAACAAAGAAATAAACTTTATGATTTAGTTGGAGAAGTATTAAGTCCTTCACAAAATGCAAGGGTAAAAGACATATTAATAAATAAGTATGGAATGAACGTAGCATCAACAGGAAAAGACGCATTAGCTAGAATGTATGATGAGCTAAAAGCAACACAACCAGATGCAGAGGTTGTAAAATTTATAGGATTAATTCAAGAATTAAGAACATTAGAAAAATGGTATGCAACTTATCTTCTTAGATTAGTTAAAGAAATGAAAAAAGGAGATAGAATTTATACACAAATAAATCAAGTAGGAACTGTGTCAGGTAGAGTAACATCTGACTTCCAACAATTTCCAAAATTTGGTATAAATAAAGATGACGATACTCCATTATTTAATCCTAGAAATATGATAATGATAACACCAGGATATAAAGGATTAGCATATTTAGATTACAGTCAAATAGAATTAAGATTACAAGCATTATATACAATATTAGTTGGAAGTCCAGACTTAAACTTATGTCGTGCTTATATGCCATATAAATGTAAAACAATTGTAGATGATGGTAGCATAGGATGTGGGCAACATCAATATCATTTTGAAGATTTTGATTATACAAATCCTGAACATATTAAACACGCCTATGATTGGAAATGGTATCTAGAAGAAAATCCTGAAACAGAATGGGTTCCAACAGATGTACACGCAGCAACAACACATGTAGCGTTTCCAGATTTAGATATGCATAGTGATGAGTTTAAGAAACTAAGAAGTAAAGTTGGAAAACGTGTAAATTTTGCAAAGAATTATGGTGCACAGTTTAATAGAATTAAGGTTATGTTTCCAGATTATGATGATGAAACAATACACCGAATAGATGATGCATATTATAAAGCATTTCCAGGTGTTAAAAAATATCATGAATATTGTTATGATCTTGTATTAACAAGTCCTTATGCAGTTAATCTATTCGGTGTTAAATATTATGGATTATCTGGACATAAACTAATAAATTGTTTAGTTCAAGGTTCAGGTGCATATTTCTTAAAAGAAAAGATATGTGCTTTAGATAAATATATTCAAGAAAACAAATTAAAATCTAGAATGCAAATGCAAATACATGATGAAATTTGTTTTGAAATATATCCAGGAGAAGAAAAACATATAGCTGAATTTAAAAAGATAATGCAAAAATTTGATGATGCATATGTTCCACTTGTTGCAGAACTTGAATGGTCTACAACAACATGGGGTGAAAAGAAGGAGGTTGAATTAGATGAAGTCTAGATACATCCTTGCATTCGATCCAAGTGGAAACTTTAAAGAAGGAAAAGGAATTACGGGTTGGTGCTTATTAGATACAGAAACAAAGAAAGTAGCCAAGTTTGGTTATATATCTGCAGCAATGTATCCTCATCAACAAGCATATTGGGATGCACATATAACATTAATTGATAGCTTAGCAGGTTACGCACCAGCAATCGTCGTAGAAGATTATCTATTGTATTATAATAGAGCAGATAATCAAATTAATAGTAGATTAGAAACACCACAACTTATAGGTGTAATTAAATATGAATGTTATAAAAGGGGGATAACAGTTAATATTCAAACCGCAGTGTCAGTTAAAACAAGATGGAGTGATAATACATTAGTTAGAAAAGGATATCTTAAAAGACAAGGACGTAGTTATTATATCGGTGACGTTCTTGTATCTGATCACATAAAAGATTCAATAAGACACGCAGTTCATTTTGCTACATTTAGAAGGAGTTAGTATGAAAATTTATAAAATTTATATAACTAGTTTAATTGATAGTAAATTAAAAGTAGAACAAATCTGTTCTACAACTAATAAACATACTGCCCTTCTCGCCTATGAAGGCGCTGTAGTAGGGATGAGATACCATCTAAAAAATAAACAGTATAGAGAGATAAGTTTTAAATATAAAACAGATTTTACAAATGATATGAACAAGATTACTATAATAATTAAGGAGGAATATGATGCAAGAAAAGATTATAGAAAAAGGAATTTTAGATATCAAAATAAAAGATATAAATAAAATGTCTGAAGAAGAATATGCATTAGCTAGAAAAAATTCGTTTGGTGGCTCTGATAGTTCTGTATTGTGTGGAGTAAATTTATATAAAAGTATGGAACAACTAATAACAGAAAAGAAATCTAAATTCTTAACTGAAGAAGAAAAAGAAGTTGGCAAGAAACCTGTTGTTATAAAAGGTAGAGAATTAGAACCAATCATTCTTATGAAAGCAGAAAAAGAATTAGGAACTGAAATCTGTAAACCAACAGATATGTATGTGTTTAAAGACACACCTTGTTTAACTTTAAACTTTGATGGTGTTACAGAAATCGGTAATGATTTAATACCTATAGAAGCAAAACTTGTAAGTAAATGGGGAGAAAAATATTACAATAAATCAAAAACTATTGAAGAAAATAGAGAAGTTGAAATGCAAGTTGAAGGTTCTACTTTAGATGAACATATAAAAAAGAAAGCATTGCATATTGGGATTCCACCATATTACTATACACAATGTCAACAAGAAATGATGGGATTAAATGCACCTTATTGTTATCTTGCATGTCAATTTGATGATTCATGGACATTTAAAATGTATCTAGTTAAAGCAGATCCTTATGTCCAAAATATGATTAAAGTAATTGCAGATAAACATAAAGATGAAATATAAAAGAACGCTTATAGCGTTCTTTTTTTATGGTCGCACCATTCTTAAATAATTCTTTTGATGATTAAATGATCTCATTGCACGTAGAATTTTAACTCTAGTTAAATATTCAGGGTCCATTAATGTTGTTCCAAACTGATTTAGATTTAATGAACTTAATAATCCACGATTATGCCACCATCTATAATCTCTTGCATAGAATTTTTTAGTATAACGTCTCATTAAATTTGGATTCTTTTTAATACGAGGATATCTAGTCCATTGTGATTTGCTATAATTGTAACGACGACGAGGTCCATAAATATATGGAGGTAAACTTTTATCATTTAGTTTAGAATATATTGATGGGATTAAACTACCTTGTGTATCATCTAAATCATTTATACCTGTATAAAATTTTTGAAGATTCATACGTTGAGTATTAAATGGTAATAGTTCTTTCCAGTCACCTTTACCTTGTGCATACTCCAAAGGAACACTTATAAATGGATTAAGTCTATCTAAAGCAGAATGTTTTGGACCTGTTAATAAACCTAACATATCAAACACAGATGGACTTAATTTAATAATCGTGTTACCTATACGAAGATTACCTGTAAGTGCATGGTATGCTAAGAAATTAGTTTTCTTTAGTTCCTCATAAGTATATTCTCCATTGTTCCAACTAGCTGTTTCTGCATCCATTAATGTTCTTAATAATGCTGGGTTTTTAGTTAGCCCACCATTCAAATAATAACTTAAATTGTATAGTGGGAATGTTGAGAACCAGAATAATTGTTCACAAAATTCTAATAATTTTGGTTTAACAGAATAATCAAAATGTGTTTTTACTACACGTTGAATTGCTTCATCAATAGAGTTACCTTTATCTAATAAACCTAAAAACAATCCTAAACGTCCTGTTTGTTCTATTTGATTATTAATTGTATTGATAGCACGTATTGGTGAAAACCTTCCTTGGAATATATTATCTGTATACCACTTTTCCCAAAGAGGACGAAGATCATTTACACTATTATATGCTTCTAAATATTCTTGAAATGATTTAGAGAAGCCACCACTTGCTTGTGAATTGACAAAGAAATCAATTAAGAAATAACATTGTTGTTTTTCTTTTGGGTATTCTTTTAATACTTCTAAAATAGTTTCTTTATTTACAGTTCTATAATTTGTTAGTTTTAAACATTTTTCTTGAACTTCTTCATGAAAACGTAACATTTTAGAAGCTGTATAATCATATTTAAGAGTATCCCAAAGTCCAAGTTCATTTATATTTTTATATAATAATGTATCTGCTGCATTACGGAATGGGAAACCAGCAGTTGTTAAATCTAGTCCTTTGTATGTTGGCATTATAATACGTTTGTATACTCCCCAAACACCAGCATCCAATCCACGATCATTTATTGTAGTATAAGCAGCTCTGTAGATGGAATCGGGAAGGATAATAGCCTTACTTTTGATTGCTCGATTCCAACTAGCGCGGTTGTATATTTTGTATTCAACAACTAATGGATTGTTTTTTGCGTCTGCTTTAAGAACGGCTGCTTTATATTTACCTGCTTTAAAGAAATTATTTATTTCGTCATCAGTAGCGTCCTTAAACATGTCTTTGAACAATGCATTACCTACCCAATATCTATCGTTGAAAAATAATTCAGTATATTTTACGACTCTATTGGAACGCAATACAAACGCCTGTAGTCCATTAAATGTGTTTCTAGATAATTTATATGTGTGATTTATAATCATGTCATCAGGAGCTTGAAATAATCCCTGGACATAGTCTAACGCATTATAACCACCTATAATAGTATAGTTTAATTTAGAAAACTTTGTATTAAAGAACATATTATAATTGTTCATATTGATATTTTGATACAATTTTTGTTCCTCTAAAGTACCAAATATTTTTTGAAGCTCTTCATTTTTCATCATGTTACTCCACAATGATTCTGGTAAAGCTTCTACAGTTGTGTATTCTAATGGAAAACCAGCAGTATCTACATTTAATCTTGATTCATACTTTTTAATAGTGTCTGTAATTATATCTTGATATTTTATTTGTCCTTCATTATATCTTGGAAATCTATATTGTGCTGTAACTGTTGGATTTAATTTATGTGTTGGCACAATAAAGATAAGATCTGGATATTGCGTACTTGTTATTTTCTTTAAACCAGCAGCAGCATACTCGTCATTCGTATATGGGAATGGATTACTAATACCTTCCCAATGAATACTACCATCTGCAGCAGTCTTTTTGACTATATTATTATTATAAAATACTAATCCACCAGGTGTTCGATTAGCAATATGTTCAGCTAATTCGTCTGGTGCAAGTTTTTCAATACCTATGCTTTTATTAATTTGGCGTGCAAGATATGCTTCATGGTCAAACATATTATTATCATAATTAGATAATTCTTTATCTATAGTTTTAAATGTTTTGAAAAGATCATTAATTTTTTCAACATCTTTTTCTATATATTCTGTAAAAGCATCTTTGTATAATAGTAAGTCGTCTGCTGAAAGAGGTTGTGACATTATTGCTTGATTAACATACGCATTTACTTCATCAAACTGTGCATGTTCCATAACACTTATAACATTATCAAAAGCATATTCAGATATATACTGTTTATCGCTAACAACTTGTTCAAGCATTTCATTTAGTTGGGTTGTAGTTTCAGTTCTTTCTAAACTGTTAACTAATTCAAATTGTATTTTTAGATTTCTATAAGTACGAGCATTACGTTTGCTTATATTTCCAAGTGTTAATTGATCCCAAAGATACAACTGTTCTTTATTTAAATTATTAAAATATTCAGAAGCATTACGCATTGAAAATAAAGCATTAGGGTTGCTATATGTAGCTATTAATGCATTCTTAACTTGCCACATGTAATTAGCGTTTTCAATATAGTGTTCTTTAATTTCATCTGTTATAGCATGATACTGTGATAACCAAGCCAATCTATTATTTAATAATATATATTCTGCATTAGTACCTAAGAACATTTTATTATTTATATGAAATGTCTTTTCTACATTAGTGTTTGTTAAATGTTGTATAGCATACGTTTCAGATGCTACAGATGCATCAAATAAATTTTCAGCAATTTTAGCATTATATAAAAGATTTTTAGCATCTTGATATTTTATATAAGTACTTAACTCTGTGTTGTTTTGTTTGATGTAATCAATACTAACTTGAGCAGCATCAGCTAATGTATCTAAATAATCCATAAAGACTTCATATTCACCATAACGTTCTACAGGTGCTTCAATAACTGAAGCTAAATTTGTAAAGTACTTTGTAATAGTCCTTATATCGCGTATAGTGCTAGCACTATACATACTGTAAATTGGAAAGTCGGGTAAGTTTATTGTAGAAATATCATCAATATAATTGTACAACAAACGTTTAACACTTTCTCTAATTGTTACTGGATCTACCTTTTTTATTTTACGTTGAGCATTTGATGTAACAAAATCTAGAATATCTTCAATTATTTTTTCTCCATTTGTATCTTTTATTTGTTGTATAGTATATCCGTCGTGATTTTTTATAGCATCAAATAGAAGCGTTTTAATATAACGGCGTTCTTTTTTAGTTAAATTTGGAATTAATAAATTTGTATTAAGCATCTTTTGAGTATATGTAAACATATCTATTTGTGCCATTGTACGCTCTATTAATGTAGCTTCAAGTGCTAAATCTTTTTCATTTAATGCAACGATTAAAGATGGTATAACATCAGTACGTGTTTTAGATGCACGATCCATAAGCTCATTCATTACACGTCTGACTTGTTTATCTGCAGTTAAATTTAGATTTTGATTAAATATATCATATACTCTGTAATAAGATAACTGAGTTTGTATCATGCCATTAATGTTTTCTAAGTAATTACTTAAATCTATTGTTAATTTTTCAGATGTTAATGTATTATATAATCTTCGTAAATCTGACATTGTTTTTAAAAATGATTGTAAGTAAATATTTTTAGTATCGACAAACGCTTGTGATGCTTCAACATCTAGTGTTTTGAATAGAGTATAACTACTTTCTAAGGTTTGATACCAGTCACAAATTGTTTCAGGAGTTGCTTTGTTTAAAGTAAGATCATTTATTAAACGATCAGTTTGTTTTAAAAAACCTATTTGTGCTTTTGTATTACTGATTATATTATCTGCTAACTCTTTATGTTTATCCCCAAGTGTCTCTTTAATAGTTGTAGTCCAACCTTTTTCAAACTCTGTTTCCAACATTGTTTTAGATGTTGCCTTATCTACAACTGTCATATCTGCAAACTGTTCTCGTCTTAATACATCTTTTAAATAAATTTGTGCTCTCTTTAAATTAGCATTTTCTTGTATACGCGTAACAGCATCTTGTATATTCATTATCTGATTTTTTGAAAACTCTCTATATTTTAATACGCCAGCATCTGTTAAATCATGTTCAAAAAATTGTTGTAAAGCAGCAATGTTTTTTCCATGTGCATACTTTGTACCTGTTTGAACAAACTTATTTAACTCTTGATTAGCTAAAAATTGTGGTGCATCTTGTGTTTGTCTAACAATTTCTAAGATTAATTTATCTTTATCAGCCAAGTTAGAATTAAGAACTTTAGCAATTTGTTTATAATTTTTAGTATTTATACCTAATTCATCTACAGCTTTTCTAATTAGATTACGATAATTTAATGGTATGCTGTCACTGTTTATTAATACTTTATTATAAAAAGCTCTTAGTTGTTCTATACCATAGTATTTATTATTATAGCGTAATAATTGTTTATCTAAATATTCAAGTTTTTGCATATAACTTGTTTTATTTTTTAGATTAGCCATAACTTTATTAATTTGATTTAAGTATGCATTGTGTAGTGTAGTTAGTTCTGCTCTACGCAATGCTATTGGGCCAGCACCTATTGCTCTAAAGAATGATCTAGCAGCGTCTGTCTTCATCCATTTCTGAACAGTGTTATCACTAAGGGTATCACCTAAATGTTTAATAAACATTTTTTGTAAAGTGTCTTCTTTTAATTTAAAGACTTGTTTCTCTGATAATCTAGCTAACATCTTAGAATATTCTTCTTGTAGTTCTGAAGGCGTCTTTCCAATTAATTCTAAGATGCCACGATTTCTACGCATAGTGTCTGCAAAAAATGCTTCGGACTTTTTAAACGCGTCATCAGATATACTTGATACAGCATATTTAATATCAGGCATATCAGTAGAAGCAACATAACTACGAAGTTTTGATACTGCTTCATTGAATAAATACTTAGTAAATTGTTCAACTGGAAAAACTTCTGAAAGAACTTTATAAGGTGCAGTTATAGGTAAATAAGCAGTAAATGTTAATGCTTTGTCAACACTTAATCTTGCTGCTTGTAAACGCAATGAAGCTTGATACCATCTAAAAGCACGTAATTGTTGTTTGGTTGCTTTAGATAAAGTATCTTGGAGTATTCCTTTATAAGCATTTGATTTAAAAGCTTTATTAATTAATTCTTTAGCAACATCATCTAATTCTTTTAATGTTTTATATTTTAATAATTTTTTAATAGAATCAAATGTTAAATCTTCAGCACTTTCTTTTATTATATTTTTAGTAATTTCTTTAGCAGCAACTTTAGCGAAGTCTTCTGCAGTTTCTTTAGAAACTGTTTTTAATAACTGTTTTGAAAGTTCATCAACATTGCTTTTTACTGTAGCTTCAACAGTCTCTTCTATAACATCTGCGCCTGTTTTAATTGTAGAACCTGCTAAAGCCTTAGCACCTAATGAAACCCAGTTCAATGGATCAGAAACTATTTCTAACGCTAAGTCTCCAAAGAAATTACCAGTATTAAAATTGTATACTTTGCGTGTGTTATGGTCTCCAACACCCCAAGCAGCTGCTAGAGAATCTAACCCAGCGTGTCCGCCTGCTGATTCAAATTGGGATTTAACTAGATTACTGAATAAGTCTAATGTTTCACTAGCGTTTGTTAATAAATTCAAACCAATTACTTTCCAAGAATCATCTCTGTTTTCAAAAACAGGATCTATAAATTGATTTTTTGTTAATGCTAAAGCTCCCACGACTTTATTAAGTAGTGGGATTTCTTTAAAAAAACCAAGATTATTTTGATCTAATGTTCTACGTAATTGGCTAGTTCCAAGAGGACCGCCTGTAATAATATCCGCAAAAGAGTTTGCAGCTTCAGGTTGTAAAGACATTGCATTTACACCGTATACTATTGCGTCACTTTTGTAACCAATGGGAGGTATTGGGTCTAGTGGATGCAATGCCTTTACAGCTGGTAAAAACGTAGCACCATTTATAGATCTAATTGGTGTTATTGGTCTTAAATTTTTACTATTGCGCTTTAGCATTTGTTATAGCTCCTTGTTTAGTAACGTAACTATCATAACCAGTATTTTGTGTACCTGTTCCACGGATTAAGTCATATGTAGCAGCAACTACATCACCACCGTTTTTAGGTAAGAATACATTTTTAAATAACCAGTCTACGTCATTAACACCACCATAAGCTGCTCTTCCTTGTGCAGAATAATTATCATATATTGCACTCATGATATTATTTGCAGCCATACGTTGTGCTCTAAGATTTTCATCAGCACCATAGAACGCTGCGTTAGCTGCCATATCAGCTCCATAACGTGCAGTATCATTTGCATATAATGATGCGCTTGTGTTACCAAGAACTTTTGCTAGATTATTATAAACACTAGTAGCATTTATGGCTGCTTGTGAATTTTCTAATAAGGCATTAGCAGTTGCTTGATTACGAGCTGTTCCTGTTTTTAATTCTTCTGAAGCTTTGTTAAGTAAAGCTTCTCTAGCAACATTAACATCAGCGGCAGCTTGTGCACCAGATGTCATCCCTTTACTGATTGCTTGTGCTTTATCAGCACGTATAGCATCTAAATAAGAAACTACAGAAGATGCGTTTTGACGTTCTGTCATATTCTTAGCAACATCAGAAACATATTTTGCATAATCAACTTTTGCTTCTCCAGCCTTCTTATAGTCTGCTAGTATATTTTCATAATCAAAATCTAAATCATATAGTTCTGCTAATTCTTTATTTGAATAAAGTTTTACAGGTGCTACTTCTTTTTGATATGTATCAAAAGAAGTATCTAGATATGCAGGTCCTGGTATTGTTAATCCAGAAGTACTTGCACCATCTAACCATTTTAATTTATCTTCATTACTTAATTGCATATAAGTGTTATTCCAGTTTTCTCTGAAAGTACCACTATTTTCATAAAGTTGATTATATAATTGAGATAAAGCTTTGCTATCTGTATCGTCTAAAGTATCTCCGTTTCTAAATTTATTATATGCAACCAGTGCATCTTTATGAATTAATGGATCTATATAACCTAACTTATATGCATCATTAATATAATTGTCTAGTGACTGTGATTTTAATACACTTCTTAATTGTGATTCTGAACGCACTAATTGTTTCTTAGGTTGATAAAGATACGGATCTCCAGACTCTTCTCTTTTCTTATTAAGATAGTAACCGTAACCACCTAAGATACCAGATAGTACGGCAGCACCACCTAAAATTAAACCTGTTACCATATTTAATTACCTCCTTTATTGATTAGTACTGTTGTTTAAATCACCAGTTCTATATGTGCTATACATATCATTACCATAAGCAGTTGCTGCATTATCACCATATATAAGTTGATAGTATTTCCATAATGAATTATTATTTGCATATTGCATATTAGCTAAAGCAGCTTGTGCACGGTTTTGATATGCACTTGCAGCAGCGTTAGCAAGTGTAGCTTGTGCATTACGTGCAGCAGTATATTTATCTTTATATGCATTTAATGTATCTATATATTGTTGTACATCAGATGCATTCATATTAGCTCCTTGACTCAATAACCAAGAACCAATGTTATTATAATCTTTTCTTGCATTTATAGGATTTTGAGCAAGTTCTGCTTCACGTTGAGCTTTATAATCATTAATAATGTTATTTAAATTTGTTGCAGTCTCACCTAAAGTTTGGTCTGCAGCTAAAGAATTTGTTAATGCATTAGCTGCTAAAGTACCACGTCCAACAGCAGTTGGTGCTTGAGCTTTATAACTATCAACATACTTACGTATAAGATTGTTTGCATATGATGCTGCTGTAAAATTAGCATCTTCATTATATTGTTCTTGCTGTTTTATAGCATCATCATAGTATTGGTTTGTAGCGTCGTTATATTGTTTTTCAATATTTGCCATGTTGTATTGATCTGTAATACCATACAATTTTGCAAGCTCTTGTGCTGACCATACTTTTGGTTTCTTTAATGCATCTATTTCTTTTTTTAATTCTTTAAGTTGGTTCTGATAATAACGATCATTACCTTTTGAACCACCTGAACCACCAGATCCACCTATATTTCTAGCAGCATTTTTAATAGCTTTTGTCGCACCGTTTATAACATCATTAATTTTGTCTGTTGTAGTTTTGTCTTTTTGTTGCTGTGCTTTTACTTCTGATTCTTTCTTTGTTTGAGCTTCAACTTGTTTATCCCATAGACGTAAACTGTTAGACATAATAGTGTCTACATTCTTACTTTTTAAATCAACTTTAGGATCCCAGTAGGCTTCAATATTTGAAGTATCTACCCCAGCTTTTTTACCTAGGTTCTTTATAAGACCAACAATATTCTTTTGGTCATTGCTTGTTATACCTATATTAAAAAGACCAGCTGTTGATGCATCCATAATGTTATATAATAGATCACGTGCATCTTCTTTAGTTTTAACATTTTTAATTTGTTTATTCCAGTAGTCAGTATCTATACCACCACCGAATTTTACACCTTTAGCCATTTATAAACCCCCTTCCTATAACTTTTTAAGAGCGTTTGCTTTATAGAATCCTGTAGTTCCTGTGTCATTACCAACTTGATATGGGTAAGGTCTTCCTGTCCATATCTTTTTAATAACTCTGGTCCAGCCAATACCACCAGCTCTAGCTCCAGTACCATATGATGAAGCACGTCCTGTACCAGCAATTCTAACTTTGTCTCCCACTTTTAATGCAGTAGGTGTAGGAGTTGGTGTAGGTGTAGGCTTTGGTTCTGGTTTTGGTTCTGGTTTTGGTTCTTCGTAATCATAAGTATGTGGGTTTAACCAAGTATTACTTCCGATTCTAGTCATACCCATATGTAAATGTGGACCCGTGCTTTTACCTGTTGAACCTACATGACCAACCAATGTACCTTCTTTTACTTTGTCTCCTTTTTTAACTGTTACGTCACTCATGTGAGCATACATAATGCTTCTATCTATTCTAGGATATCTAATCCATATATAGTTACCATATCCTGTTTTAGATTTGTTTTGACCTGTTACAACTTTTTGAACGTACCCATCTTCAATAGCATACAATGCCCAATTTTTACAATGAGTACCATAATCTGTTCCCCAGTGTGTAGCAACCTTTCCAGTGATTGGATCCTTACGTTTACCATAAGGAGATGTTACATACCAGTCGGTTCTTCTAAATGCTTTACTTGCTAATTTCATCAAATATCACATCCTTATCTTCTTCTAATGTTCCTTCGATTGCTTCACTTTCGTCATGTAGAGCTGGGCCATCCCAGATAATAGATTCATCGAATTCTTCTCCGATCATTTCTTC
>Ga0326513_10000337_pt1:0-37500 | contig 39053 bp, 17 predicted proteins | sample 2_2465_0518_D_FD_203654 | JGI IMG/M metagenome (GOLD analysis project Ga0326513, IMG submission 203654) | Bovine rumen microbial communities from UC Davis, California, United States - 2_2465_0518 | ecosystem: Host-associated > Mammals > Digestive system > Stomach > Rumen | place: USA... | reverse complement strand
CAGCAAATAGATGCCTGACTGTGGAGCAGGTATGCCTTGACCTGAATTATAATGCGTTGAAATTATCTGTTTGCCTGTGACGTCGAACAAATCTAATCGGCTATCATTTTCAACGCCCTCAATATAGAGATACCCATTGAATTGCGACACATTGAGTGTTGAAGTCTCAATATCTATATCTGTGGCGACGCTTGGCATTTGGGCTAACTTGATAAAGAACCGTTGGTCGTAATTGCCGGCATCAAGTATAACGTTGTGGTCGTTATAATTAAGGCATGTGCGTGTGCCATCTTTGCTATCGTAGAGATAGACCATCTGATTACTTGGAAGGTCCTCAAGATGGAAAATATAGTCAGCCGTTTCGTCGATTTTTACGCCGAGAGGTATCCTCTCTGTTGTCGAAGGTGTTACGTTTCCTGCTACTTTCGTTTTACCTGCTAAAGAATAAATCTGTGAATGCAGATTGATAATCTTGGTCAAATCGCTATTAAGGTCGAAATCTTCTGATATATTTGTCCTATCTGTTAAGGTGATAAATGTCTGGTCGAGCAGTTGATTATCGTCTTCAAGATTTATCGTCAATATAGTTTCATTAATACCTCGTTTGGCTAAAATTCCTTGTTTAGCAGGTGCCGGTTTACTTGTTTTAATGTCGGTAGGTTCCCATGATATTGTACCTGCATATTGGAACATATATGATTGGAAAGGTTTGAAATCGTAGCCGCTGACAGTGCGTGCCGTGTAGTTATCGCTTTGATGATTGCCATCGGCTACCCAATCCCACTGGTAGAAATAATATGGAGAGGTAAGAGCAGGAATGGTATCATCGCTGACTGCTGTCGGAGAATGAATATGGCTTGTGTTATAACCTTTTATGCCTGCAACATACCAGTTGCTGTCCTCGTTGCGACGGTCGGTTATTTCACATTCATTTTTTGGCAGTGTGGTTGACAAATTACTACCGTCGAATGTGAGTGTAAAGTCGGTAGTGTTGTCAGAAGGGAAGAATAGTCGCTTAAGCGAGCGAACTTGTTTATCTCCGTTTTCGTCAAGATATGTAACATTATTGAAATCGCTACTTTCCAAGTTGAGCCAAACCACGTAACCGCGACCTGCTTCCATTGTAGCAGTCTCGTTAGCGTTCATATTACGCCAAAACGTATTACCTTCATTGTAACCGTTTTGTGCACGTAGGTCACCGCGATAGCGTTGTATTGCCCATTTGGTTTTAAATCCATCAATACCGAAGATATCTTTTACTTTAACATCAAAAGGCAGGCTTATCCAATAGAATTTATTGCCTGACGCTTTGCGAGCCAGATATTCCGATTGGTTGATTTCCAATATAGCGTAAATTTTGTGTATATCTGTCAGTTCTCTATTTTCGCTCGGAACGCCGACTGTCTTTGCATCATTATCGTCAATGCGAATAATCATCATGTTGGCATCTAATATGCCGTTAGGCAGGTCTGCTCCGTATGGTAGCCATGCTGCCACTACACGATTGGTCTTATAGTCATAAATCACACGCAGCAAGTATGTTCCATCGGAAGTCTGGTCGCCCATTACAAGGAAAGGTACAACTTGCTTTTCAGCATCTTCTCCACCAAGATGGATAACATCATTATGCACACCATCTTTCTTATAGTTGGCTATGATGTCAACATTTGCATTATCACCTTCAGCGCAGATATAGAAGTCAACCTGATACATCCAGTCTGAAAGGTCTGACATATTCAGTTTGTTGCCGGATGTCATCTTGCTTGTGCAGTCCGACTCTTTAAAAGCGTAGTTGCGGCTGTTATCGCCACCATTAGCATAACCATAGACTTGCAAGAATGTTTCTATATTGGCTGCCTGCAATAGTTTGACTTCAAAGAGGTTGTTGGTATTATTGTAAGCAAACCGCACATTTGTACCCCAGTTAATCTCTGAATCAGACTGTTTAGGAAGGGTGTCGTATGGCAGGAATGGGTCGTTAGGTAAGGTGGTGGATATATGCTTATTATAGTCGTTGGCAAGTTGGGCTTTTATGTTGGTTGAAGGTGGCAGATACTGACACCAATAGTGGTTGTAGTATTCGTTTGGATAGAGGTCGATTTTATTTTCAAATCTAATCATTGTCTTTTCGGCATTTTTATAGTCATCCCATGTGTCTGTCTTGCCATCAGTGCGAACGTAGAACGAGCCTGTATATCTTGCCAAGCCGGTCAGACTTGTGCCTGCTGTTGTTGCTACTCTGGCAATAAATACATCGCCTTCTGTATAAGATGAGAAGGTGCTGCTTATATTGGTACGCGTAACGTCTGAACCGCTGAACCGAAGCAATGTAACCGTTGAGGCTGCACTTGCATAGAATGATAATGTGTCGGCTATATTATCCACCACATTTGAATGATAAGTATTGCCATTTTCCTGTATCTCAACTTGATAGAGATTGAGCGAAGCGCAACTTATTTTACCTATTCTATTATTAGTGCCGCTCGCTTTATTGGTATAACAAGTGGCTTCAACGGCTGTCTCGTTGTTTGCCCATACCGAACCATCATGGAGTTGGAAATAGTTGTAATCGTTGTCAACGTATGTATAGTACCATGAATTGCCTAAATAGGTCATTTCGTATGTTTTTGTCATCCAACCACCGCATTTATTGTCTTTATAGTAAGCATACAAGTACATGGAATACCATCCCATTTCATTCTTTACCTTCACTAATGTTGTGCCTGTAGTAGTCGTTTTGGTAATTGGGGCTGATGTACCTTTGAGTTCACAATGGCGAGCCCATGCCGTGATTGTATAACTACGTCCCGGAACCAAATCGGTCAGAGTATGTTCAAAATACTCGTCTGTTGAATGTACATTGCAAGCGGTATAGTCGGTCGTAACATTAGTTACATTATCTTTAACCGTAAATCCACATTCAGTTAACTCATTGGCAGTTAAACCATAGTTACCGAAATTGGTTATTCTGCCGGTCATAGTGATATATGTATTGCCAAAATAGTTGTATGACAAGGTAAGTGTAGGTGCTGTTACGCGGCTTAATGTGTAAATTTTCGGACCTGTTCCTGAATTAAATTCAAATCTAAAATGCGACTTGTCAGGGTAGGTCGAGGCATTTGGTGTCAGGTCGCCTGTCTTTTCTATTTTGCTATCTGTTGACTGTCCGTTGTTGAATATGAAACCCGTATATTTCGTATTCATCAAGAATACGTACCATTTATTGTTGCTGTCAGGTACCTTTTCAAGATTGTCGCCTGGCCATGTGGTACTGCTACCGCCAGAAATCCAATGGTGAGCATGTATGTTGCCCCAGTTGCAGTTGTCGGCTATATGAATATAGTATTTAGTGTAGATCTTCTTGACGCTTGATGTATATTGACCCGTTACTCCGTCAACAGTTATGTTTAGAACCACAGTCATATCTTTTGTCCCGACAGTTGTCGGTGTGTAGGTATATGTATTGGTGGCTTGCGGTGCAGCAAGTGTAGTAGAGCCTTCCTTAAATGTGTAGGTCGCAGTTCCGCTCACGCTTGCGTCAACACCTGTAAATGTGGCAGTCAGCGTTGTTGACTCTGTATTATCGTCATCTACAAGCAGTTCGTCAGATGTCGCATTAAGAGTTATTGACGGGAGTGAAACAACGAATGAATTAGTCGTTGTGGCAACGACTGTACCATTGGCTTTAAGACTAACTGTATAATTATAAGTGCCTGCTTTCTGAGGCTTAAAAGTATATGTCTTTATACCTATTGGATTGTCAAATGCCTGATTATATGTCATGCCTGCCGCTGTACCGGAGCCTGTAACGGCTATCTCGATGCGTGCAATACTGCTCTTGACATTAGTGTATTCGGCTCGCAGACTCTCCGATGTTCCCAACGTTATAGGTGTTGTGCGAATGCTCGTAATAGTTGGGGCTTTCATGTAGATTTTTGTCTGCGAGAATTTGCTTGATGTTACGTTACCTGCTGTTACTTTGGCTTTTATGATTGTTGTAGCAGCGTAAGTGTTCAGTGCCGGAGTTGTGTAGGTGAATGAGTGAGATGTTGTGGTCTGCGAACCGATGGAAACGCCTGCCTCGTTATAGAAAGTTACTGTAAATGTGCCTGTTACATTAGACGTAACACTCACGTTTAATGTTGATGTATTTCCTACGACCAAACCGTTGACAAGTGTCGCACCATTGGCAGAACCTGATGCAACAGTGAGAGTTACTAAAGTGTCAACGTAGTTGGCGCTTACTGTTCCGTTCGACGACGCTGAAATAGTTGTGGTTGCCGATGTGGCTGACGATACAGTTACACCGGCTCCTGTCGTTGTCCAATTCTTAAATGTGTAGCCTGTGTTAGGAGTGGCTGTTACTACTAATCCCGAACTACCGATATTTTGCACTCCGTTTGGCGATACTGTTCCATGTGCGCCATTATTGACGGTTACTTCAAATGTCGCTTCTGCCCATTGAGCATATAAAGTTATATTTGCGGTCATAGGCACGTTAGCACCGGCAGCATAACTTATGCCTGAACCATCGGCTTTGGTGTTCCAACCGGTAAATACATAGCCGCTGCGGACGTAAGTATTGCTTGCAGCAGTGGCATTTGTCCCCTTGACATAGTATGCCGGTTCTGCCGGTGCGCTGCCCGAAGTATTACCATTGCCATTATATTGCAGTGTTTGCTCTAATTCATACCAAACACCTGCTTCATCGAAATAGAGAATTACGTAGCCTGATTCGTCAGATGAATTAAAGCGAAGGTTAGCGTTGTTTAATGTACCAGTATGTGTGAGTGTCTTTTTACTGCCTGTTCCGGCTGTAGTCATAGTCGTCGATGTGGCTGACCAATATGATACAACATTGCTCAACGAGCCACTCGAAGTACTTGTCTTGACATAAAAATATGGATTATAGCCGCTTATCGTGTTAGTTAATTCTTTCGGTGTAGTGTATGTATGAAGATAAAAGCGGTGGTTGGTATTGTCGTAATCGAATGGTATGCGAGTCGAACTCTCGTTCCAATCGCCGGATGTGAAAGTATTGGTCCATGTACCGTTGCGTGCAGCATTAGTTACATGAAAGCGTCCTTGAATGAAGGCGTATGTACGTGTGAAATTGGCAGTCAGAGTGCCTGTTCCGCCACTACCATTGCCACTCAAGGTATATGTGTTGGTACTATATGAACCTGCCGCATTACCTGATTTGCTCCACGACGAATATCTGTAACCGGCTCGTGGTGTGGCTACTACTGTTCTACTTGTGCCTGTACCGGCTGTTGTTGTACTACCCTCTGCAAAGGCACTACCATCAACGGTGAATGTTCCTGAACCTGCCGGTGAAGCATTGATTGTGATAGTGGATAATGTTTCGTTCCATTGGGCATAGAGTGTAAGAGATTCACCATCATATTGCCATTTCTTGCTCGAATTGGCATAGTCGGTCGAGGCAACGAATGTACCATCAGTGCCAATGACCTTATTCCCGCCACTCGATGCGTCCCAATAGCCTGTGAAGGTGTGTCCTGAACGTGCAGGATTAGTTAGAGCCGGAGTATAACTGCTGTTACCGTATGTGGCGGTAAGCGGACCGGCTGTACCACCACTTCCACCATTTTTGTTTAGCGTAATGGACGTGGTCTTGAGTATTACTTTGGCATATAGTATTGTATTGCCGGTGAGTGTAAAAGTATATGGGTTGGCAGTATTGTCGCCACCGGCTGCTGTCGTACATGCCGCATTAGTGTACCATCCTTCAAACTTATAGGCGGCATCGGGTGTTGCAGTGAGTGTGATGCTCGTTCCTGACAATACCGATTCATTATATTCTATACTTGCGCTTGTGGAAGTGTTTTTAGCCGAAACGGTTACGTTACCTGTCGAACTTGTGCCATAGGTAAATCGGACTGTATAGTAGGTTAGATCTTCTGTCCATTGAGCGAAAAGTGTGGCAGCGGCATCTTTAGTCCAATAACCTGAGGTGAGATAGCCCGATACTGTACTTGATACCAACGAACCATCGGCATTGACAACTTTTGTGCCACCGCTTGAGGCTGTAAAATAGCCGTTTAGCGAATAGCCTGTGCGAGAGGCATGAGTAATACCGGTTAGCGTATTGCTATTATATGTAGCCGTCGCAGAACCGTCTGAACCACCATTACCATCAAGAGTAACTATGTATGTCTTTGGCGTAAATGTGGCTTTGAGTGAAGTCGATTTGGTCGGACGGAACACAGTGTTGGCTGTCGAACTTGTCGTGGCTGTGCCTGACGCTCCAAAATAGCCTCCACCGCCTGATAGTATTGTCCAACCTGTAAATGTGTAACCTGTATTAGGAGTTGCCGTTATGGCACTACCGCTTATCGGACTCATATAAGTCCATGATGTCGGTGTGGCTGAACCTCCTGACGATGGTGTAATGGTTGTTACTCTCACTTCGTATGTCTGCACGTAGTAGGCATAGTATGTGGCTGCTGCCGTAGGGTAGATAGTAAGTGTCTTGCTGGTCGTTTCGCATGTCCCTGATGAATTGTACCAACCTATAAATTCATAGCCCGTAGCATCTGCTGCTGTTAGTTTTGTAGTTGCTGTATAGCCGCATGAAACAGTTGTTGATGACCCGCTTGCACTCAATGTGGCACTGCTTGAACTTGAACATGAAGTGTAACTGCTGAATTTATAGGACGATGCAGTTAGTTTGGCTGGTGTACCGGCATCGCTATAACTGCTGCCGCCATCTGTTGACACCTTAGCGCGGAAAGTGATTGTCTTGTTCAGAACCGAATACGCATTACCTAAATAGTCTATTGATATGCTTGCATCATTACTGCCTGATGCAGGGGTAATCATATTGACATTCTTGTCGTTGAAATTCCAACTGCTTATATTAAATGAACCTGTTCGGTGGTTAGCATTTTTAAGGTTTGAGGTTCCCCAACTGCCGCTGCCCCAACTTGAACTATTGCCCATAACTGCCATATAGGTTGCGTCGCCCCAACCTGAGGTAGGTAAAGCATTATACCATAATTTGGTATTGGCTATGGCAGTCATATTGCGCGTTTCGGTGTATGAACTCTTGCCTATGCAGAGTTGTTTGTATGAGTCCGACCAACCGCCCTTATTGTAGAAATATGCGTAGCCGCCCGAAAATGACGCTGCGTTGATATTTGCCGTATATAGCACCGTAAGTACTATAATGGCAATGGCAGATATGATGCTATCTGAATGGATAGTATGATGTGAAGTAGATATTGTCATAATGTTATTTTCTTAATAGTTAGGGTATGTAATATATTTATTATAAATCTCTTGTGTACCTTCTACTCTGCAAAAATACATAATTATGTTCTTATTTACAACAAAAAAGCGGTGAAACACCGCTTTTTTGTTACTGAATAATTATTTTATTGGTTGAATGGTTGGTAGTTAGTAAGTAAATACCTGTTGGTGGGGCTGTTATGCCTTCGCCTATGTTGTAGCGTGTACTGATTATCTGACGACCTGTCATGTCGTACAGATTGATAACTTCACCATTCTCAATACCTTCAATATAGAGGCGGCCATTATGCTGTGCCACGTTGAGCATTGTGGCATCCTTACTATCAATATCAGTTGCAATACTTGGCATCTGGGCCAACTCAATGAAGAAGCGTTCGTTGTAGTTGCCTTCGTCTAAGATTACCTCAAAATCGTTGTAGTTTAGACATGTTCGTGTACCTTGCTCTTGGTCGTAGAGATAAACCATCTGATTAGCAGGTAAATCTTCAAGGTGGAAAATATAATTATCAGTCTCCTTAGCCACTACTCCGAGCGGAATACGTTCGGTTGTCGAAGGTGTTACGTTACCTGCTACTTTGGTCTTGCCGGCATAAGTGTAGATTTGTGAGCGTGGATTGATAATCTTGGTCAAATCGCCATTGAGGTCGTAGTCTTCAGTTATATTGCTACGGTTGGTCAGTGTGATAAATGTTTGATCAAGTTGTCGAACCTCATTTTCAAGTGTTATGGTAATCAAAGTCTCGCTCTTTTGTTGGTTTGCCATAATACCTTGTCTTGCAGGTGAAGGCTTGATAGTCTTTATGTCAGTCGGCTCCCATGTTATTGTTCCGGCATATTGGAACATATATGAATAGAATGGTTTGAATGTATAGCCGCTCACGCTATGAGCCGTATAGTTGTCGCTCTGATGGTTGCCGTCTTTATCCCAACTCCACTCGTAGAAATAGTATGGTGGGGTGTAGGCCGGTGCACCTGACTCTGTGCCTGCGTTTGCGCCTAAATCTGCCGGCGAATTGACTTCACTATCGTTGTAACCCTTGATCCCGGCTACATACCAGTTGCTATCCTCATTGCGACGATCTTCTATCTCACACTCGTTAGGTGGTAATACGGTGGATATCGTACTGCCATCGTAAGTCAATGTGAAATCAGAAGTGTTGTCGGATGGGAAGAACAAACGTTTTTGTGAACGTGTACGTGTAACTCCGTTCTCATCTATGTAAGTTACATTTTTGAAGTCTTCCTTTGTCAGATTGAGCCAGATGACATAACCGCGTCCGGCTTCCATTGTGGCAGTCTCGTTGGCATTCATATTTCGCCAGAATGTCTGACCTTCATGATAGCCGTTCTTAGCGCGTAGATCGCCACGATAGCGTTGGATTGCCCACTTGGTCTTGAAACCATCAATGCCGAATACATCTTTGACCTTAACGTCAAATGGTAAGCATATCCAGTAGAATTTATTGCCGGTCTCTTGGCGGTTTTCTTTACCTAAATGTCCGTCGTCGGCATCGCAGTCGTCGCAGTCTTTGCCGTAGTAATCGGCTTTGGTAATCTCAAGCACACCGTAAATTTTGTGTACGTCGCTCAATGTTTTGTTTGAACCCGGAACGCCTACTGTCTTGGCTTCATTATCGTCGGTTCGGATAATCATCATGTTGGCATCCAATATGCCATTTGGCAGATCCGAACCGTATGGAAGCCATGCTGCTACTACACGGTTGGTCTTATAGTCATAAATGACGCGAATCAGATATATTGATGCTGTTGTCGTATTGCCCATTACGAGGAACGGAATGACTTGTCGGTCTTCGTCCAAACCACCGAGGTGGATAATGTCGTTGTGTGTTCCATCTTTCTTGTAGTTGGCGATGATATCAATATATGTCTCGTCATTCCCCGGCGCGTTAACATAGAAGTCGGCTTGATACATCCAGTCCGAAAGGTCCGACATATTTAGTTTATAACTTGAAGTCAGTTTGTGTGTCAGTGCCTCTTCTTGATAGCAATAGTTTTTCGATATGTCACCACCATCACCCAAACCATAGAGTTGCAAGAACGTCTCTATATTGGCTGCCTGCAAGAATGTTACTTCAAACAAGTTGTTGGTATTATTGTATGCAAACCTAACGTTTGTACCATTGTTAACCGGTGATGCAGTCTGTGCCGGTAGCAAGTATTCCGGCAGTGTTACAGCAAGATTGCGGTTGATGTCGTTAGCTACTTGCGCCATCACGTTAACTCCCGGTTGCAGATATGCGCACCAATAGTGGTTGTAATATTCGTTGGGGTAGAGCGTGTTGTTTTCAAACTTATACATTGTCTTGTTGCCATCGGCATAGTCGTTCCATGTGTTGGTTGAACCATCGGTGCGAACATAGAACGAACCGGTGTAGAGCGTTACTGTCGTCTGAACACTCTTGAACGGAGCATAATAGACATCGCTCTTGCTTACCGTTGGTGTAATCAATGTGGGTACCCAACGACCATTCGTCAGAGTTTCTTTGTATAACTTGTTGTCCGCATCGCTACTCTCGCCTGCAAAGAACGAAACTAAATCAGATGTTGACGTAACAGCGTTGGAATAATATGTCTTATCGCCATATACCGAGCGTACACGATAATAAGTTGTGGCGCAAGGTGCAGTTTTCGTAAATGCCCAGTTGTCGTAACTTCTGAACCGCTCACCCGTTATTTCTATACATGTGTTGTCGGTTATTTCTATTGACTCTGTTCGGTTGACGGTTGAACTCGTATTGTCGTTCAATTGAATGTGCGTATATATAGGATATTTGAATGAATATACGTATGTGTAGTCGTCAACCTCCATAGAGCAATCATCACGTGCCTCACCCGGATATGTGGCATTATTGGTGCTTGGACTGAAGCCGTCAGGACTACGCCATGCATACAGACCCTTGAACCATGCTTTATTGCTCGTGATGGCATAACCCGAACATATCACTGTTACCTGATAGGTCTGATAGATAACGTTTTGTATTACATTTGACGTTATTGTTGTTCCTCCGTATGTCATTTTTACATACCATTGGTAGAAACCTACAGTGTATTTGGCGGCTGAGGTGGCAATAGATTGCGGATTGGTGGTTGAAGCACTATTAGCCGCTGTTTCAGCACCCCATGCGCTTCCGTTCCACTGCTTGTAGTACAAGCGATATGTTGGTGCGCTTATGCCTGCTACACTTGTGTTTTCCGGCGTATACGTGGCAACCATTGTCGATCCCTTGAGTATCTCGGTCTCTACATCTATAGTTACTGTCGGGCGTTCAATGACTTGATAATAATAGGTCGTTGATGTGATGTGTGTACCTTGCTTTTTATAGCCTGTCGGACCATATTCGTAATACGAGTCAACTTTAATAGTCTTTTTGTCTGTCGTTGCGGCTGTCGATGGATTATAAGTCAGTGTCGTTTGTTGAGGTTTAGCCACTGCATTATCGGTGAACTGGTAGAATATATGGTCGGTGGCGGTAGCAGGTTTAGAAGTGTGTGTGGCTGTAACGGTCATCGTATTTCCTTTGAATACTACCCATGGGTCGGCTGACGTACCTGTACCTTTCACTATACCTGTGGCTGCAAGCGAGAGCGAACCTGTCATGGCTGTTACAGGTGGAGTAGGATACTCAACTGATATCTGACCTGTCGAGGTGTTGAACTTGAAACGATACCTACCTGCCATGGTAGTTGCAACTCGCATATTGTAACACGACGCTCCGGCACTCATTGCTTTGTTGGTGCAATCGGTCGATGTCAGAGTAATTTCTGATGACAAACCGCCATACCATTGAGAGTTATACACCACCTTGAACTCTTGTAAGTTATCGGCAGGTAAATCAATATCATAATAGTATGTCGTGCCGCTCAGCAATGTCATATTTGTTGTACTCTGTGCCCAAGAGTTAGCATCGCACGACAGAATTATGTTGCGCGGATATTGTACTGATACAGGCGTATTTGCAGTCGTGCTGAATGTGAAAACATAGTCGCCTGCCAATGTGGTTTCTATGAAGCAGTCGCCACCATCATTATAGGTGCGCCAATCGGTGCAGTTATATGCCGTCATCGGGTTGTCGCCATTATTATCCCCGCTTAGCGGACTGCCTGTCTTGAAACCATAGAATACGCTATTATATACAGGTTTGAATTTATATTTTGTATTGGCGTTAAGAGCAAGAGTTTTTGTGTATGTTGTGCCTACATGACTATCCCATTCCCAGTTTGAAACGGCTGCAGCATGTGTAGGATAGGCATCATACACTTGCAACTGATTGATAATTGGATAGTAAATAGACAATTTTGGACTTGCACCAGAATAATCAAGTTTGAATGTATAAGTACCTGTCAGGCTGACAGTCAGATTCATGCTTATTGCGCCGGAAGTCATTGTCCATGCTGTACCATCGTTAGCATCATGCGTATAGATGCCTGTATTGCCATACCATGTCGAGCCGGTCATGACTTTCAACTCCATGTGATAGCCATTGCTTGCGAAGGTCGTATTGGTCAAGTCCATTGTGACGTATGCCACTCTGCCAGTGCTTTCGCCTGTGCGTTTGGTGAATTCCACCTTACCCGTTGTCCAACCCAGATCGCTACCTCCTCCATTGCTGAAGGTTCCGGCAAGATACCAGCCTGTGCTATAGTCTGGTTCCCATGTGGCTTGGAGGGTAACATCTCCTGTGGCTTTAATGTATGTAGTGGCTTTTGTTGCTCCTGCTGCATCGCTTGAACCAGCACTACCGGCTGCTGTCCAGTAGGTTACAGTGCCGCTTCCTGCTGTCTTGGTCCAACCGGCAAACTTATAACCAAAATTATTAGTGGCTTTAATTTGTACGGCTTCGGCTTCACCTACCGTTACAGGTGATGATGTGTTGACCGTGCCGTATGATGCGTTGGCATTAGTAAGTGTTACGGTATGCGTGTTTTGAGTGTAACGTGCGTAAATAGTTGTGTTTGCGCTTATTGTACGATTGTAAGTTGCTGATGCCGATAGTTGAGTGCCGCCCGTTGTGGCTGTGTACCAACCATTGAATGTATAACCTGTCTTGGCGGCTTTGGCTGAAAAACTTACTGTCGAACCGCTCGTAACGTATTTTCCACTCGTTAGTGCTACGGCGTCAACAGTTGCTGTAGGTACTGCCGAATGACCATTGCTGCCTCCTATTGTATTAGCACTGAATGTTACAGTATATGATGTCGGATATGTAACCGTTACTTTCTTATTAGTAATATCCCAAGTGAAGCGATATGTACCTTTACCGGCAGTCAGAATAGTCTGGTTGGTAGAGCCGCCGGTGGTATTAGTCATTGTTTGCGCCGTGGCTCTATTTGCATAGGTAATCTTTGTTGCCGTTGTAACGCCATACCATGTACTGCTCTCTTTGTTTATAAATTTAAACGAATATTCAGTATTGGCATCAAGGTCGATATCTACATAACCGGATGTGGCTGTAGCACATTCTAATGGGTGAGATGTCGTACTCCATGAGTCCATTGAGCCGGCAAGTACCCATTTGGCCGGCGGAGTAGCGTTCCAACTTGTGATATAATACTGATTATTATTGGTCGTGTTGCTAAAGGTTATGTCGGAGGTCTGATTGCCATCGCCACTACTTCCATTGTTGAATATAACGCGATTCCAATTCGGATGGTCTTCTTTATAGTACTCAACATAATAGTATGTATTGCAGTTGATAGTATAAGTATTGCTCGTTATCGTTGCTCCAGGCCATGCGGCATTGTTATCGCTCGTATTACTTGAATACCACAAATAAGCCTTCACGGTAGCCCAACCATTAGGATTGCTATAATATAGTCTGACTTTGGTCTTAGGCGTGAAATTGGCAGTCAGTGTACCAGTCGAACCACTACCATTGCCTCTGAGTGTGTATGTGTTTGTTGAATTGCTACCCGTGGCATTACCTGTAACTGTCCAGCCGGAGAACACATATTCACTTCCTGCGGTAGCCACAACGGTGCGACTTGTTGCTACGCCTGCCGTAGTAGTGCTGCCTGCCGTAAAGGCTGAACCACCAACCGTCAGTGTTCCTGCGCCAACCGGATTAACATTGATAGTTACCGTGGTGAGCGTTTCTGTCCATTGTGCATAGAGAGTAAGGGTAGCATTGGTATGTATCCATTTGCCGGTTCCGTCTGTATAGTTGGTTATTGATGGAACTAATGTGCCATCGGCATTGATAATCTTTGTCCCGCCTGATGCGGCAGTCCAATAACCTGTAAGTGTATAATTGCTTCTCGTAACGGCTGTAAATGCAGGAAGTGCACTACCATAAGTCCCCGTGACAGAACGATTGGCTGCACCACCATTCTTATCTAACGTGATAGTCGTTGTAATGCGAGTGAAATTGGCAGTGGCGGTACTTGCGCCGATGGCTGTTATGGTCGTTGACGCATTGGCAGCGTTGGCAAAGGTTACGTTTGTATTGTTCCGCGTCCAACCATTGAACTTATAGCCTGTATTAGGTGTTGCGGTAATGGTTGGAGTGACGTGTGCATTGTTGGCATATACTGTCCCTGTCGGACTAACCGTACCACCTGTTCCGGCTGCCATAGTGATAGGGTGAGCCGTTTCGCCGGTTACCGTTATGTTGCTTGACGTTGCTTGCAAGACATTGCTTCCGTTATATAGTTCAACGGCGTATGTGAATGTTCCTGTGCCAACACCGCCGGTCATTGTCCATGTGGCGGCATTAGATGCTGCATTCACCATATCAGGTCCTTCATAACCGTTGGTTGTTACGTTATGTATGCGGTATTTCCAGCCTGAGGCGGCTCCGGTGGATGTAATGTCTAATATTACCTGTCCTGGTACGCCTGAGGGTACGTATTCAGGTGTAGTGCGAGTGGCTGATACTGTGGCACCTGACGTTACGGTTATCTCTTTTGAGATAGTTGTTGTACCTGCGCAATAGTCGCCTGTTGCTGACCAACTGACGGTGGCTTGTATAGTTGTCGTTCCGGGGGCTTTATAACTGATGACACCTGTATTCGATACAGTGGCATACGATGTGTTTGTCGAACTCCAACTGATTGAAGGCGAACCGCCTGATACCGCTGATGTATTGACCGATGCTGTCATCGTTCCACCTCTGGCTCCGTTGGCAGGAGCAGTGTTCCATGTAGGTGTGAATGGTACGCACGATCCATCTAATTCCGTACCATCATAATTATAATAAACATCATCGGTTATAACGCCTGTGAATATATTGGCGCCAGCGCGAGCGCATGTTATATTGCCTACTTTTGTTACGTTGGTAAACGTGTATGTAAGCCAATTGCTGGTCAAGGTGAATTTAGGTGCACCTGCCGACTGATTATTGATTTTAACCGCCGTAAGCACCGTACCTCCAACGTATGGCTGACAACCATTCATTTCTACACTATTGATATCAGCCGTACTCCTGCCACCGACGTAGATATGAACGGTAATATCCTTTATTTGTGCAAATTTAGCCGTTACCGTTGCTGCAGCAGTCGCTGTCTGCAAAGAGTTGGTGTAGGCTGCAGTCTGACGAGTCGTATTATCAGGTTGTGAATAGATACTTGTTGCACCCACTGTCAAAGACTCAAGGCAATAACCCGATGCCGGTGTGGCTTTGATGGTATAGGTGCTACCACCAAGAACTTTTGTTGCTGACGAATTATCATTTATTTTTAGTGTTCCACCTGTCGTTCCGCTTGTGTATGTTGACCCATCGGTCGTATATTTAGGCTCAGGTGTAATTGTGTATTTTTTCTTGAAAAAGGCGTATGTCGTAGTAGCGGTAGTGATGTTGTATTCGTAAGTTGCACTTGTTGTAGATGGTGAGTCGCCTGTACCCCAACCTGCAAATTCGTAGTCTGAACTTAATGCTGTGTACGATAAAGTAACTAATCCTGTATATACGTGGTCGTAAGTGCCGGATGCTCCACTTGAGGTTGAAATAGTGCTTCTTGCTGATTTTCCATTGTTGGATAGGTTGGTTCCCTGCGTTTTTACCGTTGCTGGCCATGTGCCGGATGTCAATGTAGTATAACTTGAACCTCCATTATCACTTATCTTTACCTTAACGGTTGATCTATGCTTAGGAATGTTGCTATATGCTGAATAATACGATGTCGTTACACTCGCTTGTTTCGCTGATGATGAGGGAACTATAACGTATGTCGAACCACTATTGAAACCGTATGTAGTCCATGCAGAACACCATCCGTAACTTGTCCAATTATCAAAGTTGCTGCTCGTTTTTGCAGTGTTATTAGATATTACTACCCAACCTAAAATGCCACCCCAGCCGCTACCTTCCGGATTGGCGACGTAGTAAAGTTTTGTGTTCGCAATTTTTGTCATTGTGGAAACGCCCGTCCATGATGATTGACGTGCGCATATTTGGGTGTAGCCTTTATGAATATTATATATGTCAGCAAAATAGATATACCCACCGGTATAAGTAATATCTGCCATTACATCACCTACGCTAATAAATACTAACGAAAGTGCTATAAATATAGATTTTATTATATTGTGTTTCATATTTGAAGGTATTTCTAATGGTTAGTTTTTTTTTACTTAACAAGATTTTTGATGTCTTTTAAGAATAGTAAAGTACATAAAGGCAAGTATAATCATTACCCACATCCCATCACCAATAGGCATTGGCGGACCTGGGTTACCGGGATCCTCCGTCGGGTCATCATCGTCATCATCGCCATTATTATCAGGCGTGATAACTTTACGCATTACCTGTTGTGGATTATTAGCAGAAAACGGACTGTAGATATTACTGCTATAGCGACTTCCGCTTGGTGAGTAACTATTCATCCGCACCGACGGCGAGTAACTGCTACCACTATTCAATGGCGCAATATTATATGACGGAGCACTCACACCTATTCCCATAGGAGATGACGTTATAGTGCTTTTCTGTCGCCGTTGGCTCGAAAAAGCAGCATCACTCATTACACTTTGTGCCGAGATTTGAGTTACCAAACTCAACAGAAATATGATGAGATAGATTGTTTTTTTCATGGGTGAGGGTTAATTTGTTGTTTTCTATGGTATAATAAAACACGCAAATTTATAATTTTTGGCTGAAATAAACAAAAACTACACACCGAATAGCCGTTTTTAAGTGCTAAATAGCCTTATTAACGTGTTAATCGGATGTGTAATTTTTATCGAAAAATAGTCTTTTTTCTTGCAAAAATACTATTTTATTACTTCATTATATGCCTCAAGTGCTTTTCTTAATACTATCAGTGCTTTGCCCAAATCTTCACGATTAAGTATGTAGGCAAGTCGAACTTCATTGCGTCCTTCGTTCGGTGATGTATAGAAGCCACTTCCCGGTGCAAGCATTATGGTCTGACCCTCGAATTGGAAATCTGTCAGACACCATGCGCAGAATTTTTCTGCATCATCAACCGGAAGGCGAGCCATAGTGTAAAATGCACCCATAGGTGTCGGACTATAGACACCCGGTATTTGATTCAATCCGTCAATCAGAAAATTGCGGCGAGCAAGATATTCGTCATATACATCTTCCATGTATTGTTCCGGAGTCTGCATACTTGCCTCGGCTACTATCTGACCTAAAAGAGGTGGCGACAATCGAGCCTGACAGAATTTCATCACTGCCTCACGTATCTCGCGATTCTTGGTTATCAATGCTCCAATACGTATACCACATTCGGAATAACGCTTTGATACTGAGTCAATAAGCACTACATTTTGCTCTATACCATCAAGGTGAAATGCTGATATGTACGGGCGTTTGGTGTAGATAAAATCACGATACACTTCGTCAGAAAACAAGTATAAGTCGTATTTCTTTACTAAATCACGAATTTGAAACATCTCCTGCTTGCTGTATAGATAGCCTGTAGGATTATTAGGATTGCAGATCATTATTGCCTTGGTCTTAGGCGTTATCTGACGCTCAAATTCTTCGACAGAAGGTAGGCGGAAGCCGTTTTCTATCGTTGTCTTGACCGACTTAATCACAGCGCCACAACTGATGGCAAATGCCATATAGTTGGCGTAAAAAGGGTCGGTTACTATCACCTCGTCGCCCGGATTTAAGCATGCCATGTAGGCAAACATTACCGCTTCTGAACCACCGGCAGTAACGAGTATCTCGTCCGGCGATATGTCTATACCATACGAAGCATAATAGCCTACCATCTTGGTGCGAAGCGACAAAGTGCCTTGCGATGGTGAATACTCCAATATGTCGCGGTCGATATTGCGTACTGCATCAATACCGCACTGAGGTGTCTTGATGTCAGGCTGACCTATATTCAAGTGATAAACATGCACACCATTGCGCTTGGCGGCATCAGCATATTTTGCCAATTTGCGAATAGGCGATGAAGGCATTAAACTCGCACGTTGAGAGATTTCCATGTTTTGATATATTCTAACAATACTAAGAATCTACTTTAAATAGTCATTTTGTCAAAATTTAGCACTTGATAATCAGTAGGCTACAGATTATATAATACCTAACTAAAGTTTCCCACTAATGTTCAGTAGCACTTTTATTGAGATTATACCCCGTAGGGGTTTCCTTTTACTCATATATCAATTTGATTTTTTCGGGACATTCGATGTCCCGAAAAAATCAAATACTAATTCATGCCGATATGTATAAAAATCTTTGCTTTGGATTCCGCTTTTATGCTATTAAAAGATATTCCCTAACGGGAAATTGTTGATTTATCTGACAAAAATTGTTTTAATTGAAAGTCCGTTGAATAGTGTCAATTTATGTTGCTTTAAAGTCTAATCCGTTTTTCTACTTTTACTTTTTACTTTCTACTAATATCATATCCAGCGAACGTAGCATAAATCCTGACGATGAGGCAGGTCCTCATTCTTCGGGAACATACGGAAAGCATATTTGAGCGAACCTGAATAGTCTAATTGATAAACATCTTCAAAGGTCAGTCGTGAACCTTCTGCTTTGACTAATTTGAGTTCCTCTACTTCGTACAGTTTGTCTTGATTTTGTTCGTCGCGACGTACTGCTACTAATTCTATTCCTATTCCGCGGTCGTTAAGATTATGAGTGTCAATAACTACACGCAATGTGTGCTTCTCTCCAACTTGTGGATTCATTGATTGCTCAATACCTTCTGTTTGCAGCACTTCTATTTCGTCCCAGTGTGAAACTAAATTTTCTTTCCATGCTACCAATTCTTTAGCACGCTTGAAATCGTCGGCTTTGAGCATTGCTGCACGTTTGGCAAGTTTGATGTAGAACTTATTATAGTAGTCGTCCAACTGACGTTTCATAGTGAAGCGCGGCGTAATCTTAGTTACCGAGTTTTTGATTGTCTCTATCCATTCTGGGCTGAAACCTTTGGTATTGCGAGCGTAATACATTGGTATAATCTCATTCTCGAGGATATGATAGATTGTCGCAGCGTCAAGTTGGTCTTGGTGAGCCTGATTTTCATAGGTGCGCTTCTCTGTTAAAGCCCAACCTGCTCCCTTTACATAACCTTCTAACCACCAACCGTCAAGCACTGATAAGTTCAGCACACCATTCATCTGGGCTTTTTCACCTGATGTTCCGGATGCCTCCATCGGACGAGTCGGGTTGTTCAACCATACGTCAACACCTGATACCAAACGTTTGGCAAGACGCATATCATAATTCTCAAGGAATACAATCTTACCCAAGAATTGAGGCATACGGCTTATCTCAATAATGCGCTTAATCAAACCTTGACCGGCTCCATCGGCAGGGTGAGCCTTACCGGTGAACAAGAATTGTACAGGACGGTCAGGATTGTTAACTATCTTCGACAAACGCTCTAAGTCGGTAAAGAGCAAGTGAGCACGTTTGTAGGTTGCAAAACGACGTCCGAAACCGATTATCAGTGTGTTAGGATTCATTGAGTCAACGATTGATACGATGCGGCTCGGGTCTCCTTGATTCTTAATCCATGTGTTGAGGAATTGTTCGCGAATATAGTCTATCAATTTGCGCTTCAACGACATTCGTGTTTCCCATATCACTTCGTCAGGAATATTTGCGTATGGAGCCCACATGTCTAAATTTGATTGGTCTTTATACCATCCTTTGGGCAAGTATTGCTTGTAGATTGCCTTCCATTCTGACGCTGCCCATGTCGGCATGTGAACACCATTGGTTACGTATCCAACATGTTGCTCTTCTGGGAAGTAACCGCGCCATATAGGTGCAAACATCTCTTGCGATACCTTGCCATGCAACCACGACACACCATTAACCTCTTGGCATGTATTGCAAGCAAATACCGACATGCAGAAACGCTCATCGCTATCAGGATTGAAACGACCCATATTCATCAGTTGTTGCCATTCAATACCAAATTGACCGGCATAACGTTGCAGATATTTCTTTGCCAATCCTTCGTCGAAATAGTCGTGACCTGCAGGAACAGGAGTGTGGCATGTATAAAGTGAAGTGGCACGTACAATCTCAAGGGCTTGATTGAAATTCAAGCCACGCTCGGTCATTAAGTCGCTTATGCGTTGTATGTTAAGCAATGCGGCATGACCCTCGTTGCAGTGATAGACTTCTTTTTCGATACCTAATTTCTTCAGTGCCAATATACCACCGATACCTAATAATACCTCTTGTTTGATACGATTTTCCCAGTCGCCACCATAGAGTTGGTGAGTAATGCGGCGGTCGAACTCTGAGTTCATATCATTATCTGTATCAAGCAGATATAAGTTCATACGACCTACTGCTACTTTCCATACGTATGAATATACAATGTTGTCAGGATACGGAACTTCTACCACCATCGGTGTGCCGTCAGCGTTCATCACTTGCTTGATAGGCAGATTGTTGAAGTTCTGAGCCTCGTAATTGGCTATCTGCTGACCCTCCATTGACAATGTCTGGGTGAAATATCCATAGCGATACAAGAAACCAACTGCTACCATGTCAACATTACTGTCAGATGCCTCTTTGATGTAGTCGCCGGCAAGAATACCTAGACCACCGGAATATATCTTCAAAATATTGTTGATTCCATATTCCATTGAAAAATAAGCGACTGACGGACGGCTTTTGTCAACAGGCTCATCCATATAGTCGCGAAAATCTGAATATACGGCATCAAGTTTCTTTATGAAATCTTTGTCTTCCGACAATTCTACTAATTTGTCATAACTCAAAATATTGAGAAGTACGATAGGGTTAGACTGCGCTTTTTTCCATGCCTCACGGTCAATAGTGCGGAAAATCTCTTTTGCGTCCGAACTCCATGCCCACCACATATTGTAGGCAATTTCTTCAAGTTTGTTCAATTTCTCAGGCAGTTTGGCATGTACTGATAATTCACGCCAATTGTTCTGGTTTACTTTGTTTACTTTAATTTGCATATTTTTCAATTTTGTTTATTTATCTTTATCACATCAGAGCGTTGTTGATATAATTTTCCAGTAGTTGTGACTAATTTTTACTTAGCGAAATAAATATCAACAATGCTTGCACTTTTAAGCCGTGCAAAGGTACAACTTTTTTTTGATATAGCCAATATATTGGTTGATTTTGCTACTCTTTTTGAAAAAAAACTTCCCCACGACACAACAACAAACGCGGGGAAGAAAAAAGCCAAGGGTGTAATAGGGAGGGGGGACCTCGGCTTTTTATTTATTTAAATGTAGAAAAGACTATTGTCGATTGTGTTTTTCGGTTGCAAAGGTATAACTTTTTATTTTATAATCAAATAGACAATATATAGACAATTATATTTTGGGGTAAAAAACTTTTTTTTGTGTAAAAAATGCCGCAAGTGCGATAATTTTTAGCACTTGCGGCATTGATTTATAGTAACTTAAATCTGATTAAGCGTCTTCTTCGTCCTGAAGAGCTGCTGCAGCTTCATATTCCGAACGGTTGGCAACGATGAGTTTTTGCAATTCGCGTTGACCTGTTCCTGCCGGGATGAGTTTACCGCATATCACATTCTCTTTCATGCCCTCCAAATTGTCAACTTTTCCGCTGATTGCGGCTTCGTTGAGCACTTTGGTGGTCTCCTGGAAGGATGCTGCCGACATGAAACTACGAGTTCCAAGAGCAGCCTTCGTGATACCTTGAAGAATCTGGTTTGTGGTGGCTGGACGGCAATCACGTGCTACCACAAGACGTAAGTCTCGACGTTTGAGAGTTGAATTCTCGTCACGCAACTGGCGGGCTGTAATTATCTGACCGGCATGCAAGTTCTCTGAATCACCCGGATCCTCAACGTATTTCTTCTCGTAGATACGATCGTTCTCTTCAAGTACATCAAGTTTGTCAACAACTTGCTTCTCAAGGAAATCGGTATCACCCGGATCAACGATTTCTACCTTACGCATCATTTGGCGAACAATAATCTCAAAGTGCTTATCGTTAATTTTAACCTCCTGCATGCGATATACGCTCTGAACTTCGTTGACAATGTAGTCTTGTACTGCGGTCGGACCCTTGATTGCAAGTATGTCGTCAGGTGTTATAGCACCATCTGATAGTGCTGAACCGGCACGCACAAAGTCGTTTTCTTGAACCAATATCTGTTTTGACAATGGTATGAGATAACGCTTCTCTTCGCCAAGTTTACTTGTTACTATCAATTCGCGGTTACCACGTTTGATCTTACCGAATGTTACCTCGCCATCGATTTCTGATACGATTGCAGGATTAGACGGATTACGTGCCTCAAAGAGTTCTTGTACACGTGGCAGACCACCGGTAATATCACCTGCTTTACCTACTGTACGTGGAATCTTGATCAGTTGGTCACCGACGTGAACTTTCTGACCATCTTCAACTGCAAGGTGTGCACCAATAGGTAAGTTGTAGGTGTGAAGCACATTGCCTGCTTTGTCAACAATCATAGCCATTGGCACTTTATTACGATCACGACCCTCAATGATTATACGCTCTTTCATACCTGTCGTTTCGTCAGATTCTGTCTTGAGTGTATTATTTTCTATCACATTTTCGAATCGTATCTTACCCTCGTTTTCAATAACTATAGTAGCATTGAATGGATCCCATTCGCAAATCTTTGTTCCTTGTGGATAAACTTCACCTGGCTTTACAAACAATTTGGCAGCGTATGGAATGTTGAATGTTGTAAGCACAATGCCTGTCGCAACATCAATTGCTCGAAGTTCGGTCATACGGCTTACTACAATCACTTGGTCTTCACCATTTTCTTGTTTAGCCGTGATAGTACGCAGTTCCTCAAACTCAAGACGTGCTTCATGTTTGAGGGTATAACTATTCTCGGTTGCCACGTTACCTGCCACACCACCGACGTGGAATGTACGCAAGGTCAACTGTGTACCAGGCTCACCAATCGATTGAGCGGCTATCACACCTACTGCCTCACCTTTGTTAACCATCTGACCGGTTGCAAGGTTACGTCCGTAGCACTTAGCACATACACCACGTTTGGCTTCGCAGGTCAATACCGAGCGGATCTCAACACCTTCTATAGGTGATTTCTCAATTCGTTCGGCTGCATCTTCACGAATCTCCTCGCCGGCTTGAACGATGATTTCGCCTGTTGTCGGGTCGATAACATCATGTACGCTTACGCGACCAAGTATGCGGTCATAGAGTGTGGCTACTATTGTCTCGTTGTTCTTAATCTCTGTTGCCAATAGTCCGCGTAGTGTGCCGCAGTCTTCCTCCGTTACAATTACATCGTGACTGACGTCAACCAAACGACGTGTCAGATAACCGGCATCCGCTGTCTTCAAAGCGGTATCAGCCAAACCTTTACGTGCACCGTGAGTGGAAATAAAGTACTCGTTCACCGACAGTCCTTCTTTGAAGTTCGCAAGAATAGGGTTCTCAATAGTCTGACCACCTTCGGCACCTGCTTTCTGAGGTTTTGCCATCAGTCCACGCATACCTGACAACTGCTTAATCTGCTGCTTCGAACCACGTGCGCCGGAATCCATCATCATAAACACGGCATTGAAACCTTGGTCGGCTTCTTCCATTTGTTTACTCAATACGGCTGTCAACTCACTATCTATGTGTGACCATGTGTCGATAACTTGGTTGTAACGCTCATTGTTGGTGATAAGACCCATACTATAGTTTGCGGTAATAGCCTCAACCTCTTCATTACCTTTCTGTACCAATTCGGCTTTCTCTTTAGGTATGATGATGTCATTGAGGTTGAACGACAATCCACCCTTGAACGCCATGTAGTAACCCAGGTTCTTGATGTCGTCAAGGAATTGGGCTGTACGTGCCACACCGCAGGCTTTGATTACGTCTGAGATTATGTCACGCAATACTTTCTTTTTCAGAACTTTATTAACGTATTTAACCTCTTTTGGTACGTAATGGTTAACAAGTATTCGACCTACTGTTGTTTCAATAATATGGCGTATAGGCTTACCATTATCATCAATGTCGTTGATGCGGACACGGATAGGTGCGTGCATGTCAACTTTACCTTCGTTAAGTGCTATCTCGGCTTCCTCCGGTGAGTAGAAACACAGTCCTTCACCTTTTGTGCCTTTACGTTCCTTGGTGATGTAGTACAGACCAAGCACCATATCTTGAGACGGCACTGTGATTGGTGCACCGTTGGCAGGGTTCAGGATATTGTGCGAACCAAGCATGAGTAGTTGGGCTTCCAATACTGCCTCGTTCGATAATGGAAGGTGAACAGCCATCTGGTCACCATCGAAGTCGGCGTTGAACGCAGTACATGCTAATGGGTGCAACTGTATGGCTTTACCTTCTATCATGCGCGGCTGGAATGCCTGAATACCTAAACGGTGAAGAGTCGGAGCACGGTTAAGCAATACAGGGTGTCCCTCCATTACATGTTCCAAAATCTCAAAGATTACAGGGTCTTTGCGCTCAATGATTTTCTTTGCCGACTTAACAGTCTTTACTATACCGCGCTCAATAAGTTTGCGGATAATAAATGGTTTGTATAATTCGGCAGCCATATCTTTTGGCAGACCACATTCGTGCATCTTCAGTTCCGGACCTACAACGATAACCGAACGGGCTGAATAGTCAACACGTTTACCAAGCAGGTTCTGACGGAAGCGTCCTTGTTTACCTTTCAGTGCGTCTGATAGAGATTTCAATGGACGGTTAGCATCACCTTTGGTCGCTGTTGTCTTGCGCGAGTTGTCAAGCAAGTTGTCAACAGCCTCTTGAAGCATACGCTTCTCGTTACGCATGATAACATCAGGTGCCTTAATCTCAATGAGTTTTTTCAGACGTGCGTTACGGATGATGACTTTACGATATAATTCGTTCAAGTCAGATGTTGCAAAACGACCACCATCTAATGGTACCAACGGACGTAAGTCAGGAGGTGTTACAGGCACTATCTTAAGCACCATCCACTCCGGCTTGTTGGTGTCTTTTGAACGGCGGAACGCCTCTACAACTTGCAGACGTTTCAACGCCTCTGTTTTCTTCTGCTGCGAGGTTGAGGTGTTGGCTATATCGCGAAGTTCGTACGACAACTCGTCAAGATTGATACGTTGGAGCATATCATAGATTGCCTCTGCACCCATCTTGGCTATAAATTTATCAGGATTATCATCCTCTAATTGCTGGTTGCCTTCCGGAAGACGGCTTAATGCCTCATAGTACTCATCTTCACTCAAGAGTGCCTCTTTCTCAATCAAGACTGTGTCGCTATTGACTGTCTGTTGGTCAAGTACACCCGGTTGGATTACCACAAATTTCTCGTAGTAAATAATCTGATCCAAACGTTTGGTCTGAATACCTAACAATGCACTCATCTTTGATGGCAACGAGCGTAAATACCATGTGTGAGTTACAGGTACTACTAACTGAATGTGACCCATTCGCTCGCGACGTACCTTTTTCTCTGTTACTTCAACGTTACACTTATCGCAGGTAATTCCTTTATAGCGTATGCGTTTGTATTTACCGCATGAGCATTCATAATCTTTGGTCGGACCAAAGATACTCTCACTGAACAAACCTTCACGCTCCGGTTTGTAAGTGCGGTAGTTGATAGTTTCAGGCTTGGTTACCTCGCCATGCGACTGACGAAGTATCTCCTCCGGACTGGCAAGACCGATACGGATGCGATTGAAACTTGTTTTTTGCTGAGAATTTTTATTATTAAAAGCCATTTAACTAATGTTTTTTCAAGTTAATATATGAATTACCCTATAATCAATCAAAATTGATGCTTAATCCTAAACCTCTCAATTCGTTAATCATTACGTTGAGTGATTCCGGCAAGTTAGGTGTCGGGAATGGATCGCCTTTGACTATTGCCTCGTAAGTTCTTGCACGACCTGTTACATCGTCTGATTTTACGGTCAGAATCTCTTGAAGTATGTGAGCTGCACCGAATGCCTCAAGTGCCCATACCTCCATCTCACCGAAACGTTGACCACCAAATTGGGCTTTACCACCAAGAGGTTGTTGAGTTATCAGTGAGTACGGACCTATCGAACGAGCGTGCATCTTGTCGTCAACCATGTGACCGAGTTTCAAGAAGTATGTTACACCTACTGTCGCCGGTTGGTCAAAGCGTTCACCTGTGCCACCATCATATAAGTATGTCTTACCGGCACGTGGCAAACCTGCCTTGTCTGTCCATTCGTTCAGTTCGTCTAATGTACAACCATCGAAAATCGGAGTGGCAAAACGAACACCAAGTTCTGAACCTGCCCAACCTAACACTGCCTCAAATATCTGACCGATATTCATACGTGAAGGCACACCTAACGGGTTCAATACTATATCTACAGGTGTTCCGTCTTCAAGGAACGGCATATCCTCTACACGTACTATCTTTGATACAATACCTTTGTTACCGTGGCGACCTGCCATCTTATCACCTACACGTATCTTACGTTTCTTAGCAATATATACTTTTGCCATCTGGGTGATACCATTTGGTAAATCATCACCGGTAGATATACGACCAATCTCACGTTTTAACTCTACTTCTAATACTCGAATCTCGTGTAAGAAATTAAGTATGAGTGTACGTATCAAATCATTTGTGTGTTCGTCCGATGTCCAGCGATTTACCATTATTGATGAGAAATCGGTTATATTACCTAATTCTTCAATAGTGATTGAACTCTTTACAGGACGTTTTTTCAATATCTCTGTGCCTGTGATGTCCTTCACGCCTACACATCCTTTTTCATTTGTCAAGACAAGTAATTTCTCAATCAGTATGTTGCGCAATGCTTCTTTCTTGTCCTCAATGTCTTTCTTAACTCTTTCTATCTTGTCGATGCTTTCGCGACGCTCTTTTGCTGTCTTATCACGATTGGTGTTGCGTTGATAGAACTTGCGCTCTATTACTACACCCGACAATGATGGACTTGCTTTCAGTGATGCGTCTTTCACATCACCTGCCTTGTCGGAGAATATTGCCTTGAGAAGTTTCTCTTCTGGTGACGGATCGGATTCTCCTTTAGGTGTTATCTTACCGATGATTATATCACCCGGTTCGATATGCGCACCAATGCGAATTATACCTTGCTCGTCCAAATCTTTTGTGGCTTCTTCGCTCACATTTGGTATGTCGGCTGTAAATTCTTCCTCACCTCGTTTTGTCTCACGTACTTCCAATAGTTGTTCTACTACGTGTACTGATGTGTACATATCTTCGCGAACAATACGTTCTGACAAAACAATAGCATCTTCGTAGTTATAACCTTTCCAAGGAATATATGCTACTTTCAGGTTCTTACCAAGCGACAACTCTCCATTTTTAGTTGCATAACCTTCTGTAAGTATCTGACCTTTTTCTACCTTATCGCCTTTGCGAACGATTGGACGTAAGTCAATAGTGGTATTTTGGTTGGTCTTTTGGAATTTAGGCATGCGATACTCGACTTCTGCCGGTTGGAAACTTACGAACGCTTCTTCTTCTGTGCGGTCGTAAAGAATCCTGATTTTGTCAGCATCTACGTAGGTTACCTCGCCTGAACCGGTGGCTTTAATCTGGGTGCGTGAATCTTGTATCAACTGACCTTCTATGCCTGTTCCAACGATAGGTGCTTCTGTGCGAAGCAGTGGTACTGCCTGGCGCATCATGTTTGAACCCATCAATGCACGGTTAGCATCATCATGCTCAAGGAATGGAATCAAAGCAGCGGCTATTGAAGCAATCTGCGATGGCGATACGTCCATAAGTTCTACATCGCTCGGCTCTACGACTGGGAAATCGGCTGCCTTACGGGCTTTAACACGTGAACGTACAAAATTTCCATTGTCGTCTAACGGTGCATTACCTTGGGCTACTGTCTTGCTCTCTTCATCTTCTGCTGTCAGATATACTACACCGGCGTCGGTTAAATCAACTTTTGAATCGCTGACTTTGCGATATGGTGTTTCAATGAAACCTAAGTTATTGATTTTAGCATATATACAGAGTGATGAAATCAAACCGATATTAGGACCTTCAGGAGTCTCAATCGGGCACAAACGACCATAGTGCGTGTAGTGTACGTCACGAACCTCGAAACCTGCACGGTCACGACTCAAACCACCGGGACCAAGGGCTGACAGACGGCGCTTATGAGTTATCTCGGCAAGCGGGTTTTGTTGGTCCATGAACTGCGACAAGGCGTTCGTACCGAAATATGTGTTTATCACACCTGTAATACTTCTTGCATTGATAAGTTCACTTGGTTTGAACACTTCATTGTCGCGAACGTTCATACGCTCTTTGATAGTACGACTCATGCGGTTCAATGCTACACCAAATTGGTTATACATCTGCTCACCTACAGTACGCACGCGACGATTTGACAAGTGGTCGATATCATCTTCTTCAGCATGACCATTGCATAACTTAATCAGATATTCGATGATGCTCACAATATCTTCTTTGGTCAATACGCGTACCGACATGTCAGTTTTCAACCCTAATTTACGGTTGATTCTGTAGCGACCTACTTCGCCGAGGTCATAACGTTTTTCGGAGAAGAGCATACCTTGTACCATCTCGCGCGCCGTCTGCTCATCGGCAGGTTCTGCACTACGTATCTGACGGTAAATATAGTCAATAGCCTCTTTTTCTGAATTGGTCGAGTCCTTGGCTAAAGTGTTGAAAATAACGCTATAATCATCAGTTTCTTGTCCTTCTTCAACTATAGGGTGTACCAAAATTGTAGTCGAACCACTCTCGATAATCTTTTCGATATCTTCTTTCTCAATGACTGTCTCACGCTCAAGTATGGTTTCTGTACGTTCGATTGTTGATACCTCACCGGTGTCCTCATCCCAGAAATCCTCTTGGTGAATCTTATTCACACGCGCTGCTAATGTACGACCTACAGCATTCTTCAATGCAGTCTTGTTCACTTTTATCTCTTCTGCCAAGTGGAAGCAATCGAGAATGTCGCGGTCAGTTTCAAAACCTATTGAACGCAATAGGGTAGTTACCGGCAATTTCTTCTTACGGTCTATATATGCGTACATCACATTGTTGATGTCGGTAGCAAATTCAATCCATGAACCACGGAATGGAATGATACGTGCGCTATATAGCTTTGTACCATTTTGGTGTGTACTCGTTCCGAAGAATACACCCGGCGAACGGTGTAACTGACTAACTACTACACGTTCAGCACCATTGAACACAAATGTTCCCTTCGGGGTCATGTATGGAATACTGCCTAAATAGACTTGCTCAACAACATCAGGGAAATCATCGTTGTCGGTATCCTTACATGTAAGGTGAAGTTTTACTTTCAGCGGTGCAGCGTATGTCATACCGCGTTTCAAACATTCCTCAATGCTGTATTGAGGCGGATCAATAGTGTAATCTAAAAATGATAACTCAAAATTACCACGAGAATCACTTATGGGAAAGTTCTCTGAAAAAACTTTATACAATCCCTCGTTTTTGCGTGTCTCCGGAGAGGTGTCCATCTGGAAAAAATCCTGAAATGACTTCAGTTGGACTTCCAAAAAGTCAGGATATGGCATCTGTCGCTTGATAGATGCAAAATTGATTCTCTGGGTTTGCTTGTTTTCTGTAGAAGACATATTCGTTTTCTGTTTATATATGTTTATATTTTATTGTTTACAACTTTATGTGATTGCTTATTAGTTTAAAGTTTATCTGTTTATCAGTTTAAAGTTTATTAGTTTAAATTTTATTGGTTTTTGCGTTGCGCATCTCTAACATTTCTAAGTTCTCTAAGTTCTCTAAGTTCTCTATCTCCTCTAATCTCCTTATCTTAAAAATCTTTAAATCCAATTTTAACCAATTTATTCAATAATTACTTATCTTTTTAAGAAAATTTAAGTAAATCGATCTATTTTTTTGTGTTATGGTCATAAATAAGGTTTAGAATTCCCTTTTTTGGGAACTCTAAACCATATTTGGATTGTGTTAGTTGTTGATTATTTGAGTTCAACTTCTGCACCTGCTTCTTCAAGAACTTTCTTGAGGTTTTCAGCGTCAGCCTTTGAAAGACCTTCTTTAACTACTGAAGGAGCACCATCAACGAGTTCTTTGGCTTCTTTCAAACCAAGGGCTGTCTGCTCTTTTACAAGTTTAACAACTTGCAATTTAGCAGCACCGGCTGATTTCAATACTACGTCGAAACTTGTTTTCTCTTCAACTGGTTCAGCAGCGGCTGCAGGACCTGCTGCAACTGCTACAGCAGCAGCGGCTGGTTCAATACCATATTCGTTCTTTAAAATTTCGGCCAACTCATTTACTTCCTTTACGGTGAGGTTAACCAATTGTTCAGCAAAAGCTTTTAGATCTGCCATTGTTTCTTATGTTTTAAAAATGTTATTAAAATTTTGTTGCGGTCTTATTTCTATGCCGCGCGGCTTAATACTTTATCCTTATTAAGCCTCTCTTTCACCAAGCGTTTTAAGAACGCCGTGGATAGTATTCGCTCCGCTTTGCAATGCGCTAACAACGTTCTTTGCAGGTGATTGAAGCAATGCAACAAGGTCTGCGATAAGTTCGTTTTTGCTCTTAATGCTTGCAAGAGCATCGAGTTGGTTAGCACCAATAAATACTGTTTCTTCTACATAGGCGGCTTTCAGTTCCGGTTTACCAAGACCTTTGTTCTTCTTATTGAAATCCTTGATAACCTTTGCCGGTGCATTGCCTGTGTTGCAAAACATGATTGCCGTGTTGCCCTTCAAACTTCCTAAAAGTTCTTCTGTGGCTGCTTCGCTTCCTTCAAGAGCCTTTGCCAATAGAGTGTTTTTCACTACCATCAACTTAATCTCTTTCTTGAAACATTCACGACGTAATTGGCTCGTTTTGTCAGCATTCAAGCCCTCTATATTCGTTACATAAAAATGTGAATACTCTGAGAGGGTTGCCTTTAATTGTTCTATAACAAGATTTTTATCTTCTTTCTTCATGATTTATGCCCTTTCTTATTATTCTTCCACTGATTTAGGGTCGATCTTCAGACCGGCACTCATCGTACTTGAAAGATAGATACTCTTGATATATGTACCTTTGGCTGTGGTCGGTTTCAATTTAATCAGTGTGTTGATGAACTCTTTAGCGTTCTCGGCTATTTGCTCAGCACTGAACGAAACTTTTCCTATTGAAGTATGTACTATACCTGTCTTGTCAACTTTGAAGTCTATTTTACCTTGCTTAACCTCTTTAACGGCTTGCGCTACGTTTGGCGTAACTGTACCGCTCTTTGGGTTAGGCATCAATCCGCGAGGACCTAATACACGACCTAATGCACCAAGTTTACCCATTATCTGTGGCATTGTGATGATTACGTCTATATCTGTCCAACCGCCTTTGATCTTCTCGATATATTCATCTAAACCTACAAAGTCTGCACCGGCCTCTTTTGCCGCTGCTTCCTGATCAGGAGTACACAATGCAAGAACCCTTACTTGTTTACCTGTTCCGTTTGGCAGACTTACTACACCACGTACCATCTGATTGGCTTTACGTGGGTCAACACCTAAACGTACATCGATATCTACCGAAGCATCAAACTTAGTGGTCGTTATCTCTTTAACCAATGCTGATGCCTCCTGCAGTGTATAGGTCCTACCGGCTTCAATCTTTTCAGCAGCCAACTTTTGATTTTTTGTCAGTTTACTCATAATGAAATTGAAGTTTTTAATTATTTAACCGTTATACCCATACTGCGAGCGGTACCTTTTACCATGCTTACCGCTGATTCGATCTCAAAGCAATTCAAGTCAACCATCTTGTCCTCTGCTATCTGTCGTACTTGTTCCTCTGTAACTGTTGCCACCTTCTTACGGTTTGGCTCTGCCGAACCGCTCTTAGTCTTTGCAGCCTCCAATAATTGGATTGCTACTGGCGGTGTCTTTACAACGAAATCAAACGACTTGTCAGCATAGTAAGTAATTACTACCGGTAATACTTTTCCTGCTTTGTCTTGGGTCCTGGCATTGAACTGCTTGCAAAACTCCATTATGTTTATACCCTTTGAACCTAACGCAGGTCCTACTGGGGGAGACGGATTTGCCGCACCTCCTTTAATCTGTAATTTGATAAAGCCAGCAATTTCTTTTGCCATAATTAAAAATTTTTTTTTGTTTTTTACACAATCAATCTTGAAGACCTTATTGCATGTCTCCAAAATCGCGTAGTCAAATCCGTAACATAATCTAACTACTATTGTTTTTCCACTTCTGTGCAGTCAAGTTCCATCAATGTCTCTCGACCGAATACAGTAACACGTACTTTGAGACGCTTGCCATGAACCTCTTCTACAACTCCGTCAAAATTAGCAAATGAACCCGACGTTACTCTGACTTTGTCATCTACTTGGAACGGATTCTCTATCTCGATATTCTCAATATTCTGATCCACTGTTCCCATAAATGCCTCTATCTGTTGGTCGGCTATCACAGCCGGAGTCTTTGTGCCCGGTAGGCACTGAAAGCGAAATGCGTCGTTGTCGATGTTCAAAAGCATGTTGATGCACTCGCGCGTCAAATTGCAACGTACAAATACGTTACCCGGCATAAGGCATCTTTCACGCAATACTCGCTTGCCGCCGGTACGATTTTCATACCTCTTCTCTGTAGGAACTAATACTTGAGTAACATAGGTACTCAACAATGAACTCGATTTAGCAGCATTGTCGATTGCTTCCGCAACACGAGTCTCTCTGCCGCCTCTAACACATAATGCGTACCAATGTTGTTCGTTTTTAGCCATAATCAGAACGATGATAATAAATTGTAAATAGCGGTAAGAAGTTCTTTGAAACCTAAGTCCATAGCCCACACTACAAGTGCTAGTACAAGGGAAGCAATAAGTACTATCACTGAACTATTGGTCAAGTCTTTAGTTGTTGGCCAACTAACTTTATAAACCAATTCGTTGTAGCACTCCTTTACGTAGTTAATGAATTTCATTGTGAAAAAATTTTTTTAGCACAGAAGGCAGGAATCGAACCCACATTGACGGTTTTGGAGACCGCTCTCCTACCATTGGAGGACTTCTGTAAAAGTCGAAAGTCTTTCGCCGTTGTCAAATCAACTCTGACGTCCGACTTTCGACGTGGTTATCTGTAATGTAGTCAGCCTTTTTGTCCAAGCCTAATCCGTCTTTCGACTAATATCTCTTGTCTAATCCGTCTTTCGACTTTCGACTTTCGACTAATATCTCTTGTCTAATTCGTCTTTCGACTTTCTACTAACTACTTTTTACTAAATTAGTCAAGTATAGCGGTAATCTGACCTGAACCTACTGTACGACCACCTTCACGGATAGCGAAACGCAGACCTTCAGAGCATGCTACCGGATAGATCAACTTAACGTTGATTTCGAGGTTGTCGCCCGGCATTACCATCTCTGTTCCTTCAGGAAGAGTGATTTCACCGGTAACGTCCATCGTACGGATGTAGAATTGTGGACGGTAGTGGTTGTGGAATGGAGTGTGACGACCACCTTCTTCTTTCTTCAAGATATAAACTGATGCCTTGAATTCTGAGTGAGGTTTAACAACACCCGGGTGGGTGATAACCATACCACGTTTAACTTCATCTTTGTCAATACCACGGAGGAGCAAACCTACGTTATCACCAGCCTCACCTTGGTCAAGAAGTTTGCGGAACATCTCAACACCGGTTACAACTGATTTCTTGCCTTCTGAACCAAGACCGATAATTTGAACTTCGTCACCAACTTTGATAACACCGGTTTCGATACGACCTGTTGCAACTGTACCACGACCAGTGATTGAGAATACGTCCTCAACAGGCATCAAGAATGGTTTATCAACAGCACGTGGAGGAAGTTGAATCCAATTATCAACAGCGTCCATCAATTCCATTACTTTCTCTTCCCATTCTGGAACTCCGTTCAATGCACCAAGTGCTGAACCACGGATAACAGGTGTGTTGTCACCATCAAATTCATAGAATGAAAGAAGATCGCGCATTTCCATCTCAACGAGGTCGAGAAGTTCTGGGTCGTCCACCATGTCGCATTTGTTCATAAATACAACCAAACGTGGAACGTTCACTTGGCGAGCCAAAAGGATGTGTTCGCGTGTCTGAGGCATCACACCGTCAGTAGCAGCAACTACGATAATTGCACCATCCATCTGAGCAGCACCGGTAACCATGTTCTTTACATAGTCAGCGTGTCCCGGGCAGTCAACGTGTGCGTAGTGACGATTAGCTGTCTGATACTCAACGTGAGCAGTATTGATTGTTATACCACGCTCTTTCTCTTCTGGAGCGTTGTCGATAGAGTCAAATGAACGAACTTCTGACAAACCTCTCTTTGCCAATACTTGGGTGATAGCAGCGGTTAAGGTTGTTTTACCGTGATCTACGTGACCGATTGTACCAATGTTTACGTGTGGTTTCGAACGGTCAAATTTTTCTTTTGCCATAATTTTTTAAATTACTATAAAGTTTATAAAAGCGTTAATTATTGTTGAGCTGTTGATGGGAATTGAACCCGCGACCTCTTCCTTACCAAGGAAGTGCTCTACCACTGAGCTACAACAGCACTTTTACAATCGTTAGTAGTTAGTCGTAAGTCGTTAGCAGTTAGTCGCAAACATTCAGACTTTTTTTTGTTTCGGCTTTATACTCCTATTGTAATCAGTCTTCCTACTTTCTACTAATTACTTTCTACTAATTACTTTTTACTATTTAGAGCGGAAAACGGGACTCAAACCCGCGACCCCCAGCTTGGAAGGCTAGTGCTCTAATCAACTGAGCTATTTCCGCAAAAACACTACCTTTTTTAGGAGGTAGCGTTCGTGGTGGGCAGAGAAGGATTCGAACCTCCGAAGTCGAAAGACAGCTGAGTTACAGTCAGCCCCAGTTGGCCACTTTGGTATCTGCCCCTGTCTTGTTTCAGTATTTTCTTTCTTGAGCCTCTTGTCGGATTCGAACCAACGACCCCGAGATTACAAATCACGTGCTCTGGCCAGCTGAGCTAAAGAGGCAATATTAAATTTCCGTTAAAAAACTATGCTTGTGTGTTGTTTTAACCGAAATCGAGCGCAAAATTACTGCTTTTTTTTCAATCTGCCAAACATTTTCAACTTTTTTTCTTACTTTTTTCTATTTTTTCTCTTTTTATCATTGTTTTTCCTTATTCTACCTATCTTTTTACCGTTTTTTTTACTGTTTTTTTACATTCATAATATTGTTGATTTATTGTATAGATTATTTTCTTTATCAACAATTTAGACGCAAAAATCCCCAAGACTAATAATATCTCGGGGATTTTGCTGCATTATTTCTTTTAATTATTTGCCTGCTCGTTTTTCTCTGAATTTTTCCATCTGGCGTGCAACGGCATCTAAGGTGTCGTCAATGCCCTCCTCAAATGTGTCGGCTATCTTCGAAGCAAAAAATTCGCTACCGAAAGCATTGATTTTTACTTGAGTGTCTTTGTTGAGATTAGTTTCCGGTTTGACGACCTTCATCTTAATTTCAATAAGAGCAGATGCGTCAAGAGTTTTCTCAAACTTTTTCAGTTTTTTCTCAATGTGTTTTTCTAATTTTTCTGCCATCTCAAAATTAACGGCTTGAATCCTTGTATCCATAATCTTAAAAACTTAAAAATTATACATAATTTTTGTAACGGCAAAATTACAATTACTTTTGCATAATTCCAAATTTTTCTCATTTTTTTCTTTACTCTACATCATATACCTTATTTATAATGTTGTTATTCGTTTTTTACTAAAGTTTCCCACTTCATAAAATGTTATCGCGTAGCAATTTTCTTTTAATAGTACCTGTGAATGTCCTCGTTTATTCTGCATTTGATTTTTCGGGGGCATCGAACGCACCGAAAAATCAGAATCAGAAAGAGAAAAAACGTACCAATTTTGCTATTAAAAGATAACCCCTACGAGGTAATACGTACCATAAATTTATTAAAATGTGGGAAACTATTATTGTTTTTTATAAAAATGTTTGTATCTTTGCACTCTGAAGAACAAACTCGAAGTCTTAAATCCTTTTAATGCTTCGATGACAACAATTTTTAATAGTTTAATTTTTTTATCATGAAAAAAAAATTATTTTTTTTATTTATGTGTTTTGTTGTGATGCAGGTCGGTGCTTCCAACGAATTCAAGATGTGTGGTGTAACTATCACTGATGCTATCGCTGCGTCCGGCATTATAGATGCTATAAGCGGTATTGACGGTGTTACTGCTACAGGGACAATAACTTATGATCCGTCAACACATACAATGACGATGAATAACGCCGTTGTATCTTATAGTGGTGACCAGCAGTTATTGGAATTGACCAACAATGCCAGTTCTTATTATGGTGGTGTGCCATTGACTATCGTGCTGGAAGGAACCAATAAATTGAGTTATGTCGGCACAGGGTATAAATGTGCTATTGCCCTTGTTTCATCTTGTGATTTAACTATTACGGGTTCAGGCTCGTTGGAGTTATATTCCCAAAATTGGTATGCCATACACACTTCTTATGGCAAATTGACTATCGATAATACCACTATAATTGCCAAAGGTGGAGAATATAGTAGCGGAATAGGTAATAATAGTATTGGAGGGTCGTTGTATATAAACAAATCCAATGTTACATCTTCTCAAATCTTGCGTTTGGATTATTTGGAAATCACCGATTGCTACATTATTTCGCCAAAAGGTGCGGAGGTGAGTTCTACATTGCCTTCCGGTGGTTATGGAATAGATAAAAAAGGGCAGTATTCCGAAATAGTTATTTCCTCCGAAATGCCTGCCACTACCTACACCGTAACTTTGGTACAACCGGAACATGGCTCATTATCTGTAGTGGAAGCGGTTGATTTGAACGAAGTGCCGGAGAATACTCTTCTGCATTTTGTTGCTACACCTGATGCAAACTACGAACTCGATACATGGACAGGCTGTAAAGACGGTTTGCTTACTGTGACCGAAAATTCGACTGTTACCTGTACGTTCAAAGAAAAGAAATTCAATATAACATTGTCAAAACCGACAAACGGAACTGTTAGCGTTACTGACGGTCTTGGCAATGATGTTGACTTGAGCCAGCAGGTATTATACAACACAGAGTTGGTCTTTACTGCTACTCCTAACAGCGGTTATAAATTTGACCAATATCTTGTCGCTCCTGAAGGTGAGAGCATGGCAAATAACTACAACAATCCGATGACTCTGAATATCATTAAGAATACCAATGTTCAGGTTATTTTTGTAAAGAAACAAAGTTTTGAAATAACCATAGTTCAACCTGAACATGGTACGATAAGTTTGCAAGAACCTGATGTTGATTTGGAAGCGGTCGAAGAAGGAACTGTTCTTCACTTTGTTGCAACACCTGATGAAGGCTATGAATTAGACGAATGGAGTGGTTATGACCCGGATAAAAGTTTGACTGTCAGTGCAACTGCGTCTGTTACATGCTCTTTCAAACTAAAGACATTTAGCGTAACCTTTGTTGATTACGACGACAAAATCCTTAAAGAACCGCAGGTTGTCAATTGGGGAAGCGAGGCTATCGCACCTGCCAGTCCTGAACGCGAAGGATATGATTTTATCGGTTGGGATGCCGATTTCTCAACCGTCAAGTCCGATATGACCATTACCGCTCTGTATGAAATCAAGACATTTAATGTTACATTCGTTGACCATGAAAACAATATTATCAAGACAGAAGTTGTGGACTATGGCAAGTCGGCTACTGCGCCTGAAACCCCTGAATGGGAAGGTCATGTGTTTGTAAG
>Ga0326513_10000335_pt1 | contig 39116 bp, 61 predicted proteins | sample 2_2465_0518_D_FD_203654 | JGI IMG/M metagenome (GOLD analysis project Ga0326513, IMG submission 203654) | Bovine rumen microbial communities from UC Davis, California, United States - 2_2465_0518 | ecosystem: Host-associated > Mammals > Digestive system > Stomach > Rumen | place: USA... | reverse complement strand
CCGTTTAATATACAAGTCTTACAATGCTCTCTCGATTCGGCTTTTACTTTGTCTGCATCTATTGTTCGCATATATTCCTACCTTCCTTTATATTCAGATACCCGCCACCTTCATTCTCACTTCCGCAAACCGGACACGCATCGGGTATGGGATCTCTCGCAAATCGTATGATGCCCGTATTGCAAGCAGGACACTCGATGTATACTCTCGTAGCCCGATAACGGTCTATATACCACTTACCCATGTCCGCACTCCCTCATTAAGTCGCTTACCCAGGTGCTTTCAGCTTCGCCGTCTAAAGTCGTACCGCATCGGCAAGTCGTAGGTGCTTCTTCGTTCAAATCCACGATCTCACAAGCCTTACACAACGGACACCGTAGATACTTCTTACGCTTCGTTTTCTCGCATAACCACTTCATTTACTCACCCCCTACTATTGATTTAAGCGATAGCCCCTTATATACCCTTCCTGAAGGCTCGTTGATGCACATATCGTAGAATTCAGGGTGTCTTGCCATTTCGTTTACAAACCGCTTTGACGGCAATATACGCCCATGATTTTGCTTCGTCCACGATATGAAGTGCCTATACAAGTCGGCAGCCGTAATCTCGTACTCGCCTCTTACAGAATTACGCTCCAGGAAGATGCCTACATCGTCGTTCTCGCTCTCGTAAGCTGATATGATAGTCTGCATATCGTTACTCATAGCTAATCCCCTCTGCTCGTATTGCTGATAGCCGTATACAAGCCAATTGAAGATCCCGCTCATGTTTTCTTCCTGCTCAAACTGATTCTTCAAAGTCTTATCCTGCTCGCTATCGGCAAAGTGCCTATCGAACGAGATAACCCTCAAACGCTCCGAGTTAAAAAGGGATTTATCCGACACTTCCGGCAAGTCGTTACACGATAGCCAAATAGTGAATTGCGGTATGAATGTTACGGGTGCGGAAAACAACGCTCTTGCGGTTATTGCTTCACCGCCCGTAATCTGCTTAATCTTTTCTTCGTCGAACTTGCCGTACTCTGCCGATTCAGCCATTGTTACAAACCTACGGCCTTTAAGTGATGCAAGTACGGGTGATGCCTGCTCTGTACTCACCGATGCACCGTTACGGCATATAATGCCTACGGGAGCTGCGGTAGCATACGATCCTAACATACGCTCTACGGTATTCAGCAGGGTGCTCTTGCCGTTCCTGGTCGTCTTGCCGTAAAGGATAAACATACATTCTTCGTTTGCCCTGCCAAGCAACGAGTAGCCTAATGCACGATTGAGGTAATCAATCTTATCAGCTCTCCCGTTGCATACTTCCGATATGAACTGTTCCCAACGCTCACACTTTACTTCCTTGTTAGGCGTGTGAGAAAAGCGTGTCTGCATCGTCAGATAGTCCTTCGGGTTATGCTCATGGAACGAAAAATCTCGAAGATCGTAAGTGCCGTTCTTACAGTTTATAAGGTACTCGTTCTTATCGAATAACTCTGCTGAAGTCGCACAACACGAAGTAGCATCGTCCTTAATCCTATTACGGAAACGCCTATCCTGCGTTCTCAATATGAACTTTGAATAATCGTCCTTATCGCCGTCTATAATCTCTCTCGCATAGCAAGCGAGAAGTCTTACGAATGTTTTGAGCATTTCAGATACGAGAATTCCCTGCTCGTCCTTTACCCAACGGCCTTCTGAATAGATAACCCACGATTTCCACTCCGGTACATATCGGGCTTCTTCGCCGTATATCTCGTTGAATAAGTCGGAAAGTCCAAGCTCGTTATACTCGTAGGCTAACTCACCCTCACGAAAACGCAGATGCGGTTGTATAGCACAAATCTTTTCGTATTTAAGCTGCGTAGCTTCGTCTGTAAAATTCACTTCTCTACCTCGATACCCAAATAATCTACGCTCATGCTATGGTCTATTTCCTTCTTACAACGAGGACAAATAAGATAACTCATTTGCCTAAATCCCGTTGCCTGATCCTCACACTCGACTACCATTTTGGTCTTACAATGAGGACAAGTACGCTTCTCGTTCCAACATTCAATCATTGTTAGTTACTCTCCTTTTCTGTTATCCACCGTATTATCGGTTCGCCTTTATAACCCTTATCCCAGATGTACCAAGCGTATGCGATAGCCCCTGAAGATGCTTCGTCAAACTTGCCGTTCTTCGAGCACAACGCACGGAAGGTATATACATAAACATAATGGGGGGGGGTAGGCTTAAATAACGCATCATAGCGTGTCTTGCCTTCCAGGAAGGTCAATTTTAAGAACATAGCTACACGATGCCCGTCGCCTATGATAGACAACGCTTTATTCACAAACTCCGTAGCGTACTTATACGGCGGGTTGGTGATAATATCGTAATCGAGATCCCCGTTACCTTCCTGCTTCAGAAAGTCTACATCGGGTATTCCAAAGCCCCTATCTATCAAGTCGGTAGAAAATACATTGTAACCAGCTTCTTCGAGCTTCTTACTGATATGTCCTTCGCCACAAGCACACTCCCAAATGTTAGTCGAAAAACTCTCTTTTGATAGCAAGTCGTCTACGCATTTAGGATCGGTAGCATAATAGTCGTTTACTTCACGAACTGAATCAGAATGGTTATTAGCTCCGATGCACGCATAGGCACTTTTCAAGCCCCCCGTCCAATCCTTCATGTTTTACCTCACACCTTGTATTCCAAAGTTACTAATGTATCGTTTTTACTGCCGCCATGATTCACGATAAGCACGCTCGTCATTTCAAAACCTCGATTCTTGCCAAGTCCGTTACTATTCCACCCGCAACATATAACCCTACCGTTCATTTTGAGTATTCTTGCTATTTCGTTCTTGATCTCAGCCCAATACTTCATGTTTGCAACATTGATCTCCAACTGTTTCTTGCCATACTCTTTATACAAAGTGCTCGCCTGAGTAATGGAATACGGGGGATCGTACAACACTAAATCAGCACTATTACTCTTGATACCTCTTAAAAATTCGAGTGCGTCAAGATGATATTGCGTATCGTACTCGGGGTTTAGATCGTTTCTGATAGTTCCGTACTTACAGTTATTTGCGAAGGGATCAATGATTACCCCCCCCTTATTTACTTCAACTTCGACAAACTCTTTTATAGGTTTAATAGTGAAGGTGTTACCGTTAGGCATCGCCCACACTTTCTCAATCACTAAATCATTCATAGGTTATCCCACCTTGTACTTCAAAGAACTCTTGATTATCGCTAACACTTCTCCGTCAGGTAACGGCGGTTTACACACCTTCTGATTAAGCCGTAGCATTTCCTTCTTTAGTGCATCACCCTTCAGCCCTCTTACCCGTAATTGAGAACATATCGAAAGCAACGATACATTCCTGCAACCCTGGTTTATTTCGGGATAGATAACGCACACTTTGCCGTTGGAAAGCTCGTACTTACATGAGTAAATCTTCTGATGCTCTGATACCTTGCTATCTCTTATCGTTTCGGGAAAATACTTCTCCACTACATAATCAATAGCTTCCTGATTAGTTATCAGCATCGAGTGATTTTCGAGTACATTACCCGTGCAAATGAAAAACCGCCCGTTCTTATAAATCTCACAACCTGCTCCGTTATTCTTGCCGTTAAACGGTAAATCACCCTTAACGAGAATATGGAAGCCCCTACCGCTCTTTGATAACTCCGTGTAGGAATTACAAGCTTGTATTACATCTTCTGCGAGATCAGTAAGCAAATAATCTTCGTCAAAACCCTTATCTATGTCTATCCCGACAATACCCGAATCACTAAAAACATAGCCCGCATAGTCGTAGACACCTTCGTTTACCGCTTCAACGGCACTATCGAAGCTATCCCAGGTGTTAGGATTAGATGCGCTTGCAGCTTTAAGCTCGTAAGCTCGCATCGGTACTTTGCTATCTCTGTTAGCACACACCCAATTAGGCATAGCTTTCAGCTCGTCAGGTATTGCCGAATAGTTCATAGATTACTTACCCTTCTTTGTAAAACCGGAAGCCTTCTTCGTTGTTTCAACCTTGCCTGCAAAGAAGTTACCCTCGATCTCGATGCCGAATCCGTCAAACTTATCAGATGCGGTAACGGTCTTTGCAGCCGCCAAAGCCTTCGCTTTTGCAATAGGCATAGTAGCCTTGCCGAATGAACTTCCTGCGGGATAGATGTACTCTACAAGGTCTTTGTCAGCCTTATACGGTGTGAACTTTACATCTGCCATACTCTTACTCCTCTCCGTTCAAAAAACTGTCAATATCAAAGTCCTCGTCATTCTTGACGGGTGCTTCGCTCTGTTCCACTTGTGCAACCTTCGGGGCATGAATAATACCCTTACCGCCGATAATGCCTCTCGCCTTATCGTTCATAGGTCTATCAAACGCATCTGCTGCATCATAGTCCTTGATATGAGCGTATGTACGCTCCTTGCCGTCGTTACCCGTATACTGTTCGTGATATACGGTGCAAGCTACATAGTGTCCTGCAAGGGATTTAGGATCAATTTCTTCCACGGAAGGATCATTAAGAATTGTACGAGCAATCCAGGAAAATGCGTTCAAGGCAGGCTCGTTCAAGTCGCCATTGTCCTTATAAATCTTATAACGCTCCGAGTGCTTACTACCGTCAGCGTTGATAAAGTGAATCTCGATCTTTCCCCACTTCTCGTCGTAGTCTACTCCCGTAACATAAAGGACGGTTTCACCTTCCGGCAATACGGAAAACCCATTCGATAATTTCAGCATACCCATTCTTATTTTTCCTCCTTGTATTTAAGTGTGTCTATCGGTTTGCCTACCGTTGAATACTTATCCAATAATCCGTCAGCTTGTAAAGCCTTCTCGTCGTACTTCCTGCGTCCAGGGGTGCGTGTAACATACCACCTACCGTAAACGGCGTGATTATCGCTCTCTGTCAGATTACTTACTAACTTTTCCTTGATTGCCACCTTCAAAGCATCTAACCTTTTCACATCTGCACCGATCTTTTCTTCGAGTTCCATTTGTGAAACGGATATTTTAAGAATAAGCTCGTCGGCTTCTTTTGTCAACGCTTCAAGGTCAACATCTTCGGAAATGTAATTTGTCCGTAACTCTTTGATAATGTCCTTATCAGCATCGGTGTAATCCGGTGAAATACCCTTTAACACCTGCTCATTCCAAAAACGGGTAGCATCTGCGAGCATACCGTCAAAGTCGGGGTAACGCTCATGCACCTTGAATTCCACCGTAACCGTATTCTCTGCGGAAGGTACGAACTTATCAGGGTGAGAATAGTCGCTCTCTTTAAGGAACGAGCATACCATAATGACATTCTCCGTACCGAGCAGATAGGCGTATAAAGCTGCCTGAAGTGCATAGTATTCGGGTACATCATTCTTCCAATCTTCAGCCCTCTTTGTGGTCTTGAACTCCAATACAGTTTCGGGCTTCTCGTTATCGTCTACGAGAATACTATCCCACATACCACCGAATATCGGATTGCTCTTGAAGAAGTCGCCGTGTGTCTTATTGAAGAAGTCCTCGCCGAATACATCAGTAGGTGTACGCAGGTTATCCATGACATACATCTCCTTCATGTACTCAATCTGCTTCGGCTCGATAGTCTTACCTGCGATAGTGTAAATTGAATCCTCGAACGGTTCTTCGTAAACCTTCGTCATTTCACACCACACCTTAAAGGGTGTATTCCACCTATTCATTCCGAGCACCGCTCCGAATCTCGTACCCGTCAGCTTCTTTGTACGCTTCGGGGGATCTACCTCAATGTGATTATCTACAAACTTCATGCGTCCACCTCCGACGGCATATTAGCCTTCTCCCACTCGTCGTAAGCCTTATTGCAAAGCTTAATGTACTTCTCGCAACCTGCCTTCGTTACATTAGTCAGGTTAGTAGTTTCCGTACCTATCTTTGCAATAACCTTTCTTAATGTCGTATCGCCCGTCGTGCCAAGCTTCTTCATAAGCTTCTTCAGCCCGCTAATCTGCAATTCACTCGCAGGCTCGTTAGCACCTACGATTTCTTTTGCCGTTTCTGCCCTCTCATTTGCCGTTAGAGGGGCTTTCGGTACGGAAACGGTAGTAGATACCTTTTCGTTGTTAGGAACGGTTGTAGGCTCAATCTCGTCGATTACACACAAGTCTAATGCGAGATAGTAAAGATACCTACGAAGATAGGTGTGTGATGCACCTAAACTCTGCACCGGATTGATAGCTCTGTTCTCCGTCGGGTAACGCATCGGTGATGTGAACGATACACTCTCGTCAGGGTTATCCGTGTTCATAATGGTAAGCACCGCTAATTCTTCGGTGAATCTTACCAGGCTGATAAGTCCGTACTCGTTAAACAGTTTAGTAACACGGGGTACGAAGTCCGAAAGCTCGAAGTATTCATACTCGATTGACGAATTCTTACCGCTCTGCTTCACGCTTCCGTCAAGGATCTCCGCTCTAACCTTGTTAAGCTTCTGATATACATTCAGCTTTGAGTAGTCAGGGGCTTCATTTTTGGGCGTAGTCCTCTTTGTAGGAACGGCCTTCTTTTCTGCTTCCTTAATAGCGTCCATAATGGTTTCCTCCTTCTTAAACGCTTGTATTTTCTTATTTGCCATAGCAATATAGAACGATTTATCTACATCACTTATTGCACAATGGTTATCATTGTCGATTACACAATGTTCGGGTATCGACGGTATCTTCTGTCTAACTTCACCCTTCGTCTTGTAGAGTGTTCCGCAGGTCATATCAGTAGTGGCATAGACACGGTTGCACTTCTGCACCTGGATTTCTGCTCCGTCCTTGATATAAACCGCTCCGTCAAACTTCGAGCTTGCCCTTGCGATAAACTGAAATTTCTTAATGTCGTCGCAAGCGTTGATATATTCAGCAGGATCTACACCGTGTACTAAATTCTCGACAATAGCTTCTGCTACTACTACCGCATCGTTGTTTACCTTGAACTGTCCTACGGTGGATATACCCCTTACGAGATCGCCACCCTTCGTCTTGATGCTTCCGTCAGGCTCTACCCAAATGTAGTTATTTACATCTTTTTGGTGAAGCTCTTTGATGTTATCGACTTCGAGGGTGAAGCCCGTTCTCTCCTGCCACTCTTTAAGGATTGCATCTACGGCTTCCTTCTGCTCCGCATCTATCTCGTACATAACACCGTCGGTATTAAGCTGCACTATAACAAGTCCTGGAATGTTCTTGTAAAGATGCTCTGCAAGCTCCAAAAGGTATAACTGTCCGTCCATACATACCGAATGTGCCATGAGGGGATCGTAAAGGTCATTATACGGTGCTCCCGATGCTCCGTATGTCGTATTTACAATCAGCTTCAAGGCATTAGCCGTAGCCTTATCTCCTGCCTTCTTTGCCTTCATACGGGTTTCCAATATGTCCTCGAATATCTTGTAAGACGGGATATTCCTTGAAAGATGCTTCTTCAGCACCATATCGTGAGGATAAAAGCTTCCTACATCAGCATCGAATAAAAGCCTGCCGTTGCCTTCCTTGAACTCGTATTGAGGGATAGCGGCGTGAATACCGCCCCACGCTACTTTAACCGGACAATCCCCGATAAAGAAGTCGTAGAACTTCTCTTTAGCATCGTAGGTTTCCGCATTGTCGATAGCTTCCTGGAAGAAGTCTACTACACCCTGCGGTATAAGCTCGTAGATAACATCGGAAGGGAATGTAAGGCAAAACTCGTCGTTATGCTCCGCTCCGTTTGCTTTGAGCATCTTTGCCGTCAACTGTGCATTAGTCAAAGCCGAAGCATCTAACTTCTCCATACCTGCAAGGTCGCCTACCTTCACCTTATTAGCAAAGTAGTCTGTACGCAGGTCGTAGATAGCAAGTGCCGCATCTACATCGTGCCTACAATACTTGATCGTTTCCTTAATCTGCTTCTTCGTCAGCTTCTTCGGATAATCGAACGGTATCGAACTCTCTACGATGTTCATATACAGATGCCCTTCAAGCCCCTTCAACGATGTGGGGTAAGCATCGAGGTAAACATCTATGTTATTCAGCTTAAAACCGCCAGGTGCGAAGTCAGGGTACTTCCAAGCCGGATTACCTGCTATAATCCAATCATTCAACGCCTTCAATTCTTCAGGTGAGAAGCCTTCGATTATGCCACGCATAATCCACTTATCGTAGGAATTAGTGTTGTAGCCGATAAATACATTCTCTTTATCGTCAAACAGTTCCTTGACTGCATCGTTGTCGTTGACTATATCAAGCCACTTACCCGTTGCCTTATTCTTGAAGCACACAAGCCAATCGTGTGAAAAAACTTCAAAATCATAGCCCCAAAGCCTCATATAATCCTCCAATCATGTATAAATTTCGCAGCCTATCTTACGATAGATCCTCAAACGCCGTCTGAAGCACTTTTGAGCGTAGATAGTGTTATCTACAAAGTCATAGCATCTTGCATCTGTCTTATCAGGGTGAACTCTTGCTATCCTTCCGATAGCCTGCTCAATCACGGCTGAATCTCGATGCGGTGTCAGCATATACAACCTGGATAGTCGTGGTATGTCTAATCCCTCTTTTGCGAGATTGTAGGAAGCAAATAGAATGTTAGCTCTACCTTCCCTCATATCTTCAAGTGCCGCCTGCCGTTCTTCTCGCTTTGTCTTTCCGGTTATCACCCTCGCATCTTCCCTACCTATCATTTTGAATAAGGCTTCCGATTGCGATAACCTATCCGTCAGCACTAATGTCGGGTGCGTTTCGTATGCGAGCATACTTGCAGCTATATTGTTACGATGCACATTTTCAGCAAGGTAAGTGATGTACTTTGTGTAAACCATAGTGCCGTCAGCATCGAGAAAACAATCGTTGTAGCCTACATTCGTATAGATTGCTTCCACGCTCACGGGCATTACCTGATGCTCTATATCTTCAAACGGCACTTCGTAGGTAACATTACCCAATATAGCGAATGTAGCACCTATCATACCGTCTGCACGATGCACCGTAGCGGATAACCCGTACTTGTATGGAGCTGCAAGGGTGTTTACTACTTTGTAGAACATACCAACCGATGTAGCCGAAGTGCATACACGGTGGCACTCGTCCACGATAACTATGTCAAAGTAGTTTTTGTAGCGTTCAAGCCCTGCAAAGTTAGCCATAGTCTGTACGGTAGCGAATGTGATGCCGTTGCCTATCTTCACCTTACCTTCGGTGCTCACCGTCAGAAGGCTCTTATCGAGATACTTCTTTGCCTGCGTATAAGCCTGGTCTACGAGATCCTTCGTATGAGCAAGCCACAAAGCTTTCCTACCTCGCCTTGCAATCATAGCAATACCCATTATCGTCTTACCTGAAGCCGGACGGCTCTGTAAGATGCCGTAAGGGTGTCGAAGCATATTAGTTACCGCTTTCTCCTGATACCCTCGAAGCTCTAATGTGGATTTGTAGTCAACCCTGGGCTGAAATTTCAGCCACGAATAACAGTTATCCTTCTGCATAAAGCCCTGAAGTGCATACATATAACCGAACGGTACATATACATAATCGTCGCCTTCTTCACGATACAAGCATATCTCACGGGGTACATTACCCGTCCACTTACCCATACGCTTACGATTTACATAATCAGGGTTAGCAAAAGTCAGATCCCGCTTAATCGCCTTTAACACTTCAGGTGTCGGATATGAGATTTTGATTTCATTGTCGATTGTAAAGAACATTAGAATATCTCCCTAAATGTGTATGAACACTCTTTGATAGCTTCCGAATTCAGACTACGAACATTGTTATCAAGGCAATTACAGATAGTCTTAAACGGTATGAAGTAAACTTCTTCTTCGTCCGGTAACTGAAGTGCAAAGAACGCTTCGTGTTGTGTTCTCTCACACCACCTGCTCATGGATAAGAATTGATTTTCTTCAACTCTCGTAAGCGGAAAACGGCCTGATTTGCAATCCTTCGCATCTATGACAAAAGCATCTACGCCTTTAACGGCTATCAGGTCGCACGGCTGCCCTGCTTGATTCTGCTGAAACAGATGTACCCAATATCCGTTCTCGTAAAACAAGTCCTTCAGCTTGACTTCAAACTCCGTACCTTCCTTCTTATTACTGTTCGCTCGCATCGTGATCTCCGTACTGTATGTAGTGGCTTTTGAATGGATAAGCCCTCTTATTCTGTTCAAACTGTTCTTCCGTTACCCTAAACGGGCAATCCTCATAGCTTGCAGGAAACGGCTTTGCTTCGGGTTTGATACACGCACACTCGTCTTTGTAACCCTTAAAGTGGCAAGGCTTGCCAAATCTACAAATAAACATCTGCATCACCCCTTCGGAAAGTCTAAATCTTCGCTTGCTTGTGTAGTAACCTCTACCTTCACCGTACCCTTCTCCTGCATCTGCTTGATAAGGGCTTTCTGCTGCTCGATAGTACGCTCTCTCGTTTTAAGCTCCTTAACGACAACCCTTGTATACAGATTTCTCGCTATGAAGGTGGCTATCAGCATACCTGCTAGGAAGCCGTTACCGCATAGCAGGATTACCATTAAGCTATTCAGCAAAATCATACTCATTGTCAACTAACCCCCTATCGTCAAGGCAAGCAAAGCACAACCGCTCGCCGTTCATATCCCATGTGTCTACCTTCATACCGCAAGCCTCACACGGACAAGTGGTGAAGTCAGCAGCTTCATTCTTCAGTTTCTTCATAATCTCCCCCTTCAAGGTCGTTATTCTTTGATACCGCTAACAACGCAAGGCAAAACATACCCATTACCATTCCTACGGCTAAACCTACAAATAAACCAACGATAAACTCATTCATAAACGATAAATACCTCATGCTTTTCTGATCCGTATTCATTCGCCGCATCGTGGCTCTCGAAGTACAAATCTACGATTTTTCCCTTGACCGCCGAACCCGTATCTTCGCAGCGATAGTATTGCCCGTCGATGTAGAGTAAAGTGCCAAGCGGTATTACTGAAGGATCTACGGCACAAGTGGTTTCTCCGTCTTTGTCGTAGTGAACCTTTACGCCTGATGCCGTGATACCCTCTGCGTTCGCTCCACAACACTTCGTACAAGCACAATATCCGGTGCAAGTGAATGTACCTAACGATTCCATAGCAGGTGTAGGTGTGGGCGTAGGCGTGGGGGAAGGTGTCGGTGTAGGCGACGGTGTAGGTGTTGGTGTCGGGGTTGCCGTAGGCGTGGGCGTAGCGGTAGGCGTAGGTGTTACTATCTCCTGCGGTACTAACTCGCTCTCCGTTTCATTCGTGGAACACGCCGACAAAAATAAAAACCCTGATACGAGAATACCTATCGTGGCTACGATATTGAAGATGCTCATAAGCTTAAACAATCTGTCATACATAGCCTTTTCTCCCTACTATATAACCACCCTTGAAGTAGTTTGTCTTTATCAAGTCAAATTCCCATGCGGTGTGTTCTTCAAGGTAGCGGATTAAATTCTCATTACCTATAATCGTTAAACGATCTTTGCTTACGAAGGCATTGTACGGCTCGATGCGTACCTGCTTTAAGACACGCTGCAAGAATTCTTCCTTCGGGCTATTCCAAATGTATTTGATGTACTCCGAACTTCTGTCCTTGATTTCAAGCCCACAATCTTCGCACTTCGCCAGGAATTCCATACTTTGTGCTTTGCCCGTAACAAACATCTGTCTGTTCTCTGAATCGCAACGAGGGCAATTATGAAGGTAGATGTACCCCTTGTACCTTCGCATCTTTACTTCTTTTGGCATTGTTATCTCTCCTTATATGAGCTTTCTCTATTGCTTCTCCCCTCTGTTTCGGTGTAAACAACCGCTTTGCAGGTATCGTAGAATATCTCGCAAGCATATCCTGCTCTCGAAGGGTGAAGCCCTTACCACCTAACGCCCTATGAACATAAGCCAAGCTCCGGTTGATAACATCTGCTATCTCTTGTGCGTTCGCAAAGTGAACATAAAGCATTGGATATTCGTTATGCCCTGGACGATATGATCTCATTTATAGCCCCCGATACATAACCAAAATCTTCCATGACATAGTGAAGTACACAATCAATCACAATTACCGTGTTCCATTCGGGTTTTTCTTCGTGATCGTCCGTGTCAACGGGATAAAAACGCTGAATGTGATTGATGTTAAAGGCACATGGATTTGTGCCACCGTCGTATTCGTCATACTCTGTAAGCGTGATAAACATATATTATCCTTTCACTTGTGAAACATAAGGCACAAAAAAATACTTATTGATCTCGTAGTCCTTGATGCCTAACGCTCTCCTGATTACTTCAATCTTATCCGAAGATATAGGTGTCTTGTTAGACAAATAATTGCAAACGGTGTTGTAAGATATACCTACCTGCTTTGCGAACATCTCATTAGTCTTGTAGACTTCCTTAATCTTCTGCTGAAGCAAACTGTAATCGTGCTTATAGCGTACCAAAGTCAATTTCCTCCTTTTCACAATATTTTGTGTCTTGCGACTATGTACTCATAATAATCTTTGTGTTTCATTAAGTCAACCCTATTTTCCCCACAATTTTTTGTGTATCATTAAAGTAACAATTCTGTAATATAAAAGGGGGTGATTAAATGATTAAGAAGGTCGATACATTAGCAAATAGGCTATCTTACGCTATGAAGATGCAAAATGTAGGTGTTTGCGAATTGGAACGATCAAGCGGTGTAGCGAAGGGTTTAATATCCAGGTACATCAACGGTTTAAAATTTCCAAAAGACAATAACATCAACCGCCTATCCAAAGCCCTTCATGTGAACCCTGAATGGCTAAAAGGGTACGATGTACCGATTGCAGCTACACCCGTCAGCGTTACTACCGACGAAGAACGGTTGCTCGCCTACTATCGTGCCTTAACCGCTATTCAGAAAGAAGCTTTGCTCGATAAACTTACGGGGGATAACGAAGATGCCTAAAGCCTATTATGACGATGCACGGAAGCGGTGGGTTATTGACGGTCAAAAGGACGGCGTGAGAAAAATCTTCACATCTACGAAGAAGGGGTTATCAGGAAAGCGAGAAGTCATATCCAAGTACGAAGCGTGGCGTGATTACGGCGGTGATAATCCTGCTCCTATCACCGTAGAAAAGGCCGTAGAGCTTTTCCTTGAAGATGTATGTACTCGATATGGTAAAGATAGTGAAAGCTATCGTGGAGCGGAAATATACACCCGTGTATACATACTCCCTGCCTTCAGGCACAAAGCAATAGCAAGCGTAAAACTATCCGATTGGCAATCGCTTATAAACCACGCTAAACCGCACTCTAACCAAACGGAAGTGCTATCGAAGAAAACCCTTAAAAATCTCCGATCTGTAATCAATCGACTTCAGAAGTATTGCTATAACAATTACTATACTGAAGCGTGGCGTGGTGAACTCTACATACCCGAAGGACACCCGACAATCGGCAAGGAAATACTACAACCTGCGGATATTCAGCGACTATTTGAGCCGTCTAACCTATGGTATCACCCGTGCTTCCTTGTAATGATGCTATGTGGGCTTCGTCCAGGTGAATGTTTAGGCTTGCAGGTGAACGATATTAAAGACGGGATAATCCATGTCAGACGGGCTATAAACGATTCTAACCAAATAACTCACGGTAAGAACCGGAACGCTATTCGTGATGTACCTGCTCCGAAGCAGGCATTAGAGATTATCAATAAAACGATTGAGCGTAACAAATCTTGTGGATTGCAAACCAAGTGGATATTCTGCGGATATTCGGGTGAACACGGTAATCAATCCACAATGCGTACACAATGGTATATCTTGAAGCGTGAACGGGATCTTCCAGGTTGCCCGTATGCACTCCGTCATACATTCGTATCTATCGTATCTGCTCAATCCCACATATCGGAAGGCAATCTGAAGATGCTATTAGGCCATTCAAAAGATATGGACACATACGGCGTTTATGCTCATACCGTCGATTCTCAATTACTGAAAATATCGGCTGAAATAGATCATACATTCGAGAAGATAAGAAAAGCCGCACCGTGAAGAACTATGAAGGTATCGTGAAAAAGGAACGGTGCGGCCTTGATTGTGTGAGGCGGTAAAAATGACAAGTGGAAAACGAAAGAAACCAACCGCCACTTATATTATAGGTACACCGTTGACTTTGTGCAACGAAAATCAGCATCAGGACGGGATTTAGGACGGAAGTAGTGTATTTCAGGTGAGGACAATGGTATTTCGGGGAATGGAAAAAGCCTTATTTTTCGGGGTGTTTACTTTGTGGAACTATCCCCTGATACGGACAAACGAGATTTCGATTCCCACCATTGGCTCCACGAAAAGCCCCGCCAACATTGAGTTAGCGGGGTTTGTGATTTTATAGGACGGGATTTAGGACGGTAGTAAGAAAAATTTTAGCGTTGCCTGAAGGTAACTATTTCTTGTATTCCCTCGCTGCAATCTGCGACTTCTTACCCCATAATCCGTCGGTCTTTACACCAAGTATTGATTGGCAAACTTTTATGGAATTGTATACTTCGTTGCCGTACTCACCGTCAACGCCAAAACGGGGTAAGCACCCAGGGCTAATCCACAAAAGAAGATTCTGCAATTTGCGTACTTCTTTGCCCTTATCACCCTTCTTAAAGTAACCCCTTGAAGGAAGTGTCGGGAATTCACCCATATATCCGTGCTTTTCAGGTGTCGGTGTAGGCGGTGTAGGTGCGTCCTCACTATAACGAGGATAGCCGTAGCCAAAGATCCTTGCCGATTTCTTTGTGTAGGTGTGCTTCTTAACCATATTGTCAGAATTGCCTTCAACGGTGATTACCTTATCAGCCGTAACATCTACTACAATACCCGTGTGAGAAGGCTTCTTACCCGTACCGAAGAAGATTTGTGCACCGATGCGAGGCTCGTTGCCTACTCTACCCTTATCCTTGTAGTAATTGTATGAGAACGAGCACCCTGCACCGCATGACTTCGCAGGTTGGCAAAGTACATATTCTGCTTCGTTCTCGTCAGCAGAATTTACCATTACACAGTAATCGACAAAAATATCACAGTATTCCGCACCCTGCTTCTTTGTATTGTAAAAGTTAGGATAGTTCTTATCGAAGTAAGCAGCGTACTTTGTGATGTTATTACCGCTCTCTTTATAGCCGATCTCACCGATAGCCGTAGTAACGACTTTATTCACATAGCAAGCCATACTCATTTCTCCTTAATCTGCTTGTAAACCTGATTGATACCCGTAGCGGAAAAACCTGATACGATACCGATAGCAACCGCTACCGCCCAATTTTCAGCAGGTATGAAGTTAGGAATAGATGCAAAGATAACAACACCTAAAATTGCACCGATAACACCGCAAATAACGGGAATGAACTTATCAAGTGTCTTGTTACCGATAGTCTTACAAATTGCTCCTGCAAGATAGCACATAACTACTATTGCCGGAAATGCTACGAATTCTGTCATTTTAAGCCTCCCTCTTAATGTCGTTGCGTAGCTCGTCAATCCTAACGAAAGCCGTTTCAACATCACGCTCCACAACCGCTACACGCTCGATTAGCTTGTTATAATTCTCGATACGAGCGGATAACTCCTGGATTCGTTCTTCTGAATGTTTAGCGTTCTCCGTGATCTTCGCATCGAGATTTTTAAGCCGTTCGTCAGCAACCTTATCGTGTGCGTTATTTGAAACGATAGTAGCGATAATAGACGGCACGGCTACGCTTAATCCCGTTACTATTGCCACTATAATTGTGTTATCCATTTTCTGTACCTCGTAAGCGTTCCATTAGTGGAACATAACTTGATTATAGAACACACTAATTCGTAACGCAAAGAATTAGGTTTTGGTGTTATCGTTTCATTAAGTCAACAAAATGTTCTATTTTGGTGAATTGCGTAAAAGGTATTGTAAACTTGTTATCATACCCTTGCAAATTTACCAACAGATTTTGTGTTGATAATTTTCAAAACCTCGAAAACATTTTGAAATAAGCCTTGAAAATTTTGAAACTTATTTCAATTTGTCCTCGATTATCTGTATACAAAATTGATAGTATAGTTGCCTGTTGACAATACACTATCAGTTCTTAATGTTGTTCCTGCTATATATCCATAAGCACCATTACCACCATTTTTGCCTAAATAGAAAAATGTATAATTTAATGCGCTATAAGCGCTCGGGACTGTTGCTATTGTAGTGGTTGCACCCGAACCGACTATAACATTTGCACTAATCACTTTAAGATTTCCAAAGGCAAAGCAATTAACATACTGTAATGACATTCCTGTCCCTGCCGTTAGATTAAACCCTGTCAATGCTTTATCGGCTTTATTTGAAAGTTCTGTGTCAACCTCATTCACCGCCCCGACCAAAGAAGATTTGTCCGTGGTAGTGAGGGAAGAGAGGTCGCCTATTGCCGTTGTGTTGGCTGCGATAGCTTCACCTACCGTTATCTCCGTCCACTTCGTAGCATCAAACGGCTCTACCGATGTGTGAGTTACATTACATACATAAAGACGATGCTCACGAATAACATAACTTTTATTCTTCACATAAGTTTTACCCGCTTGCCATGCGTTTGCTACTATATCCTCATTACCTACGATGTGAAGCGTACCGCCGTTACCTATCTTCAAATTCTCAATCTCTGCCATTTACCATATCCTCCTTTATGATCTTTCGGGAATTATCAGCGTGTTATCTTCAATACTTGCCCCGTAAGTGTCTGCTATCGTTACTGTATTGCCGGACACGCTCGCCCAAGATGCAGGAAACATTATCGTATTGCCTACGACTACAGGCCATTCTACGGTGAAATTCTCGAAGTAGTCTTTGAATTCCAAACACATATTCTCGATGTTATTCAGCTCCGCACTACTCCAAGGCATAGCGTACTCGTCCTTATCCACTAACGCATCGTGTGCAAAGTGTGCTCCCGTGTTCTCGTACAGATACCTCAAAGCATCGTGTACCTCGTTATAGTCCGTATCAAATAAGTAATCAGATGCGGTTTTTGTATCGAAGTCATACGGTGTTCCGATGTACCCAATATTAGTATTACAGTAAGCATACAGATATTCAATATTTTCGGTTATGCGGTTATAATCCGCATAAGTGAAAAACTCACCCGAAGCCCAATTTGTTTTAGGTGTACTCCATGCCATATTAAGCCTCCAATGTTACATCATAGCCCTGCTCTGCGTATGCTTGCTTTATCAGGTAACGAGCTGCCGCCTCTACATTTGCGAATGTACCAAGATACATACACTCGTCGGTAGTCCACTCTCCAGGTATTGAATGATCTGCTACATCGGTATACCAAGTGAGATAAGCACTATCCTTGATTGTGATAACATTACCGTCTGTAATCGTATCGTAGCCTATATCGGGAACTTGAATTCTTGCGGCATTAGTGCCATTAGACGGTGTTACCACTACAACATCGGTACGCCCACCCGTAGTGTGGAAATACCCCATTATTGCATAATCAACATAAGCTATATACTCCACGCCGTTCAAATGAGCAAACCTATTGGCACTTTCTGCGTAATTACTTGCCACCAAACTAAATCTACGATTACCCGTGATAGTACAAATACCACCTGGCAGCTTATACTTAATGCCCGTAACCAAAAGTGGCACTTTCTTCTCATAAGGTGTATCAATTTCTATCCAATCGCATACATCAGTACGATAATCAGCTATTGCATCGAAAGTGTAATAATCTCGGCTATTTGACACTTGTTTTACCCAATTGCTACAAGATTCTAACAACGAGCTATCCGTAATAAACGGGTTGTCGATTACCATATTCTCACCCTCGGTATTGACGCTTTCCGTAACATCGTTAGTAACCTGCCTTACATGAGATAAGCCTAATGTATAGGTCGTAGTGCCTGAACCGCTATAACTCGAACAATAAATCCAAAACTGAAGCGTTGCAGCTCCCGTGTCAGAATCTATACTTTTAAGAAAAGCCCACGCCATATTCGTAGCACCGGATAACGAGATTTCGTCAATTCTACAAATATCCGACACATCAGCATCTATGTTTACTACCATACGGAACGGCCTTGTATCAGTAGTGCTCCACCTTACATAATTAGAGTTAGACTTACTACCACTTACCGTTTCCTGATAGGTTGTAGGTATACTATTACTATACTGTTTAATTGTAAGTGCCTTCAATACGGGTTTTCTATCAATCTTGATGCTATTCTTTTCGACTATCTCATAATTCGTAAATACCTTTAATTCAGAATTAGCCCTATAAACGGCTTGTGGTACATTCCACTCCATAGGTGAAAGCACAAAACCATTACCATAAATGCTAACAACAATCTGATTCAGTTCGTCATTTGTAATCAAGGATTCAAAACCACTACTGTCTATACTAACCAACCCGTTTCTTGATCTGTAAGTTTTATTAGCTACGGGATCTCCAGGATTACCCGATATTGCAGGTAAGGTATCTCTATACTTGTTATCAGCACTCTTTGTGTTAGTGAAATTAAGTGTGATTTCGTGATTTTCGTATCGAGGTGTATCGTTCAAATATAACACCTCGTTAAACGGAGCTTCAAAGAAGCCGTTTACCTCGTAACCTACGAGCATACGCACACTATAATCCTGCACGAACTTCGAGAATTCGCCCTGCGGATTGATAGGATCGTACTTACCTTCAGCATCATATATCTTCGCCACTACATTAAATCTCGGCAACTCCTGCGAGTACAAATCGACAAATTCTTCAATATCTACCGACACGATGTTACTGTTATCAAAGATAGGAACGGGATCTTCATTATTTGTCGATAACGGATAGTAAGATATACGGCAAGCTTCCGACACATTAAACGCTAACAGATACAGATTGCCAGTAGTCGTAAACTCTACGGTTACAAAGTCTGTCATTGTCGTACCGTCAATTGTTACTTCCTGCGGTGTTTCAGCAAAACCGCCCTGATGATCGGTTAAACCAAACTTGATAGTAAGGCTATCACAATGTATCGGGGCTACCTTCAGATAAACCGTGCCTGCTGCTATACCGAGATTATCCTGAATAGGAACATCTGTATTAGCCGTAAGCGGTTTGGTAATAAAACAGTTATTGCCCGTTGTCTGCGTATAACCTGCACAAGCGTACGAAGCATCGTCTACCTTCCAACCAAATGTATCAAGCGTTGCATAACGCCTATAATTAGGAACGGAAGGTGGATTAAAGCCCCTCATAAGTGCGGTATCTACATTGTCGGGTGAACCCGTTGATACATAACCCTCGTCTACCGCTTCATTAAAGCGTACTTGTGTAGCGGGTTTTAATGCTCTCTGCATTAAAGCCTTATACTGTAAACTTGCACTACGCATTATCAATCACCCCCTACACCGATTACATTTGCCTGGCAATCAAGCCAATACTTTGGTACGCCCGTATCGGGATCTATGAGAAATGGTTGAGCACTCCTATCGCCTACATAGAATGTCCTTGTAGAAAAGTTACCGCTAACCATATCGTAATACTCGCATGAAAAGGTGAAGTGCTTATCGAAGAACGCACATAAGGCACTCCAAGTAGCAGGTGTAAGCACTCGCCACTTCAGCTCTACTTTCGCTACCGTACCTATTACCTCGCCCCTCATAACGCCGTCAGCCGTTCGTGCCTGATTTACCATTGTGCTCTGTATCTGCTTGCCTGAAGCATTTGACGGGTACGGTAGTGTGATACTATCGTTGCCTGCGGTAAGCTTAATAAACTTTCCATTCTTTTCTACTCCCATAGTATTTAACCTCCGAACCCGTTATTGCTCATTTGATAGCCCCTTGCTCTACCTTCAGCCTGCATCGACGAATAAAGCTCTCTGCCGTCAAGCATGATCTTGAATTCAGGTGTCCTATCCTCGCTACTCAAAGCGTTAGCAACCGCTTCGTAGATACCTACGGCAATATTACCGAATGAGCTATCAGCCGTTGCTTGTACGGAAGCGGAAACTTCCTGATTGATAGCCGGAAGCGAGAAGTTACCAGGATTAAGTGCGATATTAGATACGCTATCCGTAACCGTTCTCGCCCAATTATCCATTACCTTCAGCGTTTCGCTTTCTTCGCTTGTTATACCGATATTGAAGCCCTCGATTACATAAGAACCCATTTCTTCAGCCCAACGAGAAGGTGAATGTATCTGAAATATGTTCTTCAGCGTGTCCTTAACGGTATTAGATGCTTCTCGTACCGAATCTTTCAAGTGGTTAAACGATGCGGGGCTATGAATACCTTCTGCCATACCATTAGTGATATGCTCACCGATAGCGTGGAATGTACTGTAATTGCCGTTATTGCTTGCACCGCTTGCAGCGTTGTTATACAGATTTGCACCTGCACTACGAGCTTCACCGCCACGGTCAAAGATACCCTGATTAAACGAATATCCTATCCAATGTCCTACATTAGTGAACTCGTTGTAGTGTCCGTTATTGCTTATACCGTTTACGGTGGTGTTATATATGTCATGGCAAGCGACTTCAACTTCATTGTGCATACCACGAATTCCGTTCCTAAACGATACGACTACCTGATGCCCTATCGTGCCAAACTCTCCATACTGTCCGTGATTGCTTATACCATGAAGCACTACATCGTGAAGCTCTACCGATGCGTTGTGAAGATCACCCCTTCTCGCTAAAAGGCCGTTATGGATAAAAAGGCTTACGCTATTGCCAATCTTCTCAAAGCCTGACATATCAGATGTGAACGGTGATGTGATAGCACCCTTAATGTCCGTGATAGCATCGTCAAACTTCGGCTTTGTAGAGTGTATAGCTTCAGCAAAAGTGTGTCCTACTTCTTCGCCGTGAACGCCTATCTTTGCGGTGTCTACTAACTCGTTAAGGGTGTCTGTAAACTTGTCCTTCTGCGACTTTATACCGGATAAGAAGCCACTATACCACTTCTTACCTGCGTTAGCACTACCACCACCGCCGCTATGAGGGCCGAACGGATTTTTATTATCCACTTCAAACGGTGCAAACCAAGAACCGACGGTGCTATTTTTGAAAGCCGCTAACGCCGTCGGGCCATATTCTTTAGCAGCTTCTTCAAAACCAAGCCCGAACCACTTGAATACCAACTCGCCCCACGACTTATCGGCATCGCCGTTAGCTACGATAGCTGCACCAAGTTCTTCAGGGCTTGCACCAAAGACACCTTCCCAAAACTTTGAGCCTAATGTCATTCCACCCCGTACCATAATATCCCATACGGAATGGTCTTTGAAAACCTTTTCGAGGCCTTCTTTAATCTCTTTTGCCTGATTTTTGATACCTTCACCGAAGAAGTCATATCCAGGAAGATTGAAGCTTAAACCCGAAGAATAAGCCTTATCAAGTCCACTACCTCTACCGCTTGTTCCGTCGTCAGGATTGAGTACATTAAGCTCGTCTATACCTATCAGGTAATCTTTAAGCTTCTTTGCACTACCTGCCGCACTACCCATATCGTCGGCTATATCGTCGTAAGCATCGGTTACATCACTATCAATCCACGCTCTATCGCTCATATCGGGTAATTCGTACCCCGCAAGTGCTGCAAGGTAGTTTAACCACTCTTTGAGCATCATAGCACCTGCTTGCAGATACGGAAGAACCTGATTGAGTACGGGAATGAATACATTACCCAATGCTCTTGAAGTCTGTACTAACTGTGCTTTGAATATACGAAGCTGATTTGCAGGATCGTTAAGTGAACGAGCAAGGTCTTGCTGCGTCCACGGAACTTGCTTCATAAGTGCAATATAACGAAGCTGCACCTTTTCAGCCTGCGTCATATCGTTGTAGTTTGCTATTACGGCATTACTGTTATTCTCATAAGCTTCCGTGTTAGCTTCAATAGCACCCGTCTGCTCGTTTATCGAGAAGGTCATATTGCCGTAGTTTTCGGGATCTTGTGCCATTTGAGTAAGTCTGCTCTGTGATAAGTCATAACCTACTCGTCTTACCGGCTCTAACTCGCCTGCAATAGCACTATTTAACTTCTGCATAGCTTCTTCGATAGTAATATTATCGAGTGAAGCCATATCGTAAGCCAACTGTGTTACATTTTGGCTCATGTAAGCGGCTGCATCTGCACCGACACCAAATCCCTTGATAACGGTGTTGAACATAGCCTGATTACGCATGAATTCAGCAGGATCTATACCAAGTGCTTCACCTGCATACTCTGCGTACTTCTTTGCATTATCGGCATACTCACCCATAGATACGGTAAACAGATTAAGTGTTTCCGTATAGTTCATGCTCTCTAATATGCCGTTACTGATAAGGGTAGCAAACTTACGAAGTCCTACTAAAAGTGCCGTCAGCTTGATAGCCGTTGTGCCTACCTTCGTAGCCATTTTATCAAAGCCCTTTGCCGACTTTTCAGCAGCTTCACCCGACTTTCTGATTTTTACATCTATGTCGGTGCTTCCCTTACCTACCTCTTTCAAGGTAGCTTTAAGATTTTTCAGTTCGGAAGTCAATTCTCTAACATTCCCTGCTCCCGTTTTCAGCGACTTCAGGGATTTAACAAGTTTATCTAAACCTTTTGTATCTACATTTGAAGATACATTCAGCTTGATAGCATCTATATTCTGTTCGCTCATAATCAACCTCCGAAGCGGTTATTTATCAAAGTCATTAAACCCCTCATGTGGTCTAATGCTGCGTCCGTTCCGGCTTTATCTTTCTTACTCTCCGTACCCTCTTTCTCACCGCTAATGTCATACGGCTCTTTGAGATAAGGTACGACTTTAGGCTTCTTCGCAAATGGCTGCATTAGCGGTGTTAGCCTGCTTATTGCATCGTAGATGTAAGCTCCTTGTAGCCACATCTCCATATTGCGATTTTCTAACTTCGTCTTATATGCCTTACGATATGCTCTTACCAGGTTAGGATCGCCGTTATAAAACTCGTCATAGGTCATTCCCATAACAAGGTAATCGGCAAAGTATTCCTCGAACATATCTCGGTAGGAAGCGAAGGCTTTGATGCTATCTCCACCCCCGCCCATTACCGAATAGGACGGTAGCGAAGTTATGTTTTCACCGTCCACTTTATTGCGTTTTTTGAGTGTTCCTCATTCTCGATAAGGGGCTTGATAGCGTCCATGTAGAGCTTTCCTAATGCGGTAAGCAAGCCCTCTTTGTCGATGTTCGTAAGAATGTCGTCAACTTCTGCAATAGTAAGTGTACGGTGATGTGCAAGGAAAGCACCCCTAAACAGTAAAGTAAGTGATGTAACGGGGGCTGAATCAATCTTATCCATATCAAAGCCCATACGCTCCGTTTCCATTACTGTATTACGGGTGAATTCCAGGGTATATTCGTTGTCCTTGTAAGTAAAAATAAGTGCCATGATTAGTTACCGTCCTATTCGATAATAATGTTTTTAAGATGCTGCAAATGTGATAGGTGTGGAAGGAATGATACCTACGGTCATATCCTGAACCTCGTCTGTACCTGCACCGTTCTTTGTAGCATAAGCGTAGCCCTTGAATGAGAACTTACCCTTGCTTCCGTCGGGTGCGAGCGGTGTACCGGAAGCTCCAATCCATACCGCATAATACTTCTCTACACCTTCGAGTGCTTCAACGGCTGCAAAGTCAGCAGCCATGTAGTTAGCACCGAATTCGAGTGCATCGCCAGGATCTTTAAGTCCAGGAATGTATGTTTTCATTTCGTCTGAAAGCGTTGTCGTTTCCAGGTTGTTAGGCCCACCCATAAGATCGGGGAAGCTCTTAATGTCAAGAAGCTTCGTGTAGGTAGAGCCGTCGTCAGATGTCATAAGATAGGTCTGATAAGTATTGATTGCCATAATCAATTGCCCTCACTTTCTGTAATAAATGTTATTATCAGCGTCCACCGTAGCGGTGAATTCTGCCGTTATTCTGTAAACCGTAGCGTTATTTATATCGCTCGTAGGTCTACATGAAACTTGACGGAAATTGTGCGAAAGAAGTGCTCCACGAACGATGTTCATTATGCCTTCTGCTTCCGCCTGCTTTCCGTTTACCTGATTACTCCAAACATCTACCCTTAAAGTAATGTCGTGAAAATTATCCTCGCCGGAACTATCACGCATACTTTGAGTAGTGCCGTTGTCAGATAAGACAACCCCCAAACAAGGGAACTTTGAAGGTGCGGCTATCGTTGCATTAGTGATAGTGCAATCCGTATACACCGCACGCACGGCGGTAAATGTCATGGTCTGTATTTCCTGCTCAATTGCAAAAATGTCTATCATACCGTTTCAAATACCTCTCGTACTATGTTCGGGATCTCTCCCTTCAACATTTCCAATCCGTGATAGATAGCATTACTTTCGGGTGTACCCGTTGAAGAATACCCCGAAGCAAAAAACCACCTATCGTTTATTCCCAACCCTTTACCGAATGAACCTCGCATCGTTGAAATGTTAAGTCCTAAAGGGTTACTACCGCTTGCGTATCGCCCTGCTCCGAATTCCACAAATGCTATATCAGGTTGCATAGCACCCGTTTTCGGGTTAGACGAATAACTTGATACCGATACAACGGAAGCATCGCCCATAGGCGTTACCGTTACGCTTATCGAAGAAGATACATTCACCTTCTCGTAAGTGCCTTTACCGATATACTTCTCTACCTGATCGTGCTTCGCTATTATCAAGTTAGCCCTAATCAGTACCGCAAGCCGTTCGGTTATCTTATCTTGTACTTCTTTAACAAGTTTAGGTACGAGTGCGGTGTAGGCTTCAATCTCACGAATTGCAGCATCTAATGATTTCTCTGATAAAAAATCAATAGATATTTCCTTCACGATACATCTACCTTCCTTATCGCTACTACTACGAACCCCGTAAGCGACTTGCCAACCTTCACTACCACATAGTCATAAGGTGTGTCTGTACTCTCGTCCTCGTTGATTACCGGAAGGGTATCTACCCAAAGAACCGAACCGATTACGAGATAATCCTCACCTGGATTAAGGGTAACTACTTTGTCGTATCGCTCGTCAGCACCGAATAACTGTGTTTCAGCTTCACCGTTAGCTGCCGTGATAACGCCCTTCTTTTCAGTAGGATTGTCGTATTCATAGGTAAGCTCCGTATACATACCACCACTTGTACCCATATCAGCAGATACAAGGGAAGCATAGTAAAAGGATTGCCTATTACGAAGCATCGTTCTCATTGTCAGCCTCCACGCCAAAACCACCAACCTTCGGTGTGATCCTGCACTTTAAGCTCGTAGGAATATCGCCACTCTCGAATACACGGCTTATACCGCCTTCTGAATGTGATGTTTCACCTTCTGCTCCCCGCTTGTTAAGGAAGTAAGCGGCAATCTCAATCTGCTCGTAGTCGTACTTTGACGGTAGCACTTCGCTACCGTCGCCGTACGGAAAAGCTAACTGTATGATTGCCTTTTCAGCAGCCGTAAGATAAGTGTTACAAATGTCGTCCGATGTAGTATCGGTAGAATCAAGCATCTGTCTTAATTTTGCCAACTTGTCAGCGTCCGTCATAGTAACACTCCTTTTTTCTTACGCTTCAGGCTTTTCAGCCTTCTTTGTCCTTGTAGCCTTCTTCTCGACTTCAGGCTTTTCTACGGGTGTAACATCAGCAAGCTTCGTCGCCTTCTTATCACCCAAATCGTGTCTGTGAATAAGCATACCCATAAGCGTTACCTATCACTTAACAACGATCTTGATAGCCTTTGAAGCATCATAGAGATAAGGTGCAAAGTGCTTATCTGCCGTAACGACAGTAGACTTGTTGATAATATCTCTATCGCTCTCTACGAGAGTATTACGCTTTGTGAAGATGCGAAGTGCTCCAGGCTTAACGATGTAAGCATTCTCCTTTGAAGAAGCTTCCTTCAGCTTGTTAGAGATAACAACCTGGCAACCCTGTACCATACCGACTACGCCCTTGATTGCAATATCAGCAGCAATATCGGAAGCAGGAAGCCAACCGGAACTCTTACGAAGTGTGGTGTACTGTTTAGGTGAGATAAGAAGTACCTTAACTCCACCCTCGTCAATGTCCTCACCGTAGAGTTCAAGTGCATCTGCAATATCAGCAAAAGCGAGTGTACCTGCGGTAGCTGCGGTGTGTACCATAGGTGATGTGATACCCGAAAGTACATTAAGTACGAGATTGTCTACCTCGGAAGCGATAGAAAGTGAAAGCTGCTTTGCAGCTTCGCCCATAGGATCGCCGTAACCGGAAAGCACCGCTTCGTCGGTAATCTGAACACCGTTACCAACCTTGAATACGGTTACGGGTGTGGAAGATGCCGTAAGCTGATTGATACCAATGTCAGCACCTTCAGCAACGATTGCAGCATCACCGATGTACGCATACGAAGGAAGTGTAATCTGGCTACCAGGTCTACCTTCGAGAGTAGTGTCGATAGTAGCGAGGGGAGCGAATCTCATGTAATCGACAAGCTTCTTGTCGATCATGTCTGCGAGTACCTGCGGATTTACCAGGTTAGTAAGCATTGTAGCGTTAGGATCAAGTGCCATTTTTCATTTCTCCTTTATTCTGATAGTGTTTTATACAATTCGGGGTTTTCCGTATAAAGCTTGTTACGCTCCGTGTAGGTCATACCCTCAAACTGTGCTTTGGTGATTGTTTCCGTACCCTTACCCGCATCGGGTGTAGGTGTGGAGGCCATAGCTTCACCTTTTGCCTTTTTCTGAATCGAAGCCATTACGGTCTGCTGATTCTTAATGACGGTAGCAAGGTCTTTCTCGATCATAGCCGTAGCCGTTTCCTCGGCTAACTTCTCGTCGTAACCTATTGCGATAAGCTTTGCCTTGTTATCGGCAATCTCCGTCTTTTTAAGAAGCTCGTCGTACTTGCTCTGCAAGTCCGCTTGTGCCTTCTGCTGCTCGGCAATAGCTGCTTCCTGCTCGGCTTTTGCGACTTCTTCAGCACTCATTCGGGCTTTGAGATCCTTCTTACTTGCGGCAAGCTCCGAAGCAACCTCGTCAAAACGAGATTTCTTCACATAGCCCGTATAATCAGGATCAGGAAGGGAATAGCCTTCAAGGGCTTTCACCTTTTCTTCAGCCGTCATGTTCTCGTAGCCTTCGATCTTTGAAATGTCAATGTTCATATTCTTCTCCTTGCGTTTTTAGGTTTTCTCTAACCGTTAGTATTGTGATTTTTCGCTTCTCTGCGTTTGTGATTTACGGCTTCTCTGCCGTGTTCCACGAATGAAACAAAGTGTTTATAATAAAAGTCATTCAGACTTCTTATTATCAGGTTTTTCTATCGGCTCTATCCAACATCGGCAATTATAATGTGGCTTCGGGGGAATGTCGGTTATCTTGTATATCTTTCCGTTCATATCCTCACAAGTGCCACACACCCTATCGTCATGCTCACTTTGCCACTTTACATACTTAATGCCGTTTTCCTTGAAGGTGTTACCTCTGAAGGTATCGACTATCGTATCTCCATACTGTTTAGTCTGCGTGTGCCAAAGATGTGCAAATTTCCGTAACTGATAGTGGTATTTTTCCCTGCTATCTAACATCAAAGCGACTATCAGGGCTTCCGATAACCTACTTCTTTTACGGTCTGCTTCGGGATAGTAAAGGTAGTCCGTAACTGGATTGTATGCTTTAAGCACCTTATCTACTTCTTTGCTACCCGTCGGTATCTCTTTCGCCTTGCGGTTAGTGCCGTATAGATTGTCAAGATCCTCGACGGCTTCCTTCATAGCAGCATACGCTATCGCTTTGAAGGCGGTGGCATTTGCTTTAAGCAAACGCTCTACCATTTCTTCCGTCTTGCTCTTTATTGTCATAGCGTTCAACTCGTCAAACCCTATAACATCGAGCCTATTTATTTCTCGCCTTAATTCAGCATCTAACTTCTTCAGAAGCTCGTCTACTAAATCATATCGTGCCATTTACTCCGTCCTCGTCCGGTATCGTTTCAATCTCCCACTTCTCCTGCTGCTCTGCGTAGTAAGCTTCGCTCATTGTATATGCCGTTTCAGGATCGCTAAACATACCGCTATGCTCAAACGCAAGCTTCGGGTGAATATGCGGATTGTTAAGCATTTCGCAAAGTACCTGGGCTTTAGTCTGAATATCGTCGTAATTACGGCGTGTGAACTTCGGCTCAATATCCATAGAACGAAGATGTAGGTCGCTATCACCTACATACTTACAGATATAAAGAATAAGCTTTAACATTTCATTCTCGGAAGCCTTGAACATAGCTTCTGAAGCTGCCGCCCTCTTTTCTACCTGCTCCCAACCGTGTGCTACGATAGATGCTCCGTTATTAGCGGATATACCCGAATTGCCGTTGTTTACGGTAGGAAGTCCGCAAATCTTAACTACGGCTGCATACAAATCTTCCTTCGACACTTGTGCATCGGCCTGCGAGAAGTCTGTTTTTACAAGCTCTACATCAGCAGCGAGGGAAGAATCAACCGACTTCAGCTTGATTGCTCCGTATTCAGCCAGGTTATCAAGATCGTCGCTATCTACATCACAATTCACGAACTTCAAGAAGCTCTGAATCTGCTGCTCTACACCGTCAAGACGGTTACTTTCGAGCCTATTGATAGCATCAAGAAGCGGAAGAACTATCTCAAACGCACCAAGACGGGCGTTGTTAGCCGGATATTCAAATATCGGGATAGTGCCAAGCATATTCGGTGTTACCTTAACACCCGAACCGTCTGAAGGTGCTTCCACAAGGCAACCGTCAGGGAACTTGAATACCCACTTATCAGAATATGCCGTGAAGTGCTTTACTCCATACTCGTCTACTATGTAGGTAACACCAAGCAGGGGCTTGTTACCGATAGCTGAAGAATAGACTACGAAGGTGTTACGAGGATCAAGTGTGAAAATCTCGAACGGTGCATCGTCTATATCGGTAGGCTCGTCGGCCTTTACGAAGCGGTATGCCGTACCGCAAATCGTATTCCACTCGATTATTTCTTCGTCCTTCTTTGCCTTATTCTCTGAATACATAAAGTCATTCAGCTTTGAGATAGCTGCACTATCTACCTTTTCCGAATGTCCTACATACTGTACGGGATCTCCGATAAGGTATGAGGTCTTGAAGGTAACAATCTCGTAAGCATGATTTACTACGATCTTATTGTTTATGTCCTCACGAACCTTTTTGACACGATTTAATATCGGCTGCTTACCCTTATAGTAATTGTAGAGGTAGTCTATATCGGTAGAATTGATAGTATGAGGCGTGATAGCATCGTTTACTATCTTGCCAACATTGTTGATAGTAACTTCTTCCACATCGGAAAAAATCACCTTCCTACCAAATGTAACCTTTTCTATCGCACTTACACTACTCATATCTCTACCTCGCAATTTGCAAACCGTTTGCAAATTCTTTAATTACATAAATGACATATAATTCAGCGATTGTCAATTTTTTCGAGCAAAGTTAAACCCCGTAGATGCCTGACTACGGGGTTTAGGAGAGATAACTCACAAAAGAATACAAGGTGATCGTCTACCTACTCGAAGTATACCATTATAGTTTCATTCGGGCAACTAAATAAAAACCCGTGATGTATGCAGCATCACGGGGAAACATGGGAAGATTACAAGGTGAAAGGGGGGCTTCCACCTTATAGCTCGATGTTACCACGGGCGTTTCATAAATTCAACACGGTTAGTAACCGGACGCTCGACAAAATCTGCCGCCATAGCAAGGCTATCGGGTGCGTCGTCATGCTTGTTACCGCCTACGATCTTGAATGAGAATGTATTGAGGATAAACGCCTGATAGGTTTTACTACGCTTGTTATCTTCCAGGAAATAGAATCCTCGTATCGTAGCGGCCTTATCCATAATACGAGCTTCCTTCGCCTGATTGTTCGGGGCGGCTTTCGTCATAAGATTTATCTTCAGCCCCTTATCCTTCAAAGCCGTTTCTACTTCTTCCTTGTAACTCATAGTCATTTTGTTACACTCGAAGCGTACCGCCGTAACACCGTACTTCTGAATAGCATCTACTATCATAGCCTGCGTACGCCCCTTTTCTTCATTAGAGTAGACACAATCCACGATGTAACATGAGCCGTCGGTATACTGAAATACAACCGGAGCAGCCGTGTAGTCGCCACCACCGAAAGCAGGATCTACCGCCATGAACTTCCTTACAAGCATATCGTCCGGCGGTAACTCACCGTTGTAGTAAAGCATATCGCCAGGCTCGAACAGACTACCGCTACGCTCGATAGGCTCTTGCATATATTGAGCTTCCCACGATGCAAGGTCGTTGTTATGCTCAAACGATGCCATTCTCGACTTATAGTAGTTAGTGTCAAATCCTACCCCATAGTCATAATTGAAATTACTCTCCCCGTTCTCATTCAAAGCAGGAAGGGTAATAATGCGTACTCGGTGATTAGCGAATTCTTTAGATGTGGTTACTAACTCCCTGCGAAGCCCGATAGGATCTGATAAGCTCCACCTTGTACCGCACCAAAGTATTTTAGCCGTCTGCTTTGCACGGGGAAGCAGGTTGTTATCGACTTTAAGCCATACATTCACAAGCCTATCCTTATTCATAGCTTCTTCGATAGAACCTATCAGGTCGTCTGCTATCAGAAACCCGTTGCAATCCGTAGCACCGTTCAGCGTTCCGTATAGTGATCTTGCCGTCATACTTGCATAACGCTTCTTACGGTCTATATTGAAGTATTCTTCCTTCGCATTAGTGTCGGCTACTACCTTGCCTGGGAATATATCACTCCACCTATAAGTAACCTTATCGCCTATGATTTCAAGGCAACCCGTATAAAAGGCGTTAGTGATGTAATCAGAATAAGCAGAATACAGATTGCTCGCTTCCGGATTACGGCCTACAAGCCATGTAATTGCGAACATCAAGAGAGATGTTTTTCCGACACGAGGCGGCATCGACAAAAATAGCTCGTCTAACTTATCGTCGGCTAAATCCTGAATAGCATCTACAAGCGGTTTAAGTGTCTTTCTTCTCGGAAGATAGAACCTATCCCTCGGCTCTCTGTTCCACTCCAAAGCTATCATATAAGAATCGAAGTCATACGGTGCTACTTTTGTGAATACCCTTTTGAGCAGGTCGTCGAACTGTTCCGCAAAATCTACATCACATTCCTGCAATTCACGATTGAGCATAGATGCTATCCACTTCAGCGTGTTTACATTCTCGCCAGGTGCATCGTAGACTAACCCGAATAAGTCCTCGTAGTTTTGGTATTCGTGCGGATTGCTCCTTATCTCGTAGATAATCTGATTTACAAGCTCTACACCGCTACTCATACAACACCACCTTCTTCGGGCGGGGTAATATCCTTAAAGGTATGCCTACGCCTGATAGCCTCCTTATCGTATTGAACATCAGGAACGGTAACTGAAGTGTCTACATTTATCTTATCAGCAAAGCCGTGAAGATTTTTAAGCTGAAATATTACCGACACCGTGTCAGCGTTGCCGTAAAGTGAAGCATTAGTAAGAACATCGGCTATCAGATCCCGTACTCGTTCAAGGTAATCAGTAACCTCGTTCTTATGAGTATTCATGTAGTTATTCAGCTTACTACGACTAATGCCTAACCCGATTGAGGTATAAGTCAGCATAGACGGAAAGTGTTGTGCTGCCGCACACGATGCAAAGTATTCTTCCGTCTTATCTATTACCTCGTTGAGATCGTCCAGGTTTACCGCCGTGATGTTACGAAGCTGCTTTCTCGATACGGCATTACTCACCTGCATAAGATTGTCAGCAAGCATAGCTCCCTTATGTGCATCTGCCGTGGCCTTGTAGGTAGGTGATTGCCCGTCAACCCTGCCTCTTTCTTCATTTTGTATTTTGAGCTGCTTATCTTTTGCAAGCAACGCAGGCATATTACTCGACTTCACATACTCCGTACGCTGATAGCGTTTCTTCTCGTTATCCATATTCCTTGCCTTCCTTGTAACATATCTATATGATGTAGATATAAATAAAAAAGCCTTTTTCTACTTTCGGCGATTTTTTCCGCACCCTTCCGGTTGAGGGTGCGTTTTTTGTTATAAGGCATCGTTCTCTGAATAAAGCGAGTATATCTTTTCGGGATTGTGAAGATCCTGAACTAAAACGGCGTAGCCCATACAATCCAACAGATAAAGCAGGAAGGGAAGCTGAATCTCCTTACCGCTTCTCGGCTTCACCTTTTGGTGGAATGTAGAATACTTCATGTTCTCGATGCTGCGATCTACTATCTCACCGTCAACGATGTTTTCTTCCTTAATATCCAAAAACAACTTGTGCATATTAGTATTACGGTTATACATAGCCGTTTCGAGTAGCTCCTGCGTTGTTACGGGTGTCGGGTTAAAACCTTCCATATATTCATTCCTCCTTTACCTTGCCTACAAGCCAGGTATCTAAATCCCTATCCATTTCTTCAAACGGAACATCAAATTGCTTCACTCCGTCAATCGGGTAATCCTTACCCTCGTACCGGAACACAATCTCACCGCCCATGTGCTTTGCCAGGTTGCAAAGCCGCAGCTCCGTATCTGAATAGGTAAAATCGTATATATGCTTCTTAAAATACCGTCCTGCACTACCCTTAAAGATAGGATCAGGCTCAAACGAGCGTATTCCCTTCTCGTATAACCGTTCAAATATAACTTCCTTCAGCCTTGCCATACCTTCACTTCCTTTTCTTCAACTGTCCGGTATACGGATCTTTGTAAACGGCGTTCTTCACTCTCCTGCCTTTTCGGTAGCCCTGCTTCGGCCTGCCCCTCGGCTTCTTATCAGTAGTCCTGCTCACTTCAAACGGTAACGGCTCGTCCTCCTGGCTGATAACCATATCCGAATTCCCCGTGTCGTCAGCAGGATTCATAACAACTATGATGTACCCAAAATACTTCGCTACCTTATATAGCGTAGCAACGGTAACATCGTTCTTCTCCGTAAGCCCCGTCAAACTCGCAGCGTACTTATAACCGCATTTATTAGCTACATCTATAAGCGGTGTTTCACCCCTTAATGTCAGCAGCCGTTCAATTACATTCGTTCCCCTCATGGAACATTCCTCCTTTTCAGCCTTCATATGTCGTCATAATAACTCACATTTCGTCGTTTCACAAGTGCATCAACCCGAAAAAATTTAGTGTTTAGAATTTTTGCTTAAAAATTAAACAAAAGAATTTGAGGAAAATAAAGGGTGCAATTTTTCTTGACTTATTCAAAGAATTCTTAACAGATAAATTGCGATCATAGCGGGAACATCAGCATCAGGTCAAAATCAAGGAAATTCACAAAATTTTGGGTATTTTAAGTGAAAAGTGAGTTTTTTGAACGATTTTTCCTATAAGTTCTCCCTATATAGGAAGGTCTGCATTGTATTTGAGAAACTTATAGAAAATATCGTCGAAACACAACTATAAAACTAAAAGAATTTTTAACATATTAAACGAGGCTCGTATCTGTTTTTCTACGACATATCTGCAACTTATTGTGAATTTGTATCGTAAAAAGAACGATATTATTGTAAATAAAACAAACTGAAGATTTGTAGATCGTTGGTAGGAGCAGAATGGCTGAAAGGGTTGATATAAAAGGCTTTTAAGGGCTTCGGGTGATTTCACGCCCACCCCCGCCCCCTCTCCGATGCTGCTATAACCCCAGGGGTATCGCCAAAACTGTCCGCCACTCGTAGACAATAACACCGAATTATAAAACCCGTGTATAAATCGAGTATAGATAATGCTCAAACCCTTTATTTTCAAGGCTTGCAGGGTGCTATACATAATTGTAAATTCGGCAAAATTATTCTTTTGTGGAATTAGAACGGGTATATCAATGGAATTTGATATATGAATGACCGTTCAATTGTAAACCTCCTTTTGAAATAGGTTTACAATTTACAAGGCAAGCAAAAACCGCCTCAAACCTATACCGCACAAGGCTTTCAGGACTTTTAACCTATTATATATTACTTGTTATACTCAATTACGAATGGCTTTAATCCCTCTTATATTGCCCTGTATGGCGTCGGCGTGCTTGCCTGAATGTAAATATATACCCGTATAGCTTGCGAGCAATACGGGCAATTTATGAGGGTGTGTTATTCCGGTGTTATGTGATGTTATTATTCGATCCTACTATGAGATAACTATTCCTGGAATTATAGCAGCAATAAATAACACCCGCCTTGTTAGCGGGTGCTTTTATCATTTTGACTTTTTAACTATATCTGAAATAATCCAAAAGGGAAACAAGAACAAAATCACTAATAACAATTCAATCATGTGGTATTATGTCCTCCGGTGCTATACGGTAATATTCACCATTTATAATTATCATGTGAGAATAACCCGCCGTTGCTGCCTGCCTTATTTGCTCAATTGTTATCGTTGGAAGATCATGTTCTGATTTGATGTCATATTTTCCATTTACTACCATTGTTATCACCTCCGTTATATAATCCCGTTTGTTGTGAATTCATTTAATAATCCGTAATGCCTGCCGGCCTTCTCGAAAAATTCATTTATAATGGATAACTCGCCGTATGAATAATCACAAAAATCATAGTATGTATTTTGATATTCTATTGCTTTATCCCTGACATTGTTTTTTCGATCCTGGTATGTATTGCCGGTGATAACAAGCGGGATATAATATAAGATATTATTCTCGCCTACTTCAGACGCTGCTTTTTTATAGCTTATATCCGTATAAAGGCCGCCTGTAATGTTTTTATGTTCTCTGTATACGATAATTGCCTTCATTGTTTTATACCTCCGTTGTAATTTCATGATTAAAGAATTTGGTGATAGCTTCCTCACGGCTGCCGGCGTGAATTGAGCCGTAATAATATCCATCGTTTAATACTCTACAAAATACGGCCGCCGGTATTCCGTCCATTTCAGGGTATTCATAATCCAGGATCAAGGACAAAAACAAATTACGAGCTATTACTTCATTTTTTGGATAATTCATAATTACACCTCCGTATAACTTGCCGTTTGAATATAACCATTAAATAATTCTACTTTGATATTATTTGTATTATCTCCGGTCATGCTTGCGAGATATTTCTTCAATGCTGCCGTATTCCATTTGATGTTATCGGGGACATAATAACCATATATAGATTCGTCGCCTTCAATACGGCAAAATTCAGATACAATACCGGCTGCCGCTCCGACATATAATTCAAGGGCGTCTATTGTATAATGTCCGGTGCAATATATGCCGGTTGCATAATCACCCTGAGTATATCCGGCGACATGGTATGTATTCCATTTTTCACCCGTGGTTATTGTCAGAAAATCGGCTATATCTTCATAATCGCCGGTATAATGTACGGCGTAATTTTTGAGCTTATAAGCCGTTACGGGTGTATATTTCACTCCGTAATGATTACAAATCTCTTTGAATGTCCTGAAGTAATAAGTATTCCCTTCAATAAGATCATTAAAATCGTTTGCAATGTTTTCCGCCAGGCTTGCAAGATGCTCGTATTCCTTGCCATTTACGGGTGAATAACCGTCTGCCGATATAATGTAAAGGGCGTTATTTTTTCCGCTTATTTCCTTTAATCCGTCATAATCATATAAGGGTTCAAGATCATAATAATCAACTTCTCTGAATGTTACATTTGTCATTTTCTTTTACCTCCAGGATATAAATTAAAGCTTGTTTTGTAGCTGCCGTGTTTATGTTCTCCGGTGCTTTTTGGTAATACTGAAGTGAATCATTTAAAGCTTGATATACTTCAGATTTGCTATAAATTACGGGTTTATTTTTCCACCATATAGCCGGGTACATTTCTATAATTGCTTATATATAATGTGTTTGTACTCGGTTCAAGGTATGCCGTCCAATTCCAACCATAAACCCCGCTATTCGATCCCAATACTATCAATTCATGTTTGGGTGTTTTTGCGTCGTATTCGCAGCAATAACCCCTTTTACAATGTTCTACTGCCTGGTAAATTCTAAATAATTCCTTGTTTGTCATGGCTTTATACCTCCGTTACTAATTCGATCCATGTACGCTTGCTTATTGTTTCAAGGCCTAAAAACCGCCTGAATATATTTACATGCTTTAATGTGGTTACTGAAAATCCGTTCCAGGTTTTTGTGAATTTGTCCGCTTTAATGTCATACATACAAACATCTGTATAATATGACTGTAAAATCAGATTGCCGTTATCGGTGATTTTAATAATTGCACGGCCTCCGAATCCTTCAAGGGCATAACCTTTATTATCGGCCTTGATTGCCTTGTATTCCTGCCTTAAATCTTTTATATCCTGATTTGACATATATCTATTAGGATATATACAGATCCCGTTCCAACTTTCAAAAGTAAAAATCTCCGGTGCATTTTCTGCCTCATAGCGTGCTGCCTTGTATTCCTTATTTGTCATATAATGACCTTCCTTCCTCCGGTAATTTGTAGGCTTACCGGCTGCCTTGTTTATACTTGCATTGTAAACTGTGATATACGGAATTGCAATTATGCAAAATTACTAAATACATATCTCTTGATTTATGCAAATTGCATATATCACAGTATATGCAATTGTAAAGGGCTTTAAATATAGCTCGTAACAATGTCCGCCGGAATTGATCCGGAGGCGGGCCGCCTGGAATAACCCGCTGGCCTGGAATGATCCGGAGCGGCTGCCAGGCTTAAAGGGTGTTATTTTTCCGTAATATTATCAACCCGTAACACCGCCAGGATCGGGGATATATTACATTTTTGTAACGAGGGCATCTGATCTCCCGTGCGTGCGGGCGTGCGTGTGCCTGCGTGTGCGTGAGAAAGTCGAAAGTCGAAAGTCGAAAGTCGAAAGTCGAAAGTCGAAAGTCGAAAATGCGTTTCACAAATTGTACTTTAGTATTGACTTTGCACTTCTTGTGGTATACAATTACACCAATGGAGGTACAACACTATGTCAGATCAGATTGTAGAAATTGGTAACTATGTTACTGTCAGCGAGTACGCTAAAAGGCACGATGTTAGCATCGGAGCGGTGAGGCAGAAGATAAATCGTGGCTATCTTCCCTGCAAGCGATTAGGCACGGGTAGGCGGTGCATGATCCTGATACGAGCTAACGAGCCGTGGGAAGCACACAAGCCAGGTGTGAAGAAGGGAAGCAAAGTCGCACATCGTCGTACGAAGGCTGAAATGGAAGAATACCGTAAGCAGCAGGCCGAAAAGTCGAAAGTCGAAGGTGATGCTAATGGATAACAATGTTCTTCAGGAGCTTCCACAATATCACTTTGATAGAGATACTTTTGTATCTACATTTAAGCAAGTGTTTACAGACGACGATATTTTTGATTTGGAACAAATGTGTCTGGAGCATACTATACTAAACGAGTTTTTGCTTTTCTATCATGTGGCTTGGGAAGATTTTTATATCATTCACCTGCCGAGCGGAACGATTATCAATTGGTATAAGCACCTGGGTAGGACTAACACCTGCAATAAAGAAAATTTCACTATCGCAGATTTGAAGAACTTATTAGAGATGCTAAAAGTAGAAATGAAGGAGAATAACCATGAGGATCGTGATTGATATTCCCGAAAAAGAATACGAGTTCTTAAAGGCTAATTCGGATAATCCGAGCATAACCTGGGGGCAAAAAGTGATCGCAACCGGTACACCACTTCCCGAAGGTGAATGGATAGCCGATACTTGCCCGAAGTGCGGTGTAAGCAAATATAACTTCTTCACGGTGATTATGGGTGCTAACGGTGAACGCACCAAGCCATTAGGAACATGGAATTATTGTCCGGCGTGTGGTGCTGATTTACGGGGTAAGAAAGTCGAAGGATAGAATGATTAAAGGGTGATGTTACTCACCCTTTATCTTTGCCAAAGTCGCACCTTCGATATTTATATCCACTTCCCTGCCGTCCGGCTTCCTGCACTTACCCTCGTACTTCCAAATACGAGTACGCTTATCCCATGTACCCTTCAGATGTACGATGCTTAATTCTTCTCGTTTGAGATAGTCGTGAATGTTCATTCGTCAACCTCGCTCTCTAACCATTCCATTTTACAAGCAACGCAAACTTTCCTATTTGTGTAATACAGGGGCTTGTTATGACAATGTGCTCTTGCATCTCCACAAGTGTACGGACAATTAATGTTATAGTGTACGAGTGCTTCATAGCTTGTACCACCGTCGTCTATAAAATCTTCTTCTGATAAAAGCTTAACGATGTATTCTTTGTTAGTCATTCTTCAGCACCCCCTTTTTCGGAAAACAATATACATCTTCTCAAAACACCCTGCTCCATGTTATTTATATGTCCTTCGGTATATAAGCGATCTATAATCGACAAAGCTCTCTCTGTTCGTTTACCGAGTAGTCTTTCCATTTCAGCACTATACGCTCCGTCTTGAAAACCTTTCTCATAAGAAAAGGTTTCATAAGTCTTAACTGTTGGGGCGTTGTCGATTTCGTCAATAACCGCATTGATTGCATTATTCCACCCGTCGTCATAATCGCTCGCAGGGATATAGTCTATTCTATCTTCAATTGCCGTTTTCAAAGCATCACGGCTGATTAAATCACCTTTAACCGTAGTCGTAAGCTCTACCGTAGGCTGCAAGTCTAAACGATCACATATCAGATTGATTACGCAGGTCTTATCACAATGCTTTGTGCCGTTTAATATACAAGTCTTACAATGCTCTCTCGATTCGGCTTTTACTTTGTCTGCATCTATTGTTCGCATATATTCCTACCTTCCTTTATATTCAGATACCCGCCACCTTCATTCTCACTTCCGCACACCGGACACTTATCGGGTATGGGATCTCTCGCAAACCGTATCATGCCCGTATTACAAGCAGGACACTCGATGTATACTCTCGTAGCCCGATAACGGTCTATATACCACTTACCCATGACCGCACTCCCTCATTAAGTCGCTTACCCAGGTGCTTTCAGCTTCGCCGTCTAACGTCGTACCGCATCGGCAAGTCGTAGGTGCTTCTTCGTTCAAATCCACGATCTCACAAGCCTTACACAACGGACACCGTAGATACTTCTTACGCTTCGTTTTCTCGCATAACCACTTCATTTACTCA
>Ga0326513_10000334_pt1 | contig 39134 bp, 53 predicted proteins | sample 2_2465_0518_D_FD_203654 | JGI IMG/M metagenome (GOLD analysis project Ga0326513, IMG submission 203654) | Bovine rumen microbial communities from UC Davis, California, United States - 2_2465_0518 | ecosystem: Host-associated > Mammals > Digestive system > Stomach > Rumen | place: USA... | reverse complement strand
CGGTGGCCTGCGCAGGGCTTAAATTTCCCATTGGTTTCTCCTCCTCTCTATCCCAGCAGCAGCCGGGTCCATGTTTTGTCGCCGACGACGCCGTCGACGGGGAGCGCCGAGTCTCGCTGGATGCGGCAGACCGCGTTCCAGGTATTGTAGCCAAAATCGCCGTCGGGGCCGTCCGGGCCGCAGCTGTAGCCGTGGGCGATCAGCGCGCCCTGCAGCGTTACGACCGGCCAGCCCCGGCTGCCGCGAGCCAGCAGCGGAAATCCGCGAAGCTCGGCCTCCGGGGCGCTGCTGCCCGCGGAGACGCCGCCGGCGGGTTTGTCCTCGACTTTCCCCGTGCCGATGTTCCCGACGTTGCTGTCGGGAGCATAACGGAGAACGCAGCCCCACGGGTAGTTATAATAGTTCTGCAGGCAGATCTCCCGCCCGGTCTGGTCTCCGGTCGCGCCGCCGGTCGTCTGCCCGTGCTCGTTGATCCGGGCCGCGACGAGCCGTCCCGGCTGCACGACCATCGCCGTGTGCGCCGCCTCGTTGAGCAGCACGTCGCCCGGGCGCATCCCGGCGCCGGTGGCCAGGTTGACCTGCGTCGTGACCTCGACAAAACCGCAGCGCAGAAACGCCGTGCGCATGTTGCCGGTGTAGCTGGCCCCGGCCTCCCGGACCGCGACGCCCACGCTCTCCCAAGCGGCAATAACGAGCGAGCTGCAGTCATAATCCGGTCCCCAGCGCTCTTTCTGATCGTAGCCGTGCGCGGGATTGTTGGCAATGGCCACGGCCCACGCGACGGCGCCGTCCGCTTTGCTCATGCCAGCGTCCACCCCTTCGTCGATGTGATGAAATCAGACAGGCTCACGCTGCCGCTTGCGTCTTTTGTGAATACTCCGTCTGAAACAGTACCCATAATAGACGCAAGGCTTGCTTTCGGTGTTGCGTGAAGGGAAAGTGTTTTGCCCGTCACACCTGCGTTCAATGCGTTTGCTATCGAGATAAGGCTTGCTTCAGACAGGACGGAGGACTGCAAAAATGATATATTGTCTTTTATGCAAGACTCCACGAATGTTATTGTTTCCAACGCTTGACACGCACGGAAGCAGTCGGTCAATGACCATGCGTTTTGATTGCTAAAGTCAAGAACCCCGTCAATCTCCGTCAATGCGTAATCATCAGCAAACATATATCGGACATTGTTGCCGGGCTTAAACTGTCCTGTTATGGTCACTTTCCGAAGCCCGTATCGAAGCGCACGAAAACAATCGGGCGCTGTGAAACTAGTCGATGTCGGTGAAACCATTTCAATATAATATGGTGTCCGCTCATCCCATGCTTGCAGAGCATAGAACATGCCGTCCAGTTTTGTCGCGTTAGATGCGTCTACTTTGACGGTTTGCGGGTATGTGTATCCGCTAATTGAAGCAAAGGAAAACTGCGTCATAAGACGAGTCGCTTCTTGATAGTCTCCCGGTGTCCCTCCCCCGCCGGTCGGGATAGCCTGTACCGCACTCACAAACCCAGCCGGGAAAGCCATCTGTGCGGATGTGCCGCCTTTTTGCCTGATTGCGTCAGCTACAGCGGTCAGGTCGGTATCGGTTGCAAGATAATTCGCCATCAGAAGTTCACCCCGTTCGCGCTCGGTACGGTCGTTGCCGCCCAAGTTGTTCCGTTATAGACCAAGAACTGCCCGGAACTCGGATTGCTCGGCTTGTCAATCTTCCCCGCGTCAATCGTGTCCTGTGCCGCTGCCGTGCGATAGGTGGACGGGACGGACTGTAGAGCCGTGTCCGCTTTTCCAAGGCTCGTTTGCACAGCGGATGCAAGGTCGGACGCGGGGATGCCGCCAGAGGGTTTGGAGTAGGTTCCCTTCCCATCCAGCGCTGCCTTGATGACCTTGTTCTGCACGGGATTCTCGCTGGTACCGGAGAGCGCATCGTCCACGGTGATGCCGCCGCCTCCGCCTTCTCCATCCATCACATCAAAGCTCTGGCCTTGCGGGTGCTCCGCGTCCGTGATCGTTACCCGATGACCGCCCTCGATGTCCGTGATGGTGATGCCGGGGGATACGCCGTCAACACCGTTTGTGCCGTCGTTGAGCTTGGCTTCGGTCGTTCCGTTCACGTCGGTGATGGAGATTTCCACGCCGTCTTCCACACGCTGCGCACTCACAGTCGGGGAAATGCCGTCCGTGCCGTCAAACTCGCCGTTGTTGGCACGTTCCTCAACGCCTCGTGCGATGTTGAGCGCATCCTGAGATGCGCCGAGGATTTGCGCCACAAGCTCCGGGGTGGCAGGGGCAAAGCTCTCGTCATCCGGCGCGGCGCTGTCTTTGATCTTACCGGCCTTGGCCCAAACCGTGGGGATGACAATCGCATTGGCAGGACTCAGGCCGTACACGCCGACGCGCAGCGCATAGCCCGGAGTTGCCATGCACTCGGGAGGAACGACAGCTACCGTCGCAACGCCGAGCGCTACTTCGATAGTCTCGGCTCCTTCAAAGACCGCGATCTTCAAAAGACCATCCCACTCGGTCGTGAACGTGAATCCGCATTCCAGACCGACGCGGCCAGCGGTCAGGGTTTCGGTCTCGGTGACGGTCGCGTCTGCCCGAGACACAGATACTCGAATCATGGTTATTTCCTCCTGTTATCGGGCGTTGCGGATGATGATGATACCGCTGCCGCCCGCTCCACCGGCAGATGCCGTGTAGGTATACTCGTCATAGAAACCGCCGCCGCCTCCGGCTCCGGTGTTGGCCGTGCCGTTCCCGCCCGCTGCGCTTGTCTGAGAACTGCCGGAACCGCCGCCGGTCTCGCCGCCTGCGGCTCCTGCGAAATAGCCGCCAACTCTGCGGTTTACGCCGCCGCCGCCTCCGCCCGGTCCGTACTTCCTGCCGCTGAAAATCAGGGACGAGGAAGCGCCAAAAGCATAGGCTCCGTCGCCGCCTCTGGTCGCGCCGCCGCTGGCGTTCGTGCCGCCGATGCCGCCGGACGAGCCGCTGCCGGAGTTGGCCGTGCGTCCGAAGATGCTTGTGCTTCCGTTGCTTCCGCCAACGGTAAAGGCGTAGTTCGTGCCGCTGCTGACGGGTACGTTTGTTGCCGTCAATCGCTGACCGCCGTTCGCTCCGTTGCCGGTCCCGGCGCTCTTGCCGCCTCCGACAAGAAACACATCGACCGCATCCACCACGCGGGTGAAGTTCAGGGTGGCATTGCTGCCGCTCAACAGGGCAATCTCCCAATTGACCTTGCCGTCTGCCGCGACGCTCTGCGCGTAGCTGTAGGTTCCCCCGGTCACAGAGAACAGGGGCGGGACCTTATCTCGCGCCTTGCCTGATCCTACGTTCAAGATCATGCCAAGCCCTCCGTCAGTCTAAGATAAGTACATAGGCCGTGAGGTTCTGGCCCGTGGCGCTCTCAGCGGTGAACGACAGCGTTCCGTTGCCCTGCGCCGAGCAGTACACACCGCAGTCACGCCACTTGATGAAGCTCGCCGGGGCAGCGGTCACAACTAGAGTGTTCGTCGCGGTGACTCCCGCCGCGTTGACCGTTACCGTGCCGCCTGCCGCAATGCCGGGGACGGTGACGGCGATAGCCGTGTGCTCCGGCTGGATGCCCGTGGTCTTGTCGATGGTGACGGCTCCGGGCGCGAGCTTCGGCCCGGTCACAGCACCGGACGCGATCTTCGGTTCGGTCACGCTCCCGCTTGCCAGAAGTTCCGCCACGATAGCCGCCAGCGCAATCTTCTGGCCGGTGATGCTGCGGTCCTTGTAGTTTGCGGTGTCAATCGTTCCCTCTGCGATCTTGGGGCCGGTCACGCTCCCGTCTGCGAAGTTCTCCGTGAGGATGGTTGCAAGGGCGATGATCTCACTGGTCACGCTCCGCCTGACGAATTTCTCGGTGTCAAGGCTTTCGTCGGGGATGTCACCGAGCACCACGTCCTGCAGCGCGGCAAAAAGCTCCGCAAGCGCCGCCTGTACCGTGGTCGCGGTCATGCCAGCAATCGTGTCGATCCCGAGGTTTCCGGCTGCTCCGGTCCCTTCCAGCTCCGCAACGAGGGTTTCGTTGATGTAATTTGCAATGTCTCCCCCGGCCTTATCAAACGCGGCTTTGAGCTGCGCTGCCGTCATGCCCTCCATGTCGTTCGGGCGGTCGGTCAGAGCGGAGATGTTCTGCGTTTCTGTGGTGAATCTGGTAAAACTCATTCCGCGTTCTCCTTACTTGGCATAGCCCATGAACCGGACGCGCATATCTGCTGCCGTCACGGTCACGCCGGTGTCGTTCGTGTTCGTCTTCATAATGAGCTTGTAGTACACAAACTTCTTGGCCTTGATCTTGAGCCGCTTCATCTGCGGTTTGTCGTTGGTCTCGAACGTGAAGTCTGCGAAGTTCACATGCTCAAAGTCGAACAGCGAGTATTTGACTTCTTTCTCGGCAAAGCTCCCGGACCGGTCTGTCGCTACGGTCACGTAGATGCTCGCTTTGTATTCCGGCTTGATGCCGATCCAGAGCATGGCGCTGTTCTTACGCTTGAAGTCCTGCCCGAACGACATAGCGCCGCTCTCCCAATAGCAGTCGATGGCCCCAAGCTCGGTCGAATCCGCGTTCCCATCGTAGGCGTACTCGGTGGAAACGTGGTACATCACGCCGTCTCTGCCGCCGTAGTACAGCTCGTTCCGAAACGAAAAGGGCCGGTACATCTTGAAGTCGGTGTAGATGTACCATGCATCAGCCGCATAGTTCCATACAAGCGCCCGGTTCTGGGCGGGATCGCAGATGTAATATTCCTGATTGTAGTTGTCGTCGTAGCAGACGCAGTTCTGCGTGTCGAACTTGTGCAGCGTCGCAAAAACGCGGTCGGATACGCGCTTGGCCTGTCTCTCGTCCCGCGTCAGGTTCGAGGTATAGTAGCTGCTGTTTCGCCATTCGTACACGTCCTGGCCGAACAGCGTCACCGGGGAGTTGAGCACAAGCCGGACCTGCCCCGGGGCCTCGTTGCCGATTGCCCGGTTGACCGGGGTCACGTAAAACGCGGCGGTCTCGTTGCCGTCTGCCAGCATGATCGTGCCGTAGCTGATGGAGTAGGCCCCGTCGGTCTTGTACACCGCCAGCGTTCCGTAATGGCGGATCATCCCGGTGATCGGGGTGTTCTCCACGCCGACATTCACAACGTTCAGATCGGGGAAATACTCGGCGCTCGCCGCACCGTGGTAGGTCACGTCGGAGTACAGCGCCTTGTTGCTGCCGTCGCCGTACAGGAAAACGCGGGTGTCCTGAGAGCCGTTGTAGGTCTCAGAGTAGTGCATCGCGTTGATCTCGCTGCGGAAGTCGGCGGACGCGGTATAAATGACCTCGATGGTGTTCACACCGACAGCCGGGGCCTGCGCAAAGGTGACGGTCCCGTCTGCCGTGGAACTGGATGCGATGGCAACCGACGTACCGTCTGCCGTCAGCGTCGCCCCGTCGATGGCGACAAGGCCCTTCTCCGGCAGGGTGAACGTAGTCGCCGTGCCGTCCGGGGACAGCCACACGCGCCGCTTCGCCGTGAGCTTGTTCACCTGTTCCAGCAGCTCGCCGCCGCCTGCCGGGGGCACGGTCACGGCCACAAGCGGGATGTACCCGACAACAGCAGACAGCGACGTGCCGTCATAGACCATGTAAGCGTTGCCGGTCAGGATATAGAGCTTGTCGGAGAATCCGAACATGCTCGGCCTGTCAGTCGGCCCGACGGAGCCGATGGCGGTCGTATCCCATTCGCTGCCGTTCCACAGGCTGTAGAGCGTGTCATGGCAGATCGCGAAGACCGATTCCACGCCGTTCACGTAGCCGGTCCATACCGCGTCGATGGGGTAGCCCTCTTCCACGGCAAGCGTCGCTCTGGTTCCCGGTCGCTTTTGGAGGTTGCCGTCACGGGTTACGCGGAAGTTGCGCATTTCCGACGCTTCTCCGAGTTTCAGTTTTGTATCGCCGTCGGGGTTCTCGTTCAGTCCGAGCCATTTCTGGATTTGGAAAACCCTCTCGTCGGCTGCGCCCGTAATGCTCGCCATCTCTTACCTCACCAACTGCCGAAATCGTTGTGCGGCCAGGTATTGCCGAACACGTCTTCAATGTCCTCGCTCTTGGCCGGGAGCCCGATAGACAGTTTTGCTTTCAGTTCGTCGTATCGCTGCTGGCAGAAGTTCGCCGCTGCCGGGTCCTCCTGCAAAAGCAGATGGGCCGCAAGGCCGTAGGGCATGACCGTCTGACAGATGTAGTCGTCAAGATCAATCGGCTTCTCAAAATCGCGGATCAAAGCCGCAATCGGTCTGCCTTCCTCGTCCTTCTCGTAGGTGTCGCTGTAGGGGTACAGTTCACCGCGCAGAAGGTTCAGGAGTTTGAGAGTCCTGTTCTTGTATTCGTTGTTGTCCGCCACGTCAGCCTTGCCGGTGTCGCTCAGACTGTCCATGATGGTTACGGCGGTTTCAAATACGTATTGAGCGTTTGTCATGCTGTCGCTCCTTTAAGGGTGGGCGGGGATTTCTCCCCGCCCTGTATTTGCCTTGAAATCAGGCGGTCTTGTAGGCGTAAACGCCGTCGCACATGGCGTCGAGCACGAAGGAGTCGTAAAGGATACGGCCCTCCAGCACGTCGCCGTCCACGCCCATCGGGTCCTTGTGGACGCGCAGGGTCTTGAGCTTGATCGGGTCGACGGTCGCGCCCTTGTACTTCATGATGAAGCCGGTGTTGGTGGGCATGTAGGTGCCGGGCACGCGCACCACGGCGATGCCGTCGATGGTGCCGCTGTAGCCGCGCTTGATGGCCTCGGCGTTGAGCTGAGCGCCGCCCATCACGAGATCCGCCAGCTTGAACTTCACGAAGTCCAGCTCGGAGATGAACAGCACGCGGTTCTCCAGGGGAACCAGCTTGTCGCTCATGGCGGCGGACGCGGTGAAGATGGCCTCGGCGATGTTCGCCTTGGTCAGCGCGGCGGGGGTGGCGTTGGTCAGGATGTTGTTGCCGGTGGACAGGCCGTTGCCAGACGCCCATGCGTTCAGACGGTACTTGTCGACCTCGGGGCGGATCGTGCGCTTGTCGATCATCTGGAGGACTTCGGCAGCACGCTTGATGTTGTACTGCTCGTTCGCGTTGCCCTTGTCGATGGACTTGGTGAACGCGCGGTCCTGGGTCATGGTCAGGGTCTGCTTGGTGTCCTCGACCTCGGTCACGGTGCCGAAACGGGTGGTGCCGCTGCGGGTGTAGTTGCCGAGGGTGATGTCGTCGATGGTGAAGACCTCGATGCTCTTCACGCCTACAAAGTCGTAGGCTTTACCGGCGTAGGCGTCGGTCTTGGAGCCGGTCTCGAAGTGCTTGGCGAGTTTCTTCTGATATTCGGTTACGAGATTGATAGCCATTGTTATTTCTCCTTTGTTGTCAACACGGCAAAGGGAACCGCGCAGTCGTCAGCGAATGGCCGACCGGTTTTTCGGTGTTCAGTTGTTAAAGCCCTGCGGCTTTTTTACCATTCGTTTTTCAGGGCCTCTTCCCAGGCGTCGTCCACTTTGGACCGCTGGCTGGCCCCGGCAGACTTGCGGCTACCTGTGCTTCTCTGTTCGTTTTTCTTCTCCTGCTTCAAGCCGTCAAGCTCTCGGCGGAGCGTTTCGTTTTCGCTGCGGAGCTGCTGCATCTGGTTCTTATTCCAGGCGTCGGCAAGGTTGCCGCCCCGGTCGTAGTCCTCCCACACTTCCGGCGGGATCTCCTCGGCCTTGACGTCTGGGAACAGCATACGGAAACGGTTTGCCTCCTCGCGGAAGCGCTCCTGCTTCGTCTGCGCCTCGCGCAGCTCGCGGGTCTTCTGGTCAAGCTGGTTCCGGGCCTCCCTGGTCTGTTTGGCCTGGTCCATCGCCGCCTTCATATCCAGCGTCTGTCCCTGCTTTTTCGCCTTGTCTACAAGGATTCGGGCGCGGGTGCTGTCGATCATCTGCTCCACAGAGATCCCGGCCCCGTCTGCCAGCTCCTTCACGAACTCCGCGTACAGCTCGTTCGCGCTTGCCTGGGCTTCCAGCCCCCGCAGCTCGTCCAGCTTTCCACGGATGCGGTCATAGTCCATGCCCTTCTGGGCAAGCTGAATGACCTCTTCCCGGTTGACCGTCCGCGTCTCGTCAAGGTGCTTGAGCTCAAAAGTCTGGTCGGACTCTTTCTGCTCTTCCTCTTTGGCTTCTTCGGATTTCTCTTCCGGGTCCTCCTCGGTTTCCTCCTCCGCTTCCCCGGCCTCCGGCTGGTCTGCCTCGGCCTCGTCCGCTTCGGTCTCTTCCTCGGGTTCGTTCTCGTCGCTCTCGTCCGTCAGGTTGGAAGTGTCAATGTCGCTCCAATCCTCGAACTCGCTTTCAATGCTCTCGCTGCCGAGAACTTCGTTTGTGGTTTCGTCCATACAAATTTCCTTTCCGCCCTATGGTCGGGGCTTTCGGTTTCCGGCGCTGGTCTGCGCCGTCTGTATTTTTTGCGCAGGGAGCTTAAACAAGCCCTCTGGTGTCGCCTGTTGCGTTGATGGCCCGCTGGAGCGAGCCGTAGCCGCTGCCGCCCTGAATATCCGGCTGGCCCACGCCCGCCATCGGGTTTCCGCCCGTTGTCGTGCCGGGATTGCCCGGGGGCGGCATCTGCGCCTGCATCGCCATCTGCGCTTCCATAGCGGCTTTCTGCCGTTTGAGCTCGGCGACGAGGGCGCGTCTTGCCGGGACGTAGCCGTCCGGGATTCGTTCGAGATACTGGATCACGTCGATATGCCCGTCGCGCAGCAGATTGTCCAGCGTCTGGATAGACGCGATCTCGCTGTAATAGCTCGATGCGCCGACGTCCAGCTTGATCGTCATGGGGTGGTCTTTCAGCGTGGAGAAGTCAAACTCCATCTGAATCTTGTCCGGGAGCTGAATGCCGAGCGCTGCCGCCTGCTGCTGCATCTGCTCGGGAGGCTCCATGTCCACCATCCGCTTGCCGTAATATTCCGCCATGAACTCCAGATAGATGCGGAACAGATCTTCGACGGTCTCGTACAAATTCTGCTTCGTGAGCTCCGTCGGGGTCGCCGCCGCCCGCTGCAGGGCGATGATAGCGCTCGTGTTGTCCGCGCGGCCTTCGCCCATCGCGGTGCCGGTCGCGCCCATGCTCTCCTCGGTGCTCTTCACAAGCTGCGTGATCATGTTGGAGATCATCGGGTTGAGCGGCTGGCCGTCCACAATCTTTGCGACGTTGTTGATGTCGCCGCCCGCAATCCCGATGGCCGAGCCGGGCCGGTTGTCCCACTTGGAGACGAGCGTCTTGTTGTACACCGTCTTCGGGAAAGCTCCGCGCTTGGCCCAAATGACCGACATGCTCCACATCTGGTTCACGCTGATCTGGTTCGGCACAAGGCCCGTCAGCATGGCCTGCCCGTGATAGCAGTCCTTGACGAAATCCCAGTTCAGCCATGTGATCGGGTAGAGCTTGATCCCAAGGCTCCAAGGCTCGCGGACGTCGCTGTCCTTGCAGCTCTCAAACGCCCACACTTCGCCGCTCTCTTCGTCTTTCCAGAGCGTCAGGACCACCGTGGTCTTGTCGTCCGTCACCTTAACGGAATCTGTCTGAGCCGTGCCCTCGCTGTCCGGCTGGATCTTTTCCCAGTCGTCCATGCCGTTTTCCTTGGCCCGCAGCTTCACCCGGCGGGTGATCTCCCGGCTTGTGATCTGGATAAACGGCTGCGTCTGCACCTGCCTGTCGTTCGGATTCCCGAAAAAGACACGGGTGTTGTCGATGATCTCGGTGCGGATTTCGCCCTTTCTTCCATGTCTGTTTTTGGCGTCTGCGTCCCAGTAGGTGTAGGTGCAGCCGTCGCCGTCCACCGCCGCGTCTCTCGTGAAAACGCGCAGCATGGACGGGACGCGGTTGCGCTCCGTCAGCGCCACAAATTCGTCGTTTACGATCCGTACCGGTTCTATCAGACTGTCCGTGTCCTCGCTCGCCGCCAGCGGAGACGCGTTCACGTTGATGTTGTCCGTCGTCACCGTCGCCGTGGTGAAACCAACCACTCGTTTCAGATAGTTCTCCTGAATCGTCGGCTGGCCGTTCGCTTCCACGCCTTCCCACTGCTTTCCGATGTAGAAGTTTTCGTTGACCTTCACGGTCTCGTCCAGGCGGATGCTCTGGTTGAACTCCTGCCCTTTCTCCAGCAGCTTCCAGGCGCTCTCATGGTCGGGCTTGTCCGATTTCCCGAACAGCCCCAGCTCCTGCTCGCTCAACTGTTGTCACCTCCGCCCCTCATCGCTACCTCCACGCTGTAAGTGCTGATATTCTCCAGCCCGTCGGCATAGGCTTTCTCAAACTGCGCCTGTGCCACCAGATCGTCCAGCGGCAGCTCGTCCAGCGTGCTGCGCATGTCATTTACTTCGTTTCGGATGCGGGGGTAGTCCTCAGCGGCCTGTTTAACGCCCGCAAGCGCTTCCTCTGCCGCGTTAAGCCTCCCGGCATGGTTCCGCACCGCCCGGCTCAGAACAGCAAGGCTGACCGCGTTTGCCAGCACAGCGGCAAGAATCAGAATTTCAAAAAGCATGTGTCCCTCACTTTGCCGCGTCAGCCCCGCCGACGCCCACAAGATTGATCGTCACCTTGCTCTCCCCGGAATCCGCCGGGCGGTCAAGGTAGCCGCCGTTCTCCACCTGTTTCAGCGCGTTCAGACAGCCCTGCGCGAGCTTGTTGTCCGAAACCATCCGCCCCAGCAGATAGCCCTCGCGGTGGAGCTGCGCGTAGTCGAAAACCTCCTGATAGGCCGGGTCGTCCTTGCACCAGTTGATCACGGTGTTGCGGCTTCGGATCCCGAGATAAAGCAGCATCTGCGGCAGAAGCGGCGGCGTGCCGTCTCTCTCGCACTTGTCGAAAAACTCGTCGACCTTGGCCTGCAGCTCCTCGGGGGTATACATTTTCTTCGGGCCGGTCTTTCCCCACGCGGTCCCGTCTTTCTTCATCCTCGGCATGGATCTCTCCTCCGTTCTGTCATTGCGAGGGCCGCAAGGCCCGTGGCAATCCGTTCCCCTATGCGCCGATATAACCGGCGGTCACTTCCCCGCCGCACATAAAGCTCTCGTAGTCTTCGGTCCCGTCGTCCTCGTCCTCTTCCTCCGCCGCTTTCTCGGCAAGCGCCGCCTGAACACGGGAAATTGCAAAATAGCGGCAGTTGTGCAGGACCGTCCCCTTTGGGGTAACATAGTTGTGAAGCCTGTAGACTTCCATGTTGTACACCGGCATTATCCCGGCATAACGTATTGCAACAATCTTCGCCGTCAGAATCTCGTCTCCGACTGAGAGCTCGTCCAGCCTCTTCCATCCAGCCGCCGTCAGGACCCTGTGTTCTGCGGTGGCTTTTATTTTTTCTCCGTTATCAAGCTCAAGCTCGAAAACGTCTGCGACCTCTCGCGTCATAAACGCCGGGCTGTGCTCGCAAACAACCAGCTTTTCCCCGTCCCACGCATAGCACTCGCCTTCTTCTGTCAGTTCCGCGATAGGCACGTCACCGTTCGGCGTGCTGATCAGCGTGTCAGCCGTCACACATGCGTCTACGGTGTGGGTGATCTCGTGTGGTTGCTTCGCACAGTCATTGGGGTTTTTATCATCGGCCTGTATGCTTTCCAAATCTGATATGGCCTTGTTCAGATTGTCGAAGAACATGAGCTGCGGCAGCTCTTTCGGGGCCTGCCCCTCCGGCCACAGCGCCTTCACGCTCGGGTCGTGCAGGGGGATCGGGGCCATCATCTCCAGCATCAGCATGTGGCCCTGTACGCGGTTGTTGTCCGCCCGCACCAGCGGCACGCCGCTCACCATGAAGACCTCGGCCATCGTCTTTTCCGCCACCTTCTGCCGGTTCCACATATCCGGCGGGGCGTAGGTGATCAGGATCTTCTCCGTGGGGCTTGTGTTGTTCATGATAGCCGCCGCCGCGTCGGAGACTATCAGATCCTTCTGCTCAAACTCCCGGTAGCACCAGCAGCGCCCGTCCTCGTCCACGGCCCACCACATGCACGCCAGCATATCGAGGCCGTAGTCGAAGCTCCGGTATCTCGTCCAATGCTCCGGGATGTGGAAGGGCTTGACCGTGTGCTTCTTCCGGGAGAAGTCCTTGAAGTAGTTGCCGCCGATCGCGTCCCAGTCGCCGTAGCGGTAGGCCCTCGCGTTCGGCATTTTCGCCACGGAATGGAGGTAGCCGGGGCTGTTCTCCACCATGGCGAGGTTGTCTTCCGCCGTGGCAAAGATAAACCGGTAGTCCGCCGGGTTCTCGTTCTCCTCCGGGTTCTCCGCGTCGGTGATGTAGTTGCGGTCGATGAAGAGCCGCTTCACCCAGAAGTGCCCGATGCCGCCGGGGTTACAGGTCAGGTACATCCGGCGCGGGATCTTCGTCGTGCCTCGAAGACAGCCGCCCAGGAAGTTGTACGCCCGCTCGGAAAACTGCGTCGCCTCGTCGATGAAGATCCAGTCGTATTCCTTGCCGTTGTACTCGTTCTCGCTCTCTTCGCCCGTCCAGTGTCCGAACTTGATGTAGCTGCCGTTCTCGAACTGCATGATGTGCGTCGTCGAGTTGTAGCTCGCCATGCTCGGCGGCACCATCTGGCAGATCGGGCGGATGTGGTTCTCTTCCAGTTCGGGGTAGTGGGCACGCATGATCAGGATGCGGATGCCCGGATACCCGACCATGCAGCCGAGCAGGGCTTTCACCCTCACGGCCCAGGTCTTGCCGCCGCCCTTCGCCCCGCCGTAGCAGATGCGGGGTTCCGTCGCTTCAAAAAATTCAAGTTGTTTCGGGTTCGCTTTCCCGGGGTCGAAGATGACCTCCACGCCCCCGGTCTGCGGTCTTCTCTTTGCCATTCGCTCTATAAGCCAAGGGGCCACCAAACCAGACGCATAAAAGCTCTGATTCAATGGCCCCTCGGACTCTGTTCGGCTCCCGGTCCCTCGGACTCGTGGGAGCGCATATTCTATTTAGGCCGGTTGTTGTCCCGGCCTGCACAGCTTGTCGGTTCCCCGTCAAAGTCTGTGTCACTTACAGTTCAATCTCCACCGCCGACCGGCACCGTCGGCACCATACCGATACGCCATAGCAGCGGGCCCCGCCCGTCGCCTCGGCCAGCTTGATGCCGCAGCGCGGACAGCGGATGATCCGCTCCGTTACGCGGGCTTTCGTTATCTGCCGCCGTCTTGAGGATCGCCCGGTTCTTTCGCATTGTCTCTCCTGCAATCCCGCTTCTCCCTCGCTCTCCGCTTGTGCCAGAAGGCCATCGCCTTTGCCCGGCTTCCACGGTTCGTTTGCATGAATCTGACGTTCGGCAGCATTCCGCACCCGCTCTCTTTTGGTTGCCGATCTTCCCGGCGGTCGTTCGTCTCATCCCGCACCCTTCCGGGCACGACCCGTGGGGCTTATACGAAAGGAGGTTGATGCTCATGAAGAACAAGCACGAAAACAGCTAAAGAAAAGCGGCTCACAGGCTTCGGAGCCCTGCGCGGGTTTCGGGATCGCCGTCCCGACCTGTCGAGAGCCGCATTTTATGTGTCCGTATTTTAAAGCGACGGCTCACCCTTGGCCCGGACTGTCGCGCTGGCTCCCCGCCTCGTGCACTCTCACCGGCAGCGGGGGTTAGATGCTGCCGATGCGGCGGGGTACCCTTCTTGTGCGGAGACCTCGGAGTCTGACCGGGGAGAGGCAGTGCAGCCGCCTCCCGCTTCTCGCCCTCCGCATATACACTACTTCGTCTTCTTGGCCCCGCTCTTGCTCTTCCCGGTCTTCACACCGGCAGCAGCGCCTTTCAGCGCGCCTTTCCCGTGCTGGTACGCTTGATAGCTGCGACGGAAAGCTCCGATGCTCTTGTCTTCCGGACCGCCCGGGATCTCTACCTTCACCCATCCGGCACCGGGCCCGTTCCCCTGCTTCTCGGATTCTTCCCTGTCCCAGCGCTTGTCGCTCTTCCAGGTGTCGTCCGTCTTGTCGCCGTTGGGCTTCTCCGTCGTGATGAACTTCTTTCGACCCTGTGGCCGGTTCTTTTCCCAGTTCGCCATTCCCTCGCCCCCCGGCTGCGTGAAAGTGCAGGGGTATTTATATCCCGCCCCCCGGCTGGCGGTTTGTCAGAAAGGATCGCAAAACATGCCGCAAACACATTACCCAGCCCCTATATACCACACGCCTATCACATTCCGCAAGGCTTGTGGTCCATTTGAGTACAAAGCCCCACGCAGACCCCGTGTTATTTTTTCATACCACCCTTTTCCAAAACACCCCGCCCCCTTTTGTAGCTACCCCCATCCCGTTCGCTGTATTTAAAATCTTCCCCGCTTATTTTTGATTCCTCGACGCCTCAAGCCAGCGTAATTAAAGCCCGCTTTCTTTCGGAGGTTTCAAGTGTCTGGTGATTCTCTATATACGGGGCGGAGGAAACCCACCCCACTTTTCCGACCCCCCGCTGCGTCGTCGCCGACCCAAACACAACACCCAGGCAGCACACACCACGCACCCCGCGCCCCGGGGAGGGACGGCACCACCTACCCCCCCCTCCCCCTGCCGGTTGTCCGTACCTCACGGACTGGACCGCCTCGCCCCTCGTATCATATCCCTGCGCTATGGTATGCCCCAGCATCATACGCCAAGCCTTGCTTTGAATCTCGTATAACTTAGATTGTCCGAGATTCGCCCCTGCTCACATGGCAATTGCAATATATACCCGTCACTTCTGGCAGCTATTTACCCACCTTTCCGATGGGTTGGTATGTTACACCAGCCCGGCCCAGCTCCCCACGATCCGCCCTATTAACCCACCTACCCGGTAGGTTGAAGGGTCGCGCGCGCGCAAGATCTGTACCAGGTTTATATATTTCTCCCGGTATATATTTAATTACTTCTTCTCAGGTAAGATAGAGCGTACCAGGTAGTGCCTTGCACCCTCCTTTCCCTCCTGCACAACCTACCCTTACCGTACCCCCTATAGTCCCCCTCTCCTCTCCCTCCCTTCTCTCCCTCCCGATGGTTCCCTCGTCTGGGCAAAGCGAAGGACCGGCCCGCAGGATCTCCCCGCAGACCGGCCCGTGTTCCGTCTATCTGAGCTTTGTTATTTCTTCTCCTTCAATAGCTCGGCGAGCTCGCGCTGCCTGGCGTCGGTCGCTGCCGTCTCCCGGATCGCTCGCCTGATCCAATCGGTCACCGCCTCGCCGGTTGCCTCTGCCGCTCTCTCTGCCTGGCCGGTGGTCTCCTGGTCCAACTGCAGGCCGTCACCCGTTGCAACGTCTGGAACATGTCGCACGTTGCCCCGTGTCGTATAGTCTTCCATTGCTTCCCGTAGCACCGTGTTGACCTTGTCACCGTTGGCAGCGACGGCAGCGCGGAACGCTTCAAGGATCTCTTTCCGAACCTTTACCGTCTGATATACCATATTTTCACGGTCCCATGCGGCATTGCTGGCCTTTTTGGCGTCTGTTATCACCTCTTCACCTCCCTCCAAGAAGTAATACTATTATAGCGCGAGGTCGGCACGTTGCCAAGTGTACAAGCTGCACAAATCGGCACGTTGTAACTTTGTGCATTCTGCCTATTGCAATTCCCGTTGCAACGTGCTATTCTGAAAGCGCAATCGAGAGAGCCGAGCCGGAGACACCGGACGGCAGCCCAGCAGGGCAGAAAGGATACCGAAATGATGATGAGCGAGTTCACCGAGCGGACCGGCTTCGAGCCCAGCTTCGACGAGTACCGTGAGATTGAGGAAGCCTACTACAGCTTCGACGGCAACAAGGACGAGTTCTGCAAGGCTTGGGTCCGCGACGGCGGCATCGAGAGAACCTGCCGGGACCGCATCCGCAAGATCCGCTTCCTTGAGGAGCAGCTCGAGAAGACCAAGGCCAGCTATGAGGCCCGCATCGACCTCCTGGAAAAGAAGCTCGACCGGGAGCAGGAGTGGAAGCCCTACACCGACGAGAAGCTCGTCTCCGATCGGGACTATGACCGCCTCGCCGGGTTCGGCAGACAGATGACCGACGCCGAGGCCATCGAGTGGATCGCTCAGGAGTTCGGCTTCGATCCCACGAAGATCCGCATCAACCGCAAGATGAAGACCTGGGAAGTCAACCGGCACAGCCAGCTCCGCCCCGTCGGCGAGAAGAACCGCTCCCCCATCTACGACGCAACGGATTATTACTACATCTTCTTCTCCGTAGCCGGTTGGGAGTACGAAGCGACGAACGGAAACCTGAATCGAATCTAAGGGGCGGCAACCACCGCCCCACCGAATAAGAAAGGAGAAAATACAATGACTTACACCATCACCCCGAACCCCACTTTTAACTCTCTGGAGATCGCCTTTGAGGGCAAGCCCGCCGCAGAGATCCGCGAGGCGCTGAAGGCCCTGCGCTTCCGCTGGCACAACCTGAAAAAAGTCTGGTACGGATACGCCGACGAGGCGACGGTCCGGGCGGCAATCGAGGGCAAGCCCGCCGAGGTCAAGGCGGAACCGAAAGCCAAGGCCGAGGCCGTGAACAAATACGGCGTGAAGGTGGGCGACATCTTCCGGGCTACCTGGGGCTATGAGCAGACCAACAACGACTTCTTCCAGGTGATCGCCCTTGTCGGTGAAAGCTCGGTCCGGGTCCGCGAGGTGTATCTGAACTGCCTCGAATCGACAGCGGTTTCCAGCATGAGCGAGGACCGCGTCCTCGAAGTCTCCCGTGAGATTCTCCCGGCGGCTCCGTCCTCCGTGTTCATCAAGGACCAGGAGAAGGGCGACGTTAAGCGGCTGAAATCCTACGCCAGCGACGGCAAGAGCAACCCGCAGTTTAAACTCTCCAGCTTCTGCGACGCCTATTACGTCGGCGGCGACAAGATCACGGTCTACGAGAGCTGGTACGCATAAGACGAGATCCCGCCCCGGAGGTTACGAGGGCAGAAAGGAAAAAGAAATGGAGATCCTGGCAATCTTTGAGAGCTGCTTCGATATGGCGGCAGTATATGAGACCGTAACCGGCAGCGGGGCCGTGCTTTATGAGAACGCAGCCCCGGAGATCTTCGCCGACACGGAAACGGCGGTCCACTACCTGACGACGCACGGATTTTGGGAGGCGTGAAAGATGCAGAGCCGCAGCGAATACCGGATTAACAAGAAGGGCCGCGAGTGTTTCCGGTCAGAATCGTTCGAGCAGGCCCGGGAGAAACTGGACGAGCTGGAGAAGCACCGGCCCGGCGTTTACACGATGCAGTGGAGAAGCTGCCCCTGCAACAAGGTGGGGGCATTGGAAACGGACGGAGCCGGTCGCCCGATCTGGTCCGCCTGGCATTAAGGAGGAGGATTGAAAAATGCTGCTTTACCTGATAAACATGCTCCGGATTCTCTGGCACGAATACGACGAAACGGATTGACACCGGCCCCGGCTGGGTTTAAAATCAAGACACGACACGAAAGGAGAAAACACCATGACTGCAAAAGAGATTATCGAGGCCGGGCTTTATGCCGCTGCCGTTGAACTGATGGACGACGAGATCCGCGAGGAGCTGCACAACTCCGGCGAATACGAGACCGAGGAAGACTTCCTTGCCGCCTATATGGAGCGCCACGAGGCGAAACACGGCGAGCCCTTCACGGTTTGAAAGCAGCTTTTTACTCACGGAATTACTCATGAGTTGCTTCTATACTGCATGGCAAGCGGGTTTTGATTGGGTTCGACTCCCATCATCCGCTCCAAATTCAAGCCCCGAGATCATCACGATCCCGGGGCTTTTTCTTTTTGTTTTCCCTGATTTCATGGGCTTTTTCGGCTCTTGGTATTTCCTTCCAACCGCTGAAACGCGAGTTTAACAAGGGGTTCGCGGGAATAATTATAAATCCCCGAATTACTCACGAATTACTCACGGCCTGTTTTTGTCTCTCTTTTCACCCTGCTTTTTGGAAGTCCGCATTTTATGCGGCTTTCAGCGTCCCGCCATAAGATGGGTTTTTGTTGGGTTCACTTTTTGTCGTTCTCTTTTTCCCCGTTACTCACGTTACTCACGGAATAGAACTCCCGCATCTTCTGCACCGCCTCGTCCGCATCCTGGGCGGCAAGGTGGGTGTAAATCTCATGCACCGTCTTGCTGTTGGTCCATCCGCCCTCCCGCATCGTTGCCGCCTCGCTCCATCCCAAGTGATACGCCAGAGAGGCGAAGCTGTGCCGCAGCCCATGCACCCCGACCAGAGGCAGGCCCGCCGCCTCGCAGACCTTGTTGATCTGGACGTAGCTTGTGTTGGGCTTCGTCGTGACCAGCTTTCCCGTTTTGCCCTGCAGCAGCTCCTCCAGCCTCGGAATGACGATGTGCACCACCCGACGGCTCGATGCCGTCTTGTTCTCGTCCTTTGCCACGATCTGCCCGGCGTCGTTGTAGACCTCCGCCCCCTCGACCCGGATCAGCCGCTTTTCAAGATCCACCTTGTCAGCGGTCAGGGCCAGCAGCTCGGACCGTCTCAGCCCATGCAGAGCCAGCAGCGCGGGCAGCTCGCAGTCTTTGCCCTTGATCGCCTTTAGAAAGACCTGTATCTGCTCATAGTCCAGCCATGGCCGATTTGCTTTTACGATCCTCGGCAGCGCCACGTCCGGCGCTTCGACCCCCTGCGCTGTCAGGGACGCAAGCACCAGGTGCCAGGCATTGGAGATCGTCTTGCCCTTGAGCGTCGCCGCCTCCTCGTTGATTGCCCGCTGCCAGTTGACCCCGCTCCGAATGTCCCGGCCCATGTACGCTTGAAACCGGTTTTTTCGTATGCTCTTGTATGCCTTGATCGTGGACGGGCTCAGGATCTTGTCCTTGCTCTCGATGTACTCGTCTATCGCCTCGCCCAGCGTCTTTTTCGGGGCCGTCTTCTCTGCCTCGATCAGCCCCGCCTTGATGGCCCTCGCCTTGGTGTAATACTCCTGCTCCGACTCTGCCGTGATCGAAATGCGCTTGCCGTCCTTCATGAGCTGCCCCCGCCACGTTCCGCTTGCCAGCTCGACCGGCTTCGGCACCGGCAGCAGCATGGACCGCCGCCGCTTCTCCGGCGCGATTCTCTCCCCGCAGACGCAGCAGTAAACCGAGTATACCGGCGTCGGAAATTTGCACCGGGGGCATGGCATTAGCTCCGCCTGTTTGATGTCGGTCGTCATTTCCAAGTGTTAAACTCCTTGATTCTTTTCGTCCTGTCGGCTTTTGCCTTTCGGGGGTATAAATTCACGTCTGAAATACAAAGCCGCTCAGAACGCAAATTTAAGGCCATAGAGAGAAAGAGCTATTTATAGACCGGCTCCGGCAGCTTGGGAAGGCCCAAGACCTTGCCGAAGTATTGCACGCTCTGCCCGCCGCTGGGCCAGATTGTCAGGTTTGCGGCCTCCCGTTTTGGATTGGCGGAGAGCAGATAGACCTCCCCGCTATAGCCCGGCGCGTACTGCTTGACATAGGTCGCCCCATCGACGCACCACACGCCGACCTCGAAGGGCCGCAGCTCGGAGGCCTCGTTAACATAGATCCGCTGGCCGTCCTGAATGTATGGCTCCATGCTGTCGCCGCTCACGGTCAGGCAGAAGTCCGCGCCTTTTGGCATGTCCGCCGTCCGGGGTATGTCCTCGTAGTCCTCGCCCTCGACCATGCCGCCGGGGCCCGCTGCCGGTTTGCTCAAGTAGTGGCGGATCGTCCCAAGGTCCACGACCTCGACCGCCTGAATCATGTTGCAGCGCTTCCACTCCGCATCCAGCACCAGCTCCACCATATGCCGCCCGTGCTCGTCCAGCTCGTTGTAACGGGTCAGGATCTCCGGCACCGGCCCGGCCTGCTGCGGCTGTCGCTCGTCGGTCTCACCCCGCAGCCATTCAAGGGAAACGCCGTAAGCCTCCGCGATGTCTCGCAGCTTGCCCTTGTAGCTGTCGCTGTCGCCGCTTAACCACATGGATACAATATGCCCGTCTTTGTAGCCGAGACGCTTTGCAAACTCCGACCGCGCCCCGTGCTGGATCTTCCCTTTTTCGTTCCGAGGCAGCAAGGATAAAATTCGTTCAAGTGTTTTGTCCATGCTCTACCTCCAGAAGATATACCAGAGAACCGCCATGTTAAATCCTATCCCGCAGACGATAACAAAAATCTTTTTTGTCAGGCTTTCTTCCTTGCTTGCTGTCATGGCAACGGACGTCCCAAGGGCGAACGGAATAAACAGGCCAAACGTGCTGGCGGCAGTCTTCCAGAGATAGTCAAGGAGGGAGAAATCCCCCTTCCATTCAAGCGCAACAATCCACATGGCAGCACACAGCAGGCCGAGCGCAACAGACAAGAGCTGCGCTTTATCCTGCTTCTCTGTATTGGAATCCTTCTTATCCACTCTTTGCACCTTCCTCCTACGCTGTACTTCTATCCTACCTTCTGCAATATCTTGCCTTGTTCCCTAAGTCTTAACCTTTGTACTTCTAACCTACGTTATCTCAAGTAATTATATTTATTTATATAATTTAAATTTATATAATTTAATATTAATATATATCTATACAGGTACGTTAGAACGAAGAAAGTAGGTATAACGTACAGGGCTCAGTCAATCCGCTCGCTGGTATACTTCCCCTTGATGGCCTTGTTGTAATAACTCCCGAGGGATTCCGCAGCGGTGAACTTGTCCCACTCCGTTTCCGGGTAGTCATAGTACAGATAAATGCGGGGATCGCTGTTGCGGAATACCACACCCAGCACGGAATACTCGGAAGCATAGCCGATCCGGGAAAAGCAATCTGAATCCGGCGTGTTCTGCCAGACGATGTCCGAAAGCTCAAAGGGCTTTTCCGTTGGCTCCGGTGTAGAGACCGGCGCGGCAGTCGGTGCAGGCGTTGCCGCTGGCTGGCTCTTGGCGCAACCGCAGAGAAACAGGCAAAGCGCAAGAGCTAAAACTGCTTTCTTCATGTCATTTCCCTTCCAAAAAGTTACAATGTCTTACAATATCTTGTGCGTTCCGTCAAGGCGGGGCGCTTTTTTTATTGCCTATCTTGTGCCATTCTCCGAAACTGTCCGTAATTTACGTTTAACGCTTGCAAAAGTAAATTTCATGAGCTATTATAAAGCCATCCCGGAGGCGTGAGCTGCTCGACGGTCGGAGCCAAAGGGATGCAGAGATCCCCGGAGCGCTCGCCACAAGCGCCCCAGGCATCCCGCAGGAACCGTGATTGAGTTGTGTTCCCCCAATGCGATTCTATCACGGTTTTCTGTGGGGGTCAATAACTAAAACTCATGTTTATGAGGTTTCGGGAGGTGAACACATTGACCCTGCGCGAACTTCGGAAGCGCGCACACAGAACCCAGCAGGAGATCGGAGAAGCCGTTAACGTTTCTCAAGGCGCTGTCAGCCATTGGGAGATCGGCGACTTCCCCCCGCTCCGCAAATACCGCCGCCTCCTCTGCTCTGCTCTGGACTGTACCCCGGAAGAGCTGGAGGACGCGATCAACGAAACCGTGAGGACATACCGCAATGGAAAACATTCCCGATGATCCCATCATTGCCAGCATGGAACGCACCGGCTGGCCTTACTGGATGAACGATGAAGAGGAGGAGGACGAAGATGCCAACACAGAACCCTTTGCAGTCTACGACCCTTAAGCCCGTCCCGAAGCTGCGCGTGGAGCGACTTGTGGACGGCGTGTGGTGCGAGTGGTGCACCTATGGCAAAAGCCGCCACGATCTGAAAGCAATCTTTGAAGCAATCGACATGTTCCGCGCCGCCGGTTTCACCTTCCCGGACACCCTGCGCGTGGTGGAGGCGACGCCATGAACGACGAACAGGTCTACAAAGCCGCAACCCGCCTGTGGGCCGCTGTGATCGAGCTGGCGGTGGATGAATACCGCCGGGCCGTGATGGACGGCGACGAGGCCGAGGCCCGCCACATCGAAAAGCAGATGGAGGTCATGGGCTACGGCTCCTATTGCCCCCCGATCCGGGAGCGCGCCCTGATTTTTAGGGACTACTGCGACGAGGAGACAAAGGACCTCAAGCGCGGCAAAAAGCGCTACTGCAACTGCCCGGCCTGCCATGCGCAGCGCACGGTCTGCCTGAGCTACAACAAGCTGTCGATTTCGTGCAGTTGCAGCTCATGCGGTCTGCGCTACATTATCCCGATTTTCCACAAGGAGGACGAAGATGCTTAACATTCTGGTTTTACAGGGCCGCTTGACGAAGGACCCGGAGATCCGCTCGACGCAGAGCGGCAGCACCGTGGCCGGTTTCACGCTGGCCGTGGATCGGGACTATCAGCCCGGCGGCAGCGAGAAGAAGACGGACTTTGTGGACTGCTCCGCGTGGAGAGCCACAGCGGGCTTTGTCGAGCGCAACTTCCGCAAGGGCCAGCTTGTGGTGGTCAAGGGCCGTCTGGAAAGCCGCAAGTGGCAGGACCGCGACGGCAACAGCCGCGTGAACTGGGAGTGCCAGGTGGACGACTGCTGGTTCTGCGGCGACCGGACCGAGCGCCCCGGCGTGGACGTGCCGCCCCCGACGATGGAAGAACTTCCGGACGACACGGGAGGGGATTTGCCATTCTAAATGCCATGAGAGAATTCTTGTTTGACGAGGCGACCCACACCTACACGCTGGACGGTCAGAAGCTCCCGAGCGTGACGGAGATCCTTGCCCCGATCACCGCCGGGAAGTATCCGCCCTCCGGGGTGGTGCAGCAGGCGGCAGCGCGGGGGACGCGCATCCATGAGTTGTGCGCCCTGTACGACATGGACGCGCTCCCGGAGGAGTTCGAGGGCGAGCTTGTCCCCTATGTCCAGGCGTGGGCGGACTTCTGCCGGGACTACACCCCCGAGTGGCTGTACATCGAGCAGCCGCTGTACATCGACGCGCCGAAGAATTTCGCCTTTGCCGGGACGGTTGACCGCATCGGCGTGATCGACGGGCGAACCGTGATTGTGGACATCAAGACCGCGCAGAGCATGGACAGGGCCGCGAAAGTGGCGCTTGCCTGTCAGCTTTCCGGGTATCAGCTCCTGTCTTCCGACCTTGATACCGGCGGAAGGCTCGACGGGGAAAACTTCGGTGTCCAACTGATGAAGGACGGCAACTATCGCATCCACAGAGCCTGCGACATCGCAGATAAATACGGCTTTGCCCCCTTCGCTTATTTCAACGCCCTTTTGAATCTGCACAAAGTAGTGAAAGGATATTGACCCATGAATGAACTGATGATTTACGAAGCGCACCGCGCTCTTGCCGAACCCAAGCGCGGCAACTACGCCCTGCAGCTCGGCAACGGTGCCGCTCTGGAGCTCAAGCGCGGCACGGACTTTGACAACCCCATCGTGAAGACCGGCAAGAAGGCCGGGCAGAAAGCCTTCGACAAGCCCATCCTCCAGAAGAGCGGCGCGGAAAAGATCGCCTTCGGCTTTGGTCTCCTCCAGCAGTACGAGCTTGTTTCCACGGTCGAGAACTACGACGGACAGAACAGCTATTTTGCCTACACCGTCCGCTGCGATCTGGTGAAGCTCGGCCCCAACGGGGAAAAGGTCGTTGTCTCGAACTCCTACGGCCACGCGAACACCGCCGAGGGGCGAAACGGTTTCAAGCCCGCCGCCGACAGCGCAAACGGCTCTTTGAAAATGGCGCAGAAACGTGCCCTTGTCGGTGCCGCCCTTGCCATCTCCGGCCTGTCGGACCTGTTCACGCAGGACATCGACAACGACGGCTTTATGGCTGAGGCCGCGAACATCACCAAGGCCCGCGACGACGACCCGATCAGCGCCAAGCAGATCCAGCGCATCTATGCCCTTGCCGGGTCTCTCGGCATGACCACGCCCGAGGCGAAGCAGCTCATTGTCTCCATGGGCTATGCCAGCACCAAGGACATCCGCGTCAAGGACTATGACGCGGTGATCAAGGCCGTGCAGGACGCGGCGGAGAAACATGCCTGACGTGTGCCCGCTCTGCGAGGGGCGCGGCGTGATCCTGACCAAGACGGAGGACGGTGTGCTCTATTCCCGCCCCTGCAAGTGCATGGAGATCCGGGCGGCAAAGAAGCGCATCGAGCGTTCCGGCCTCGGGGATCTCTTTGAAGCCTGCACCTTCAAGAGCTTCCAGACCCCGGACGAATGGACACGCCGGGCGCTGGAAGTGGCGGTCGACTATGCCAAGAACGGACGCGGGAAATGGCTGTACATCTCCGGGCATCCCGGCACCGGCAAAACACATCTCTGCACCGCCGTCTGCCGCTACCTGATCAAGAAGGGCGCACCCGTGCGCTACATGCTCTGGCGGGAGGACGCGCCGAAGCTCAAGGCCCTTGTGAACGACGCCGCAGCATACGAGGCCGCGTTCCGGGATCTGGCCGAGGCAAACGTACTGTATATCGACGACTTTTTCAAGCAGCGCGGGGAGCCGAGCGCCGGGGACATAAACCTCGCCTTTGCCCTGTTAAACGCGAGGTACAACGCTAAGAACAAACGGACGATCCTGTCCTCGGAGCTGCCGCTGAAAGCGGTGCGGGACATTGACCCGGCCATAGCGAGCCGAATAACCGAACGCGCCAGCGGTTACATCCTCAACGCCCCGGAAGGGCAGCAGAACTGGAGGGAGAAAAGCAAGTGAGTGAACTGAACGACAAGGTAAGCAAAAGCCTTGAGCGGATAAAAGCCTACGAACCGGCAGAGGGTTACTACCTCGCCTTTTCCGGCGGGAAGGACAGCGTGGTATGCAAGGCCCTGCTGGATATGGCAGGCGTGAAGTACGACGCGACCTATCGCGTGACCTCCGTCGATCCTCCCGAGTTGGTGCGCTTCATCAAGGAGAAGCACCCGGACGTGCGGCGGGAAGTCCCCCGCTATTCCCCGGACTACCACAACGAAAAGCTCGCCGGGAAACCGATCACGATGTGGAACCTGATCCCGGAGAAACTGATCCCGCCGACGCGGATTGTCCGCTACTGCTGCTCCAAGCTCAAAGAGAGCGGCGGCGATGGGCGCTTGACCGTGACCGGCGTGCGCTGGGCAGAAAGCCCGGCCCGGAGAGCGAATCAGGGTCTTGTCACCGTAACCAGCAAAAAAGCGGCGAAAGATATGCTGGCAAAAGATAGTTTTTTCTTTAACAAACAAGGGGGGGTGGTACTGACCAATGATAACGAGGATTCAAGGCGCATGGTCGAAGTCTGCTACAAGCGGCACAAGACAACCTTGAACCCCATCATAGAATGGACGGATCGTGATGTCTGGGATTTCATTCACTGCGAACATATCCCCTACTGCGGGCTCTACGACGAGGGCATGAACCGTCTCGGCTGCATCGGTTGTCCGATGGCTAGGACGAAAGGCCGTGAAAAAGAATTTCTCCGCTGGCCGCAGTACAAAGAGAACTACATGCTCGCCTTTGAACGGATGCTGAAAGAGAGAATCCGGCGCGGGAAGTACAATAGTACATGGCGTCTTGCGACGGCCCGCGACGTGTTCAACTGGTGGATGGAATACGACGTGATGCCCGGACAGCTCAACCTGTTTGAAGATACGGAAGACATTGATACAGAACTGGAGTAAGAATCAATGACCAGAACCTACGGCTATACCATCCCCGGTGTGCCGATCACCAAGAAGAACTCCCAGGTGATCGCATTCAACCGGGGGACCGGAAAGCGCTTCATCCGGCAGTCTGACCGCTACGAGCAATATGAGACCATCGCGTCATACTTCCTCTCCCCCAAGCCGACCGTCCCGATCTCCTACCCCTGCCGGGTGACGTGCGTATACTACATGCCGACCAAGCGCAGGGTCGATCTCACCAATCTGCTTGCCGCGACGCACGATGTTCTCGTGAAATTCTTCATCCTCGCCGACGACAACCGCGACATTGTGGCGAGCCTGGGCGACAGCCGTGTGCTCTATGACAAGGAAAACCCCCGCGTGGAGATCCGAATCGAACCGCTCGGGGAAATCTACGAACAATGGAAGAAGGAGAAATAAGATGCCTGATTATACCGCATACACAAAGAACGCCGGGATCACGAACCGCCAGATGGTGGCGGAGCTGCGGCGCTATTACCCCAAGTACGGCAAGCCCACGCAGACGATGATCTGCAACCCCGACAAGTACGCCGTCCAGCTCACCCCGGAGGCGGAAGCGATCCTGCGCCTGACCTTCGGCAGCTTCCCCGGCCTCTCGGACACCGTGTGGGACGGCAAGACGGAGCTGCCCAAGCCCCGCCGCCGGGAGCACCGCCGCAAGGGAAACAAACTGACCGTCCGTCTGGATGACAGCCTGTTCTCCCAGTTGACCGAGATGTATGAAAAGACCGCCTTCGCGTCAATGCAGGATCTGGTCGAGGCGGCAATCGTGGAATTTTTGAAACGGAGGGAGAGCCATGTCTGACCTGTGGTGCTACGAGCCAGAAATCTGTGACGGCGATTTCTGCCCGATGAACTGCGATAACTGCCCCAAGAAAGAGCTCGTTCTGGAAAAGGACATGAAGGAGGACGAAGATGCTGATCGTTGACATGCTCATGCGCCCAGCCGACACCTACTGGAAGAAGCAGTATAACGCCGAGAAGATCCGCCGCCAGCGTGCCGAGGCGAATGAGAAGTACGCCACCGACACCATGGACGAGCAGGAGAAGAACCTCGACCTTCTCACCCGGCGCGATGTGGGGCAGGCAAGAGCCATTGAGGCGATGAACGCCGAGATCCTGCGCCTCAAGGCGGAGCTGGAGAAAGCCCGGTCGGACGTGGCCGAGCGTGACGAGCGCATCGCCCTTCTCTATGACGCTCTCCATGCCGAGCGCGATGCCCGCGCCGCTCTCAAGACCTCGCAGCGGCTGTGGGACGAGAAACGTCAGGCCGTGAAGGAGGCGACAGCATGAGCCGGAAAAACCAGACGCTGATCCTGGCCGAGCGGATCGCCAGGCAGCTCGTGGCCGAGCAGACCCGTGCCCGTGTGATGCTGGGCTTTGACGCGGCGGTGATGGCCGCGCATGAAGTCTTCCAGCTTGGCCCCGGCAGGGCAGCAGCCTTTGCCGACGCCTATAACGAGGCCATGGAAAAGCTCGCCTCGCTCTATGTGGACGATGCCGAAGAGAACCATGACCGCCACATTGACTACGCCAAGGGAACGCGGGACGAGCTCATGCGCCGCATTGTCGGGGACGGGAACTTTGTCCCCTTTGACAAAGCCTACGGCGACGCATGGATCGACGAACTCAAACGCATCCGCGTCATGCAGGAGGCAGCGCCATGACCAGAGGGGAACACATGCGGGAGGCCCGGCGAAAAGCCGGGCTGACCCTTCGGCAGCTTGGCGAGAAAAGCGGCGTGCAGTTCGGCACGATTGCCAGGATCGAGCAGGGCCGCAACAACGGCTCTCTCGCCACCGTCGAGCTGCTGGCCGACGCTCTCGGGCTGAGCATCGACGCCTACACCGGGCATGAAGTGAAAGGAGAAGAGAATGACCATATCGGAACGGATTGCGGCTAACGCCCGCTGGCTCTGTCAGCGTCAGGGAAAGAACATAGGCGACATGGAAGCTGCTGTCGGCGTCTCGACCGGCTATCTGTCCAGAATCAAAGGGAAAGAAACACTTCGTATTGATGTCGGCTACGCGCTGGCAAATTACCTCGGTGTCAGCATGGACGATCTCGTGAATCCGAAGCTGGCCCGGCAGGAACGTATTGCGGAATTGAAAGCAGAGCTGGCAGAACTGGAACAGGAGGAAGAGAATGACTGAACACATCAAGCGCAAAGACGCTCGTGAAGCGATCTGGCGTATTCTGAACGGCATGGGCTACAGTCAAAAGCATAATGACAGACTGGTGGAAGAAGTTGACGCTGTGCTTGAGGACTATCCCGCCGCTGATGTGCGGCCTGTGGCGCGGGGGAAGTGGAAAGAGGATTGGGAAACGGGATGCTCAGAGTGTTCTGCTTGCGGCGAAAGCTATCTTTGGGAAGACTATGACGGTGTATGCGAATGGAACTTCTGCCCCAACTGCGGGGCTGACATGCGACCGACATTAATGTCGGGAGCAAATGGGGAAGGAAAGAATGAAAATAGGGCTGATTGATGTGGACGGGCATCATTTCCCAAATCTTGCCTTGATGCGAATAAGCGCGTGGCACAAGTCACAGGGCGATACCGTTGAGTGGTGGGCAAGCGAGTTTGAATACTACGACATTGTTTATATGTCAAAAGTGTTCAGCGATGCGTACACGCAAGAGGGGCATACGCCAATGAACTGCGGCAAGGTAATCAAGGGCGGCACAGGATACTGTATCAAGTTGGGCAAGGATGGTAAGGAACACTTCGACCAAAGCAAAAACACGAAGCTACCCGATTATATGGAGAAAATGTTCCCTGATTACTCCATCTATCCGCAGTATAACTTCGCAGTAGCGATGACGAGTAGGGGGTGTCCTCGCGGTTGCCCTTTTGTCATGTCGTTCCAAAGGAAGGACGCGCATCAATCAAAGTCGCAGATGTGTCCGACTTTTGGAACGGTCAGCCGCTTATCGAAGTCTGCGATCCAAACATCACAGCTTGCTTGCAGAAGCGCGAACTGTTCCGTCAATACAAAGAAACCGGCGCGAAGATATGCTTTAACCAAGGAATCGACATTCGGCTGATAAACGATGCAGACATCCATGACCTAAACACAATGAGGATTGAACGATTGCATTTTGCTTGGGACAATCCTAATGACAGATTGCGCGACAAGTTTGAGTATTTCAAGAAGAACTATGTTCGGAAGTCAAACATCGGGACGGTTTACTGCCTCACGAACTTTGAAGATGTTTCTGTTCAAGAACACATTGACAGGGCGCTTGCAAGAATTTATCCGTTGCGCGACATGGGCTTTGACCCTTATGTCATGGTGTACAACAAACCGTCAGTGCCGAAAGAAATCCGCGATCTGCAACGATGGTGCAACAACAAAATTATTTTTAAGAGCTGTCCAAACTTTCGTGACTATAAGCCGAGGCAGAAAACGGATCACAAAATTACTGGACAAACAAGTTTTATTTAGAGGGAGGAAAGCTGATGGACGAACTTGTAAAGCGGCTGAGAACAGCAAAGGCCGTTGTGTTCAAGGCCGAAGATATGGAACTGTTGAAGCAAGCCGCCGATGTCATTGAGTTTTTGCAGACCTACAAAGTTTGCTTCGAAAACATAGTAAGAATGGGCGGTTGGTGGTTGGTTGGACAGGACAAGAATCTCTACCGCATGAATGTCCCGATGAATTGGCCTCCGAAGGGAACAAAGACAGTTGAGCTGTTTCCACTACCTGAGCCGCCGAAGGAGGAATAAGTATGAGCCTTGACAAAGCAATCGAACACGGCAAGACAAAGCGAAAGCCGTACCGAGGAGCGAAAGCAGTTGACGGCACTTGCCGCAACCACGGCTCTTGCAAGTGGTGCGAGAACAATCGAAAGCACAAATTCCGGGACAGACACCAGGCAGAGGAGGGCGAGTGATGGCAAAAATCAGATATTCGGACGAGTTTATTTGTCCTACTTGTGGGAACCATACAGCGCTGGTTTGCCATACAGACGGGACACATCAAGCACACTGCATGATTTGCGATGTCTATTATGATGTCGAGATTGCAAATATCACCAACGCCGACCGCATCCGCAGCATGACAGACGAGGAGCTGGCTGAGACTCTCAGAGCGCTGACGGATTGTGTTCGTTGCTTCGCTTGGGATAAGGATGAGTGCGACGTCTGGCAGCAACGGCCTTGCTATACGGGAGAGATACCGTGCAAGGAGATGTGGATCAGATGGCTTGGGAAGGAGGCAAGTGAATGAGCAGCGAAAACTACCGCATTCTTTTCCATGACATCGTTCTAGCAGATCATATGACGCTCGGCACGGCGCTGATTCTTTTGGAGGCGCTGTTCCAGAAATTCTACAACGAGCCGACAGGGGCTTATACCATCGAGAAGATGGAGGAGGAAACGAAATGAACTACACCACAGGATCGCCCATGAACTACGAAGCCGTGCCTGATGTTGCCGTGCATCCCACTTGCAGCGGTCTTCCCCCGCTGAGTGAGACGATGCGGAAGACCAACGAGGTGCTGACCGATTGCAATGCTCTGGTTAACAAGCTGAACGAACTTATCAGCAATTATCAGGAAGAAGAGAAGAACACGAAAGCACCGATTGACTGCATCCAGAGGGCATCAATGAATAACTGCGATCTGGCAATCTCCGTCATGCACAAACTTGAAATGGCGCTGTCTGCGTTGGGAGGGTGAGGTTGCAGATTGAAGAAACTCCTATCCCTTGTCCTAACCCTCGCCCTGCTCCTGTCTCTTCCCACTCCGGGCTACGCCACTATCACCGAGAGGAAATCCAAAGAAGCCGAGCGCTTTCTATGGGAGCAGCTCAGCATTCACTCCCCGTCTGATGTCGTGACCGCCGCCGTCCTCGCCTACTTCTGGCGGGAATCGCAGTACAAATCTGACAGCGTAACCGGCTGGGCCACGCTCAAAGCCTATAAGAACTTTGACCTCTGCGGCTACGTGGTCAGCAAGACCGACAAGGGATTGGAGGACGGCAGCAGCAGACAATGGTTCATTGAGGCCGTGCGGTCATGCGGCGGTTTCGGCCTTGGTCAATGGTACGCGGCAAGCTACCTCGAAGACCTCTACGATTTCACCCGCGTCTACGGCGGCAGTATAGCCGATGCAGAAACCCAATGTGCTTTCGTGTTCCATTCGTTGGAACAGGACAAAGCGCTTTGGAAGCGTCTCAAACGATGCAAAGACCCGGCAAAGGCCGGGCGGCTGATCGCCATCTACTACGACGGCTCCGAGGACGGAGCGCCGTACATGGGCCGCAAAGCAAAACAACTGTATAACCGCTACCACGAATGAGAGGCAGGGCAAAACGCCCTGCCTCTTTCTTTACTTCATGGCCTTGTCCCAGCTCGTTTTGTATCCCATCGCGTCCCACAGCGCCCGGAGATAGGCTTCGTCGCCCTTGTGTCCGGCGTAGTAGGTCTTGATGTCGTCCTGCCGGACTTTCCCGTCCCCGCCGATTGCAAGGACAAGACCGCCCGCGTCTCCGGGTTCCATGCCCGCCTCGACAAGAGCCGTCACGGGGTCGAGCTTGGCCGGTTCCTCGCCGCGCTGCCGCATGACAGCGGTTTTCGCGCTGTTGTTTGCCAGGGTGTAAAGGTTCTGGATGATCTCGGCCCGCTCCGCGTCCTCCATGCCCTGGTACTCTTCGCTCTCGATGAAGTCCTGCACCAGCGCGAGCGAGTTCTGCCCCTTGGTCGTGGCGTAGGTCTCCCATTCCTCCGGCGTGAGCCGCCCGATGTCGCCTTGCAGATTCCGGCTTGCGTAGTCGGGATATACCTTGTCCGCCCCGTCCGCTCCGCTCTGATAAAGCCGCTGCAGCTCGTCGTCAATCGGCGTGCTGCGGTCTTCGCTGGAATAGTACGGGGAGAAGAACGTCTCCCATGCCTTGGCAAATCCCTGCGGTGTCTCCTGTTTCCGGCCCCACGCGTCGATGTAGTCCTGCTGCTGGAAATCCGGGTCCTCAAACAGTCCGCCGATCCCGGGGATCTTCGCCATCGTCTGGCTGAGTTTCCGTTGAAGCGAAGTCGGCAGAGCGCTGGTCGGGTCGGTGTAGATCGTCTGCCGGTAGTCCTCGCCGTAGCGCTCGATCTGTCCAAGCAGCGTCGGCGCAGCCTGCGAGAGCAGGCTTGCCAGCGCATTCATGGAGAGCAGGGCGATGGGCGGCGTGTCGTCCGTGTAGCTCTGTACGACCTCGAACGCGTCGTTGATGCCGTCCAGCATGGACATGTCCAGCATCGGCTCCCCGATTGCCGTCAGGGTGTTGATCACATCGCCGACAGAAAGCCCGTTTTCGGTCGCAAGCTGCTCCATCTGTGCGCCCATAAACAGGGGGATGGAGTACGGGGCCACCCAGTCCATCGTGTAGCTCCTGTCACCGATCTTAAGGCTCCAGTCCTGCGCCCCGCGCAGCTTGTCGAAGTTCTCCTGCTCCTTGTCCTTGTCCTTGCCCCGGAGGTTCCCGGAAGCGGCCAGCAGATACCCCAGCGCCATGATTCCGGTTCCGGTCAGGCTTTTCGCCGCCTGGTCGATTACGTCGCTTGCCGTCGCACCGTCTTTGCCGCGAATTGCATTTGCCGCGTCGACTGCCGTGTTGATAAGGCCGAGCGGACTGTATTCCTCCGCCCTCACAAGGATATTCGCCGGGGTCTTGCGGAAGGGCATGATGCCCTCGCCGATGGCGGACAGCACTTTCCCGGTCTTGGTGTTGGCCTTGTTGCGCCCGAGCTGCGAGACGGTTCTGGAAAAGTCGTTGTTGTCACGGAAGGTGGCCTCCTGCGCCTGCTGGATGGCATAGGCCCGCGCCCGCTCCAGCATTTCGGGGCTCATGTCCGCGATGCTCTGCACCTTGTGCGCGGCCATCCATCCGGCCATCGCGTCGGCGTAGTTGCTGCGGGAGAAGATCACGTCGCCCTGTTCCATCGCCCACTTGGTGCCCAAGCGCCAGCCCTCAAGCACACGGGATTTGAAGATTCTCCGCTTGTCCTGGATCTCCTTGTCCATCTGCCTTGTGGAGTCGGAATACTTCGCCTCGCCGAGCGCTTCGTCCTGCACGTTCGTGAAGTCCGCCCACGCGTCGGAAAACAGCTTGGGATTGTACAGAACGCTCTTGGTGCGCTCCATCTCCCCGCCGCTGGCTATATAGCCGATGTACTCCATCACCGCCGCGATCCGGTCCTTTGCCATGCGCCCCACCATAGAGGTAAGGTTGCCGACCACGTTTCTTGTCTGCGTCTTGAAGTTGCCGAGCATGGCCGTGTAGCGCAGGGCCGTGTATTTCTCCATCCAGCTTGCCGGGACCTGATCCGCGATGCTCTTCTGCATCCGGGAAATGAGCTCGTCCCGCGCCTCGTCGGTCTCGGCGGCGTTGTATTCGTTGACAAGCTCCTGCGGAAGCTCCACCTTGTATTTGCCCCCGGCCTGCTCGTTGAGCTTTTCGACGGTCTTCTGTACGCCGTACAGCTTGCCCTCCGGCGTGGTCACGCTCTGCCGCAGGATCTTCGCCACCTGTCCGAGTTGACCGGCCTGCGTCAGCTCCGCCGCCACGTCAGCGATCAGCCGCTCCGCGCCGACAACATCGCCGTTTCGCGTCATCTCGTTTGCGACCATCCGGGCCAGCGGGACCGCCTCGGGCGGCAGCTTCGCCCCCTCTTTCGCCGCGCGGATCGCACCGTCAAGATAGCCCTTTGCGCTCTCGTATCCGCCGTCGTAAATGCTCTGCGCCTTGGCAAGCACGTCCTTGTTCAAAAGCCGCTCGTAGGTAACGCGGTCTTTTCCGAGGGACTTGGACAGTGCTTCTTCCGTGCCCTCGGTCGTCCGCACGTTCTTGGCAAAGCCGCGCTCCACGGTCGGGCCGTTGGCCTGCACACCGCTCGGTACGGAAGGTGTTCCCCCTCCGGGCGGTACGGGCGGGTTGCCGTTCCCCTCGTCACTCTGCTGTACCTCGCCGCTCTCCGTCGGGGTAATCGCTGTCTCCCCAGTCGAGGCGAGAGCTGCGCCGGGCTGCTGCTCCGATTGCTCGCTCCGCTGCTGGTCAAGCAGGGAATCTCGGTAAGCATACGCCTCGTCGTACTCCATTACAGGAAGCGCGTCAAGGTCTGCTTGTGTAATCACGGGATATGTTCCGTAATTCTGAACAGCAGTATCCGCGTCAGTTCCCGTGTACATCATAAAGAAGATGTCAGGGCTGCCCTTCGAGCTATCCCAACCAGGGTTTGCATACTCCGGGTTAAATGTTACCCTTGCCACCGGCACAAAGCCATGCTTTGAGTAGAGACGGACGAGCCCCGCTCCGTAGCAATCAAGTTTGACGCCGCCGTTCGCAATAGCCTGCGGGATTGTGCTTCTCGATACGCCTTTTGGTGCGCCTTTGGATTTATTGGCAAACACGGCCTCAATGTCGCCATCTGAGGCAACCGCGAATCCAGCGTTGCCTTCCGCGTTCATAAACGTGCGAGCCCCGGATGCGTCAAGTTCTTCTTTCGTCTTTGGCGTGACCGCCCAGCCATTGGCCTGATCTGCGGTCCGCGCCTCATCAAGTGCAGCAGAAAAAGCGGCATTGTCCGCAGAGCTTTCTTGCATCTCTGCGTAAACGCCGCTTTGCTTAAGAGTGTTTTGAGATTCCGGGTTTAGTAGGCGGATTCCAGCGTTTCCAGGAGCTCCAGTAGATCCCCCTTGTCCTGGATTATCTGAATCGCGTCCTTCGTAAACTCCGGGTACTCCGCTACGATTTTCTTCAATGCCTCTTCCTGTGCCATTCTCCGTCACCTCCGGCATAGTAGTTCCATTGGTTTCAGTATAGTCATTTCCTGCGGCGTTGTCAATATTCTGTTGTGAAGGTACAGTTGCTGCCTGGCTCCGGCTGATCGCGTCAAGATAGCTCCTCGCGTGGGTATCGCCGTTCGCTTCAAGCTGCTCGACAATGGGGGTGAGAGCTTGCACAACGGTCTGAATGTCCGTGTCGCTCAAATTGCTCGCGCTCATTTCCCTTGTCGCGTCAAAGAAAGTGTTGAGGTTTATCCCCGCCTGAGTCGCCGCGTTCTTGATGTTCGAGATGTAAATATTGAGAAGCTGCTGTCGCCTTGCTTCTTCTTCGCTGTTTAACGCCTGAGATTCGCCTGTGCTCGTTTCTGCCGCCGTGGGTGGTGCAGGAATATCCCCAGTCGCTTCCGAAGGCTCCTGCGCCGTTTCTGCGGCTTCTTCCGTGGGTGTGGTCAGAATCTCCGCCACGCGCTCGGCAGCGTCCTCTTTCGCCTGCGCATCGGCCATCGGCCCAAGCAGCGCGTCGACCACTTCGTCGGCCTGCTGCCGTACCTCCGCCGGGGCCTGCCCTTCCGCTCTCTCTTCGCCGCTCGTCTGGCGGGCTTCGACCGGCTGTGCACCCGTCGCCTGTTCCGCAAGGACCTGTGCCGGGTCGAGCGTCGCGTTCTGCTCCTGCCCGGCGTTCGGGTTTTCCAGCGCCTCCATAGCGCCGTCCATCATAGCGTTGACGTTTGCCTCGGCTGCATCGGCCTGTCGAGCTTCCGCGTTCTTCGCCGCGTTCTGCCCGGTTGCGATACTGCCGCCGCTGCCGAGTCCGCCGATGGCCGCGCCGATCAGGAAATCGTAAAGGATCTCGCTGCCGTCGTAGCCGTTCTCCCAGAGATTGCGGAGGGATTCGTCGTTGTAAATCTGTTCGGCAAACGGAGCGAGAAGGTCGGAGATCGCTTCCTCTGCGCCTTCTCCGCCCGCCCCCGCCAGTACCCGGAGAACGGTGCGGCCTGTGTCGGTTTCGGCCAGTCTGCGGATCGCGCCCTCGACGACATCGTCCGCCGCGCCTTTCCCGAAGATCCCGGCCACGCCGTCAAACAGCTTTTCGGTCGCGACCTCGATACCGCCCTTGGTGATACCGTAGGCCACCTGTTCCCCGACGCTCGCGCCAGCCTGCCGCGCCTCCTGAGAAGCGCCGCCAGCCGAGCGCAGGAACATGGAAAAGAGGGAGCTTCCGCCCGGGATCTTACCGAGCGCAGCGTCATAGCCCAACTGAATCACGTTGGTTGCGATGTCCACCCCGGCAGCGCCGAGCCCGGAAAGTCCGGCCTTTGCTGACGCGAGGTCTGCCGCCGCGTTTTCACCCAGCGAGTCGGCAACCTGTTCGATCTGCGCGGCGGTGTTTTGGACGGCCTGCATCTCTGCCAAGTGTGCCTGTTTCTCTTCTTCCGTGCCGGTCCCGATGGCGGCAGCGCTCAGTTCATCTGTCGCATACCCGGCATAGGGGCTTGCGTTGCCGTACTGTGCGCCGATAGTGCCGAGCCAGTCAAGCGCGGTCCCTGCCGCGTTCACAAACCCGGAGGCATATTGACCGGTCGAACCGCTCAAAATCTGCCGCGCCCGGTCAACATCGTTGTAGCTCTGCGGCCCGTTCCCGGCGGCTTCGTCTCCCGCTTCCAGTTCCCGGATGATCTCGGCCCGCCGAGCCGCCTCTGCGCTGGCCTGTTCCGGGTCGGTCACATTGCCGCTGTTCTGGTCGATTTCGTTCAGCTCGGCAATCAGGGCGTCGCGCCCCTCCCAGTTGACAAACGCGGCGCTTGCGTCGTAGTCGGTGAGCGCTTTCTGCGCCTGTGCAGCTTCGGCCTGTGCGCGATTCAGCGCGTCCCAGTCCATCGGCCCCCACCACGTTTTGTCCTGCGCGTCCAATGCGTCGGCTTTCTGCTGCGCGTCGGCAGCGGCCTGTGCCAGCGCCTCCCGCTCGGGGTCGGCGTTCGCCGCTCCGCGCATGGCCCGCTGTTCGTCCCTCTGATCGTCAGCCGAGAGGCCGCTGCCGCTTGCAGCGTCCAGAAGCGCCTGCTGTTCGCTCGGGATCTCGTCCTCGCCGTCGTCCTCGTCATCCATGAACGAGGCAAAGCCGGAAACGGGTTTCGCCGTCTCTTCCGGCTTCTCCGGTTCTGCTGCTGCCTGCGCCGCCTCGCGCATGGCTTTCTGCTCGTCGCGCTGTTCGTCGGTGGGCAGACCTTCCTGAGCTTTTTCCCGTGCTTCCTGCGCAGCTCTGGTAGCGGCGAGGCGCTCGTCGTTCCAGTTGCGGGACCACTCCGCCTGCCGCACCGTGTCCTTGTTCTCGGGAAGCGCGTCCCCGGCCCGGGCGGTGCTGCCGGTCTCCCCGGCTGCGGCTTGCCGTTCGCGTTCTTTGGATGCGGCAAGCAGCGCGTTTTGCTCGTCCTGATACGCTTCCGCCGCCTGCGTCCTCGCGGCTGCGGCGTTGCGCTCTTCCTCGTTCATCCCGCCGAGACCGATGGTGTCCCAGAGATGCCCGAGACCGCCCTTCGGCTTCTCCGGCTCCGGCTCCTGTTTGCGCTCGGGGCTTATGTCCGTGGAGACAGCGGGCGCGGTCCCGCCCGCCTGTGACGGTGCGCCGCCCGTGCTTTCCTGCCGGGCCTGCTCGTCCTCTTCGTAGGGTTCGGGACCGTAATCAAGCTCGCGCTGCTTCTTCTTGCCGGGCGCGCTGCTTTTCCCGCCGCTCTTGGCGGCAAGCGTGCGCTCTTTCTTCCCGACGGTGTTCCGAAGTTTATCTGCCATTGCGTGTCTCCTTGGTCATTTGGTTACGACGACCGCTTCGTGTTTGTGCCGTTGCTTGCGACGGCCCCGACTCTGCTGCCTGCCTTGGCGGCGGCGGCGATGTCCGCGTAGCTGTTGATCTTGTTGTCGCCGGTGGTGGAGCTGCTCGAGGATCTGCTGCTCCGGCTTCTGCGGCCCCTGCCGCCGTAGCCGCCCTCTGCCACCGGTGCCATGCCGGGCGCGTACTCGCCGGTCATGCGGAAATACTCGTCCGCCGTGATTGCCCCGGTGTTGTAGGCAAGCAGCGGGTTTTGCGCCACCCAGAGCTGGCGCATCGTGTTTGCCGTGTCCTGCCCGTACAGGTTGGAATAGCCGTCGAAGATGCCGTAGCCCGCCATGAGCTGCGCCTCGTTCATCTGCCGCTGGCGGTCGTCCTGGTAGCCCTGCATCAGCGCTGCGGCCTTCTGGTAATCGCTCTGCGAGATGGCCGCGTTGACCTGGCTGCGGTATGCCGCTTCCAGATCGCTCAGTCCGCGAGCCGCCTGCGCCTCTTCCGCCGCCTGTGCCGCGCCGAGCTGCCCGTAGGCTTTCTGGTATGCCCCGGCCTGCCCGAGCTGCATCTGCGAGGCGGTCCCGGTGTTCAGTCCGTTCGCCGCCGCCTGAATGTTGTTGTTGCGCCGCTGCCGCTCGTACTGCGCGCCGAGGTCGTTCTTCTGCGTCAGGTAGTTCCCGGCGATTTTCACAGCGTCGGCCTGCTGCTGGCTGCGGTTTCGGTTGTACTCTTCCTCCATCCGGGACAAGTTCGCGTCCCGCTGGTTGTCGTACATTCCGGCTACTGCCTGCCCCTGCGCGCCCTCGGTGTAGGATTTGTAAGCGTCCTCAAAGCTTGGCATAATGTTCTCTCCTTGTAGCAAGGGGGCGGAGCCTGTACCCCGCCCCCAAAGGTGGTTTCTTACTTGTACTCTTTCGGCTCGTCGTAGGTCATGGCGAGGCGGGAATCCTTAACGCCCTCGGTCGTCGGGTCTACCACAATGCCGAGGATAGCCAGCACAGCGAAGATGGCCTCGACCACAGCAGCCAGCTTCTCGCCCAACGCCGTGAAATTCAGTTCATACCCGAACACAGCGGCGACGGACGTGACCAGCAGCAGCACAGCCGGGATCAGCGCCAGCCAAAACATTTTGTTCTTGATTCTTACTTTCCAGTTAATCATGGTCTTTTCTCCTTTACCGATAAAGATTCTTGACATCGGCTTTGATTGCCGATATGTCCTCTCCGATTTCCGCGAAGCGTTCCGCGTAGCCGTTGTGGGTGTCGAGCTTCTTGTCAACCTGCTTCATCCACATTTTCAGCTCGGCATCACGCACCGCTTCTTCCTTCGCCCGTTCCACATCCCGGTCCTTCATCTCCTGCGTGAACTTGATCCGCTGCGCCCGGAGATTGAACACCCCGACGATGATTGCCGCCAGTGCCGAGATCGCAGCGGCAAGCACCGTCGCCTGTGCCGGAGTCAATGCGCTCATTCCATCACCCCCAGCAGAGCCGTCCAAGTGTCGTGTCCCACAACGCCGTCAAGGGTCAAATGCTTCGAGCGCTGGAAGTTGAGCACCCCCTGCCTCGTGTTGTAGCCGAAGTCTCCGTCCGCTCTGTCCGGGCCTACCGAGAAGCCACGGGCGATCAGGATGCCCTGCATGGCCTTGACGATCTCGCCGGTCATGCCCTGCCGGAGAATCGGCAGCTTGACCGTGACGGTGCTTTCCGGTGCCGCAGCAGGCTCAACGGTTGGCGTTGTGGCAGGGACATTATTGTCCTCACCACCGTACCGCAGCACACAGTTCCACGGGTAATTATAATAGTTCTGCTGGCAGATCTCCCGCCCGGTCTGGTCTCCGGTCGCGCCACCGGTCGTCTGCCCGTGCTCGTTGATCCTCGCAGCTACGATTCGCCCCGGCTGCACGACCATCGCCGTGTGCGCCGCCTCGTTGAGCAGCACGTCGCCCGGGCGCATCCCGGCGCCGGTGGCCAGGTTGACCTGCGTCGTGACCTCGACAAAACCGCAGCGCAGAAACGCCG
>Ga0326513_10000333_pt1 | contig 39137 bp, 72 predicted proteins | sample 2_2465_0518_D_FD_203654 | JGI IMG/M metagenome (GOLD analysis project Ga0326513, IMG submission 203654) | Bovine rumen microbial communities from UC Davis, California, United States - 2_2465_0518 | ecosystem: Host-associated > Mammals > Digestive system > Stomach > Rumen | place: USA... | reverse complement strand
ATAAAATAATTGTGAAACCTTCACAAAAATGTCCGATAGTTTTTGAAACCCTTGGCACAGTTTTGGCACACTAAATGCCAACAAACCCCGTAAATTCAACATCCACTGCTTGACTTTTAATCAAGTTGTCCGGGGTTCGAGTCCCCGGTGGCTCATGAAAATGAAAATCCCCACAAACCCAGTAAAATCAAGGGTTGAGGGGATTTTTCTATTGTCCAATTTATTGGACTTTGGGCAAATTTCTTGGACTTAATGTATTATAATATAGTAGAATCTCGGCACACTTTGGAACACTTGGCACAGTTTTGGCACACTTTTTATTGTACCATTTATTGGACAATAGAGAAAAAAGCCTATAAATCAATGGATTTCAGCGAGTCAAGCGACTCTTGTTCATCGTCTAAATGGGCATATACCTTCATAATCATCTGCAAACTACTATGCCCCATGAGGTACTGACACTTCTTTAATGTAATCCCGGAATAATAGCAGACCGTGCAGAAGTTATGACGGAACAGGTATGGACGTAGGTCTGACTTATATTTCAGTTTGGCATCAATCTTTCCCTTGATATCTAACCAAAAGTCGGACTTGACGGTCTTGGACATCAGCCGCCCCTGTCGGTTATGGATCAGATAGCTGTCCGTGTGGTAATCCTGGAGCAGTTCCTGCAAAGCATAGGGCAGAGGCAGGACACGGACATTCCCGGTCTTGGTTGTCTTGATATATGGATTGTTGCCGTCATATCCCACCGCACGTTGTATGGTCACGGTGTCCTCTGTAAAATCTTCCGGGAGCAGTGCAAAAGCCTCCTGCGGACGTAGACCGAGGTAGTAGAGAAGCGACACGTACATCCGCTCCATCGGTTCCAGTTTCGCATCCCTTATTGCTTTCTTTTCATCTGCCGTTAATGCTCGACCCTGTTTAACGCACGTAGACGGCAATTCTAGGCGTTTTGTGATGTTGGTAGGGATTATCCCATCTGAAACAGCAGAATCCCAAATTTGGCTGAATGTGAGCTTAATTTTGGCACATGAAGAAGGATGGTCTTTGTTGTCTGCGATTATCTCCTGCAAATCCGTTGCCGTGATATACTTCAGAGGGGTATAGTCGATGCTCTCCGTCTTGTTCAGCACCACCCGGTACATCTCCTGTGTCGCAGCTTCACGCATGCTCTTATATGTACGCAACCACTTCTGTGCATACTCATGGAATGTGATATCTGACGGGTGAGGTGCTTTCTCATGCTCACTCAAGACGGCATGGATCTTTCTGTCCATCTCCCCGGGACTGCTTGCATACACCCTTTTACGGATTCTAGTACCATCTGCCTTATATCCCACATCTATTTGCCTGGATAACTTCTTTTTTGTTTTTGTTGCCATGAAAATCTCTCCCTTCACATGGATTTATGTTGCATGACATGGGAAAATGTTATATAATTACATTGTTCATAGTGAAAAGTATCACCACCATACCTTTCCAGTAAGTAATCCAACTCTATCTACTACATGAACACACCCTCCAGTGAGATCCCTGTCACTTCTGTGACCGGGGTTTCTCTGTTTATGGGGTGTTCCAAATAATCTAGAACCATCTGCTGTTCTTCTTCCGTCAGTTTCTTGAATAACTCTATCAGTATCTCTCTCATTATCAGCACCCCCTTCCAAACATTTGTTCGTATTATAAGGTAAGTGCTGTCCGATATATGGTACAGTTACTTTCGTTTACTGATGATGAACTTCATGTAGTTCTCCAGTTCTTCCTGTTCGGATTCAGTCATATTGCTGATGGCATCCGTGAACCTCTTCAGATTATCATCCTTAATATCAGACTCATCCTCATCATCCCACCCCATGATATAGGACGGTGTTGTTTCCAGTGCATCTGCCAAAGCTACTATCTTGGATTGTGTCATGTTGTGCTGACCCAATTCTATCTTATTGATGGATGATTTGTGTTTATACCCTAGACGGGTAGCCAATTCTTCCTGGGTCAGACCAAGATCCAATCTTCTTTTTCGTATCCTATCTCCTACGGTCATGATATATCCCTCCTTTTGATAGCATCATATCATACTTGTAGATATTCGTGAAACTTTTTTTGCACTTTTTGAAAAAAATAGTTGACTAACATTCTACGTTTTGATACACTGTGGTCAGTAGATAGATGTTCTACTAGATTTTGAGAAAGGAGGGGCATATAATTGACTGATAGACAATTACTGCGAGACACTATCACGCAGTCCGGGTTGAAGAAGAAATTCCTGGCAGAGCAGTTAGGAATCACTACACAGGGTTTCCGTCTAAAGATTTCCGGTGTTAACGAATTTACGGAAACGGAAATGCAGAAACTATCCGAGTTACTTCACCTCAACAAGACGATGCGTGATAGGATTTTTTTTGCCAAAAAAGTAGAATGAAAATCTACAATGAGGGTGATGTTATGAACTATCCGAAACCAATCATGAGTATCACGGAACTGACGAAACTTGGGTTTCCCCGTGACTTACTGTACAAGGCATCACATGCACAGGGAAGTGAGAAGTACATAATCCGTACCCCGGGTGGTGGGAAGATACTCTTTGACACGGAGAGGTTTGAGAAGGTGAGGAGGAAGTGGAAATGAAGCAGGAAATCACTGGCAAGAGAAAGTTAGAGTTGTTTCTATTCTTTGTAGGCTTGGTCTGCTTCGCAGCTATCATGTTGCTCATAGCTGCACACAACATGAGGGAAGAACACAGCGACTTGATGAACAGGGCAGACTATCTGATATCACGGTCAGAAGCAAGCCTGGAGAGGTGGTCACATGGCAGAAGATAAACGCTACAGACTGAAAATCCGTGGTCACGGCATGGTCAAGTACTACTGCACGGATGGCAAGTTTTGGAATATACGGACAAACGTCCATGCGAAACCATGTCACTTCAAAGGAAAAGTGGATGCCCAAAATACCTATGTGAAGTGGGCAAGACTGTATCCGTCAACGGCAAGAGATTGGATACCGGAGATAGAAGAGGTCTAGTAGACAAGGTCTAATAGAGGGGAGGCTGATATGAACGGCAATCCAGTATCACAGGAAGAGATAGAACAGATCCGTGATATGAAACATCATGGCATGACGAACCAAGAAATCGCAAAAGAATTGAATCGGTCTGTTCGGACGGTACACAGGGTGTCATATCACTTTCTGTATCCGAGGGCAAAAGTGGAGCCGGGAGTGTACTACTGGTTAAAGAAGTGGTGGCACTGGGAAGTACCGGAAAAGTCAGAACCGCAAGAACATTCTTGGTTTATCACGCCGAATAATTACCCAAGAATGTGGAAAACAGAAGAAGGAGGAATATATGAAGAGTTTATACGAACTGAAAGGGCAGTATCTTGAACTGCTGTCCATGATGGAAGAGGGAGCAGATGAGGAAACCATCAAGGACACACTGGAGGGCATCGAGGGAGAGATAGAAGTAAAAGCTGACAACTACGCACGTATTATCAGACAGCTTGAATCCGATGCCAATGGTCTGAAGACAGAGATTGAACGCATGACAGACCGGAAGAGAGCACTTGAAAACCATGTTTCTTATCTGAAGAACAATTTGCAGGATGCGATGATTCTCACTGGCAAAGAGAAATTCAAAACAGAACTGTTTTCCTTCGGAATACAATCTAATCCTGCATCCGTAGTCATCGATGATCCCACAAGTATCCCGGCAGAATTTCTTATCCCCCAGGAACCGAAAGTGGATAAGAAGAGTATCAAGGAATACTTAAAGGATAACGAAGCTAACTGGTGTCATTTGGAACAAAGCCGTTCCATTCGTATTCGGTAAGGGGGTCGAGCATTGAGTGCATTAAGAAGTTTAAGACGTAGGGTGGCAAGACGAACCATGAAGAATAATGATTTGAGCAAGGTGTGCAAGAGTGGATTTTTTAGCAGAAATTGGAGGTACTGGTGATATGGCACTAACGATTATTATGGGCAAGTCCGGTAGTGGCAAGAGTAAGGCAATCATGAATCTGCCGTCAGACAAGACCCTTGTGGTCAATATCCTGGGCAAGGATTTTCCTTTCAAGAACAAATTCAAATATGTAATCAACGGCAGTGATATCAATATGATAATCGATCAGATTCGCAAGGCTGTTGCTAACGGTATCAAGATTATCGTCCTGGATGACGTTGGATATATCCTTACCATCATGTTCATGAACAGACACAGGAACATGAAAGGGAATCAGTCATTTGAACTGTACAACGATATCGCAGATACCATGTGGAATCTCATCAACTTTCTCAAAACACTGCCGAAAGATGTAAACGTCTACATGAATTTCCATGAGGATACGAATGATTATGGGTCTACCAAGATTAAGACCATCGGCAAGCTGCTTGATGACAAGGTCTGCATCGAGGGCATGGTCACCATCGTACTTCGGTGTATGTCGGACGATGGACGGCATTTCTTCAAGACCGTGACAGACGGCAATGACATCGTTAAAGCACCAATTGACATGTTCCCGGAAGAAGAGATGGATAATGACCTTTTGACTATTGATAACTGCATCAGAGAGTTCTACGGAACCGAAATCAAAGAGAAAACTAAAACAGAAACCCAAGGAGGAAAACTAAATGATTAAACCGTCCAAAGTTCGAGTTCCAGTCAAAGGCTTTGAGGGTTTGTACGAAGTTGATACTGACGGGAATGTATACAGTTTGAGAGCAGGTATCATCTTGAAACCAAATCGTAACACATCCGGCTATTTGCAGTATTCATTACGGAAAAGTGGAAAGAGAAAAGTGATGCTTGGTCATCGGATTGTGGCAGAAGCATTTATTCCTAATCCACATAATTATCCAATTATCAATCATAAGGATGAAACAACGGATAATAATGCAGTGAGCAACTTGGAATGGTGTTCTTACTCATATAACTGTACATATGGATCTCTTCCACAACGTATGAGTCAAATACATTCCGGGATTGAAAACAACAAGGGGGGTATTGCAACTAGAAAACCAGTAATCCAATTAACGAGAAGCGGAGAGTATGTAGCTGAATATGTCAGCATTTCCGAAGCACACAGACAAACCAATATAACAATATCAAACATTAGCAATTGTTGTCTTAATCACAGACCGACAGCAGGAAATTATAAATGGAAATTTAAGGAGGAATGTTAAATGCAGAAACCGTTGCAATATGACACCACCCCGGTAGGGTGGACAGCAGTAAAGCCTGGAGCACATACATGCATCATCAAAGAGGTGCGTGAAACAACGTCAAGGAATGGCAATCAGATGTTAGCTGTGTACTTTGACTTTGATGAGAATGATACACAGATGTCTTATTTCACTGAAATCTACAAACAGCATAAGAAGCAGTTTGGGGATGATGCGAAGTGGAGAGGGTGCTACTACATCACATTGTGTGGTGAGTACGCAACAGCCAATATCAAGAGGTTCACAACAGCAGTTGAGAGGTCTAACAAAGGGTTTGTGACCCAGTGGGATTTGGTTCCGGGTGACGGCACGTTCTGTAACTGCTTTAAAGGTAAACGTGTTGGCATGGTGTTCAGACAGGAAGAATACCGTAAGCAGGATGGATCTATCGGCAAGAGCACAAAGCCTTTTAGGGTCTGCGAATATGGAAAGGTCAAGGAAACCAAAGTGCCGGACGTAAAGAGACTGCCGGAAGAACCTACCCCGGTGTTAAGCAATGACCCCGTGATGGCAGCAGAGGGATTCTACGAAGTACCGGAAGGTTTTGAGTCAGATATGCCGTTTAACTAAATAACAGATTATGGAAAGGATGGTGGAGAACATGAAGGAACTGAAGGTGAAATTAACATTTATTGAGCCGATTCTTGGCAGTGCCAATAGTAACAAGGATATTCATTCGGAGTTTATCGCAAGTAAAGCACCGGATGCTCCAAGTAGAGAAGAGGAGGTAGAAGCACTTGGTGCTGATGAAGTGGAAAAGAAAGAGATGACCGTTTTTCCACGGACGGAAGACGGTACACCGTGCTTTTGGAACTATCAGATTCGTGGATTTTTCAAGCATGCTTGTGGAATGCTCCGGTTAATCAAGGACACGAAGTCGTCCAAAATCAAAGCCTACAAGAAATATATTGATGGTCTTGTGATGGTCAATGAACGGCAGATCCCTATCACCTTTGATGGCGAAATGGGAAATCTGCAAAGACCATTAAGAGGTCAGACCGCCCAGGGTGAGCGGATTGCACTTGCCAATTCCGAGATGATTCCGAAGGGTGCAACAGTCGAATTTACAGTAAGAGTGCTGATGGATGATTTGCTCGATGCCGTGAGGGAGTGGCTTGACTATGGTCAGTATAACGGACTGGGTCAGTGGAGAAATGCATCCTATGGGTCATACAAGTGGCAGGAACTCGATGAAAACGGAAATGTAATAGGAGGAAATTTTGACGATTGAGTAATGGCATTGCGAATTATTGTGTCGCTTGGCAATGGAAGTGCATTGCATAGTGCCGTTCGATGTGGTTACGGCATAGTACAGTATTGTACGGCAAAGTTACGTGGTGTAATGGCTTGGTATTGCTTGGTTTGGCATTGTTTGGCAAAGGCAAGGTGAGGTTTTGTGGAGCAATGTAGTGGTATGGTCATGTTCCGTAACGTAAGGTCGAGCAGTGGTGAAGTAAGGATAGGTCTTGCATTGGCAGTGTGGGGTAGGGTTGGGTTTGGCAGTGGTTAGGTGAAGATTTGTGGAGTTATGTGACGGCAATGTATTGTAAGGTCAAGCAAAGGCAATGTGGGGCAGGATAAGGTCATGTGCAGTATGGTCAAGGTGAGGTGCAGTTTAGTTTCGATTCGTTAAGTAATGGAAAAGTATGGTTACGTAAAGTCATGTATTGGCAAGGCGAAGTGGGGTTCAGTTCGGTTGTGGCAAAGTCTAGTTTCGTAACGTTTTGTCATGGTTAGGAGGAGTACAGATGGTTTATATCGGCATAGATCCCGGAGCAAAGGGTGGCATCGGTATCATCAATGAAGAGACATTCACGGAGTTTGCGTTTCCGTATAGCAATGAAGCACTCATAGATGTCTGTCAGTTATATCAAGACAGAGCCTCTGTAGTGGTCGAGAACGTCCATGCAATGCCGGGGCAAGGTGTTACCTCAATGTTCACGTTTGGACGCAATTTTGGGTACATTTTGGGCGTTTTAGAGGCATATAAGATGCCATACACCCTTGTAGATCCACGAACATGGAAACACCACTTCGGAATCAGTGCCGATAAACAATCATCTATAGACAAGTGCAAGGAATTGTACCCCGGTATAAATCTTCTGCCCACAAAGCGGAGCAGAAAAGAATCAGACGGAATGGCAGAAAGTTTGCTCCTCTCGCATTACTGTAAATTGTTGGAGGAAAGAGTATGAAAGTCAAGATACCGAACTGCAGCTGCGGAGGACAGGCAGTACTTTATGACAAGGGAGATATCGCAGTCATAAAGTGCAGTGAGTGCTCCCAGTTTGTAACCGAGGGAAGTAAAGAGATGGCATTGCAGGAATGGAAGGTGAGGATAAGTGAGCAAAAGAAAAGAATTAAGTGATATCGCAATCTGTCCACTGTGCGGTGAGTTTGATTCCATATGGGTTACAGACAAAGACAATTACGATCACAACTACAAACAGAACAATGGTGCTTGTGTTGGAATCAATTGTGTCAGATGTGGACTGGAATTATATGCGTATTCCGTTGAACACGAACACAACTCTTACGAATATATTCGGTCACAGGCATCCCATAAGTGGAACAGGTTGTCAGATAAGATTTGGAAGGTAGCAGACAATGGCACAGTATAGATCAATTCAGCTTTCATTTTGGACGGATGCAAAGGTGATAGATGACTTTACACCGGAAGACAGATACTTCTATCTGTATCTTATGACAAATCCGCATACCAATCTTTCCGGGTGCTATGAAATCTCAATGAAGCAGATGGCAGATGAAACTGGGTATTCCAAAGAAACGGTACAAAAACTGTTAGCCAGGATGCAGGATATTCACAAGGTAATCGTGTATTCCAATGTCAGTAAGGAACTGCTGATTATCCATTGGAGCAAGTATAACTGGACTAATTCAGATAAACTGCGGACTGCTGTTTCAAGGGAAATCTCATCTATCAAAGACCAAAACTTCAAAGAGTTTCTGACAGGTATTTATGAGGGTGATGATACCGTATCGATACCGTATCCATACGGTATGGATACAACTATTACTAATACTAATACTATTAATAATACTAATTCTAATATTACTACTCATAAAAAGATACCTAATAGATTTATTCCACCCACCTATGACGAAGTATCTGCCTATGCAATAGAGATTGGATCATCTGTCAATGTCGATAACTTCCTGGACTACTATGAATCAAATGGGTGGATGGTTGGAAAGAACAAAATGAAAGACTGGAAAGCAACATTCAGACGTTGGAGCAGAGAAAATAAGAAAACAACGTCCAGTCAGTTGGATGCGATTATGAAAGCATGAGGTGATTATGAGCAAAATTATACATGGAGATTGTTTAGAAAAGTTAAAAGAATTAAGCGATTGTTCCGTTGATTGTTGTGTTACATCACCTCCGTATTATGGACTTCGGGATTACGGTACTGGTCACTGGGAAGGTGGAAATCCTGATTGCCCTCACCGTAGATTATCAAAATATTTGAGCAAAACTATAACGGGACACGCACAGGAAGAATTAAAAGGCAATGTGGGAGACGCTATATATAAGACTGTTTGCCCGTTGTGCGGTGCGATACGTGTAGATCGGCAAATAGGATTGGAGGAAACACCGCAGGAATACATTGATAAATTAGTTCAAGTGTTTCGTGAAGTAAGACGAGTTTTGAAGGACGATGGAACGCTATGGCTGAATATTGGAGATAGTTACGCAGCTGAACGTGGTGGGTCACATCAGCCAGCAGAAACTTTAGGTGGTGGAGAACACGGATACACGCAAGACGGGTCACGTACCAACCGGGGTCGTGGTGACACATATAATCCTACTAGAAATGCTCATGCCATCGGACTGAAACATAAAGATATGATTGGTATTCCGTGGATGTTGGCATTCGCATTACGCCAGGACGGGTGGTATTTGAGGCAGGACATCATATGGCACAAACCAAATCCGATGCCGGAATCTGTCAAAGACAGATGCACAAAGTCACATGAATATATCTTTCTGCTATCAAAAAAAGAACGATATTACTTTGATTATCAGGCAATACAAGAAGATAGCAAGTGGTATGAACAAGATGCAAGAGCAGATAAAGGACGCATTGCATATGATGGCAAGCGTAGACAGGGGGGGGTGATAAATACGAAAGCACAGGAATCATTTGTGCTTTTGAATGAAAAGAGAAACAAACGTGATGTATGGAGCGTATCAACGCAAGCAGTTAAAGAAGCACACTTTGCCACGTTCCCAGAAAAGTTGATTGAACCATGTATTTTAGCAGGAAGTAAACCGGGTGGAATCGTACTTGATCCATTTTTCGGAAGTGGCACAACCGGGAGAGTAGCAACAAAGCTAAACAGAAACTACATCGGTATAGAACTAAACCCTGATTACATTGATATAGGAAATAGACGAACAGAGAATGTTCAGATGTGTATTCAAGGGTTTTTGAGGGAAAAGCATGAACAGAGAAGATATTAAAAGATTACTGGGAATGATAACGATTACCTATCCCAATTTCAAACTCAACGATCCTGCCCTTGCCGTGGATGTATGGCATCGAATCCTGGAACCGGACGATGCACAAAATATCTTCGATGCATTCAGTGTGTATGCGAGGACGGATACATCCGGTTTTGCACCGTCACCGGGCAAGCTGCACATGATGATAGCAGACAGATTGTCCGATGAGATAGATGAGGGAGAGATTATGACCATACTGACTATGGCAAGCAGGAATGCTAATTACGGATTCCAGGATGAATTTGACAAGATGCCAAGGGCATTACAGAAAGCTGTCGGCAGTCCTACGAACATCCGTAACTGGGGTCAGATGGAGCAAGACCAGTTGAACTACACATTTAATAACATCATAAAAGCATACAAACGGACGGTGCATGATGAAAAGGTAAGGTTGGCAGCAGTTGGTACGAACCTGGAGAAGATAGAAACATCTGACAGGTTGAAAGCACTGACGGACAGCATTGTTCAAAGGGTCAAGAGAGATCCATTGCCGTTTGAAGTGGAGGAAGATTACGAATGAAAACACATGAGGAAATAACATGCCGTACTTGTGCAGACTATGGAACGTCAAATGTTACTCGATGTAAGCGTTGTGATGGAACATTTTCCAATTGGCAACCGAAAGAAACAAATGATGCACAAGAAGCAAAGGCCGATGCCGGGAAACTGGATTTAACATTAGTTCCTGCAAAGGCAATCAGAGATTGTGCCATAGTAAGAGAATATGGCAACAGGAAGTATGGTTCGAGGGATAACTGGAAACAGGTCAGTGTAGAGAGGTACACAGCTGCTCTGTACAGACATCTGTTAGCTTTCATCGAAGATCCACACGGAGTAGATGAAGAATCCGGGATACAACACTACAAGCACTTGTTATGTAATGCATGTTTTATAAGTGCATTAATGGAGGACGAGTGATGAACAATCAAGAGAAGATTATCATGCTACAACGAATCAATATTGTACTTAACAGTTTGATTCTGATTGGACTAATCGTCCGCATGATATTGGGTATATAGGAGGGTAAGTGATGGACTTGAATACGGCAGATACATTGTACCTGGCTATGGCAGTGAAGCACATGCTAGGACATGAGCAGAAGAACAGCGACAGGATTATGTTTGAGCGACTTTATTACAAACTGTCAATCTCACATAACGGGAAAAAGATAAGAGATACGTTCGGAGGAATAGGGAATGGAAACAGTAATGCAGACACAAAATGATAGAGTTTTAAGATACATGGAGAATCACCCGTCCATCACATCACTTGATGCAATCCGGGATTTAGGATGCACAAGACTGTCAGCAAGGATATCTGACTTACGCAGGAAGGGATATGCAATAGCTACGCAGTCTGTGGTGGTGAAAAACAGGGATAACAAGAAAGTCAGAGTAACCGCATACTCACTGGCACATGATTGAGAGGGTAAACAATGAAGAGAGCAGTAAGGAAGAACATGCAACGGACGGAAAAGGAGCAGAGAAGTCAAGCTAACATCATATCGTGTGTTGCATTTACAGTCTTATGGGAAGATGGGTGGAGAGAGAAGCGGATAATGCGTAGGTTTGCATCGGCTATGGAGGTGATGCAAGAACTCAAGACAAAGGGTCTGACACCGTTGGAAATCCTGGAAGAAGAAACAGGGATTGAACTTCAGATGGACGGGGAACGGTCATATCATGAATTTATGTATTTGGCTCATGACGTTCCTATGCGACCCATGACAGATGCCGAGATAATCTACATGAGAAATAGATCCGTGAAGTTTGCATCATTGATTCTCTTATCATCCTTATGTGTGGTATTACACCGGGAAGATGGATGGGGGTTTGAGAGAATCAGCAGATTCCTTTACCGCATGGATTTGGTCAGAAAGTTACTGGGTGACGATGAACAGAAATGCATGGACTTCATGCGGAACAACACAGGGAAAGACCCAAAGGAGATGTGGATGTGATGTTGTGTACAATGGCTAGTGGAATGATTATTGAATGTCTATCGTGTGGTAAGGATATAGAAGTTAACAAGGATACGATAGTTCTGACGTATCAAGGTGAATTTCTGTATTGCCCTCATTGTGGATATATAGCAGACATTCAAAGATATCATTTATATGGAAAGAGAAAAGACAATGAGCAATAAATTAACAGAACTGACATTTGAGGGAACATTTGATTTAGGCAGACCAATAAATGCTTCTGAAATCAAAGACATCATCGGAGATGTGAAACAGGAAGATATCGACAGACTGATTCTGCATGATAAAACGGACAACAAGCGGACAGAATACATCAAAGTGATTTACTGCAATGAATGTGAATGGTGGGACACTGATGAAAAGGGTGAGATTGGGGCTTGTTGGAATCCGCAGATGATGCACGATGATATATGTTTACTGATGCACAACAACGATTATTGTAGCAAAGGAGAACATAAGCATGATTGATGAGAAAAAGCTGATAGATAACATATTGTACGCAGATAAGTGGAACAATCAACATTGCCCAAGGTGGGTGATTAACATGATTAAGGTTCAGCCAGTATTTGAAGCAGTGGCTAGAGTAGAGGAGACAAAGGTACAACACGAATGTGTGCGAGATTATGTTCAGCATGTCATTTCCGAACTACATGCCCCGGCAAAAAGTTGTACCCACGTTATGGCATCTGATGTCATTAATCAAGACAATACTAAATTGAGTGTGCAAGATGCCATTAGATACATAGACCAACTATTTGAACCACCGTGCAATTATCTGCTAGGCACAGTTGATATTGAGGATCAGATGAAACAGCAGATGCCGGAATGGTGTGCGAAATGCAACACGCACTTAAAAACGGAGTGTTGGCAGAAGTTTTTTGAGATGCGGAAAGAAGAAGAAGGAAAATGGGAGAAATAATTCTGATAGTTGTAATTTTCTTGGCAGTATTCGCACTGGGGTGCTCTTTGGGAGGAAAATGGAAATGATGATTAAGGCAGATTGGCAGGATATTGTAGATACCATTAGACAGTATGAGGATGTGATAGGTGAGGATGTCTGTGACGATATCATTGCAGATATCAGTGAAGTGGTTTACGGATTGGAGAACGAAAGTAATGTTAAATAAGTATACGATATCACGAAGGATCGAAGCAGAAGTAGAACGACAAGGCATTAGCAAAACAGAATTGGCACGTAGGACAGGACTGAACAGCGGAACGATATGCAGATATGTGAACGGCAATATCAGCCGGGGCATGAGTGCCGAGTGTGTCAGGAAAATTGCCGATGCTCTTGGAGTAACCTGTGAGTATCTTGGAATGACGGAGGGCGAGTGATGAGCAACACAGAAAAAAGAAATAGTTTGAACCTAAATGACTGGATCAAAGTGAGACTAACCCCTCTTGGAGCAACTATTTTTTATCATCAGTATGACGATCTTCTCAAGGATCATCCGCAGATAACATCCATTAAGCCGAAGATGCCTTGTATTGACCGGGATGGGTACACTCGCTTTCAACTTTGGTGCTTTATTAAACTATATGGAGACTTTATAGGCATGGGACAAGAACTGGTTATCGAGGACAATAGAATTTATTTTGAGACAGAAAAGGAGGGTGAGTGATGACACTTTATGAGTTGGATAGTGCGTTTGAAGACTTGATGGATAAGGCAGTAAATGACTTATCACCAAAGCAATTCAAACAGTTTATGGATGACATATCAATGATGTTGTCAGACTATGAGGACTACGAACAGGAGAACGAGTGATGCAAGAAATGATGAACAATAATGATGAAAAATGGGGGCTTACTCCGTGGGGATGTATGTATGCTGTTCTGAAAGATTATGGTTATGATCCCGAGATGCTCACCCCAACGATGGGTGAACACATGGTTGAAGATTTCATGGAAATGATGGTCACTGCCGGAATAGTTGCCAAAAAGGATAAGGAGGAAGAGTGATGGAGTGTAAGTACTACACTGCAGAGCAGATACTGGACGCACTTTCTGAGGTGGGTGTAGGTACAGGAGATATATCCGAGGTGATGAGTTGTTTAGGAAGGATGCCATCAGCAGAACCATACTGGGATGAAATTCTTGTTATATGTGATAACTGTGGTCACGCTATTCGTGTGAAGCGTATAGAAGCGGAGGACAAGTGATGGAGCAGAGGACGTTCGATGAACTGATTTCCAATTTTAACAGTACAGTCAGTAAATGGGAAATTGATCTCAAATATAAATTCCAGTTGTTGGGAATGATTGCAAGCATAGGGTATGAACACGAGAAAATGCTAAAGAACCTGCAATCAGAAGAACCAAAGTGGAACAACCACACCGTAGCATGTTTGCTTGCAGACCTTTTTGACGATGCATGTGCTTGTAACTACTGTGGCATAGATGAGTGGTTGCCGGAGAAATGCGAGGTGATTGATGCCTGTCCTAATCCTGTTGGGGTTGCATGTTGGGAACAATTTTTGACACATAGAATGGAAAGGAGAACAGATGAGTGACTTAATCAGCAGACTGTCAGAACTTCGCAGTCAGTACAACTGCTTTAACGAGAGCGAACGAGATGCGTATCATGCGCTGTCAGAAGCAATCGAAGCACTGAAAGAACGAAGAACGGGAAAGTGGATACAGCACCCAATTTATGAGGGGTCAGACCATTATTATTATGCCTGTAGCGAGTGCGATTATCGGTCGTGGAGTCAAGATAATTTCTGTTCCGTATGTGGTGCCTTTATGGGAGGTGAAACAAGTGACGGTTAATAAATATGGTGGCATAAATGATATGCCAAATAGATGGTCAAAGGAACATAATAGAATATATCGACTTTGGTATCATATGCTTAGAAGGTGTTATGACGATACTCAATTATCTCGCAAAAAAGGAAAGTCGTATATTGATTGTGATGTTAGTGATGAGTGGAAATATTTATCTAAATTCTTTGAGGATGTAAGAAAACTTCCGGGATATGAACAATGGCTAACTACTACAGGTATGGTATTAGACAAAGATATTCTTGGAGGCAAAAACAAAACATATTGTAAGGAAAACTGTTGTTTTGTCCCATCAAAAGTTAATTTGGCTGTTATGAACAAACAGAACCCTAATATCACATATAACGCAAATGAATCGCATAAGGTTGTGTATTGCCTGGAAAAAAATGGTGCAAGACGTATTTTTAATAGCGAAAAGGAAGCCTGTGAGTTCTTGGGAGTTAGGCAGTGTAGTGTCGCAGGGGCATATAGACTTGGATGTAAATGCAAAGGATATGTAGTGCATCGGATAGGAAAAAGTGCAAAGATGGAGGTGTAGGATGACTAGAGAAGAAGCAATAGAGATTCTGAAGGATGATGCATATGTGCTATATGAGGATGACAGTCCTTATAACCGACAGGCATTTGATATGGCTGTTGAGGCACTCAAGTTCCGTGATGCACACGAAACGGCTATTAAATCAATTAATCAATATTTTGATGAACATCACGCATTGTTAATGAATTGGATTCCGTGTGATGAAGAATTGCCGGGAAAAGGCGAGAATGTGTTGGTGACAAACAACTGGCATGAAGTCCGTATGGCATATCTTACAGACCGCACACGAGGAAAAGTGCTGTGTTGGATTGTTGACCACAACAGCTATCACCCTGTAGACCGAAAAGAAATCCTTGCGTGGATGCACCTACCCACCCCGTTTTTTGAACCCACCCCACAACAGGAAGGAGAAGATGATGATTGAGATTGTGAAAACTGGGATGTGCAGAGACTGCAAGAATGCCGACTTAGTACTGGAACGCCTTTACTCAAACCTAGAAAACTATTGGTCAATCCGCTGTCAGCACGAGTATGCTTGTAATTCGATGAAAACAAAAACAATTGTGTGGCTTGCAGAAGAAGAGGGATGGACAAAAAAAGAGGAGGAAACGCAATGAATAACAATGATATTTTAACAATGATAATCACTAATATCCGGGCGGCTATGGAACTCCGGGATATGGATGAAAAGGAATTCTGCCAGGCAGCAGGAGTATCTGACAGATATCTCTCACAGAAACGGGATGATATCGGAATCGTGAGATTGATTTCTATGTGCGAGATTCTCAAAATAAGACCGGAGGATATCCTCAATAAGGAATATGCCACCGAAGCACGTAAAGAGGCTTTAAGGGGCGAAATTGAACGTTTAACGAAGGAATTAAACAGATTGGAACCGTTCATGCCGGAACCGATTGAACCTACCCCGTCAAAAAAATAATCCCACCCCTATCAGAGAGGAGATGAAATATGAATTTTATCGACAGATACCGAAAAGAAATGGAGGAGCAGACTGATATGGATATTGACGATTTAACACCGGAACAGATTGAGCAACTCAAAGGTGCTTTGGCACATGCTATGCTGACACCAATACCGAACAAAGAACAGCAGTTGCGTGAGATGAAGGATGAGATGACCGTCCTTGCCAATACATTCGCAGATTGTGCAGACATATTCTTGACCAGGTTCAGAGGCAGACTGCCACAGAAAAAGATCTTTACACTTGTCGAAATCTTCTTCAACACACTGCATCAAGGGAGTGATGAGTAATGGCTAAAAGTAATGCATGGGCATTGAGCACGTCTTTTGCAGAACGCAAGGATATCATTGAGTTTAATAACTTTGTGCGTGAGTTAGGCAAGTTCAGCATAGACAAGAAAGACCCAAACGTCCTGGACATCGTAAAGTCACACTGTGACGAATACCGCAAGCTGTGTACTGACTACAACATGACACCTAGTTGGGAAGGGATCGCTCTCGCCCTGGGGAAGACAAGACAAACATTAACGCAGTGGAGAGACGGAAACGTCCAATGGGTGAAAGACAAGGGCATCACGGAATACTTGCAGACAGAATGGGCATGGATAAATTCAGTGCTCATCACCTCGATGCAGGATGGTAGAGTAGACAAGATAAGCGGTATCTTTATCGCACGTAACAACTTTGGCTACGTGAACGAAGACCAACCTACCAAAAAGCAGGAAATCAATGTAAACTTATCTATGGAGCAACTGATAGAAGGTGCAAAGAATTTGAAAGCTACTGTCACGCAGCCGGAGAAGATGCTAGTACAGAAGGGTACTGGCAAATTCAAGACGGATGCACCGATGCGAGAGAAAGTACCATCAAGAGCACCAAAGAAGAAACAAGCGGAACAAAGGGATCTACGCAAGCCTAGTTTCGTTGATGACATCCTGGAAGACTGACACAAGAAAAGAGACTATCAAGTGATAGTCTCTTGCTGTCTTTTGTATGGTTTAAATTTTCTTTCCAGTTCTGACATCAGTGTGAGTACATCTATATTGGAAAGTAGTTCTTTAATCTCTTTCAGAACTTGTTCCTGTTCTTCTTCGGTTAGGTCGGTTCTTCCGTCAACCTGGATTACCATTTTATTTCCCCCTTAAAATTTTTATCCCCCCTCTGTCAACGTGCAGAATAGTAGTTCCCATCATCATCGGCATATTCATAATATCCGATGGTATCTTCATCCGTCCAAACTTCATATCCTGTTGGATTCAAGAAAGTTTGGTTTCCGTTTTCCAGTGTGAACATTCTTTGAGGAATGTTTCTATCTTCGCTTATTTCTCTATATTTCCACATGTTACCCTCCTGTGATTTATCATCATCATATTCAATTGTAATCATCGGCTTGTCAGTTGGCTCTGTCCGTACCCATTCAACCATTGCCTGATTGTTTATTTTCAATTTCATTTCGTTACCCTCCTGTATTACCCTCGTGATTTTTCCTACCCACCGGGGATGCATCATGCATAGCATCTGCATCCCGGTTTCCAGTAGTTGAGCTGCTCTTCAATCTCTTCGTTTGTTACGAATGGGATATCAATCAAGAACAATCCATCTGCTGTTTCAACATAGGCTTTTCCATAACGGGGAAGTGTTTCGCATCCCTTTACACCGATAATCTGTCTGCTTTCGATTGCGTTCCTGCATCTTAATCCTACTGCACAAGCTACGTTCTGCTGAATGCAAGCCGGGATGTTGCTCCTGGAAGGATTCTGCGTTGCCATGACAAGCCGGATGTTCGCAGCTCTTGCTAATCTTAACAGTTCATCGATCCTTTCTTCCGCACCTTTGACACGGAGAACCTGTGCCAATTCGTCAATGATAACATAGATAAGACGGTGGTCTGACTGTAAGAGTTTTCTTCTCTTCATGTCACGGTATCTGTTATTCATCGTTTCGATGATGCTATCAAACATGTTGTTGACATCTTCCGGTTCCGTTACAACACCTTTGATGTGCGGAAACTCTTCCCAACGTGCCATCTCAACTCTTTTCAAATCGAAGATGATGATATTAATTAAGGTGGGGTCATATCCTGTGAGTCTGTACATCATCGCACTGGTTAGCACCGACTTACCGGAGCCAGGTCTGCCTGCAATCAAGGTGGCATTCTCATTGACTATTGCATCGATGTTGTTATAGATTGTTTCATTCATATCCCATTTACAAATATTTTTTAACATGTCTTTCATCCTCTTTTCTGTTTTAAGGTTTCTAGCTTGCCTGTATTTGAGTTTTAATTGTTTGGTTGAGTATTTCCCTACTTGTAAGTTGCTATCGATTCTACACCCGTTTCTGTGCGTTATTTGGGATTGTCATTTTGTACCATCTGTTTCCCTTTTTCTGTCTTAATTCCATTTCATTTCCGTTGCGTTCTTCCTCTTTTATCATTGAGAGAGCAAATTGATAATTGCTAGTCTCAACAAATAATGATTTGTTGCTTTTCCTTGATATTCTATACATACTATCATTTTCCTTTCTGTTTTATTTTAGAATGCACATCCGGGAATTGCACCCGGTCACAACTATTAGATAGTTGCTGCCTTGCATCTATGCAGTTTATTTTTGCTTAAAACATGTATACTCTTACTTTTTCACCTGTTGGTAATGGCGCTATCACATAATAACCACAATCAGTATTACCCATGTGGTCATTCCATGTTTTCTCAGGTCTGAAGTAAACTTTTGTTTTATGGTATTCACAACCATATCTGTCTGAGTGGATATAATAACCCGTTTTTCCATCTTCGATATTTTCAAAAAATTCAACGTCAAACTTGATCCCGTTTTTACCAGTGATATATTTTTTCATTGTTTATCCCTCCATCAGTTTTAATAATGTTTTGTTGTATCCGTACTTGATTATCATGTTAACTATCATGTGATAGTCTGCTGCCGTTTCCGTTTCTTCAATGATTTGAAACGCAAGTTTATATATATCTGTCATTTGTTTATGCTCCTAACTCTGCAAGCAGTCTTTCCCCGAAAGTCTGCATAATATCTTTACATACTTCCTCTTCATAAGATCCGGGAATTTCGTATTGCGTCTTGATATCATGTAAACGTCTTTCAATTGCATTTACGCTTGTCTGCATCCAATCTTCATACAAGTTTAGTTTTACAGCGTCCGATGCTTTTAAGATCCATACAATGTATCTATAAGAACCCGGAAAGCCTTTAGTCATTGATTGAGTAATGACTAACCTATGTTTTCTACAATACTTCCTTATAACGTCTATATCATGCCAGTCTGTTAAAGATAAGATAATGCCTTTACAATGAAATGCAGGAACATTATAGAAATAGTCATTTCCAAAGTTAGTAATTTCATAATCTGAAAAGTGGTTATCTTGTAAGAATGTTTCTAAACGTTTCATGTTTTTTCCTCCTATGATTGATAGTTTATTGTTTCAAACCGTTTCCGGGAATTGCACCCGGATGATTAGCCACTTTTTATAGTGTTCTTGCAACGGTGATTTTTAACTGTTAATTAATAGCTTGTATAATATCTATGATCGGATTTTCTGTATTTACTGGAATTGATAACCATTCAGCTTTTGATAATTTTTCCATGCCATTCTGCTGTCTGTATTCGTTGATATGGTTTTGTGTTGTTACACTGTATCCATTCCACAATCTATAGAAAATTCCGTTTTTTATCATTGCTACTTCCGTTGTATAGCTTGTGAGGATCGAAAGTCTGTTACTGTATTCTGTTACAATTGCTTTACCGTAAAAACTTTTTTGTCTGCTGTATTCCGATCTAAGATTGTATCTCATTTCTTTTTCCTCCTTTTGGTTATGTGATGTTCTTTTTTGTTTTTGCTTTTATCTCTGGTTTACTAACTCCTTGCAAAATTCATTCCAGTTGTTTTCTAATAATTCTTGTTTCTTTTCATAATCCTTCCAGCCATATTCTTTGCGGATCTGCTTCGCAATGTCGTTGTATTTATTAAAAATATCTTCGCTGATCCGCTTTCCTGTCATATTTCTATAACCTGTAGTAATTGCCAGATCGTACTTGTAATCAATGTAGCAATCATAATTCCATCCATAGACACCACAATTATAAAATTTTGCGTCCATGTAATCCGGAAGAATGTCCTGTAAATCACAATATCCTGCTCTGTAAACATTTCTAAACATTGCGTTAATATAAGGGTTTGTAACTTTGATCTTCATTGTTTTTTCTCCTTTTCTTTTAATGGTGCGCGCGTGGCGCGGATCTGGTTTACAAGTTGTTTTGTATTTCCTTTTGTTGTCTATATTATAAGCGTACATATAGATAAATGCAATTGAAACATGTTATCGTACACATATATTTTATATGTTTTTAACTGAAATATAATGTATATATGCGTACATTTATATACTTTTTACTGAAACATAATACAGTTGTACGAATAGATAAAAAATGATATGATTATTCATAATCATATTTTAAGAAATGGAGGGTTTTATATATGACTGTATCAGATGCACAAAAAAGAGCTGTTAACAAATGGAGATCTAAAAACATGAAGCGTATTCCACTAGATGTAAGAATAGAAGAGTACGAAGCATTAAAAAATTATTGTGATCTTCATAACTTATCTATTAATGGCTTTATACGTAAATTATTTATTGATGCAATTGGCTATAATAAAGAACAGTATATATAAGCATCATATAAACAAAATAAGACATAATAAAACGCAAGGTATATATTTGTATCTTGCGTTTATTATTGTTTCTATATTTTGATTGTAGTGCTTTATATTATATAATTACATTCTTATATATATAATATATATTATATATAATATAAGTATTATTCTTATTATTATTAATTCCAGGCTTTATCTATATAAGCATCTATTAAGCATACTTTATATATTAATCTTATTATCCCATCATATATCCTATACCCCGATTGTAGTAGAAAAGGATAACCCTATTAGACTAGGTCTACTAGGTAATTACCCTATAACCTACTAGGTTTTTAATACCCCTATGATTCTATTCACCTACATGCCTATAGGTTAATAGGATATATATGCCCCTTCATTTAACTATTCGTTAAACAAAACTTTTTTCCATAGTTTAAATAAAACTAATATACCCGGAAAACATTGATAATCCAGGCTTTTTTCCGGTATCCCCTATACATTCCGAAAACCTATAATCACTATAATCAAGTAATATTTATACTTTGGAGCGGATGACAGCGGAAAAACAGCTTAAAAAGACCGGGACGGGGGTTATGCGATTTTCCGGACGGGGCGTGTTTACCCCCTTCAGTATTCGCAAATTCCAAAAATCCCTCTTTTCCTGTTCCTCCAAGCAACTCGAAAATACAAAAGGGCATCTTTTTCTGCAAGGAGAAAGCTGCTCTCTAAAATTTTCTAAAAAACAAAAAGGGCAAAAAGTGACATTGATAGTGATAGACGAACTATCACAATAGATGCTAAAATCTTTGCATAAAGAAAGGGCAGTGACGGTGTGCGAGGGGTTATGGTGTCACTGCCCGGAGGTACTTGTGTGCTTCATGTGTGAAAACAAAAGGAGAAAGGACAACTGTGTATTACACCTAAAACAAACAAATGGCTAAAGTAGTTGATGAAGCACACTATGAGTGTACATGAAGAGAGGCAGGAAGGAAATGTCATTCTATAGTCCGTGTCTGAAAATTTTTTAATAAGCAAAAAGGGGGTATCTGATTGAGGGATGACGAACTGAAAGAAGCGTACATGGTATATAAAGAGCATGGTAGAGAGCAGTTAGACAATACGTATGAGTGCATGCGGTATCTTTGGGAGACATGGAATGATTACGATACGGTAAGGGACTTTCGGATGTGGCTGAACACGCTACCTGTTGATGAAAAGACGATGAGCCGGGCGAGGGAAAGCTACATGCTGACGGGGAAAGACATCTTTGATGATTTCATCCTGGCAATGGAATGGGATCGCACGAACAAGTTCTATCTGCCGAGAAGGAGACAGTTAAAGCCTATCGTTGATGAGATGCAGAGGCTTAATGACCATGAGTTAAAGATACTTGGTATAGCTGCTCCACCTGGAGTAGGGAAGACTGGTTTGGGTAACTTCTTCATGGCATTCACTGCCGGGAGAGTACCGGACAAGGCAATGCTGATGGGCAGTCATTCGGAGGCAATCTTGAAGGACAACTATGGAGAGGCACTGCGGATGGTAGGCAGTGACGAATACAACTTTAGGGAGATATTCCCGGAGCGGATGTTGGTGCGGACGAACGCACAGGATTTGAAGATTGATCTTGACCAGGCAAAGAGGTTCTCGACATATCAGTTTGGGAGTATGGGTTCTAGCCTTGCAGGAAAAGTAAGAGCACAGTCGCTGTTGTATTTGGATGACTTGATTCCCAATATTGAGACTGCACTGAACAGGGACAGACTGGACAAGGTCTTTCGGAGCTTCTCGACAGACTACATGCAGAGGATCGAAGGTACATGCACCATACTCTGCGTGATGACCCGGTGGAGTGTGTGGGACGTTTTAGGACGGTTAGAAAGGGAGTATGAAGGTGACCCTAAAGCCAAGTTCCTGCACTTCAGTGCCTTGAATGAGAACGGTGAGAGCAACTTTGACTATGGTGGAGACATAGGGTTCAGCACGGAGAGATACATGCAGATTAAATCCACTATGGATGACCTGTCCTGGAGGGCATTGTATCAGAACGAACCTATCGAGAGGGAGGGTCTTCTGTATGACAGCAAAGAACTGAACTACTACTATGAACTGCCTGGTACAGACCCGGATGCGGTGATAGCAGTTGTTGACACGAAAGACAAGGGTACAGATGACTGCGTGATGCCAGTGGCATATGTGTATGGGGATAAATATTACATTGAGGATTTCGTGTGCGATGATGCGACACCGGACGTTACCGTTCCGAAGATAGCGACAAAGCTGATGGAGCACCATGTAAAGATGTGCCGTTTTGAAAGTAACGCTGCCGGGGGTAGGATAGCGAAAGAGGTGGACGATACAGTGAAGGGCAAGGGTGGAACATGCTCCATCACCACGAAGTATTCCACACAGAACAAGGAAACCCGTATCATCGTTGGCAGTATGTGGGTGAAGTCGCACTGCTTATTCCGGGCAACGGATAAACGCACGAAAGAGTATGACAAGGCTATGCAGCTGCTGTGTGGGTTCTCGCATGTCAGCAAGACAAAGAAGGATGACGTACCGGATGCCCTCGCAATGCTGTCAGACTTCGCACAGAGTTTTGAAACAAACACCATTACCGTACACAGGAGGTGGTTCTAGACCAGTGGAAATGTTAGAAAAAAAGCATGGTAAAATGTTGCATGAAGAGGCTAAATGTGATATTTTATGTGATAGTAAAGCTATCACTGTCTTACAAGAGATTTTAGACCGGAAGAATACGGCAGAAGTGTTTGTCGGAAAATACGGAATCGTAATCCGGGAAATCTCACGCAAAACAAAGTATACGCACTGATAGCGAATCAGTGTAAGAGACTAACGGCAGTCTGTTCCTTAACGGGGATAGACTGCCTTTTTTGATGAATATGGAATTATTCGGACGAAAAACATTATATACATCGGTCGATGAGATAACCAAAGACAACATACTCGAAGTCATCGGACGTTTGACTGGTGATTTCGACAAGAACCGCATGGAGATTGATTATCTTTGGAACTACTACAGGGGCAAACAGGACATCCTGTACCGTACGAAGGAGTTTAATGACTTCATACTCAACAAAATCGTTGAGAACAGATTCCGTGAAGTAGTCGATTTCCATACGCAGTATCTTGCAGGAGATGCGATCAAGTACAGTGCCAATGCACAGAAGTATGCAGATGCAGTAGACCAGTTGAATGACTTCTGCCGTTTAGAGGGCAAGGAGACTTTAGATTACCACCTCATCAAGTGGTACAACATCTGCGGTACTGCATACCGTCTTATCCTGCCGAAAGCTGCTGAAGCTGAAGGAGAATCCCCGTTTAAGATTACCACATTAGACCCCCGTTGCACCGGGGTAGCCTATACAACCAGGATACCGCACGAGCCGAAGATGTGTTGGTATGTGACCGTTGATTCTGACGGAGTGCAGACATGGTCTGTCTACGTGAAGAATCCGAGTGGAAACCGTTTCTTTGAAATACAGAACTCCCAGGTACTCCGGGATGACCCCTATCCGCTTTCCGAACTCCCCATCATCGAATATCCGTGTGGTGAAGACCGCATGAGCAGTGCCGAAGTAGTCCTGCCGTTATGCGATGCCATCAATAACCTGGATTCCAACCGTATGGACGGTGTCGAACAGGCAATACAGACACTTCTTGTACTGGTCAACTGCAAGCTGCCGGAAGGTATGACCGCAGACCAAATCAAGGAAATGGGTCTTATTGAACTGATTTCCAATGAGAACAAAGCGAGTGTGGAGCAGATAGCTACCAAACTCGACCAGTCCAACACGCAGACTTTGAAAGAAGACTTGCTGTCAGCTATCCGTGCCATTGCTTCACTGCCAAATACCGCAGAGAACTCCGCAACAGGTGGAGACAATGGTCTTGCCGTTGTTTATCGGAATGGTTGGGAAGGTGCTTACGAAGCTGCTCTTGGTGATCAAAAGAACATCGACCGTTCCGAATACACTGCTATCAAGCTGATGCTTGAAATCTGTGAAGGTACTGGCAAATTGGATCTTCCCATCCGGGCAATCAACATTGACTACACAAGACAGCACTACGAGAACATGGCTACCAAGGCACAGGTACTCATCGCAATGCTGAACAATGACAAGATCCATCCACAGGTGGCATATGAGACTTCCGGTCTGTTCTATGACCCAAATAAGAAATATTTGGAAGGCTTGAAATGGTTTGAGGAGCACGGAGAGAAACCGGAACCTACAGAGGTGATAGACGTTGAAGAAGACCGTACAGAAACGGAGACAGTTGAAGTTTGACGAGATCAACGCACTTGTCAAAGAGATTGCCGTCACCTCTGAATCTGAATACCAGGCACTGCCTGTAGAAGAACGCAGAAAGAGGAAAGATAAGTTTTGGGATTTCCTTTGGGGATGGTTGATAGACGGTTGGGCAGCAGGACTGCTGTTTGTCGGAGAAGACAAAGACATCCCCGACCTTACACATATTCTCAACTATATCTACCCAAGAGGCGAGACTACGTCAGACATCTACGAGAAAGACGTAACCGACCCGGAGAAACTGCAACGGATGATTGAGTGCGAAGCAAACAGGTGCTTTAACAGTGGGGTTATAGAAGCTGTGAAAGGCACAAAGGGGGTGATGAAGACCTGGGAAACAATGGGAGATGAACGTGTCAGAATTTCTCACGATTATCTTGAAGGAATGACAATCCCGTTTGATGAGGAATTCGTCACCATCGGTGGTGATTCAGCACTCGCCCCTGGTGGATTCGGTGACCCGGAGAACAACGTGAACTGCCGTTGTTGGATCACTGTCAAAAAAGGTAATAAGGCTGAAAGCCTTTAACATATAAGGCAGAAGGGAATCTGCCATAACAACACGCAAATGCAGAGGGAACTGCATACTAAACGCAAGGAGGGACACAATGAAAATCGATACCGCAAGCATTGAGAACTATGATGCCATGACTGCCGAAGAAAAGGTAGCAGCTCTTGAATCTTTGGATATGACGGATGTGGACACGGAAAAGAAATATAAGGATCTAATTTCCAAAGCCAATTCCGAAGCAAAGAAATATAAGGATGCTATGAGACAGGCAGAAGAAAAACTCAAAGGACAGATGTCCGAGGAGGAACGTGCAAGGCAGGAACAAGCCGAGAAGTATCAAGCCATTGAAGAAGAAAATGCAAGACTGAAGCGTGATATGACTATCACAAGCAAGACAGCTTTTTATCAGAGCATAGGCTTTGATGAGGAGTTGGCAAAACAGACAGCAACTGCGTTTGTGGACGGTGACTTTGATACTGTCGAGGCTAATCAGAAAAAAGCACATGAGGCATTTGAGTCGGCATTGAGACAGAGTGTCCGGGAGGAAACGGTGCGTAGTACACCGCATCCGACCAACAACAGTAACACAAATAGTCTGACGAAAGAGCAGATTATGAAAGAGAAGGATGCTATCAAGCGACAGAAGCTGATAGCGGAAAACATGCACTTATTTATTTAAGAGGAGATTAGAAAATGGCAGCAAAAGATAATCTGACCAAAACAACTAATTCCACTATTACCCCACGGGCAATTGATTTTCTGTCGAGATTCCAGGAGGATTTTTCCCATCTGATTAACATCGCAGGAATCACGCAGATGATCCCCAAGGTAAGTGGAACTACATTAAGAGTAACACGAGCAAACGTGGCACTGGAAAGCGGTACTGTTAGCGAAGGTGACGAGATTCCGTTCTCCCAGGCAACACTGGAAGAAGTTCCGATTGGTGACATCACACTGGAGAAATATTCCAAAGGTGTTTCCATGGAAGAAATTTCCAAAAACGGATATGACGTTGCAATCGTAAAGACTGACAACAAATTCCGCTTTGAACTTCAGAAGGTTGTTAAGGACAAATTTTACACCTTCCTTAACACTGGTACTCTGACAGCTAAAGACACCACATTCCAGATGGCACTCGCAATGGCTAAAGGACGTGTCCTTGATGCACAGTCCAAGCTGAACGTCACTGGTGGAGAAATCGTAGCATTCGTGAACTACCTTGATTTCTATGCATATCTTGGTGGAGCATCCATTACTGTTCAGACCGCATTCGGCATGAACTATGTGCAGGATTTCATGGGATATCGCACCATCTTCCTGTGTGATGGTGCTGAAGTTGCCAAGGGTACAGTCATTGCTACCCCGGCAGACAACCTTATCTGCTACTACATCAATCCCGGTGAAGTGGATTTCTCCGCTGCAGGACTGGTGTACAACGTCATGGGTGTTACTCCGATTCTTGGATTTGCAGTTGATGCAGATTACAGACGGGCAACTTCCGATGCGTTCGCAGTTATGGGTCTTGTAATGGCAGCTGAATACCTTGACCTCATCGCAGTCGAGACTGTTGAGGCAAGCGGATCTATCGGCACTGTGACCCTGGTATCCGCAGCGGGCACAACCAAAGGCACGAAACTGACTGTTACTTATACACTGGGACAGGGTGAAGCATTCTATTATCATACGGGGTCTGCCCCGGCAGTTCCGACATATCTTGACGATATGGACGATTCTTGGAAAGCACTCCCGGCACTGACCAGTGGTGTTCTCGACAACTTTGAGGTTGAGGGTGCGAAGATCGTTATTGCGGCATTTAACGGTGCAGGACAGGCAGTTGCAACATCCAGTGCAACAACCATTACCAACAAGTCATGAGTAGGAGTGTAAGCGGATGACTACGGCTGAATTAATCACGATTATTAAATTAATGTTGGGTGAGAACTATTCGGACGAACTGTTGTCCGCTTACATCTCACAGGCACAGGCAGAATGCTTGAATTGGGAATATTCGCTGATTGGTATCCCTCCGCTTGAAGAGGAGGAGACAGAACGGGATTATAGCAAATATGACAATCTTGTCATCGATGCAGTAATTTTTGCGATGTCTATTAGAGGTGCGGAAGGTGAAACACAGCATTCCGAAAATGGCATCCTGCGTGGCTATAAGTACTCTGACATGAGGCAGTATATCCATGCACACTTAATCCCATACGTGAAGATACTATGAGACGTTTGAAACGAAACCAAAAGGAGTTTACCTACGAAACGATAAAGGATTCCGCAATGGAAACGGATGCCCAGGGTTACAAGACTGGCAGGAATGTTGTGGAATACAACGAACCCGTGACCATGAAGGGATGCATCGTTTACAAGGGAACTTCCGCATACAAGCCATACGGCATTGACGAAGAGTGGACGGTGCAAGTGATACCGGATACAAAAATTGCTGTCACCGTGGGTACAAGAATCACCATTGACGGAAAACAGTACTTCGTGATGTCGCATCCGGTGACGATGAATGAACAGAGGTTATTCTGTCGATGAAGATCAAAATCAGCCTGGACAACTTGGATGATGCCATTAAGCAGATAGAAGCATTACAGACGAAAGTCGAGAACTTCACTGCTGATTTGGCAACGGAGACAAGGGACAAAGTCGGTTACGCAAGCATGAGTGTGGTACATGCCGGGAACACCCACACTATCATAGCTAGTGGTGATGAGATTGCTTTCGCAGAATGGGGAGCAGGATACACCGCAGATATGAACGAAGGCTTTGAGCAACTTGGTGGAGATCCATTTGTCACATATCCAGGTGTCTGGTCTGAAACACACGCAAGGACGTTTCAACGGCATCAAGCAAGTGGGAAAGACCCCAGTACTTACAAGTACAACAGAAGACCATTAAGACGTATGGAGAAAGCTGCCGTCAATATCCATTACAACATCGTACAGAAAGCAAGGGAATATTTCGGATGATTACTGTAAATCAAATCTATGACCGCATAGTGACTGCCCTCGATGGCATCTATGTGACCAAATACTATACACGTATCACGGAACAACTCCCCTGTGTGTATGTACGTGAATCCCATTCCCCAATATACGCTGCTACCAACATCGATTTTTCCGATGACCAGTGTCGGATGTACTTCTACATTGAGGTGTACGGAGAACAGACCGAGGAGATAGTAGCAACAATCGAAGCAACTATGCGTGGGATGGGATTCCTTGAAGAATTAAGTGAAATGATACCGAACTATGACCCCTCGATTGAACGTGTTTCGATGCGTTTTCAGAGGGTCATCTGCGGAGGTGACACACTCGATGAATAAATGTGAATGTGGCAATTCCCTGTTTCCCGGGCAGTTCCGTTGCGAAAAATGCGGACGGATTGTTCCGAAACAGCAGGAAGAGCCGAAACCGAAACCTAAAAGACATACAAAGAAAGACAAGGAGGAATAATCCATGTTAGAACTTTCTACAATTGGCATCCGTTTGAAGTACGCCGCGGAAAGTACGGCTGGCACGAAACCGTCCACAGGTTATACGGAAATTGCCAACATCACCTCGATTGGTGAAATCGCAGGATCTCCGGATCAGCTTGAGGTGACCAACCTGGTTGATACTTGGAAGAGATACATTGCCGGAGTTAAAGATGCAGGAGGAGACATTCAGATTGGTGCAAACCTCACGGCAGCTTTCCGTACTGCTTGGGAAACCCTCGTAACTGCATATGCTACGGCTTTCGCAGCAGGAAAGAGCATGTGGTTTGAGGTTGTAGTACCGAACCTTGGCTCATTCTACTTCTCCGGTGAACCCGTTGAACTGGGTCTGCCGGGCATCGAAGTAAACCAGGTGCTCCAGGTGAATGCTCATATCATTCCGAACTCTATCGGTGGATGGGCAGAATCCAGTACTTGATAGTCACAAGACAGTTTTACAGGACGGGGGAGGGCAATAATCACCTCCCCCTATTCACAAAAAAATGAGGAGAAATCATGAAAAACAGAAAGACGAAGCTTACATTTGAGTATGATGGACAGAACTACACTTTGGAATTTACCCCGGACTCCCTTAAACAGATGGAGCGTGGTGGTTTCAACTTTTCCCGTATGCAGGATACGATTCTGACAGCACCGGAAGAACTTTTCTATGGTGCTTTTATCGCAAATCATCGCAGGACTACAAGAGCACTGCGTGAAGAGATTTGGAAAGCTATGACAGATACGGACGAAGAGGGCAACTATCTGTCTGATATCATCGGTGAGATGATGAGTGAAGCAATCAATGAACTGAACTCCCACCAGGGAAACGTCAAGTGGAGTGTAGAGAGGTAGACTCACACTCCGAAGAACCAACCACCCTGGAGGAGCAGTTAGACGAACTATGTCTCTACTATATGAGCATAGGGGTTCCGTATGATGAGTTTTGGTATGGTGATTACTGCTCACTGAAATACTATGAGGAAACATATCTTCGGCAACGTAAGATCCGCAATGAAGAAATGTGGATGAATGGCATGTACAACTACCACGGTGTGGCAATATCACTGGCAAACGCATTCCGTGGCAAGGGACAGAAAGCCGAAGAATACATGAAAGAGCCGATTCCCTTCTTCCCCAAGACAGATAAGGAAAAGAAACTTGAGGAAGAAAAGATAAGGCAACGGGTAATCGACAACCTAAATGCACTGAAAGAGGCTTGGGATGGCAGAAGCAGTAAAGATAGCAAATCTCCAAATTGAGATTTCCGATAACAGCAAAACTGTATCGACTTCCCTTAAAGACTTTATAACCACACTGCAAAATCTGAAAGATGCTACTACGGGTGGAGCAGGACTGAATAAAGTCGCAAAGGGTCTTATCAATATCAAGAACGCAGGAACGGACGGTCTAGCTGACTTACAGAAAGCACTGACTTCCTCTATTAAGCCTGCTCTGAAGCTTGCCAATGCAATGGAGCGGATCGAACGTGCGAACAAGTCCATTCAGAAGAGTGGTGGTTTGCAGACTGCCATGCAGACAACCAAGAAGATGCAGGAAAAAGCTGCAACTGCACAACCGTCCACTGTCATTCCTAACAACAGGGGCATCGGCACTGTGACTGCAAACGAAGCACCTAAAGGCATGGAACAGGCACAGCAGTCCATCGATAAAGCAAATGAAAAGATGTCGGAATTCAAGAAGAATGTTGCCGAATCTGTTCAGACCTTAATGAAGCTGAAACTTCCGGGCAATATCACACAGCAGATTCTTGAATGGTCACATAACATCGAGAAAGTGCCTACTGCTATCGACAAAGTAAAACGTGCAATTCAGTCTGTCGGCAGTTTCGGTCATAACATCATTGGAAACATTCTTCCAAGTGGCATATCAAGGCTTATCCATCAGTTTACCAGGTTAGCCAAGATGAAGATTCTCCGTACCATCATTTCAAATCTTATGAAGGGGTTTTCGGAAGGTCTTCAAAACGCATATTACTGGGCAAAAGCCACAGGTGACCAGTTTGCCATCAGTATGGATTCTATCGCAACAAACATGAATTATGCGAAGAATACCATAGGAGCTGCCTTTGCCACAGTATTGAATGCTGTTGCACCTGTTATTGATAAACTGGTTGATTGGCTCGTAACAGGCATCAACTACATAAACATGTTCTTCAGTGCCTTGGGTGGGTCTTCTACCTACATGAAAGCAAAGAAGGTAGCTGCCACATACGGTGATGCCATGAATGGCATTGCCAGTGGTGCATCCGGGGCAACTGGTGCAGTGAAAGAATTAGAGGAACAACTTTCCGTCCTCGATTTTGATGAACTGAATCAGTTGTCTGAACAGAACGTGCCGTCCTACGGTGGAGGTGGTAGTCCGGGTGGTGGAAGTCCTGGTTCTGCAACTGATTATGCCAACATGTTTGAACGGGCAGGAATTGACAATAAGATCAAAAGTGTTGCTGACTTCCTGCGGAACAACTTTGAAACTATCCTCGATATCGTCAAGGCAATCGGTTTAGGAATACTTGCATGGAAACTGGCAACTGCGTTCAGCAATTCCATCAAGGAACTTTCCAATGTACAGAAACTTGGCATAGCACTGATGGTGACCGGGTTCACTCTTGAATTCCAGGGTGCATATGACATCGGTCTGAACGGTGCGAATACGAAGAACGTCATTCAGAGTTTGATTGGTTCTGCACTTGGAATTGCAGGCAGTTTACTGACATTTGGTACAGGACCGCTTGGGTGGACGATTGGTATTGGACTTTCTATTACTACATTTATCGTAGGTCTTTCCCTTGGACGTTGGGAGGCTATACGAAGAGAATTGTATGACACAGATGAAGCATACAGACTTGCAGTAGACACCATTGAATGGGCATCCGAGAAAATCAGCAAAGCACATGAAAACATGAAAATTGTTGAATCCCATGACCTGTTCAATGATGCCGAGTACGGAAAATGGATGTCTGCTGCCAAGATGCTTGAAAAGATACAAAGCTTTGAAGGTGTTAAGGCAGATTCTTCCCAGTTGTCCGAACTTCAGACATACGTTGATATGCTGAATAAGATCCTTGAAGATGCAGGATTAGATTCTTATATCCAGTTTTGGACTGATGCTAACGGTGTTGTACATACCAATGCTGAAGAAATCCAGGGTGTCATTGACAACATGCTCGCACTGGCAAAGATGGAAGCCTACAAAGGCTTTATGGAGGAAAACTTCCGTATCATAGCTGAATCCGAGATTACCATAGATGAAGCACAAAGCAGGATTAATGAACTTACACCGGACAAGGCTGCGAAAGAAGCAAGGGTTAAAGAAATCCAGGATGCATATCAGCAAATGCTGATTGATACAAATGGTGCTGTTACGGAGAATCCGTGGCAGACCGAATTAGATACCCTTGGTCTTGCACTGTCCGACATTGATAAAGCCATTGCAGACTGCAATACCACTATTGAGGAAAATGCAAAAGTGGTTGAAGCAGCTGAAAAGCAGAATCAGTTTTATATGGAATCTCTGTACGGTGTATCGGATTCCGCAAGGCAGTCTGCTACCGATTTGCTCACATACAATACATCTGTTGGAGAAGTATTGGCATTAAGCAAGATGTTGCCGAAGGATACCCCTACACCTTACATGCAAGCACCCCAGGTGAATCTGCCTACCCCACAACAGCAGACACCGATGTTTGCAGGAATGATGGGGTATCAAGGATCTAACGTAACGAATACCACTAATAATCAGACGAATAATAAAGCTGTGTATTCCACGGAAGGTGCAAGCAGTGCAATTGGCTTTGCATTGGCATACACACAGGCATTACAAGGGGTGCAGAACCAGGAACAGGCAAATCTTCCGTATCAGAACGCACTGGAGCAGACATACTTTAGCCTTTCCAATCAGATGGACAAGAGTGCGAATTACGGAATGGCATACAAGGATGTGCTTGTTGGCATGAATGAACAGCAGTCTGCTAATGCAAACTTCGTTGGGAGTGCTACAAACAAACTGGGCAGCTATATCACATCGATTGTCAGTGCAGGAAATGCATCACAGACATCTGCCGGGCAGACTGGCATGATTAACACTGAACTGAACAAAGTTGGTATCGGTGTGAATTATGCAGGAATTGCGAATGCAATCAGCACAAACCTTGGTGGTCAGAATTTCAAGAACATGGGTGATACACGAATTAAGAATCCGATTGAAGGGCAAGTGAACCTTATCGGTGCAGGAGTGAGTGCATCTACCATTTATAACAAAGTAGGGAATCTGATCGGAGCACAGCCATTCAGCAAGATTGGTACATCGGCAAAGGGTAACATCGAAGGTCAAATGAACATGACTGGTTCCGGGGTCAATGCCAATACCATCTATGGCACGGTTTCCAAGAAGACTGAAGCACAACCCTGGGCAAACATTGGACGGGGCATGGCACAGCAGATGGCATATGGTCTTGAAGGAGCTGCTTCTACCATGAGATACGTCATGGATGCGGTGTACAACGGCATGGTCAATTCTCTGTACCGGACACCGTGGTCTAGCATCGGACGTTACATCGGTGAAGAGATTAAGAACGGTCTGCGGTATATCATCGGTTCTTTCGACTTCACCGTCAACGTCAAAGCAAACGGCAAATCCTACAACGTAGGTGGCAGTGCTAGGGCATACTTTGCACAGGGTGGATTTCCGCAAAGTGGGCAAGCCTTTATAGCCGGGGAGAATGGGGCAGAACTAGTGGGCACGGTCGGTGGTAAAACTGGTGTTGCCAACAGGGATCAGATTGCATCCGCAATCGCACAGGCACTCAAACCGATGCTTGGTAGCGGAGGTGGACGGACAGAAACCATCGAAGTCAACACATATCTTGATTCTGCCATTATTGCTAAAGCCAATGCAAAGGGTCAAGTGGCTTTGAAGAAACAGTTCAATATGAGGAGCAATGCGTAATGATTACCTTTACATCTTCAAATGGAACAATCACAGTCGTTCCCAGTGCAATGAAATGGAGTCTGCAAGACATATCGTCAGCAGACTCCGGGCGAGACTATACCGGGTTGATGTGGAAAAATAGAATCGGACAGAAGCGGAAACTGGAACTCACGTTTACCGGGTATTCACATGCCAAAACCGCACAATTGATGCAAGTGGTCAATGCAGAATACTTCGATGTGACCTACCCCGATATGCTCTCCGGGGTAGTAGAAACACGTACGTTCTACGCAGGTGACCGGGAGACCGAGGTCTTTGTGTGGTGGGACGGTAACAAAGTTAATTCCAGTGTAACGTTCAATGTCATTGAAAGGTAGATAAGTCATGAGAGATCCATTATGGAGTTCCACAGAATGGGAAGAGTTCTATCAAGATTCCTCTGCTTTCATTATATTTGCTACTATTCATTATGCGAATGGTTCTGCTGAATCATTTATGGATGATGATTTTGTGGAAGGGTCTTTTAGTTATACAGAACATTCGTGTGGTGTATCTACTTTTTCTATTGACGAAGTGTGTTCTGTTGAAGCACATGCCACTCTTAATAATCGTGGAAACAGAATCGGATACCGTGATTTCCAAAATGCCCGGATTTGGTTCGACCTTCGTCTGACAAATGAAAGGGTATTAAATAATAACCATGATCTCCGTCTGCATCAGCTAATCATAACAAATGCTGAATATCGTGGTGAGTACATCGAGTTAACTGCTATGGACGGTCTGTCTGCTATGGACGGTCAATACACTGTTTCCACCACTAAATCAGATAAAACACTTGCTCAATTGGGATGGCAAGTTGCTCCTTCCGCTACAGACCATTCTCTATCGTTTGATAGTGCGTTGAACACAAACTCCTTGACTATACCTACCACGACATTTAATCCCCCTATATCTGTAAGAGAATATTTGTCTGCCTGTGCCGAAATAGCCGGGTGCATTACAGTCATGAAACCTTATTTGACAAATAATTCCTTACAGGGAATACCGTTTCCAATCTATGATTTTACCGATGATATTGATGGTGGAAGTTTTGATTATGATGATGGCGACTTCGTTTATGGAGGAGAATTTCTTGGTTCTATAGGTCAGAATAAGTTCCCAATTTATCAAGTCACCAGTGGATATATTCCACCAACAACAGTATATGGTAATGGCATTGTTTGGAAATATCACCCGGACGGTACTATAGTGGCAAATGGCACAGCTATTACTGATTGCGTTTTTGATCTAACTGCACATTTTACTTTCTCAACATATCAAGACATTCTGACAATCAGTTCCGGGAGAACAGATGGGTCTAGAAGCACTTATTTCATATACGGCACTGTTGGTAATGATTCTTCTGATGCGGTCGGTTTTGATGCGATTACTACAAATGGAAGTGTGTTTGACGGCAACGAGGGTACAATTAATGCCGGGGGATATGCGACATTTGGAAGTTTATACCTTCAAATCTGTGCCGGGGTCACTGTCAACAATCTGACATTTGTGCCGTCCGTCAAAACACAAACTCATACCAATTGGCTTTCTACACACGCATTTGTTTCACCATATACCAATCTAGGGATAACTTTTAAGTTCATTACAAATTATTGCGAAGTCAAAGGAACGGCAACGGGCAATTATCCGCAAGCACCATTACTTGAAGGAACATTTCTCCCAAAAGGGACATATACAATGTTTGACGGGAGCAACAGCCCGTATGTTGGTTTGGGTATATATTTCTACAATAATTCTTCCATGACTACTAAATATAGTGGAGAATTTAAAGGACTAAACAGTGATTCTTCCTCTATATATGTCTATACCACAACGGACGGAAACCTTACAACTTCAAGTCGTTTCCAAACCTTTAAGACGTTCACTATAAAACAAGATGCATATGTGAGAGTCAGAGTATACACAGTAGGAACTGGGTATAGTGGGAGTCTTAATTCCACATTTGTACCATATTTATATCAAGGACAATGGGCAGACCGCACAAGACCTATTTTCCTACAAAATCATAACTTGTTCTTGAACAAATCGTACCAAGGAACATATCGTCCTAATGCTTTGCCGTATTGGGAATGCCGAAATGGTGACCACGGTTTTGTCATGCGGTATCAGACAATATATTACGGTTTTGATGGTACTGCTTATACAGACTTGGTTATTCCCCTGTCAGAAGATTTCTATGTTCCCGAAGGAACATATGTAATGAAAGCCAATTACTATCTGAATGGGCATATTCCTCCAGTTTTTCGTCTTATTAACAACGAAACAGGAGAAGTCATATATGAAGGTACGAGTAGCACGGCAACATTAACAATGTCGGAAGGATATTACTCCGGGTATCTTCTCATTGAACAGGGAGTGTATTACTGGGGTGACATCCGTCCTTCCATAATGACCAAAAAGCAATCAGAGACACTTGGTGGTGCTGATGAATACTGGGATGGTGGTTGGACAACTCTCCCGGCATATGATGGTGGTCTGTTCGTATTTTGGAGAACGAATAGGACGGTAATTAGAAAAGACGATGCGTACCCATTAATCAAGATAATGCAGAACCCAATCGTATCACCCACCATGATTACCGTATCCGGGGTAGAGGTTTCAGGGGAAGGAATTAACACGGTTCGGGTTGGCACAGAAGGATACGTAATCAAGATTAAAGACAATCCTCTGATTACGACACAGGCAATCGCACAGTCTGCGGCTGAGTTGTGTCTAAACAATATGGAAGGAGTTAGTTTTATACCGTTCTCGATATCCAATTCAGCAAACCCACGATTAGAACCGGGTGATATGGTAATTTTCCAAGATGTGAACGGTAATGATATCGTGACATTCCCAACCGGGATTGACTATCACCTTGGCAATCTGACAACTGCCAACATGATAGAACAGAATGCTAATGAAAACGCAAAATTCAGCAGTGAGGAATAAGATATGTCGATTAGAATGCGAAGAGGCAATGAAGCTAACTATGACCCAACAAGAATGGAATCCGGGGAGTTGGCAGTCTGTCTTGATACCAACAAAGTATATTTCATGGGGTCTAACTCCACGAAACTTGCTAATGCGATATTGCCAATCACCAAGAGTGCTGTGTCATCCTTACCAGTCACAATCACCACGAGTGATGACCCAAAGGTAGCATATGTGACGGACGATATGCTACTGGTTGGATTTGACTTGTCCAACCAAAGTGCAATGGTTGGTGACTGGTCATATACAACCGGGAATGGATCTGTCACAATTTCCGGCTCAATAAGTGGTAGCACAAACGTAACACTACGTTTCACAAACTCTAGATAAGGAGGTAATAGATGGAAAAATATTTTCTTGTCCAAGTAAAGAGGACAAACGGTACGATTGAAAAAGGTGTTGTTGTTAAAGACACATATGACGGAGCACAGCAGAGTTATCATGCGTACCTGGGTGCATATGCATTTGACCATGACCAAAACACGGACTATGTGCTTGTGCATATCCTTAATGCTCATGGTCTTGGCATGAAAGGTGAAGTTTGGGAAAGACAGGCAGAAATCCCGGCAGAAGAGTAATTAAATGCCGTATTTTAGAAAGATGAATGCAATTCAAATTATTCTCCTAATTCTGCTAATTGCTGACATAATCCCGTTTCTTTCGGTGATTGTTACATATGTCATTATCCCACACAAAAGCCTAAAGGAAGGATTGACAGAGTGGTGGCACGAATCAGATGAGGATATATAAGAAAGAACGAGGTATTAGAATGATAATACTTAATAATAAGTGGGGGGGGTACTTCTCCTCGACAGAAAGGAGGCAAGCACTGGTTTAATAGTCTTGTCTCCAATGACTCCAAGCAAAGGGGGTCAGAGGTGGTTTAAGGGGGTGATTCCCCGTGGCTAGTGGTGATATGAAACTACAAAGACCGCAGATAGTACGAAGGAATATAACTATTCCGTATAGTTTTTCAAATATTGGAAATGCCAGTTGGAATACGAATCTGAAAACTCTGATAGACAATGATTGTCCTAGCGGATATTCCGTTTTAGGTGTTGCCGGATGGACAACCAACAGCATATACACTATGGTCGTTGCTTGTTTGTATCTTGATGGTAATTACACTTTGCAATTAAGGCATTTAACTGCACAAGAAGAATCAAGCAGTATGGTCGTACAATATCTTTGCATGAAAGACTAGCCACAACTGCCGAGCAATGGATGCAAGGTTCTATGAAAGCATTAGTTACTGTTAATGATTATTATGTGGCAAATGATTATAGAGTAAGGGTTTGCCAAATCGGGAAAATAGTTGTTGTATCTGGCATTATATACGGCACAGGACGTAATGAATATCTTGGTTTTTCATTACCGACTTTCTCGTTTAATAGCCAAGAAGATAAGGCAAATGCTCTAGTGTTTATGGCAAGAAATCAGAGCAACGGAGCATATAAGACACTCCGAGCCGGAGGAAACTTTGCCATATACAGGGAATCCGACATGACTGCTGGAACGGTATATTCATTTGCATTTTCATATAACAGTGACTAAAAAACCAGTGCCATATCAATATGGCTAGTGGAACAATAAAAGCAGACACTTGGACAGAGTACGATAGAGGATTTACTCCCAATTCCGGGTATGCACAGTATGATTTGTTTCGTGCATACAAGAAAGGAAAAGAAGTTTACATTAGGTTTCATGTCACCAAATCCGATCAATCTGTGTTTGCGCAGACAAGGCATACAGTTGGCACATTAAGTGAAGAATTTAGACCTAAGGGATATGTCAATCGACCTGTTTCTGCATCAAATGGCATCAACAGTTATTTGACTAGAATAACAAATATCATCATAGCGGCAAACGGGCAGGTTATCTTGGATTGTTACCAAAACAATGATGTGAAACAGGTGACAGTCGAAATGTCATACGTAACTAATTAAAATCGGCAAAGGGGCAAATATGGAGAAATTCCTTGAATGGTTTTTGGCAGATGATTTTGTTCAATTTGCCGTTGCTCTTGTAATAATTTTATCTATCATTTCTTTTGCATATTACATGGCAAAGAAGCAATAACTGATTAAAAGCGGCATTTTA
>Ga0326513_10000332_pt1 | contig 39265 bp, 32 predicted proteins | sample 2_2465_0518_D_FD_203654 | JGI IMG/M metagenome (GOLD analysis project Ga0326513, IMG submission 203654) | Bovine rumen microbial communities from UC Davis, California, United States - 2_2465_0518 | ecosystem: Host-associated > Mammals > Digestive system > Stomach > Rumen | place: USA... | reverse complement strand
ACGCTATTGCTCTTCACGCCAGCTGTAAACAAAAAGTCGCTCAGTGCGTCAATTACAAGACGATTGATCTCCTTTGGCATGTTGATATCGAAAGACCGGGTGCCGGCTACAAGATGAGCGAGTTTGATGCCACGCTTCTTGGCGGTGATGGCTGCTGCCATCGTAGAGGCAAGGTCATCGACAACAATCACGACATCAGTTTCGTGTTTGTCAAGATACTTGTCAAATTGCCCCATTACCTGAGCTGTAATCTCGTTCAATCGCTGACTGACCACACCTAAATAGACATGAGGACGGGGCATTTGTAAATCTTCGAACAGCGTGGGTTCAAGCGAAGGATCGTCCTCACTTCCAGAAAATACCAATTGATAAGTGGCATTATCTTGCTTTTCAATAGCTCGAATCAACGGAGCTACCTTCATAAAATTAGGTCTTGCTCCAACGATTATGCATATATTCATATTGCAAAACGATTTATTGAATCTACAAGCTCTCGCATTCCTTAATCCACAAAGTGCTTAGGGCATCACTTGGCATACGCCAGTCGCCACGAGGAGAAAGACTGACAGAACCAACTTTAGGTCCATCGGGCAGACATGAGCGCTTGAACTGCTGATTGAAGAATCGGCGACAGAAGGTCTGGAGCCAGCGCTTGATGGTCTCATCATCATATTTTCCGGCAAATGACTTCCGTGCCATCAAGAAAATCTTAATAGGACGAAAACCCATACGCAGGAAATAATAGAGGAAGAAATCATGCAACTCGTAAGGACCCACAAGGTCTTCAGTCTTTTGCTGTATATTTCCTTCGTTGTCAGCAGGCATGAGTTCTGGCGAGATAGGTGTATTAACCACATCAAGAAGTGTGTCACGTTGTGCCATGAACTCAGGCTGTTGAGCCGTGTATCTAATAAGATACTGGACAAGCGTCTTGGGTACTCCTGCATTAACACCATACATGGACATGTGGTCACCATTATAAGTACACCAGCCAAGTGCCAATTCCGAAAGGTCGCCTGTACCGATTACCATTCCTGCGACCTTGTTAGCTACATCCATTAGTATTTGAGTACGTTCTCTGGCTTGTGAGTTCTCATAGGTCACGTCGTGTTGTTGCAAGTCGTGACCAATATCCTCAAAGTGTTGGGTGACGGCTTTGGCGATGTTGATCTCACGACGAGTGATTCCTAACGAGTCCATCAGTTGCAGGGCATTCTGATAAGTTCTGTCGGTGGTACCAAAACCAGGCATAGTAATACCGATGATTCCTTTCCTATCCAGCTTTAACATGTCGAAGGCACGAACCGTTATTAGCAATGCCAGCGTAGAATCAAGACCGCCGCTGATGCCAATGACTGCTCTGGCAGAATGTGTATGCTCCAGTCGACGGCATAATCCCAAAGTCTGAATGTTTAGAATCTCTTCACAAGTGTCTTCCATCTTCCCTGCTTTGGGGATAAAAGGATGAGGGTCGAATTGGCGGATCAACTCAAATTCGCGAGGATTCACAATCTTACAATCTACGACACGGCCTTCGGCATTGTTTTGTGCAGTACGGAAAGTTGTGTTGTTCTGCCTGTCAGAACGCAGACGTTCTACATCAATTTGCTCAATAATCATTTGAGCCTGCATGGAGAATCGTTTTGCCTCTGACAAGACTCGTCCATTTTCAATGATGAAAGCATTGCCGCCAAACACAACGTCTTGTGTACTTTCACCATAACCACATGACGAATACACATAGCCACTCATAGTTCGAGCACTCTGTTGACAGAGCAGAGAGCGGAGATATTCATGCTTTCCTATCAGTTCATCACTGGCTGAAAGGTTGAAAATAATGTCGGCTCCAGCCATTGCCAACTTGTTGCTTGGCGGTAACGGTGCCCAAACATCCTCGCAAATCTCAACCCCAAAGCGTACACCATCTGAAGTCTGGAAAAGAAGAGGCTCAAAAGAAACATGGACAGGCGATCCTGCCAGATATATTTCCTGAGACTGCAAGTCAGTAGCCGAGGCAAACCAACGCTTTTCGTAGAATTCGTTGTAGTTGGGGAGATATGTCTTCGGAATGATGCCAAGGATAGAACCACGCTGGATGACCACAGCGCAATTGAACAACATGGAACCAATGCGTACTGGTACGCCAACGATGCTCACCACATCAAGCTTTCGAGTGAAATCAAGCAAAACAAGCAAGGCTTCCTCAGCCTTTTCTATCAAAAGCTGTTGGCGGAACAAATCCTGACAACTATATCCTGTAAGACAGAGTTCTGGAAACACCATCACCTCTACACCTTGACTTTCGGCCTGGGTAATGAGTTCCTCAATCTGTTGAACGTTGTAGGTGGTGTCAGCTACTCGAACACTTGGGATGGCAGAAGCCACCTTGATAAATCCATATTTCATATTATTCTATTTTATAGTTACTTGTGTAGCACCATAGCCATATTCTTGGAACGATGCGTCTTGATAAGTATATTGCTTGAAACGGTATTGCAATTCATTGATGAGTGCCCGGCGCAATACGCCTTCTCCTTTGCCGTGAATGAATACAATTTTCATTCCACGCTGCTTTTCATGCTCTTTCAATGTCTTACGAAACACATCAAGCTGATAATTCAGAATGTCTACAGCCGACATTCCATTTGTTGTTTCCAATATTTCGTCAGCATGCAGATCGATAACGAGTGGTTCATTGCCATTCCCGTCTTTGCGAGCAGGAGCAACAAGCGGTCTTGCAGGCTTTACTTCAGCTTTCTGATACATATTCTCCTTCAATTGCTGTGCGTCAATGACGAGCGAACGAGCAGGCTTGTCATTCTCCACAATAGTATGGATGAGGGCAGGTTGCTCAAAAAAGTCATTGTCTTGAAAAGTATGGAGTTTGTAGAATTTCACACCATCAATGCGCAGTTGAACGTCGACCGTTGGCTTAATCATGAAGTTCTTGTCTCGCTTATAAGCCATCAGTTGTACGCAAACGCGTTCCATTTCACTCAAATTCTCTCGACCGAACTCCTCGATAAATTGCTTCGTATTGGGTTCAACCTCAGCAGTTGCACGAAATTTCCATCCGGCACCCTCAGCCGAAAGATAAGTGAAGCGGACATAGTAATTGGAGTCGTTGATGAAATAAGTTTCGAAACGGGTTTGCGATAGTTCCTTCACATCGATAGGCACAAATGCAAGATAAGCCGAGAGTTGTTCCCCACCTTTTCTTTCCATCGGCTGGGCCTTGAAGTTGACAGGCTTATCGGCAGGCTCTGCTTCTTTTACTTCAGTTGTCTTTGGAGCCATCCCTTTCTGCTTCACCTCTACCACATGACTGGTATCATAGTTTTCTTCGCCTATTACTACGACTTCAGACTTCAACATGGGAACTTCAAAGCCATCTTCGTCTTCAACCAGCACCACATTGCTTCCTTTGAAGCCCGATACACGACCACCACCAGTCTCACTGAGAAATCTTACTTTATCTCCTATTTTCATATTTGTATGCTATCTTTTATGGAATTAACAAAGAACTATCGCCATAACTAAGGAAACGGAAGTCGTGAGTCAGGGCGTAGTCATATATCTTATGCCAATCGCCATGCACGAAGGCACTTACCAACAACAACAGAGTTGACTGTGGTTGATGGAAGTTGGTCACGAGCATTTTGACGATTTTATATTCATATCCAGGGGCAATGATAATCTGTGTACTCGAATGAAGAACATCCTGATGGTGTCTCTCCATCCATGTGATGATATTGCCAATGGCCTGAGAGACGGGTATCTCTTGATGAGGAGAGTATGGTTCCCATTGACATACATGAAGATCAGCTTCCTGACAATCGGGATTGGCTTGAAGATGCAATCCCATATAGTAGAGACTCTCCAAGGTCCTCACGCTGGTAGTGCCTACAGCAATTGCTTGACAATCGTGAGCCATCAGTTTTTCCAATGTCTGTCGATGCACGCTGACATATTCAGTATGCATCTCATGGCCCTCAATCTCTTCGCTCTTTACAGGCTTAAAGGTGCCGGCCCCTACATGCAAAGTCACTTCCTCACGATCAATATAGTGTGCGTCAATTGCGGAAAGGACTTCAGGTGTAAAGTGAAGTCCAGCTGTTGGAGCAGCAACGCTACCCTTGATTTTCGAATAAACTGTCTGGTAAGTGGTCTTGTCGCTCTCCTGTGTCTTTCGATTTAAATAAGGTGGAATGGGTAGTTCACCCATCGCTTCCAGAATATCAGCGAAGGAAATCAGGTCATTATCCCAGTCAAAATCTATCCAATGGCTTGTACCATGAACAGCACCACGAGTCACTTGGATAGTGGTTTCCTGCTGGTTGATAGTAATTGTTCTCGTAAGCGCCCCTTCTTTCCACTTCTTTAGATTGCCCACCAAACAAAGCCAGGAACAATGGCTGCGCGTCTGAAACATTTGCTCGTAGTCGGCAGGCTGTGCAGGTTCTAATAGAAAAACCTCAATTAGCGCACCAGTTTCTTTATGGAAATGCAGGCGAGCCTGAATAACCTTTGTATTGTTGAATACCATCAATGCTCCTTTGGGCAAATAGTTGGGCAAGTTATAAAAAATATCTTCGCCAACTACACCTTTATTATATATAAGAAGCTTAGAGTGGTCTCGACGAGGCAAAGGAAACTTGGCAATGCGCTCGTCGGGCAAAGGATAATTGTAGTCGCTGATATGAATATGTTTCGTTTCCATCATCATTTCTTTACACATAGAGGAAGTAACAACCTCTTAAAACAGCATAGATAAGCGTGAAGATGAGAACGCTAATTACTACGTCTACATCTTCGATTTGATAACCTGTTGGCGTATATTGGGTCGAAATATAGGTCTGTTTTTTCTGCACGATACCAACAACACGATAGTGAAGGTACCAAACTGCCGTGCCAACGATTCCACCCCAAAGTAGGCCGAAAAGGATATCACCAGGATAATGAACGCCAAGATACATGCGTGTCCAGCAGTTGATGAGTGACCACCCTATCAAGAAGAAAGACAACAATCGACTGCGCACAAGCAAAGAGAAAAACACGGCAATGCTGAACGTGTTGCTGGCGTGGGCCGAGAAGAACCCATAATTACCACCACGATAGTCATTCACCACATCAACCATCATGCCTATCTCTGGATCGTGTGTCGGACGCCAACGGGCAACGTTAGGTTTGACTAACATATCGTCAAGGGTGCCGGCAATCAATACGCAGAGTCCGGCACATACCACAATGAAGGCTATCTTCTGAACAGCATCATTGTTTTTTAGAACCAGATAGAACAGCGAGATATAGAGAGGAATCCACGTGGCGGCAGTGGTCAATGTCTTCACCATTCCATCAAGAAACAATGACTGGCTACCGTTGACCATCAACAGTAGCTGCTTGTCAAACTCTATCAATACATTCCAGTCCAATGTGTCAATGATTTATTATTTGTTAATCACTTAGATCACTTCTATCTGCTTGCTCTCCACCCAACCCTGCTTTCCGTCAGGAACGCGAACTTCTTTCCAGTCGCGCATGGAATCATCGGTAATGTGAACTTTAGTGCCTTCATGCAGGATAAACAAGTCGGTGCCATCCTTGGCGGGTGTACTCTTCACATTTACGGCTCCCTCGATAATAATAGCTCCTCGACGATCGCTCAGTTCCACCTTCTGTTGCCAGGCAAAGAGATTGCCTAACAAAAAGAGTATCAGCATGGCTATGGCTCCAAAGAATCCTAACTTGCGCTCCCATACTGGGTCGGAAAAGAGATAGACTAAGGCAAGGATAATGGCAAGAGCCAATGAAATCAATGCCATACGTGCCCACCCGTCGACACTGCCAAGATTGAGCAATGAATGATACCAAGTGACAAGGAACATTTCCGATTCGGGCACTATCTTGTCCACCGTCTTGCTTTGAGCCATCTGCAAGTTGAAGCGAATGTCGGCATCGGCAGGAGCCAGCAACAAGGCACGTTCATAGTTCAGCACGGCACGAGTGATATTGTCCTGTCGATAATAGGCATTACCCAAGTTGTAGTACAATTCGGCACTTTGTCCATTTTTAAGCACTTCCTCATATAGACGGACGGCTTGCTGATAATTGCCATGCACGTAGGCACTGTCTCCTTCGGCCTTTGTCGCGGCTTGGGTGGCCAGTGGTATCAGCAATAGCAAGAGCAGTACTGACTTGACCGATGTTTTCACTTTCTTTTTCATCACGCTCTCGATATGTTCAATAGCCGTCATAGCTTTTTCATATACCTTATTCATATTACCCTTAGGGTCACCAGGGGCATAGCGTTCGAACTCACATTCATCAATGGCGCCAATGAAATCGTCTATCGTTGATTGGTCAACATTACGATCAGCAAGCCTGCTTGCAATATTATCGTGCGAAAGCTTTTCAACAGGAATATTCAATTTGTCTCCAACATAGCCCCAAAGTGCACGCAGCACCTCATCATAGAACTGGCTTGGTTTGTTTTCTTTCATCAATTGAGTTGCCTTGCGTAGTCTTTTTGTTGCCACCTTGTTAGCCTTTTTGCCACGACTCTTTACCAAATCGGCATTGTCTATGGCACGCTGACGGAACACGAACAGGAGCACAACAAATATCAAGAAGAGAACGGCCAGGGCAATCCAATAGCCTATACTTCCAAAGAAGAACTCTCCATCTTGTTTCAGGTCGGTGTCACCCAACTTGATGTGGCGAATGTCTTTAGCCAAGAGTTGTACGTCTTCCTGACCTGTAAAGTTCTGAACGGTATTAACTCCACCTTCGCCTTTAGATACTTTTAGGTGGAAGTTGGCTGTGTGTATAGTTTTGTATTGTTTCGAGGCTGTATCAAAATAAGTAAACTCGACGGCTGGGACTTCAAACTCGCCTTGATGACGGGGTACGGCCAGATACTCATACACCATCGAACCCTCCACACCATTGGTTGTCAAGTGTGTCTTATCAGTCACTTTGGCATCATACGTGTCAAAGTCCTTTGGGAAATTGACAACAGGTTGCTTGATAAGCTTCAAGTTACCCACACCATTCACCACAATACGTAGAGTGACAGGGTCGTTGGCTTTCAGTTCCGTCTTGTCTATTGTGGCCGAAATATTAAACTGCCCTACGCCACCAGAGAAGTTGGTAGGCCGCTGGGGAAGTGGGTCAACTTGAATCTCAATGCCTGGTGCGCGAATCTGCTTCTTCACTTCCACATAGCTGCTACCGCCATTGAAGAAGGCTTCGAAAGGATCAATATTTCGATTCTGTTGCACCACAATGCCATTAAAAGTAATTTCTGGAATCTGCAGCTTGCCCGTAATCTGAGGGAACATGACATACTGGCTCCAAGTCACCGTTCTATAAGGCTTGCCGTTAAACTGCTCAATGGAGAAACTTTTCTGTTGTGGGAGTGGAATTTCCTGAGTGTGAAAGCCCTTTAGATCAGGCATTTTACCTTCAAGTTGCGTCAAATCCACAAGAGTGTAAACTTTATAAGTGAGTAGAACTGGCTCTTGCTCCACAACTCGTTTCTTAGAGGCGCTAACTTTTATAAAGAGATCGCTACCAGAAATGGCTGTGCCGGCAGCACGTGGTTGTTGATGCTGTTGTTGCTGACTATGCGAACCGCCTTGACCAGTAGACTGTTGAGCCTGTCCGCTTACCACAATCTTCACGGTGTTCGATGCTACCTGTTTGCCGTCTACATTTACATGAGCTGCCGGAATGGTGAAAGTACCATTCTTCGTAGCACTAAGAATATAAGTATAGGTGACCGACGACGACTGCGTAGTCTTGCCGTTGATAATCTGAAAACTTGATTGGGTCGATGTGCTTGGACCCATCAGCACCTCAAAAGCATCTGGAATCTGACCAACGCTGAACCCACTGACATCCTGCGTATTGGCAGTATATTGCAAGCGGAATTGCTGTCCAACAGCAACCTGCTGGGGAGCTCGCCCTGTCAATGTCTGCGCCAATGCCGCATGAAGCACGGTCATTACGAAAACTATTGTTAGAAGAATCTTTGTTCTCATCACTTCATTCACATTATTTGTTTGAACATGCAAAGTTATTGCTTTTCCGTGAATTACGCAAAACTCTTAACATTCTTTAGATGTGATTGCTTGGTAGTGAGAGGATAGCCTCTTTCCACATACTTCTTTGCCACATAAAAATAGCCAAAACTTTTGGTGGGATGAGAATTAATTCGTACTTTTGCAAATTATAAAGTTGAAATATGGCATCAGACAAGATTAGAATAAAGGATATTGCCGAAAGGGCAGGAGTTAGTGTAGGCACAGTTGACCGTGTGTTGCACAACAGACCTAACGTGTCGAAAGGGGCCTTGGAGAAGGTGAACAAGGCTTTGGAAGAAATGGACTACCAGCCAAACATGTATGCTTCAGCATTAGCTTACAATAAATCGTACACTTTCTATCTTATTATTCCTCGCCACGACAGTGAAGCCTATTGGGAGGAGATTGAAGAAGGGGCCAATGCTGCTACAGAGCGTAGGCGCGACTTTGGCATTAAATTGAAACTTCTTTATTATGAGCGATTTAACGCACCTTCTTTTACGCGAATTGCCAACGAATGTCTGAAAGAGAACCCTGACGGGGTCATCATGGTACCTGCCAAACTTGATGTGACGACACGTTTTGCCACACAACTACAGGATTCTAACGTACCCTTCATTCTGCTCGACTCTTATCTACCCGACTTGAAGCCACTGGCTTTCTACGGACAGGACTCGTTTCAGAGCGGTTACTTTGCTGCACGCATGCTGATGCTTATTGCTTCGAAAGAGAAGGAAATCATGATTATGAAGCAGTTGAAGAACGGACACGTTGGATCGAAACAGCAGTCAAACCGCGAAACTGGCTTCCGTCATTACATGCATGACCACTTCCCTGATATCGAGATTACGGAGCTTGATTTGCCGCTTGACGAAAAGCGTGACAAGTATGACGGCATTTTGGAAGAGTTCTTTACTACGCATCCTCATGTGCATCATTGCATCACCTTTAATTCCAAGGCACACTTAGTAGGCGACTTCCTGCGTCGCACCAACCGCCGAAATGTGCAAATCATGGGCTACGACATGGTACCCAAGAATGAGGAGTGTGTGAAACAGGGAAGTATCTCGTTCCTTATTGCCCAACATGCCTATCGCCAAGGATGGTCGTGTGTGGAAACCCTTTTCGAGGCCATCGTGCTGAAGAAGGAAGTGAACCCTGTGAACTATATGCCCATTGAACTACTTACCAAAGAGAACGTTGCGTTTTATCGTCGCACGTATAATGGATAAAAAACTAATCAAATACAAATCAAAAAATGGCACAAGCAACATTTCTAAAAATTAATCCCGCCGACTCGGTGGTAGTATGTCTGAATGAAAAGAAGAAGGGTGACGTCATTGAAGTGGACGGACTTCAAGTTACGCTGACAGAAGATGTTCCTGCTGGTCACAAAGTGTTGATCAAGGACGTGAAAGAAGGTGAAAATATCATCAAATATGGCTACCCCATCGGACATGCACGTAAGGACCTGAAGGCTGGAGACTGGGTGAATGAGAACAACTTGAAAACCAACTTGAGCGGAACGCTGGAGTACACTTATCAACCTGTAGGTGAGCAATTACAAATTAAGAAGGAAAACCGTACCTTTAAAGGATTTGTTCGTAAGAATGGTGATGTGGGTGTGCGTAATGAAATATGGATTGTGCCCACCGTCGGTTGTGTCAACGGCATTGCAGAACGACTGGTCAATCAATTAAAGGAAGAGGTGAAGACAAATAGTGAAGCTCCTCTCCCCATTCATGCTTGGCACCACAATTATGGTTGCTCACAACTCTCGGGCGACCATGAGAACACTCGCAAGGTGTTGCGTGACATAGTTCTTCATCCCAATGCAGGTGCCGTGCTGGTGTTGGCATTAGGTTGTGAGAACAATCAGCCCGATGACTTCATGAACTTCCTTGGTGACTATGACAAGGAGCGCATCCGTCTGTTAGTGACCCAGAGAGTAGAAGGTGACGAGGTGGAAGAAGGTATGAAGGTGTTGCGTGAGCTCTATGCCATAGCCAGTCAGGATCAACGTGTGGAAGTTCCTGTGAGCAAGCTGCGTGTAGGTCTGAAATGTGGTGGCAGCGATGGCTTCAGCGGTATCACGGCCAATCCTCTGGTGGGCGAGTTCAGCGACTGGCTCGTAGCTCAGGGTGGAACCAGTGTGCTGACAGAAGTGCCTGAAATGTTTGGCGCTGAGACCATTTTGATGAACCGCTGCGAGACACCTGAGCTGTTTGAGAAGACAGTTTCAATGATTAATAACTTCAAGGAGTACTTCCTGAGTCATGGAGAGCCTGTTGGCGAGAATCCTTCTCCAGGCAACAAGGCTGGTGGCATCTCCACTCTTGAAGATAAGGCACTCGGCTGTACGCAGAAGTGCGGACGTGCTCCCGTGAGTGGTGTTATGGAGTATGGCGACCGTCTGCAGTCAACGGGTCTTAACTTGCTTTCGGCTCCTGGCAACGACCTTGTAGCTGCTACCGCCCTTGCCTCTTGTGGCTGTCACTTGGTGCTCTTCACAACGGGTCGTGGCACACCTTTCGGCACTTTTGTTCCAACGATGAAGATTGCCACCAATCCGACGCTTGCAGCACGCAAGCCCAACTGGGTGGACTTCTCTGCTGGCCAGCTCATTGAAGGACGCACGATGGAGGAACTTGTTCCTGAGTTCATTGACAAGGTGCTCAGCGTAGCTTCTGGCCAGTTGGCTCGCAACGAAGAGAATGGCTATCGCGAAATTTCCATTTTCAAGAATGGCGTAACACTGTAGAATTTAAAATAATATCGTAAATGAAGAAAGGATTCTTGGCATTATCACCACTACTGGTGTTTGTCACGCTATATTTAGTCACGAGCATCATTGCTCGTGACTTCTATAAAGTGCCCATCACCGTAGCCTTCATGATGTCAAGTATCTATGCTATTGCCATAACCAGAGGCAAACTGCAACGGCGCATCAACGTATTCAGCCGCGGAGCAGGCACGCCTCAGATGATACTCATGATCTGGATCTTCATCTTGGCCGGTGCTTTTGCTCATTCGGCCAAGGTGATGGGTTCCATTGATGCTACGGTCAACTTGACACTTGCTTTCTTGCCAGGTGAAATGCTCTTGGCAGGATTGTTTCTTGCCGCCTGCTTCATCTCTTTGAGTATTGGCACAAGTGTGGGTACGATTGTCGCTCTGACGCCTATTGCTGCAGGCGTGGCCTCCCAGATAAACATTTCTATTCCTCTGGTGGTCGGTGTGGTAGTGGGCGGTTCGCTGTTTGGCGACAACCTTTCTTTCATTAGCGATACGACGATTGTTTCTACTCAGACACAAGGATGCAAGCTGAGCGACAAGTTCCGTGTCAACGCTTTCATCGTGGTGCCTGCTGCGCTGGTGATCCTTGGTGCCTATCTGTTCATTGGCAGGGGAATTGTCTCCCCGCATGAGGTTCCTGACACCGAAGTGCTGAAGGTCCTACCCTATTTGGTGGTGCTCATTACGGCTATCTTCGGCCTAAACGTTATGGCTGTGCTTACATTAGGCATTGTCCTGACAGGAGCCATCGGACTGATACTTGGCGCCTTTGACATCTATGGATGGTTTCGCGCAATGGGTGACGGTATAGTCGGCATGGGCGAACTGATTATTATCACCATGATGGCGGGTGGCCTGCTCGAAGTCATCAAGCACAATGGTGGTATTGACTATATCATTGAGAGACTGACACGTCACGTCAACGGCAAGCGTGGTGCCGAGCTTTCGATTGCTGCCTTGGTGAGTATTGTGGATGTATGTACTGCCAACAATACCGTAGCCATTATCACCGTTGGTGGCATTACTCGAAAAATAGGCGAACGCTTTGGCCTTGACCCACGAAAGTGTGCATCTCTGCTTGATACGTTCTCCTGTGCCGTACAGGGCACAATTCCCTATGGCGCACAGTTGCTTATGGCCGCAGGTCTGGCATCTATCAATCCCATTACCATAGTGCCTTACCTCTTCTACCCCTTGGCTATTGGCCTTGCTGCATTGTTGGCTATCTTTTTACGTTATCCCAGACGCTATTCATAATTTACGGTATGGATATTATCAGAAGGAATTTTTTCAGATTGCTTCGTTCTGGTGCCTTTGACGAATCAGAACAGATTGAGCCCATGTCGGCATGGAAATGGCAGCGCGTCTACCAATATGCTATGATGCACGGTGTAGCAGCCCTGCTCTACCAAGGTATTGTTCGCTGTCAGCAGCAGTTTTTCTTGCAGATACCGCCTTCGTTGATGGCACAATGGGAAAAGACCGTAAGTGATATCAAGCAGGAGAATGTGAAAAACAACCTGCATATAACGGAGCTTTTCGCTCTAATGGGACGGATGCAGCTACGTCCCGTACTGTTGCGGGGGCAAGGCATGTCCATCCTCTACGATACCCCTTTGCTTCACACGCCTGAAGGCATTGATGTATTTTTCCCCTATGAGACGCAAGGCAAGAAGGCCGACCAATGGGCATGGGATAACGGAATGAACGTCGATGACAACGGAAACCTAACCTATGAATGGCAACAGACGATTGTCACGCATCATCATCGCCTTGTTCGTCTTTCCAACCACATTCATAGTCGCACATTGCATAGCATCGTGGAAAAAGAGTTTCGCGAGAGCTCACCCACATTTCTGACTATCGACGGGATGCGCATCGAACAACTCTCGCCCACTCTAACGCTTCTACACATGTTGCTGGCCAACACCTGCCATTTGCTCAACGATGGCGTACAGCTCAATCTGTTGGTTGACCTGGGTGTTTTTTTGCGTAAAATGGGGGATAAGGTTGATTACGTAAAACTACAGTCTTGGATAGCTCGTCTACGCATGAAGAACGTTGTACAGTTGACAGGCACTTTATTGATAGAGCTATTTGCTTTCAGTCGTGAAGAATTGCCGTTTATGTCTGGAGGAAAGTCCAACACTCAGTTGGTCATGGAAGAGTTATTCAACCAGCGCCCCTCTTACGAATGGCATTTCCAGCAGGGCAATGATATCTTTGTGCATACAGCAAACTCGTCAGCCATGTTCTGGCAGGTGCGTCACACGGCCCGCTATTTCCGCTATTACCCCACTGAAAGCACTACCAATCTCTTCACTTCCTTCGCTCATTCCCTTTCCCATATTGAGGAGTAGCCAAATTTAGCTATGATTGTTGTTGATAAGTAAAAATAGTCAACAATACACATTGTTAATATTAAAAGGCTCAGTGTGGGAGTCTTAGTTGTTATTTCTTAGAAAAAAAGCAAGGAAAAACTTGCATTTTGCTTGTTTTTTTTGTATCTTTGAACTGTTTTTCCGCCAATCACTACTTCCCATTGCAGAAGTAACAGGTCTAAAGACATACTCTTGCGGCGGCCGCTGCAAGATATTGCCACGCCCGCTGCAAGATGTTGCCACGTTCGCCGCAAGATATTGCCACGCCCGCTGCAAGCCTGAAGGAGTCGGCTCATTTTCCCTTTTCACTTAGCTCCTTTCCCCTTTCCACTTAGCTCCTTTCCCCTTTGGACTTAAGTGTTGGTTTTGTAATATCGTTGCTACTCCCCAATACACCTTGATAACAATAGTGGTTTGTTCTGAAAGAAACGTTGATATTTGGCCAATTTTTTTTTCAACAAATATGCATTAGAACCCTTAATTTCAGTAATTGTTCACGATGCACACGTCAATGGAAGATTTAATGAGGATAATCTATCCCCATGGACTGTTGAATGAAGAAAAAGGTAAAACTTAAAAAAAACATAGAAATATTTGGATAATAAGAATAAAGTACGTAATTTTGCTGCACCCAAAAACATACAATTATGGAAGTAAAGACAATCGGTTTGGCCAGTGATCATGCTGGCTATCAGTTGAAACAGTTTGTGAAGAAGTATCTCGAAGAAAAGGGATACGAGTATAAGGATTATGGCACTTACACGGAGGACTCATGCGATTATTCGGACTTCGGCCATGCACTGGCACGTGGTATCGAGGCAGGTGAGGTGTTTCCAGGCATTGCCATCTGTGGCAGTGGCGAGGGTATCAATATGACGCTGAATAAGCATCAGAGCATCCGTGCCGGATTGTGCTGGATACCAGAGATTGCTCACCTCATCCGTCAGCATAACAACGCCAATGTGCTGGTGATGCCAGGTCGTTTCATTGACGAGGAAATGGCACGCAAGATCATGGATGAATATTTCGCCACCGAATTTGAAGGAGGCCGCCATCAGAAGCGCATTGATAAGATTCCCGTTTAAGCCAGGGCGTTTGAAGGGAGATATACTTATAAATGAAGTGTCGGGAGTTTGGAATAGTCAACTTCCGACACTTCATTGTATAAGAACGTTGGGGGATCAGAACTGGAAATAGATGAAAGGTTGAATGTTGGAACTCTTCACCTGAATGACCATGTAGATGACGACCGTCAAGGTGATGGCACAGAGCAACACACCACCTTTGCGAAGCACTTTAATCAGGAACTCTTGCCACGAGTCGGGCAGGTAATGGGTGAGATAGCCAAAGCCAATGAATCCCAATACATATTTATAGCCCATCACCACGTCCATGAATATCTCAGAATGGAAGTCACACACAATGCGTGTTAGCATCATTTCCGAATCAGCGAAAGTATTGTTGCGGAAGAATATCCAGCAGAAAGCGACGAAATGAAACGTGACTATCGCCGCCAGGAAACGCTTGATGCCGTGACTTCTGTAATCTTTATCGTGATGAAACACGTTAGTGCGTATCCACTTGTGAACAGCCAGAGCCACTCCATGAATGCCGCCCCAGGCCACGAAGTTAAGACTTGCACCGTGCCATAGGCCAGCCAGCAACATAGTAATCATAAGGTTGGTATAGGTGCGGACGCGCCCCTTCCTGTTTCCTCCCAGTGAGATATAGATGTAATCCCGAATCCACGAAGAAAGTGAGATGTGCCAACGGCGCCAGAAGTCGGAGATGCTCTCTGCCTTATAGGGAGCATTGAAGTTCATGGGGAAACGGAAGCCGAGGAGCAACGCAATGCCGATAGCCATATCGCTATAGCCTGAGAAGTCGCAGTAAATCTGTAAGGTGTAGCCATAGACACCCAGCAGATTCTCCACGCCGGTATAGAGCGAGGGATTGTCGAATATTCGGTCGACGAAATTGAGCGAGATATAGTCGCTGATGACTGCCTTCTTGAACAATCCTATCATCACGAAGTAGACGCCACGGGCAAACATGTCTTGAGAAATCTCAACCGTCTTGCGTATCTGTGGCACGAAATCATGGGCTCGTACAATAGGACCTGCCACCAATTGTGGGAAGAACGACACATAGAAAGCATAGTCGAGCAGGGAGAACAACGGTTTCAACCTGCCGCGGTAGACGTCAATGACATAGCTCATGGATTGGAATGTGAAGAACGAGATTCCGACGGGCAAAAAGATGTCGTATGGCTGGAAATTGTTACCAACCATCTGCGCCCACATTCCGCAAAAGAAGTTTGTGTACTTGAAGTAGCCAAGCATGCCAAGATCTATCAACAGCGAAAGGAAGACCAGCATCTGCGCCGCATACTTCTTGGAAAAACGCTGTTGGCTGGCAGCTATGCCTTTGGCAATAACAAAGTCACTCAACGTCACCAAGGCCAACAATCCAAAATACAGTCCACTGGACTTGTAATAGAAGTAGTAGGAGAAGGCGGTGACAAACAATAGCCGGAGCGTACGCACACGGCTCAACAACATGTAGACGAATGAGAATGCCAGGAACAGAAATAGGAACAAACCGCTGGAGAAAAGCAGCGGCTCATCCGGATGATAGGTCAGCTGATAGACGATGTTTTCGAACAATGACTCCATAATCGCAATGCTCAGTGTTGATAGGTTTCGTATCCAGCCATCAGGCCGTCGTAGATTAATTGTGCCAACTTACGGCCTCCAGAAAAGGTCAGATGGGTGTAGTCCTTATTGGCCATGCCCTTATCGACCAGCGACTTCATACTTTCGCGCCCACCCATTGCCTCAAACAGATTGAAATAGGCCACATGGCAATTGCCAGCCATGATCTGTTGGTAGGCCACAAGCGACTCCACCCCCTTCATCGTCCTCACACCTGCTGCGGTACGCTGGTCGCGGTCAGGCATGCTGACCACAAGGAAGGAGGCATGTGGATAGGCCTGTTGAAGGTGCTCAATGGCCTCCTGCATATTTTTGATATAGGCTTTGTAGGCCGAAGCGTGACTCTTCTCGTTGGCAACGTTCAGTCCGAAATGCAGCACAATCAGGTCATAGTTTCTAAGTCGTGCAAAATCGTTGAGTGTCTGTAAAGGTATTTTAGAAATGGTATTACCTGCAGATCCTCGCATGCTGAAGTTGTCGAGAATGACACCATTGTTGGATTCTAAGGCCATACCATAGATATAGGTAGGCGATGTGACACCCGTAAACTGGAAGCCAACTGCTGTCATGTTGTTTTGTTGATGGGCCAGAAGCTGTACCTGACTCGAACCGCCGATATGCTTTGTGCCAATGGTATCGCTGTTGGCATAGGTTGTCACGTTCAAGCCTTTTTCCGAGCGTAGATAGAGGCTGGTCTGGTGCCACTGTTCAAGGTTCTGCTTTGCCTTGGAACCGGAGGCCCAAGTACGTGAATTCTCTTGTGGCACATAGTAGCGCTGGGCAATGCCCTCGGCTTGGTGACTATAGGGCTTTTTTACAACCTCATACTCTTTCAGTCCTACGCTCTTCATCTTCACCGTCCGTCTGAATCCCCCAAGTGGGTCGGTGCAATGTATCCACCCTACTCCACTTCCGCCAAAGCGGTTTTGAAGCATTTCACGCAAGTCGGCTGTAAGGATGTCACCCTCAATAAAGGAGTCACCATAGTAGGCAATTCTCACCAATCGTTTCGAAGCACTACCCAATTGCTCATAGAAATGCCCCATTCCGCCAGGTGCACCCTCGGAATAGTCGGCTATCATTGTGACTCCATCAAGGCGGGTGGTCTGTATAATTGAGTCCTTCGCAGTCTTCGTGGATTCTTCCTTGGCTGTCAACAACTTAATAGAGTCTCCTGTCAAGGACTCATTCTTCACTGGCTGATTGCTCTCCACACGATTCTGGTCCTTGTCTTTGTTGTTGGATTTATGTGCAACGAATTGCTTAGGAGGTTGAGGAGTGGGTATCACATCAATGGCATCACGTAACTGATAGGTCTCAGGCATGACGTCACAAAGGATGTTGACGTGTCGCAATTCCGTATCTCCGATAAATAAATTAGGCAATAGGTGCATTGCCATCAATATGCTAACGACCAATCCTGTCAGGATAAAGGTCCGGTCTGTCTGATTCATTAACTGATATAAGAGATTTATTTGGACATGAACTCATCGAGGATCTCAATGCCCTTCTGGGTGCAGATTCCTCTGAGCGTTACAAAAATAAGGTTATGTAAGATATGCTCCATCGAATATTCTTCGTAAAGTTGGGTCGACCAGGCGAAATGGGAAAGAGCACTGAACAATTTGGCTATCAATTCGAAATCGAGGCTTTTACAGAAATAGCCCTCTTCTACACCACGCAAGAGGAACTTGATGAATTGCTGGTTGTATGCCTCGCGGTCTTCCTCGAAGAAGGCTTTCACCTTGGGGTACTTCTCCAGTTCCCTGTAAAACAGATGATTTGAATTCTTGAACTCCTCTATCTTTATTTGGTACAACTTCAGGATGACATCCATTACATTAGGACTTACTTGCATGATGCGGGCAATCATCTCGTCCTTCTGACGCTTATAGTTCTTTACCCCCTCATAGAGCAGTAGTTCCTTATTGTTATATATTTCATAGAGTGTGCGCTTCGAAATACCCAATTGCTGTGCAATGTCGTCCATCTTCACAGCCTTTATGCCATGTTGTGCAAAGGACGACATGGCAGTATTCAGAATGCGCTCACGAAGAACCAGTCGATTTGTCGAAGAATTCTTATAATCTTGCATTTCCAATCTTTTTGGCTGCAAAGATAATAAAAAGATTAGGAAACTGACACTTTTATGCGGAGTTTTTATTAATTTTGCGCACTAAATGAATCTATATTAATTTTCACTTTATGGTTAAAATTTCAAAAGAGGCTGCTTTGGAATATCATGAGAGTGGCCGTCCAGGAAAAATCGAAGTTAAGCCAACAAAGGCTTACCGTACACAAACCGACCTTTCACTGGCCTATTCGCCAGGAGTTGCTTATCCCTGCCTGGAAATCCAGGAAAATCCCGACGCGGCCTATCGCTATACGGACAAGGGTAATCTTGTTGCCGTCATCTCGAATGGAACTGCCGTCCTCGGATTGGGTGACATCGGTGCAATGAGCGGTAAACCTGTGATGGAAGGTAAGGGTCTGCTCTTCAAGATATATGGTGGTATAGACGTATTTGACATCGAGGTGAACGAGAAAGATCCAGAGAAGTTTTGTGAAGCCGTTGAGCGCATCGCCCCCACGTTCGGTGGTATCAACTTGGAGGACATCAAGGCTCCTGAGTGCTTCTATATCGAAGATCGACTAAAGCGCACACTCGACATTCCTGTGATGCACGATGACCAGCACGGCACTGCCATCATCAGCGCTGCAGGACTGAAAAATGCCCTCGAAGTAATAGGCAAGGACATCAAGAAGGTTCGCATCGTGGTTAACGGTGCAGGTGCTGCTGCCATTTCTTGCACCAAGCTCTACATGGCATTGGGTGCACAGAAGGAGAATATCGTCATGCTTGACTCGAAAGGTGTCATCACGAGTGACCGACCGGGACTTAACGAACAAAAGAAGTTTTTTGCCACCGACCGTACCGACATCCATACCTTGGCCGAAGCCGTCAATGGTGCCGATGTGTTCGTAGGACTTTCTAAAGGTAATGTTCTTTCGCAGGACATGGTTCGTTCTATGGCCAAAGACCCTATCATCTTCGCTCTGGCCAATCCTACTCCAGAGATTACATACGAAGACGCTATGGCTGCCCGACCCGATGTGCTGATGTCAACGGGACGTACAGACTATCCCAACCAGATTAACAATGTCATCGGTTTCCCTTATATCTTCCGTGGCGCCCTTGATGTTCACGCTACTGCCATCAACGAGGAAATGAAGATGGCTGCAGTACATGCCATCGCCGACTTGGCCAAACTTCCCGTTCCCGATGTGGTGAACGATGTCTATAAGGTGAACAACTTGCATTTCGGTCGTGACTATTTCATTCCGAAACCCGTTGATCCGCGACTTATCAGCGAGGTGTCGGCTGCCGTGGCTCGAGCTGCTATTGAGAGTGGTGTTGCCCGTAAGCAGATTGACAACTGGGACGAATACAAACGCTCGCTCTCGGTCTTGCTGGGACAGGAGACAAAACTGACGCAGAAACTCTACGCCACTGCTGCAGCTCATCCACAACGTGTTGTCTTTGCCGAAGCTATTCACCCCACCATGCTCAAAGCTGCCGTACAAGCCAAGAGTGAGGGAATCTGCCAGCCCATCCTATTGGGTAATGATGAGGTGATTGAGAAACTGGCCAAGCGTCTTGATCTCAATCTCGAAGGTATCGAAATCGTCAACCTCCGCCATCCTTCAGAACAAGAACGCAGAGAACGCTACGCCCGTATTCTTACCGAGAAACGTCAGCGCGAAGGCTATACCTTCCAGGAAGCCAATGATAAGATGTTTGAGCGCAACTACTTCGGTATGATGATGGTAGAAACGGGTGAAGCCGATGCTTTCATCACGGGCCTCTACACGAAATATTCGAATACGGTGAAAGTTGTCAAGGAGGTGATTGGCATACGTCCTGAGTACAAGCATTTCGGAGCGATGCACATCATTAACTCACCTAAGGGTACGCTCTTCATTGGCGACACATTGGTCAACGAAAATCCAGATACTGATACTCTCGTCGATATTGCCAAACTTGCAGCCACGGCTGTTCGCTTCTTTAATGAGAAACCTGTCATCTCCATGGTTTCACACTCCAACTTTGGTAGTTCCACCAGCGATGGTGCCCACAAGGTGAAATATGCCGTAGAGAAGATGCAGGAACTTTACCCCGATCTGCCCATTGATGGTGAGATGCAAATTGGTTTCGCCCTGGACCGCGAACTACGAGATGAGCAATATCCATTCACACGCCTCAAAGGACTCAACGTGAACACGCTGGTATTCCCCAACTTGACATCTGCCCGCTCGTCGTACAAAATGCTGCAAATGCTTGATGCCGACGTTGAAATCATTGGCCCGATACAGATGGGATTGAACAAAGCTATCCATTTCATCGACTTTGGTGCAAGCGTACGAGACGTTGTCAATATCGTTGCCGTTGCTTCTATTGATGCGTACGTCGAGAAAATCAAGAATCGTATTGCCAATCAGCAGAGATAAATGCATCAGGTTATCCTCTCTTTGGCTGCTAATTGCAACCATGAAAAGAATCTGTCCGAGGCAAGAAGTCGCCTCGAACAGATTCTTTCTTCTATCACTTTTTCACGGGAACTGTGGACAGACCCTATCGGTTCCCACTGTATCCTACCTGACAAGTATCTGAACCAATTGGTAAGGGGATGCACCCAACTGCCAGTTGATGAATTAAGCAAGTGGCTCAAGGATACCGAGATTCAGATGGGACGAACGCCTGAAGACCGTCAACTTGGCATTGTACGTATTGACATTGACCTACTCGAATACGATGGGCAGCGCTATCACCTACGCGACTGGGAGCGGTCATACGTCAAAGAGCTACTTTAGGCGCTCTATTCATACAATGTAGTATCTTCAATACCAGCTTCGGCAAGGGCCTCACGACGTTCCACACAAGTGCCACATCGCCCGCAATGCTTCTCTCCTCCCTTATAGCACGACCATGTTTCAGCATAGTCAATACCCAACTGTTTGCCACGAGCAGCTATCTGTCCTTTCGTTATATTGGTATAAGGTGAAATAAGCGTGATGCCGGGATAAGTTCCTGCGCATGCTGCCTTGCTAAACGCCTCGACAAACTCAGGCCGACAGTCAGGATAGATAGTATGGTCGCCTCCATGATTGGCCATCATCACATGTTTTAATCCCCTGCTTTCTGCCATACCAACGGCAACACTGAGCATGATACCATTGCGGAATGGCACCACTGTCGACTTCATGTTCTCGTCTGCATAATGGCCTTCGGGTATAGCATCGCCACCACTCAACAATGAACTCTTGAAGTACTCTCCCATGAAAGAGAGAGGGATCACAAGGTGTTCGATTCCCAATCGTTCACAATGCAGACGGGCAAAGGGAATTTCACGGGCATTGTGGTTGCTGCCATAATCAAAAGACAAGGCCAATGCTATTCGATCTTGATAATCGTAAAGCATTGTCACACTGTCCATTCCTCCGCTCAAGATCAGAATGGAATCCTTCATTTGGCTGCAACACATTCTATTTCCACAAGAGCACCTTTGGGTAAATCACGAACGGCGAAAGCAGCCCGTGCCGGAAACGGCTCCTGAAAATACTCTGCATATACCTCATTCATTGGAGCGAAGTTAGCTATGTCGCTCAACAGAACGGTAGTCTTCACAACATGACTCATGTCAATGCCCGCTTCGTTAAGGATAGCTTTAATGTTTTTCAATGATTGGTGAGTCTGCTCCTTGATGCCTTCAGGCATTTGACCTGTAGCAGGATTTATAGGCAATTGCCCACTGGCGAAAATGAGACCATTTACTTCGATAGCCTGACTATAAGGGCCGATTGCCGCAGGCGCATTCTTTGTTACGATTGCTTTCATACTCCTTATTTATATATATTATACTGGTGCAAAGTTACAATCCTTTATTGACAAGAGCAAATAATTCTGTAAAAAAATGCATCAAAACTCTTTGCAGTTCCATTTTTTTTTCTTATCTTTGCCTAAAATTAAAAATCTCACTAAGACAATGGCAAACAAAAGAACCCTGAAAAAAGCAATTAGCCTCATTTGTGAGGAGCTCATCACAGAGTGTATTGCAGCATCGCTCTATGGTGCACAAAACCAAAAGGAGAATGCCGAAGCATTGTTATCATCCATCATCAGGATGGAGAGTGACTTTATTTGCCGCATATCCCACCCTGAGCCAGGTATGTCACCACGAGTATACTTCAATGACTTACGAGAGAAATTCTTAGCGCAGGCAAGCGAAATGATTGATCAAATCAATACCCTATAATGATTAAGAAGTTTTGCAACTGGCTGCTATATAAGCGCATGGGATGGTGCACCGAGATTACAGAGCTGCATCCGCAAAAATACATCATCTGTTTGGCACCTCACACGAGCAATTGGGATTTCATCATAGGTACTTTATATAGTAGGGCTAACGGTGTCAAGAGCCATTTCCTCATGAAGAAAGAATGGTTCTTTTGGCCACTTGGACCTATCTTCAAACGTATGGGTGGTATTCCAGTGTATAGGACAAAGCGTGTCAGTATGACCGATTCAATGGCAGAAGCTGCTAAGAAGGCCGAGACATTCCACCTTTGCATCACCCCAGAAGGTACCCGTTCCCGCGTTGAAGAATGGAAGAAAGGCTTCTACTTTATCGCATTAAAAGCCAATCTGCCCATCTTGCTCTACGGATTAGATTATGAACGTAAGCTCATTCAGTGTACCAAGACCATCTACCCTTCTGGCGACTTAGAGAAGGATATGCGAGAAATCAAACGTTATTTTAAGGATTTCAAAGGAAAGATACCAGATAACTTCACAATAGGAGATATTAACTAAATGAAAACAAAGAGTTCGTCATATACCATCATTTTGTTACTATGGGGTTTACTTTGCCCCATATCTTTATGGGCACAATCCACTACTTGGCGTGGTATAGACGATGACGGACAACCCTGGGTGAAAAACATTTCACGCCCAAATCATATCAGTCACGGTCTTGAAGGCCGACATCTCTCCGTATGGGCAAGTCATGGTCGCTACTATGATCACCGTACTTTCAGTTGGAAATGGCAGCGTCCATCCTTATTTTGTACCAACGAGGACCTATTTACACAGACTATTGTCGTTCCCTATCTCATTCCCATGCTCGAGAACGCAGGCGCAGTAGTCTTTACGCCTCGTGAACGTGACTGGCAGCGAAATGAAGTCATTGTTGACAACGATGGAATTGCACCCTTTGTACATTATCAAGAACAGAGCTATCGCAAGCCGTGGATTACAGCACCAATGCCTGGCTTTGCCTATCATGACGGTGTCTACCATGACAATGAGAATCCGTTTGAAGCAGGTACGGCAAGAATGGTTGAGTCAACACGTTCGAAGACTAAAATCTGTACGGCCAGCTATCAGCCGGCTATTCCAGAAGAAGGTCGATATGCCGTCTATGTGAGCTATCAGACTGTGAATGGCAGCGTAGACGACGCCCATTATACCGTTTGGCACAAAGGAGAAAAGACTGAGTTTAGGGTTAACCAACAGATGGGTGGCTCTACTTGGGTCTATTTAGGTACATTTGATTTCGATAAAGGTTTCAATCAGTGGAACCGTGTGGTCGTAAGTAATCACAGTTCAAAGAATGGTGGTGTGGTCACTACTGATGCCGTTCGCTTTGGTGGTGGTATGGGTAATATAGAAAGAGGTGGAACGACAAGTGGCATGCCGCGTTGTTTGGAAGGTGCCCGCTACTTTGCTCAATGGGCGGGAATGCCTTACAGCGTCTACTCTTCCTATGACAGGACCAACGACTACCGTGATGATATCAATGCCCGTTCAAGGATGACGAATTTCCTCTGTGGTGGTTCTCCCTACGCTCCTGACAGCATTGGACGTGGTGTTCCTATTGAGTTGTCGCTTGCCGTTCATAGTGATGCCGGCCATACTCGTTCAGGATTAGGTGTTTACGGCACGCTCAGCATTTGTACGACCAAGAACGGTGACAAGGAATTGGCTGCTGGCAGGAATAGAAGCATGTCGAGGGAATTGGCCGATAATCTGCTTGTCAATACGGTCTCAGATATTCAGAACACATTTGGAGAATGGAGCATGCGTGAGGTGTACGACCGTAACTATTCAGAAACTCGTGTCCCTGTCGTCCCATCGGCCATAATTGAAACTATGTCACACCAAAACTTCGGTGACATGCGCTATGGACAAGATCCTAACTTCCGCTTTACGTTAGCTCGTTCTATTTATAAGACTCTTTTACGCTTTATTTGTAAAAAACATAATCGCTCAGCCGTCGTGGCTCCATTGCCACCGCAGGACTTTCGGATTGAGTTCGACGGGCATCGTGGTGACGTTAAATTGTCTTGGTCAGGTACCAAAGACCCATTGGAACCATCTGCGCGTCCTACCGACTACATTGTTTATACTGCACTGGGGACTGGTGATTTTGACAATGGCACAGTTGTTCCAAGGTCGGGCTATACACTACGGCTTCAGCCAGGTGTGCTCTATAGCTTTCAGGTGTGTGCCATTAACAAAGGCGGAAAAAGTTTCCCCACGCAGACTCTTTCCGCACTTTATAACCCCGAAGCCCAAAAGGACATCTTGATTGTAGATGGTTTCCATAGGCTTTCTTCCCCTGCAATTGACGGACAGGGCTTCAGACTTGACATCGACCCTGGAGTATCTTATGGAAGAACTGCAGGTTGGCTGGGTCAACAACGTGTATTTGACACCAACAAGTTGGGGATTGAAGGTGAAGGTGGATTAGGTTACTCCACAGATGAACTTGCAGGACAATTCATCGCTGGCAATGATTTCAACTATGTCCGTACGCATGCCGAGGCCATTCAATCGGCTATGAAATATAATATTGTGAGCTGTTCGTCGGAGGCCATCAATAAAATGAAGCTTCATCGTTATGACATGATAGACCTGCTGTTGGGACTTGAATACGATGATGGCCATAGTTTGATTCCTTACTATGCCTTCACAGCCGACATGCGACTGGCTTTACGGCAATTTACCAGTAAGGGAAAATCTCTTTTGGTCAGCGGTGCATACATCGGAACTGATTCAAATACACCCGAGGAACAAGAGTTCTTGAGACAAACACTGAAATGTCAGTACTTTGGTCCCAGCAATACGATTTCTGGAATCGTAAATGGTCTTGGAATGCAATTTAATTTCTACCATCAACTAAATGAACAGCACTATGCTGCAACCCATACAGAAGTGCTCATGCCTGCTGCTGAGCATGCCTTCTGCGCAATGGTCTATGACAACAACACCTCTGCTGCCGTTGCTTACAAGGGCAATGACTACAGGTCGATGACGCTTGGCTTCCCTTTCGAATGTATCAAGCAAAGCTCTCACCGAAAGAATATCATGCAAGGAATATTAAATTACCTCTTACAATAATTATTAACTCTAAATTATCTAATCATGGCAAAAATTCAAACTAACTCTTCAGGTACTCGAAGTATTGAAATCTCGGAACAGCATCTGTTGACCATTGAAAAGTATCAGCTCTTACGTGACCTTATTGACTCTACAGGTTACGTGGACGAGCAAGTTCTCGACAAATTGAAACTAAACATCCGATCCCTACTCGAGACCAGTACGGGATGTGACAAGGACCTTCTTGACCTTTGCCTCGATGTGGTCTATCATCCCAATATGAAGGCATTCGGACTACAGCAACTTGTGATTCTCTACATCAACTGGAAGAATAAGTCGAATAGCAATCTGGGTATGACTGTTCGTTCTTTCCAGGGAACACCGTTTAATTAAATAATGGAATATAGGCTCACAGATTTTCTTCCAACTACTAAAAAGGAATTAGAACTCCGAAAATGGGATAGTGTAGATGTCATCCTTTTTTCTGGAGATGCATACATTGATCATCCCTCTTTCGGAGCAGCCGTAATCGGACGCACATTGGAAGCAGCTGGATATCGTGTTGCCATCGTTCCGCAGCCTGATTGGCATGGTGACTACCGCGACTTCAAGAAGTTGGGACAACCACGCCTTTTCTTCGGTATTGCACCAGGTTGCATGGACTCTATGGTAAATAAATATACTGCTGCTCGCCGATTGCGTTCTGAGGATGCTTATTCGCCTGATGGCCGGCATGACATGCGGCCAGAGTATCCAACAATTGTATATTCGAAGATCCTCAAACAGTTATTTCCGAACACGCCAGTTGTTCTCGGTGGTATCGAAGCGTCCCTCCGCCGACTTACACATTATGATTATTGGCAGGATAAGCTACGCCCCAGCATTCTCTGCGATGCTGGTGCCGACCTTATTATCTATGGAATGGGAGAGAAGCCAATTGTAGAACTTGCACGAAGGCTGGATGAGGGTTGTCCCATCCAGACCATTCGCGACATCCCCCAGACGGTTTATCTTTCCAAAACCTGTGAGATTCCTAATGGCATCAACCTTGAACGTGACATCATCCTTCATTCCCATGAAGAATGTAACAGAGACAAACGTTCGCAAGCAAAGAACTTCAAGCACATTGAAGAGCAATCGAACATGATGCACGCCAAGCGTTTGTTGCAGCCGCTTACGTCAATACAAAAGGCAGAGGCAACGGTTGTCGTCGTCAACCCACCCTATCCTCCGATGACCACAGAGGAACTTGATGCGTCATTTGACCTTCCTTACACACGTCAGCCCCATCCTAAATATAAAGGAAAACGCATTCCAGCTTTCGACATGATTAAGCATTCCGTCAACATCCATCGTGGTTGTTTCGGAGGCTGTGCTTTTTGTACCATCTCGGCCCATCAAGGCAAATTTATTTCCTGTCGCTCTAAAGAGAGTATCCTCAGAGAAGTGAAACAGGTGATAGAGATGCCCGACTTCAAAGGCTATCTGAGTGACCTTGGAGGACCATCGGCCAATATGTATGGTATGCATGGACGAAACCTGAATGCCTGCGAGAAATGCAAACGTCCCAGTTGCATTCATCCACAAGTATGCCCAAACTTAGATACCAATCACTCTCGTTTATTGGACATCTATCATGCTGTCGATGCTCTCCCTGGCATCAAGAAGAGCTTTATAGGTAGTGGCGTTCGTTATGACCTATTATTATATATAGGTAAAGATGAAAATGCTAATCGAGCTGCACAGGAATACACCCGTGAACTGATTTGTAACCATGTGAGCGGAAGACTCAAAGTAGCTCCAGAACATACAAGTGACCGTGTACTGCAGTTGATGCGAAAACCATCCTTTAGGCAGTTTTACGAGTTTAAACGTATCTTTGACCGTATCAATAGAGAAAACAACCTGCGTCAGCAAATTATCCCCTACTTCATCAGTAGTCATCCAGGCTGTCACGAAGAAGACATGGCGGAGTTGGCAGTACTGACAAAAGAACTTGATTTCCAACTCGAACAGGTACAGGATTTCACACCCACACCGATGACTGTTGCCACCGAAATGTGGTACACAGGATATAATCCCTACACGTTGGAACCAGTCTTTTCTGCCAAGACTCCTAAGGAAAAACAGGCACAGCGCCAGTATTTTTTCTGGTACAAGCCAGAAGAACGGCGTAACATAGAGCAAAGCCTACGCAGGATAGGGCGCCCCGACCTCATCAGTAAACTGTACAATCAAGGTATAGACAATCATCATGCAGATCATCGAGCAAAGCATCATCCCCAAGAATCCAACAAAGAAAAGCGAAGACGGAATCGTCGTAACGGCTGACTATGTTGCCGTGATAGACGGCTCTACAAGTAAGACCGACCGACGCTACAGTTGTTATCGATCAAATGGCCGATATGCAATGGAATTGATAGCCGCATATTTGCGTCGTGCGCCTAAGAATCTGTCGTGTCATCAGTTTTGTATTGGTGCCACCAAACAATTACGTTCTCGTTACAGTAGTATACGAGCACGATTACATGGGGGTGGATTAAACCGGTTAGCAGAACATCCAGAAGAGCGTCTTACGGCTTCTGCTATTATTTTCAGTCGGATGCGTCGTGAAATTTGGATGATAGGCGATTGCCAATGCTATATCGGTGACCAATACTATGATAATCCCAAACCATCGGAAGAGATATTGGCCAGCCAAAGAGCCGAAATAATCAAGTCATCTCCCCAGCCTTGGGATCATTTTCGTCAGCACGATACGGCCCGAGAAGCTATTATTCCACACATGCTCGTAACGATGCAGTTTCAGAACAAGACCTACAGTGTCATAGATGGCTTTCCCATACCAGAGCAGTATGTACGTATTATTACCCTCGACTTCCAACCTTGGGAAATAGTCTTGGCCAGCGATGGATATCCTTGGCTTTGCAAAACATTGGCTGAATCTGAAGAAAGACTACGATGGCAAAAGGAAAATGACCCACTGAATATTGGGGAGTTTAAAGCTACTAAAGCTTTCATGCAAGGTCAAGATTCCTTCGATGACCGAGCTTACATAAGATTTAAGGTCTGAAAATTTGGCCGTTCACAAATTAATTTGTACCTTTGCAGCCGAATTGAGAAAATGGTCTCGTAGCTCAGCTGGATAGAGCAACAGCCTTCTAAGCTGTGGGTCTTGGGTTCGAGTCCCAACGAGATCACTTCTTTTTCAACGAAACACAGGTCTTTTCATTATGAAAAGGCCTTTTTTCATATCTAATAGTAAATTTCCAAACTTAAAATTTGGCAATTTAAAATAATTTCTCTACTTTTGCAAACGATAATTTAAATAATAACTCACAAACTTAAACTTTATTGCCTATCGACAAAAATTTACTTCATAAAAAATTATAGAATATGAAGAATTATGAAGGTCTGACCGACGAAGCGTTGGCCTTACTTTATGTCGATGGAGACAACAAAGCGTTCGATGAGTTATTATCACGAACCCAGGAGAAGTTGTTTACTTATATCATGTTCGTTGTCCACGATCATGACATTGCTGACGACATCTTTCAAGAGACGTTTGTCAAGGTAATCATGAAATTGCAGCAAGGCCAGTATACTGATTCGGGCAAGTTCTCTTTCTGGCTTACCCGCATTGCTCATAACGTGATTATGGATTGGTATCGTGCTCAGCGCAACGATCATATCATTGAACCCACCAAAGACAATGACCTTTCCAATCTTCGTGGTGCATCCGTTTTGGACTCTTATCGCGAAAGTGAAATCATTAACGAGCAAATATTGTGCGACGTAAAAACCATGATGAACAATCTACCTGCTCCGCAACGAGAGGTTGTCTACATGCGTTTCTACCAGCAACTGTCATTCAAGGAGATTGGCGAATTGACAGGTGTGAGCATCAATACGGCACTTGGTCGCATGCGTTATGCCATTATTAATCTCAGACGCATGGCTAAAGAGCATCATATTGACTTAGCTCTTAACGAAAGATAAGACAAGAAAAAGGCGGGAATTATTTCCCGCCTGTCAATTTCGCTACCTTTTCTGCGGCTTTCTCAGCCTTCTCTGCAGCTTTCTCTGCATTCTTCTTGGCGTCGGCAGCCTTTTGAGCCATCTTTTCGGCTTTATTTTTCATCTGCTCAGCCTTCTTTGAAGCCTTCTCAGCTGCTATCTTGGTCTTGTTAGCCTCCTTGATAGCTTTTTCTTTCTCCTTTTGCACCTTAGCGGCTTTTGTCAGTTCCTTTGAAGTCATCTGAGCTGCATCGGAAACAGTTACCACGTCTTGTGCATTCATGTTCTGGGCACCTATCATGCAGGTAGCAACCAAAACAAAGATTTTCATCATTCTTTTCATACCTTTCTTGATTTATTAAAATAGTGATGCAAAGGTAAACAATTTCTCCTTATCTAGCAAGAAATTAGCGCAATATCGAACACTATTCGGCAAAAAATGATATGAAATATTAAATAAAAAACAAAATCAATTCGAAATATTTGCATTTTACGTTTTTTGTCAGTAACTTTGCATCGTTAAACGAAAAGGCTTAAGAATTATATAATTCAGAATAGGTCAAATACCTTCATTATGAATTTGATTGATAAGTTACTTAATTGGTATTTTACGAAGAATTCCCTACCCTATTGGTGCATTCTTCTTCTTGATTGTTTTATCATTTATATTTCGGGAATCATTACGTATTGGGTATTTCATCATGGTGTAGCAACCATGATAAACCTCACACCGCTGAGCCTTATTCTTTGTGTTTATGTGCTCATCAGCTGTGTTGGTTTCCGATTATTTCGTACTTACTCAGGCATTGTTCGCTTTTCGTCGTTTGTCGACTTGAAGCGTGTAGCCTTGGCGAATTTAGTGTCGTTGATAATCTGCCTCTTTGCCAACCAGATTATCTACAAAGTCATTTTCCCCAATGCTATTGTTCAACTCAATGACGCAAAGATAGTCCTGATTTTTATCATTGCGACAGCGTTGATGTGGGGCATAAGGGTCATTGTGAAACTGTTGCATGACGTAACCACCTCTGATAAGCGTGCCAAGCGAACTTTAATCTATGGCGTGAACGAAGGTGGTGTAGGCCTTGCCAAGAATATTCGCATGCAGAAACCTGTAAAGTACTACTTGAAAGGTTTCATTTCGCATGACAAAGGATATAAACATCACGTGTTGATGGGCGAAAAGGTTTACGAAGTAAATGACAAATTACCTGACATCATAAAGTCTTTGCATATTCAGGTAGTTCTTGTATCACCACTTCGCAACGATGAGTTCCGCAACGACCAAGGATTGCAAGACATGCTTATCCTCTCTGGCGTCAAGATTATGATGATGGAGAACGCCAAAGAGTGGGATGCTAAATCGGGCACAGTAAATACTAATTCGATGGTGGAAGTAAGTGTAGAAGACTTGCTGCCACGTGAAGAAATCGAAGTTGACATGAAGTCAGTAGGCGAACAGCTCACAAATCGTCGCATACTGATTACAGGCTCAGCAGGTTCCATCGGAAGTGAAATGGTACGTCAGATTGCCATTTACCATCCTGCAGCTATGATGCTGATCGATCAGGCTGAGACTCCTCAGCACGACATTCGACTGATGATGAAGAAGGATTGGCCTGATATTCCTTGCGAGACGATTGTTACCAGCATCTGTAAGGAAAAGAGGATGGAAGAAATTTTCAGCAGCTTCAAGCCTGACTATGTTTTCCATGCCGCTGCTTACAAGCATGTTCCCATGATGGAAGACAATCCCAGTGAGAGCATTCAGAACAATGTATATGGCACGAAAATCATTGCAGACTTAAGTGTAAAATATGGTGTGAAGAAGTTTGTAATGGTTTCGACAGACAAAGCTGTCAATCCTACCAATGTGATGGGTTGTTCCAAGCGTATCTGTGAAATATATGTTCAAGCACTAAACAAAAAGGGAAAGACACAATTTGTTACAACTCGTTTTGGCAACGTCCTTGGTTCCAATGGCTCTGTCATACCTTTATTCAAGGAGCAATTGAAGAAAGGTGGTCCAATCACCGTTACGCATCCAGATATTATTCGTTATTTCATGCTTATTCCTGAGGCTTGCAAACTCGTGCTTGAAGCAGGAACGAAGGGAAATGGCGGTGAGATTTTTGTCTTCGATATGGGAAAGCCAGTGAAGATTGCTGATTTGGCTAAGAGAATGATAAAGCTCAGTGGTATGAGCAATATCCAGATACAGTATACTGGCTTGCGTGAAGGAGAGAAACTCTATGAAGAAGTTCTGAATGAAAAAGAAAATACAAAGCCTTCATTCCATAAAAAGATTCGTATAGCTACTGTTCGTGAATATGATTACGACCAGATAAAGAAGGAAATCGACGAGTTATATGAGATTAGCAAGCACTACAACAATATGGAAACCGTCAAGAAGATGAAGGAAATCGTGCCTGAATACATCTCTAATAATTCAGTTTACACATCCCTTGATCACAAGAAAGAGTAGGATATATTACATCCTTCATCATAAACAGCATACTTGTCATTCGCAAGTATGCTGTTTTCATTTGCTAAGTATGTCACTTTGCACTCATAAGTATGCCACTTAGCACTCATAAGTATGTCACTTAGCGCTCATAAGTATCATAGTTTGGCTTAGCCTTATTCGTTGATGGCTCCGCAATGTGGACAAACACCCTTTTTCTTTAGCTTTTTCCCACATGCTCCACACAGATAACGATAACTGCTATAACGTAGGTATCGCCACACAGCAAAGACAAAATAGGCAAGCAAGAGTGGATAACCCACATAGTATAGAGTGGAAACGCTGAAGACTACATAGTTTAGTGAACATACGCCCATCAATCCTAATAAATAGACTACGGCTTCGCCAAGTGGCAAACGCTTCCTAATATCATCTATCGTTGCTAAGGCCATAATGGCAAGTGCCCAAACAGACAACAGGAAAATACCTAAATGGAAGGGTACAGAAAAAGGATTGAGTGTAGGATGATAGTAGTAATGGCGCCAAGACTCTGGTGCAAAGAGCTGTATGGTGCTATAAAAGACTGCTGCTGCAGCAACTAAGACCGCCAGACAGGCAGGATAAACGGAGTCAATATCATTGAGGTGAACGATTTTAGCCTTTCTTCTGAGTAGGATCATCACTATATAGGAAGCAGCAACCACTACAAAAACGGCCATAAAGATAAGCAGATGGGTGTTGGAAAAGAAATCGATAAACCGAGAAATGGGGGCATCGGGTTCTACATTAGGCAACAACTCTGCCTCATGTACCCAACCTATCGTTTGCTGATCACGAGCCACCTTCACCCAAACCGAGTCAATTGTGTCGGCAGGCATCTTGGTAATGTCTGCGACCACTACTCGCTCGCCAGGCATGACGCTGATAGTGTCAACGATAAATCCGTTGACAACCTCAGTCGGATGCTGCACTATCAATCGCAAGGTGTCAGACTTGACCAGAAAATTGAAGTTCTGAGTATAATGGTGTGTGGTATAGAAGGAGATGGAATCCACCTGCTTTTCCGTGAGATTCCACGCATCCGATGTCAATGGCCCTTGCTGATAGCAAGAGGTAAGAATGAGTGGGAGGAAGAATAATATCCTAATGATTTTCTGCATACACGTTCATCTGACAATGATGGCAATCAAAAGCTAAACGGAACCTACGACCATCACTCAGCCGCAAGTAGAGCGGTTCGTGCCAAATAGGCTGTTTGCCACCTCTCTTAACACAATATCCCAACGAATAACGAATACAATGGCGGCATTGCATCAGCAGTTTTTCGCCTTTGGGTTGTTCTATTTCAAAGGCTGTGGCTGGTGAAACCAACCCTTGCCGTTCATAGAATACTCTTGCCTTGCCATTGGATATATTATATAAATAGGTAGGTGAATATGGTTCAGGAAGTGACGAAGAAGTGGCAGGCAAAGTGGTTTTTGAATCCATCAAATTACTTTCCAACTGGTATTTCTCAACCATTTCACGCCTTATTATCGTCAATTGACTGCTTGGAATGAAGAAACTGAAGTCATTGTCAATAGTAAAGTCAACACATTCGTAAGGCGTATCACCCAACTTTGTCAACTGACGTATCACGTTGTCGCGTTGTGGTGATTTTGCCATAACATGCTCTGCCTCCACATCAAGGCTCACGCCATCCATAGAGAAACGATATCCAATCGGCGTTTCAGTAAAACTCATCTTGACGGGAATCTTCCTTTTGGCACTTGGGCGCGATAGGAGTCGTTCAAACTCTTGATCGTTATTACGGTAGAGGGCAGCTCCTGTGCGTAAGGAAGAAGGCATTTTCAATAAGCTCAGTTTGTTTCCTTCCACCTTATTCACACGAAAGCCTTCCAGTTCGCGCTTGTCATTGAGGAAGCAAAGACCATCTCCATTAGCAAAAGAGGCAAGCCCGGCAACGCTCAATGTGTTTCCCCTAATCTCTTTCACCTTGCCTACGTATTCACCAATAGCTTTTGGCGTGTCGAAAGACGCGATGTCCGGTTGTCGCCCTTTTAGGAAATAATGCGTATATCCCCTATTGAAGCTCTTCCGCAAGTCAGGCTTGAAGGTATAAGTACAATGTCCTCTGGAGGCACGTTCATATTGGCCTGGATTCCTGGCAATGAAAGCATTCAGCAGTTCACTATATGCCGCCGTCACGTTTTTCACGTAGGTAATATCCTTTAGTCGTCCTTCGATTTTAAAAGAAGTAGCTCCAGCCTCAATCAAAGACTGAAGTTCGTCCGACTGATTCATATCCTTCAAGGACAGATAATAACGCTGGGGCGCAACAGAGTTACCTGCTGCATCCAACAAATCGAACTTCATCCTGCAAAACTGGGCACATTCTCCTCGGTTGGCACTACGTCCAAAGCAATACTGGGAAGCATAGCACAAGCCACTGTAAGAAACACACAAAGCCCCGTGAACGAAAACTTCCAATTCGACATCGGGCACATTTTTATGAATTTGGGATATTTCTTCCACAGACAACTCACGGGCCAAGACAACACGGGAGAAACCTTGATGAGCAAGCCATCTTACTTTTTCTGTTGTGCGGTTGTCTGTTTGCGTGGAAGCGTGAATGTCCATTCGCCCCTGCTTGTTCAGCAAATAGTCGGCGACAGCCATATCCTGCACCAGAACGGCATCGGCTCCAGCTTCTTCCAAAGAGTCAAGTAATTGGTAGGTTTCTGCCAACTCCTGATCGTAGACAATCGTATTGACGGTGACGTACACCTTTGCTCCAAACAGATGCGCATAGGCACACAATTGCCGAATATCATCCACGCTATTGCTTGCAGCCACCCTTGCCCCAAAGCGACTGGCACCAATATACACAGCATCAGCACCATGATCAATTGCTGCTATGCCACTTTCAAGATTTTTGGCTGGTGCCAGAAGTTCAAGTCTTCTCATTCAATCTTGTCAATATCATAAGGAGTTGCCTGATATACGTAGTAGTTGATCCAATTGCTGTAGAACAAGTTGGCATGGGCACGCCAAGTCACCATCGGTCCCAAGTCGGGATTGTCTTCTTTGTAATAGTTGAAGGGTAAGTCAACGTCATCGCGTATACCAAGGTCGCGCTTATATTCGTGGTCCAGTGTGTTGGGTGCATATTCCATGTGACCAGTGATAAAGAACTCTCTTCCTCCTCTTGCCATCACCATGCTGACACCACTTTCATTGGACTCTGCAATCAACGTCAGCTCTGGATGCTTTTCGATATCCGCACGGCATATTGCTGAATGTCGGCTTTGAGGCATCATGAATTTATCGTCAAAGCCTCGGAAGATGGGTAACAACGGACACAGAATATTCTGTTCGTAGATTCCAAACATCTTCTTGTTCAATTGATGCTTGGGAACACCATAATGGAAATACAAACCAGCTTGAGCTGCCCAACAAATAAACAGAGTACTGGTAACATGGGTATGCGCCCATGAGAATATCTCAACTAATTCCTGCCAATATCTCACCTTCTCAAACTCCATCGTTTCTACAGGTGCCCCAGTAATAATCATTCCGTCGAACTTTTCCTTCCTCAATGACTCAAAGTCACGATAAAACATCATCATGTGTTCTATCGGTGTATGACTGGGGGTGTGGCTTGTCAACTTCATGAAACACACCTCTATCTGCAGAGGAGTATTAGACAGAAGCCGGATTAGGTCTGTTTCGGTTGTGATCTTGATAGGCATCAGGTTCAAAATCACAATGCGCAAAGGTCGAATATCCTGAGAATGGGCACGAGTATCGTCCATTACAAAGATATTCTCTTGTTTGAGTAAATCTATGGCAGGTAGCTTATCGGGTAATCTTAATGGCATTTTCTACGCTCCTCTTTCTATCGATTCTACTCAACGACTTTAAAGACAATGGCTGAGACATTGTCAACTCCACCTGCGAGTTCTGCAGCATGACATAATGCATCGGCATCATAGCCATCATTCAGCATTCCTTCTATCTCTATATCAGATATCATGTCGTTGAGACCATCACTACACAGAAGGAAAGTGTCTTTGGGTTGTATGTCATGCGTACACTGCATCATGTCTATGTAACTATTCTTGCAACCACCGCCAATACAGTTGGTAATGACATTGGAATGCTCAGAACTGCCCATCAGGTTGCTGAGGGAGTGGTCTGTAGTGAGTTGGCGTAGCTTGCCCAAGTGCAGACGATAGAAACGGCTGTCACCGCAATTCATGCTGTAGAACTCGCCATCATAGTAAGCCAAAGCTACCAATGTCGTTCCCATTCCACGATAAGCGGGATCCATCTGGCCTTTGGAGTCTATGATATTGTTGATGCTCTCAAGCCATTCATAGATGCTTTCATTGAAATCTCCAGGTCGAAGATTGGAAGGAATGTCACTGAAAAAGAACTGGAGATTGTGTAGTACGTCACTACTTGCCACTTCCCCGCTCTGATGTCCACCCATTCCATCGGCTAAAGCCAACAGATAGCGGTCGTGTTCTTCCATATTCACCTCTGTGCTCATCTTGCCGTTTCGAACGTAGGAATCGTTCACAAGCAGCATATCTTCGTTATTAGTCCTGATACAACCTACTCTACTGGCTGCTGAAATAATCAATTTCATGTGTCTTTTCTTTATTAATTGATGCTTACCTGAAGATGTACATTTGCGATTGTCACGATGTCACCATTCTTCAATGACATATCTACATCTGGCTGCATAACGTGATCGTTGATTTTGGTGCCATTGGATGAGTGCTTGTCTGTAATACACCACCCCGTATCAGCCTTATACTTCAACTGTGCATGTACGCCAGATACATACATGTTGTTCTGAAAATACTGCGCGTATGGTCCTTGTCTGCGACCAATTACTGCGCCATTGATTCCTTGTATCCTGATATTCAGCGAACCATTATAAAGCGTCAGGACAGGTACACCCGTGGGAGCCATAGCTCGTTGTTTCGTCTGATTAGGAATCGTGTTGATAAAGTCTTGAGAGACAAATCCAGCAGAGATTGACGACGACAAGGCCGTGTGTGAACCGACTTTGCGCTCATATTCTTCAGGAGTCACCATCTGTCCGCCACAATACGTGCAACGACGGCCTAAGCCCACTCTGCCGCATCTGCTGCAATAGAGTAAAGCCTGTCCGCATTGATCGCAATAATACGAATCGTCGTCTATTTCTTCTTTACAAGTTGGGCAAATAATCATCTTTTTTCTATTATATCTTCTGGAAGTATTAACTGATATGTTTCTTTGGTCACCTGGTCGGGCGACATACGCGAGACACGCAAGGATAGCTGCTCAATCGTCCTGTCAAGCAGGTTGCGCATCTCTCTTGCATTACCAAACGAGCGATCTTTCACCACAAGCATCTTGCTGATGACGTCGAGAACCTTGAATTCGGCAGGCGGTGACACGATGTATTGATCTTTCTGAGCCATCTTCTTGAAGATGTCCAACAACTCGTCTTCATTATAATCCTCAATATGAAGTTTATGACTGAAACGACTTGCAAGTCCTGCGTTCATTTGCAAGAACTCTTCCATCTTGTCTTTGTAGCCTGCTGCAATGACGACAAACTTGCCACGATCGTCCTCCATACGTTTCATCAGCGTATCAATGGCTTCCTTGCCATATTGGTCATTCTGGTCAGACAACGTGTAAGCCTCGTCAATAAACAGGATTCCACCCATAGCCTGATCGCACATAGAGTTGACAATCTTCGGTGTCTCACCCATGTACTTGCCTACCAGCGTCGCCCGGCTGGCTTCTACGACTCGGCATGTAGGCAGTATCTCCATTGACTGAAGTATTTCGCCCATCTTACGAGCTATCGAAGTCTTACCAGTACCAGGATTACCAGTAAGGATGAAGTTCATGGACATCTGCTGAACATTGCCAGCACCCATCTCGGCACGCTGTTTCATGAACATACTCTGCACAGCCAAACGACGGATAGCATTCTTCACAGAACGCATTCCAATAAACTCATCAAGTTCGTTGAGTACATCATCAAGCGGTCTGGCTGCAGTAGACTGTGACATGGGCAGGTCTTCCGGCAAGAGACGATACATGTCTTCGAAGGAGAATCCATCGGCTTCAGTATCACTCACCTGCACACCAGGCATACTCATCTGCTTGACGAGGCGCTGACTCTGTCTTTCTACTGTCTCATCAAAGATTCTTCGAGCCTCACGAGCATTGCCGAAGTTCTTGTCACGACGGAGATAGAGTTGCTCGAATTGGCGATGAACAGCGTCGCGCATAGATTCGTCAATGATGAAGTTCTTACCCTTCACCATATTGGCGAATATCTCTGTGAGCTCATCAGGATTATAGTCGTCGAAATGAATGGTCTGAGTGAAGCGGCTCTTCAATCCAGGATTGGAATCGATGAAGTTGTGCATCTGCTCCGTATAACCCGCAGCAATGCAGACGAACTTGCCTCTATCGTCCTCAAGACGCTTGAGCAACGTGTCAATAGCTTCGCTACCAAAGGAATCCGTGTCACTTGAGCGCAAGGTGTAAGCTTCGTCAATGAACAACACACCGCCGATTGCTGAGTCTATCAACTGATTGGTCTTGATGGCCGTCTGACCAGAATAGCCTGCCACAAGCTTTGAGCGATCAGCTTCAACCAACTGTCCTCGACTCAGGATGCCAAGATTCTTGAACACGTCAGCCATGATACGAGCAACAGTCGTCTTACCTGTTCCTGGATTGCCTGTGAAGACGTAATGCTTGCCTTGGAAAGTAGCTGTCTCGCCACGCTTGATTTGCAAGTTCAGGTAAGCTGCGAGATTGGCGATTTCCTTCTTGACGGCATCCAATCCTACCAAGCCGTTCAGTCGATCCAAGCATTCTGTATAGTTGACTTCCTTCGGTGCATCGTATGGAATATCGTCCACTTCGATAGTCATCAGCTGTTCGTCTGACATAGACGACAAATCGCCGTTTTGCAAGCGTTGTGCTTGCTTCTTGCAGATTTGGTCAAAGAGCGAACGCATGGTACGGCCATTGGCAAAGTCCTTGCTACGGTTCTTGTACAACTCAAGAATCATCTTCTTGGTCAGCGCCTCGGCTTTTTCAGAGAAGATATACTTCTTTTCCTTTGCAAAAACCTGCATAATCTCGAACAACTCGTCGGGATTATAGTCTTCGATATTCAGGAAATAGTTGAAGCGACTGTGCATACCAGGATTCACACGGAAGAGATTATCCATCTCTGTCTTGTAGCCGGCAGCAATCACAACAAACTTGCTGCGATCGTCTTCCATGCGCTTCATCAGCGTTTCCAAAGCCTGAGCTCCCTGATTGTCGCGTTCTCCTGT